>ERZ1669249.64-NODE-64-length-67996-cov-5.979894_pt1 | contig 67996 bp, 73 predicted proteins | sample MGYA00579293_ERZ1669249 | MGnify/ENA primary metagenome ERZ1669249 (study PRJEB41166, sample SAMN08046057) | hot springs metagenome | biome: hot spring; feature: neutral hot spring; material: thermophilic sediment; isolation source: thermophilic sediment from... | reverse complement strand
CTACACTAGATCGCTCGTCGGCAGCGTCAGATGTGTATAAGAGACAGGTATATAAGCGTAAAGGATTATAATTTGAGATGTGGGATGGGTTCTCGATGAAGGAGGATTTACTTAGAGTTTTCATAGCAATAGAGATTGAGAACCAGGAAGTATTAAGGGGTTTAATCAGGATCAGGGACTTGATAGCTTCAAGCGGCGCGGACGTGAAGCCTGTTGAAGATGAAAACATCCATTTAACCCTCCGTTTCATCGGAGAGGTACCGGGGAGTGTTGTTGAAGAAGTATGCAACATCCTGGCAAGCCTTAAGCATTCGAGATTCGATATGCATGTTAAAGGAATAGGGGTCTTCCCAACCATTCACAGGCCTAGAGTAGTGTGGGCCGGGGTCGCCGAGGGTTCCAGCGAGGTCGCTATGTTGCACGACATGGTTGAGAAGGAGCTACGCAGGCTGAGAATACCGGCAGATAGGGAGGAGTTCACTCCTCACATAACACTGCTGAGAGTTAAGAGCGGGAGGGGGGTGGATAAGCTTGTCAAGCTTGTAGATGAATTCAAGGACGCTGACTTCGGTGTAACCCCTGTTGAAAGAATAGTTTTAAAGAAGAGCACGCTCACTCCGAGAGGACCTATTTACACGGACATATGCTATAAAGCACTGGATTAGCAGGAAAGCGAAGTGTTCAAGCAGTAAAGGTGGAGAAGACATGGATGTTGAGAAAAAAGTTCTAGAAATGCTTAAGCCTAGGAGAGAGGAGTACGAACTCGTTGAGAACGCTTACAAAAGGATCGCGGAGAAGATTGAGGAGAAGGCTGCTAGCTCCGGAGTTCAGGTAGAGGTTACGCTTCAGGGTAGTATAGCGCATGATACATGGCTTTCAGGGGACAGGGATCTAGACGTCTTCGTGCTCTTCCCCACCACGATGACCCTGGAAGAGCTTAGAGTTAAAGGTTTCAACATACTATTGGAAGCCGCCAGGGAGATAGGGAAGTACGAGCTGAGGTTTGCCGAGCACCCGTACGTGAGAGTATTCCTTAACGGTGTGGAAGCGGACCTCGTGCCAGCCTTCAAAGTCTCAGACCCTGGTAAGATAGTGTCAGCGGTCGATAGAACCCCGTTCCACACTCAATACGTTAATAAAACACTCACCCCTGAGGACAAGGACCAGGTTAGGCTTCTGAAAAAATTCATGAAGACTATTGGCGTGTACGGTGCTGAGCTTAAAACGAAGGGTTTCAGCGGGTACGCGGTAGAACTCCTCATTGCAAAATACAGGTCTTTTAGAAGAACCCTTGAAGAAGCCTCTAACTGGGAGATACCAGCATACATTAACACGCTCGATAATGCTGACTGGGAGGTGTTGAAAAAGAAGCTGCGTAGGAAATACCCTGAGTCCGTCATCTACATGCCGGACCCCGTGGATCCTTTAAGAAACGTTACCGCTAACGTTAGCCTGAAAACCCTTTCAACATTCATCCTGGGCGCAAGATGCTTCCTGAGCAACCCAAGCATCGAGTTCTTCACCGCCGAGCCCCAGCCGGCTCCGCTGGACGAGATCGTTAAACACTCCGCGGATAGGTGCTTGGTGGTTTTGAAATACGATCTCCCTGAAGCACCGCCCCCTGATGTCCTCTGGGGAGAGCTTCAGCGGGTTGAAACAAACGTTGTCAACTTGCTGGAGAATCGTGATTTCGAAGTCATAGATTCGTCAGCATGGTCTAACGAGAAAGACACTGCTTACATCATGTTAGAAGCATCATTCTGCTCCACTCCAGACTACAAGCTGTATGTTGGACCCAAGGTAACAATCAAAGACAGGAGTGAAAACTTCATATCCAAACACTCTAAAAACGAGTACGGCCCCTGGATTGGTAAAGACGGCAGGCTCAGGTCGTTGAGAAGGCGTGAAATATCCGATATAGTAGATGCTTTGAAGGAGTTAGTTAAGGAGTACAACTCTCCGCCTCATTTAAAACCTCTGAACCCCCGTGTTTCAAAACTTAGCCCTGAAATAATGAGGGAGATCGCGGAGAAAGGAGGATATGCTTGGTTGATGGAGTTTGTTTTGAAGAAACCATCGTGGATGGCGAAGTGCACTGGCTAGCCAGGCCGGATGAGTTCGTGGCTAGAATAGTCTGCTTCCCACTTTCAAACTGCAGTGTTCTTGAACAAAGACTGAACAATCTCATATCTGACGGCTTCACATACTTACTTGAAACAGGCTGGAGCTTCCATGGGTTAAGGCTTGTTGGAAAAGGCTATTCCGGGGTTGTCGTGCTGGCTAAGCATCCTAGACATGGCTTAGGAGCTTTGAAGCTTCGGAGGCTTGACAGCCGTAGGGATAGTTTAAGGCATGAGGCATTAATGATGAAGCAGGCTTGTGAGACAGGATTAGCTCCAAGACTGTTTATCGAGCATGATGACTATATTTTCCGAGAGTACTTCCCACCCTGGGACTGCACGCCCTTCGACGACTTCGTCGAGAACAGTGTTTTAAGAGGAGACTTACCGGTTCTAACCTCCATGCTCAGAACATTACTGGAGAAATTGAACATTCTAGACAGAATTAGAATAGACCATGGAGAGCTGAACAGGCCCGGCGACCACATCCTAGTATGTGGAAACAGGCTGGTGCTTATCGATTGGGAGAGCGCGAGGAGATCTAACACCCCGCGGAATGTTACAAGCGTTTTCTCACACCTAGTATTTAGATCCCCGTTTAAAGAAGCATTAATAGATTATTTCAAATGGAATCCTTCAATAGTAGTTGAGAAATTGAAACACTACAAGAAAACATATGATTTCAGCATTATAGAAGAATTGTTTATAAAAGCAGGTTAGTGATGAATAGGTACTTCTCTCCTATCAGCAACAGGTATCTTGCTCCCTGCCACATATTTCTTGGCGCTCGCAATTCGGATATCGTTCAGGCTTGGCATAGAGAGATCGTGCTTACACCTAGGGCAAATCCCGCCGTGAATCCTGTAAACCTCCTCGGGCGTTGGAACCCCGTAATAATCCTGTCCAACCTCGTAGAACACGGAGAGTATGTATCCACAGTTCCCACAGATGTATCGCACGGGCATCAGGATCACCGATAGGTATTAATTTGGTATTACCGAGTGTTAAGATACTGGGCCAATAATACTTGAAACAAACAATTAAAAATCTCCATAACTTTTCAACAAGTAATAGGTGAAGATTTTAATTAAACAATTAATGTATTATATGCCAAAAGGCTTAAATACTAAACCACATAGGCGAAAGTATTCGATAATTAGAAATGAAAACAGTTTTAAATCTTCATTAATATTTTCATGTAGGATAGGGGCCGTAGTCTAGCCTGGCTAGGATGCCGGCCTGGGGTGATTACCCCGCTGGCCAGGTAAGCCCGGAGCGCCGGTGATCCCGGGTTCAAATCCCGGCGGCCCCATTACCGCCTTTTACGAAGAAAGTATCTCCCGTATCTTGTCGGCAAACCTCTTCCGGTTTACAATGAATCTCTCATGCACTCCTTCGCCAATGACCATGTCCTTATATGTTGCTTGAACGCTGAACACTACCTTTCTTCCCTCGACACTGGTGATTGAGGCTTTCACCTTCACCACAGAATTCGATGGAGCCGGGTTAAGGTGTTTAACATTGACGAGGACTCCAACACTCGTGTATTCCTCGGGGAGGTGTTTTTGAAGACACCTTAAAGCCACACCCTCCATGAACGCGATCATGCTTGGTGTTGAAAGAACCGATACATCCCCGCTTCCAACATGCTTCGCCGTGTGAACATCGAGGACTTTAAATTCCTCCTCGCATACTTCTCCAACAGGTATTTGGAAGCTCATGGTGTTCACGCCAGGGAAATCATTATACATGAGCCCGTATAAAATAGTTTGTAAGGAGGCAATAATTTTAAACCTTGATAACTATTATCAGGGTTGGATTATGCTGTTTAAAGGTGATTGACGTGAGTGGTGCTGCAGAATATGTCGTGAAAGTAAGGGATAAGGAAATAGTTATAGATGAAAAAGTCCTGGCAGTGTTGAGAGAGTATTTGAAAACACCCATGGGTCTTGAAGAGCTTGCGGAGAAACTAGGCTTGGAGGGCTGGGAGGAAGCATACGAGTTTATCAAGGCTATTCCAGCCTGGATACTGTGGACGCCTCCCTCAATGTGGAAGTATAGGAAAGAGTGGATCGCTAGGAGCAAGCCTACACAGTGATTCCCCCGAATAGAATGAACGCTTTCTTCGCACTTTAACGCGTTTGCATTGTGTAATTGTTCAAGCTGGAGATTTCACTCGTTGTCAAAGTATTTCCCCTAGCTCACTCGCTGACCACCAGAGGAAAGGGTCGAGATCGTTTTAAACTTCTTTATAGATCTTCATAATAACCCAGTGATTAGCAGTATCAACAAGTAGTGAATGCTTGTTGAGAGGGTTTGCTTATGGATATGGGATTCCATCAAGCAATAGGTGCTCTACTAGTATTACTGATTATCCTACCCTTAGTCGCTAGGACAAGGCTTCTCAGAATCCCTATTTGGAGCTTCATGGCTTTCGCATCATTTATTAGTGTTTTAACAGAGCTTGTCTCATTGGATGAGCTCGGGGTTATAATCGACTTAAATGTCATTCTCTTCCTGATCGGAATGTTTAGCATAGTCGGACTTGCAGAATCCTCGGGGCTTTTAGAGTATATTTCCTACGCGTTCATCTCGAGGTTTAGAAGCCGATACGGCTTAATCCTCGGCTCCTCAATTCTCTACGGACTACTCGCCGCGTTCACCGTGAACGATACCGTGGCCTTGATGGGGCCTCCTATCGCGTACACGGTGGCAAGAGTCGCTCAAACACCGCTATCCTTCTCATTTATACTGCTCGCCTTCTCCTTAACGATAGGCTCAGTAATGACGCCTATAGGGAACCCTCAGAACATGTTGATAAGCATTAACAGCGGTCTTCAAGCCCCTTTCCCAGTCTTCATGTACTATTTAACAATCCCCACGCTTGTAAACCTTATCGTAACCCCGCTACTCTTGATAAAAATCTATGGTATTAGAAATGAGAGAATTGAGATAGCCTCAATACCATCAGAGTACTTGAGATCTAGGAGGGATGCTGTGCTAGCCCTTGTCGGACTGGTTACAGCGATCATCGCACTCGTAGTCAACGATTTCCTAGCCTTGTACGGGATGCCTCATATCAGCGAGAAGGGTTTCATCCCATTCGTTATCGCGGCAGGAATTTACATATTTACGACAAACCCTCGGGAATCGCTTTTAAGGGTTGACTGGGGCACTGTAATGTTTTTCATAACCATGTTCATCACTACAGAAGGAATTTGGAGGAGCGGGATTATTCAGCCTGTTTTAAACCTTCTGTCCCTCGGGGGCTGCGGCTCCGCTTTATCAATAGCCTCGGTAACTCTCTCATCACTACTGATAAGCCAGGTCCTCAGCAACGTGCCTTTTGTCAACCTGTATATTGGTTATTTGAAAAACATTGGGTGTACAGGAAGCAGTATTCCTGAATGGCTAGCTCTTGCCTCTATGTCTACCATAGCTGGAAACCTTATGCCGCTTGGCGCTGCATCTAACATAATCATTATGGAGTACCTTGAGTCGAGATACAAGACTACCTTGTCCTTCAAGGAGTTTGTCAGGGCCGGGGTACTGGTGACGGTGGTGAACACCCTGATATACTATCTTTTCCTATTACCTCTCACCATTTGAGCGTAGCACACGGTTGTTTAAGGCTTGAAGGACGCTAAAGCTGTAGGATCGGTCACGTGCGAGGAATTTGTTTCAAGGTTAAGTATTTCCATGCGGTAATATAGTGTAATAGAGATGGTTTAACGGGAAACCAGCCAGGTCGGAGGGAGGATCGCGCACGGAAAACCCTGTTTTATTGGTTACATGTAGGCAGGGATGCGATGAGTGGTGTGAGGAAGAGGTGGGTAATATTGTCTTCAGGAAAGACCCTGAGCTGAGGATTGAGAAAACCCCGTATCCAGGAGTGCTACTAGTGTATAGTAGGGTTTTGACACCAGATAGGGCTTACAGAGCAGTGGTTTTCAGGGAGTACGGGTTTGTAGAAAACATTATACCTGTGCAGTGCACTGGTTTGATTGAAGACTTCGACCACTTCCTCCAGTGCGTGGACAGCCTGCTCCAGGGTCTCCGAATGGTTAAGTTGAAACTACGGGTAAGAGGGGTGAGAGGTTACAGCGAAGCCTTATGGAACAGGCTTATAAACTTTCTGAAGGAGAGAGGTGTCGAGCACTCGCCTGAATCCCCGACCTGCCTCTTCATTGAAACCGTTAGTCTCAACGTCTACGGTGGATTAGGGTATTGCGAACCGGTTTTTAAATATCGTGTGGAATATAGATAAGTGAAAGTTTCGGCGTGGTTTATTTGGAGAACAGGGATACGTGGAAGATCATCGAGGAGGAGCTTGAAAAACCGAGCATTTTCAAAAGCCGTGAAAGCCTATCCCCCGAGTACATACCAGGCCAGCTTCCGCACAGGGATAAGGAGCTGAAAGCTCTTGCAAGCTACTTCAAGCACTTGGTCACAACCCCGGGTTCCATCTCTCAGAGAGTATTGATAACCGGGAGAGTTGGAACAGGTAAAACCGCTTTAGCCAAGGTTTTCGGCAGGGATTTCACCCGGCTTGCCGCTGAGAAAGGATATAGGGTGAGATACGCGCACGTTAACTGCCACAGGAATAGAAGCCTTTACAACGTTATAGCCGACATTGGAAGACAACTAGATGTTCCGGTGCCGCCTAGGGGGCTCTCAAGCAAGGAGATGTACGATCTCATCCTAAACCACCTGGACGAGAGGGATGAGTACGCTATCATAACTCTAGACGAATTCCACTACTTCGCCAACATATCCGGGCCTGACGCGGTATACTTCATAGTGAGAACGTATGACGCGGAGGAATTGTTTAGAAGGCTAAACTTCATCTTCATAGCTATAGACCCTGTGAAACTAGGCTTCCTCGACCCAACAACGGAGGGATACCTGCTGAGACACTTGGTGAAGCTGAATCCTTACACTTCTCAACAATTATTCGACATTCTAAAGTACAGGGCAGGGGAATCCATGTATGAGGGAAGCTACGATGATGAAGTATTAAAATTCATCGCGGACTTCGAAGGCTGGGATAAGGGTGGGGGAGGCAACGCCAGGCATGCTTTAGAAATACTTCACGTAGCCGGCAGCTCTGCTGAAGCTGAGGGAAGGAGCCGGATAACCGTTGAGGATGTTAGGAAGGCTATAATGAGTACTTCGAGAGAAATACTAACCGTGAGCGAAGCCATAAGGGACAGCCCGATTCACGAACTACTCATACTTCTCAGCATTGTAAAGCTTCTTAGGAAAACCGGTCGAAGCGAGCTGAAAATGGGGGAGGTTGAGGACGAGTACAATGCTGTGTGTGAATTCTATGGTGAGGCGCCGAGAAAGCATACCCAGGTTTACGAATACGTTATGAACCTGAGCCGGGCGGGCATTATACAGGCACGTTCAAGCGGGAAGGGCCAGAGAGGGCGGTCAACCTTAATAACCCTGCCCTACGGCCCTCTCGACGTTTTGGAAAGATACCTTGACGAGTTGATTAGAAAGAAGATTCAGCTAGGGCTTTAACCCTCCCTTCTTCTCTCACGCGCCTTCTCGCCTCTCTTCATATAGCCGGTTACCTCGGATGCCTTGGACCCTGCTAGCCAATTGATGTGTTCCTCGCTCAAGCTGTAGCCTCTCGCAATCCTGGCTGCATACCTTGGATTATACTTGAAAATCACTTGCAGGTACGGGATCACCTCGGTCTTAACGGTTGCCTTGCTTGCTAGAAGCCTTGAGGCAAGGTGCTCTGCAAGGGCCTCTCTCACCTCTCTCGACCTCCTGGTCTCGCTCAGCTGCCTCTTCCTGACAGGGGCTCTGAAGGGTTTGAACCTATACTTGTAAACCTTCCTGGCAAAGGCTACGCCAGGCCCCATCATATCATACATGTATGATAAGAGATCCCATTGTCCCCTTCTGATTATTCTTCCATAGTAAACATCAGCCCTGCTTAAGGCTTCATAAGCTCTCACCACTTCCTCCGGGTCCTCGTAGTATGTGGGAATGTGCTCGTTCAGCCATAGGAATAATTCATCGTAGTCGAGATCGGTTGAAGTGAGAGCGTCTCTCGCCTGGAACAAGTATTTAGCGTTAAACAGCTTCTGCAATGCCTCATACGGGGCGTACTGCCTATCCCTGTAGACTACAAAGGATTTAACAAGCTCAAGGGTTACCCTCCCATAGGTTTCTGCGATAGCTTGGAGGTCGTTGATAGCGCTTCTCAAATCTCCCTCACTCCTCTTCGCGATCTCCCTCAATGCTTCATCGTTGCACTCGATCTTCTCGGCACTACATATCTTCTTCAAAGCCGCTACGACATTGGTCTCAGTCAATCTCTTCATAGGTATTTCCAGCACGTTTTGGCGGAGCGGTAGAAGATTCTTAGAGTACGGGTTGTTAGCGGTCATTACCACCGGGTTCCTGGACACATTGATCAACTCTATGATTGCTTCAATACCTCCTTCATCAGCCTTCGTGTTAATCCCGTCAACCTCGTCGAGAAGGATTATCTTCCTCTTGCTTGCCAAACCCGAGGTCTGTGCAGCAATTCTTGCAATTCCCTCGATATCGCTTTTACGCCGGAAATCGCTCGCGTTCATCTCAAACAATTGGTATCCTCTACTACGGGCAACCGCCTCCACCAGGCTGGTTTTCCCGCACCCAGCCGGCCCGTGCAGGAGGGCTGCCTTCTTCTGGCCTGGCTTACCCCAGTTGTCCAACCAGTTTAGAAAAGCCTGCTTCGCTTCCTCCTGGTTTACAACATCATCTATCGTCTTCGGCCTATACTTAATAATCCATGGGAGTGCTATGCTCAAGGCTTCACCCTGGCTTAAACTTCTTGCCTATCAAGGCTAGCCTCGCTAAGAGAGTGTTCAACTGTATCTCGTCGTCAGCGCCTTCTACAAGCCTGAACTGGATCTCGCCTACGAGGTCGGCTATCACGATCTTTATCTCATCAGGAATCTTTATGTCACTGCTGAATATCTCCTTGTGTATTTGCTTGACAACGTCTACCCCGCTTAAACCATAGGTGATCATAAGGGTTCTAAGCTTGTTTCTAGCCTCGGCGAAGTTGCCTGAGAGAGCTAGCTGAATCATCTCGCGAACCTCACGGGGGTGTGCGAGCCCGACAACCTTGTAGACGTTCTCAACGGTTGCCTCGCCCAGCGCTGCTGATGCTTGAAGAATGTTTATAGCTCTCCTCATGTCTCCTTCTGAAAGCTCAAAGATAGTGTTTAACGCGTCTTCATGGCACTTAACCTTTTCATTACTGCATATGTACTTTAATCTTTCAACAACATCCTCCCTTTTCAACGGGGTAAACCTGAAAACCGCTGTCCTGCTCTGGATGGGCTCTATGATCTTGCTCGGGTAGTTAGCTATCAATATGAATCTCGTTGACGCTGTGTAAAGCTCCATGAGCCTCCTCAACGCTTGCTGAGCGTCAGCAGTCATGTTGTCGGCTTCGTCAAGCAGGATTATTTTGAAAGGCACCTCTCCCATAACACGGGTCCTGGCGAACTCTTTAACCTTGCTCCTAATAACCTCTATACCTCTCTCATCCGAAGCATTAAGCTCTAGGATGAACTGCCTGTAATTATCCCCGTAGAGATCGTGAGCGAGGCAGTGAGCCATCGTAGTCTTCCCAGTACCCGGAGGGCCGGCGAAAAGCATATGGGGCATGTTCCTGTCTGAAACAAACTTCTTAAGCCTAGCAACAATCTCCGACTGGTTCACAACCTCGTCCAAAGTCCTCGGCCTATATTTTTCGGTCCAGAGAAGCTCTATCTCGCTCAAACACTCCACCTCTGGCTCAACGGTTTAAATCCAATCCTATAATAATGGATTGATTGGTAAATAAAGAGATTTCCACAAATCACTGTTTAAGGGCTGTTAAATTGACCGGTCTACTCGAACTGGTTGAAGAACTGGTTTTCAAGTTCATGAGCAGGGATTTTCAGGAGGAAAGCGTGAAGATTGAAGTCGTATCTGATGGTTTGAAGATTTTTCTCGAAGAGAGCTACGTGGAGCTGATGAAAGGCTCAGAGTACACTGTGCCCAGGTGGATGGCTTCAAGGCTTGAATCGATGAACGTGTGCAGGGTTAAGGAGCCGGATGTTACCGTGGAGAAGTTGTCACAGATAGTCTACCTCGAGGAAACCCAGTCGAAGAAGCCGCAACTAACCAAGCTGAACGGGTACTTCTACAACAGGTTGAAGCAGGTAATCAGCAAGCTTGAGGAAAGCTTGAGAACCAGCCCGGACTGGAGAGCCCAGGCTGAAACACTTAAATCATACAGCGAGTTCTACGATGCGTTAACTAGGGAAAGAATTACGAAGATCATTAACCTTCTCAACCTGATGGATATTCCGCAGGATATTAGCGAAAAAATGAGCGAGGAGGAGAAACAACTATACCTTGATTTGAAAACCATTCTCAACCTACATCTCAAAAATCTCCGCATGAGGGGTAAACATGGAGGTTCAATCCTCAAAGGATAAAGAGTTCGACTCTTTAATAGAGTTTCGCAAATTCCTTGAAAGATTTCAAACCAGGGATGGTGTTGCTAAGTATCAGGAGAGAATAAGACACATGGTCTACATGAATCAGAAAAGCCTTGTCATCGACTTCGACGATATCATCCTTTTCAACAGGGAGCTCGCCAGGTTCATCTCCGAGAATCCTGACAAGGGTTTAGAAATCGCGAGTCAAGCTATTATGGAGATAATGAGGAAGAGCTACCCTGAGTATGCTGAAACTGTTGAGAAATTCTACCCTAGATTCCGCAACCCTCCAAGGATTTTCAAAATAAGAGAGCTGAACAGCGAGCACATCGGCAAGCTCGTCGCTCTCGAAGGAATCGTTACAAGAGTCTCAAGAGTGGAGGCTAGGATTGTTAAAGCATACTATAGGCATGTGGACCCGGATACTGGGGAGTTGCATGAATTCCTCTATCCTGAGAAAGGAGAGATGGGGGAGAGGCTTGAAAGACCTCCTTACTGCTTACATTGTCACCGCCCAGTTAGATTGGAGCTTGTGCCGGAGAAAAGCAAATTCATAGATTGGCAGAAAATAGTGGTTCAGGAGAAGCCTGAGGAGATACCGCCCGGCCAGATGCCCAGGAGCGTTGAAGTCATTCTAACCGGAGACTTAATCGATGTCGCAAGGCCAGGGGACAGGGTGATCGTTACCGGGGTGCTAAGGGTAGCCCCTATAGCCTCCCTCCAGAAACCGATCGGGCTTAAACCATTATTCTCCTTCTACGTGGACGCTAACCATGTTGATGTTCAGCAGAAGATTCTCGAGGAGATAGAGATTACAAGGGAGGATGAGGAGAAGATTAAGGAGCTTGCCAGAGACCCGTGGATCAGGGAGAAGATCATTGCGAGCATTGCCCCAGGAATATATGGGCACTGGGATGTGAAGGAAGCCATAGCCCTCCTCCTATTCGGCGGTGTTCCCAAGATCATGGAGGACGGGACTAGGATAAGGGGAGATATACACGTCCTACTCGTAGGCGACCCCGGCACTGCTAAATCCCAGCTCCTACAGTATACTTCAAGAATTGCTCCCCGAGGATTATACACCAGCGGTAAGGGATCCACTGCCGCCGGCTTAACCGCGACAGTGTTAAGGGAGAAGACCACAGGCGAGTACTATCTTGAAGCAGGTGCGCTTGTGATAGCAGATGGGGGAGTAGCATGCATCGATGAAATAGATAAGATGAGGGAGGAGGATAGGAGCGCTATTCACGAAGCCCTTGAACAGCAGACCGTCAGCATAGCCAAGGCTGGGATAGTGGCAAGGCTTAACGCAAGGGCCTCTGTCTTGGCCGCCGGCAACCCTAAGTTTGGAAGATATGATTTAACCCAGCCTGTTAGCAAGAACATTGATCTCCCTCCAACAATCCTCTCAAGGTTTGACCTGATATTCGTCATCCAGGATATTCCGAACAAGGAAAGGGATAGGTTGCTGGCGAAGCACATACTAGAGGTTCACAGCGATATTGAGAAGGCGAGGCCTCAGATCGATCCTCAACTTCTGAAAAAATATGTTAGCTACGCGAGAAGATATATAAGACCCCAGCTGACGCCTGAGGCTAAGAAGCTGCTTGAAGACTTCTACGTCAGCATGAGAATGGCATCGGTGCCAGCGGAGGCTGGGAAGCCGACCGCGATCGCGATAACCCCGAGGCAGCTTGAAGCATTGATAAGGCTTACCGAAGCCCATGCTAAAATGGCTTTGAAGCAGAAGGCAACCGAGGAGGATGCTCAGGAAGCAATCAGGCTTACGCTTAACACCCTTGTCAAAGTAGGATACGATATTGAATCCAAAACTCTGGACATAGATATTTTGGAGACAGGCATTTCGGCTGCGAGAAGAGAGAAGATAAAGGCTTTGAAAGCATTCATGGATCAGCTGCTGGATGAGGTAGGCGAGATAGAGAGAAGTGAGCTCGTTAAGAAGGCTGTGGAGAAAGGCTTTGACAGGGAGCTCGTGCTCGAACAGATTCAGAAGCTGATTCAAAGCGGAGAATACTACATGCCGAGGCCGGGGAAGCTGTCCAGGGTGAAGTAAGGGATTTAGATTAAGCGAGAAAGAGTTCAGCACCAGGCCTCACGGTTTTCCATACTCATCAACCAATGTTTCAGCTAGACCTGTTGAGGTAATCCACGTGAATGGTTTCCTGCTTGCTTAACTATAACTATGCATTTGGATAATTGAAAAGTGCCAAGCATTATTCCTGGAGACGCTATCACCCTCCGTGTAGAGGGGGCAGAATATCTACAACATCACCATCATTCACCACTGCAGTGTCCCCGCCTAGGAACATTACATGCCTTCCATTTACGAGTATGGTTAAGCCCTTAACTTCTATTCTTTCATCACGGATAGTGATGAACTCGTTGAGGGGTGGATGTATTCTCAAAATCTCCTTGATTAAGTCAATAAGAATCAAGGAATGGTTTTTAGGCTCGAGCGCTAATACCTCTCTTCCTGCAACATCTTTAAGAGCACCGTAGAGACGTACTATGATTGTCATTAAACCAGCCCGAGCCCGATCTATTAGGGTGTGAAAAATTAAACAATAGAGGTTAAACCAAGCTTATCCAGCGTCTCCTTTAACGGGACCCCGTTGGAATCCCATCCCCTTCTAACATAGTATGCGTCCAGCATTTTCTCGAAATCCTCCCTTGTCACCACCCAACCAGTATCTTCCCTGCGCTGGTGGAATCTCGGAGGTAGCGAGTCATCCTTCCTGCTGACACCCTCTCTGACATTGAATAGTCTTGAAAGATTGTATATTCTCTCACCTGTTTTCAGGAACTCTTCCATATCATAGTTGAATCCTATCGTGTTTAACATTTTAATATAGGTTCTGATCATTTCATCAGGCGGCTTAACAGAGTTACCGGGTATGTTGTCACATGCAACCAGAGTCCATAATGCAGCGTTCCTATCTTGGAGATACTTTGTCAGGTTAACTAGTTCCTCCATGGTAAGCTTTGATGAGACTTCAGCAGCCACCGTCCAGGCTCTCAAATGGTCTCCTCCCCTATCAGCAGTTGCGTACGCTAGCGCCATCCCTACAACACCCCTTGGATCGTAAGCCGGGATTTCAAGCCCCTTAACGTGCAGAGCGTATTCTTCAGCCTTCAGGGTTTTAGAAGCACTCGCCAAACCCTCAGCGAGAATCTCGCCTATCCCTCTCCTGTACGCTACATCGTAGACTAGTTTAACATAGCCTTCCACATCCCCCCATTGCAACTTGTATTCGCGCAAGCCGCCTTTTTCACTCAACTCCATTAAAACCGCCGCAATGTTCCCCATGGTTATCGAGTCCATGCCCAACGCGTTGAGAACCGTGTTGATCTTGATTAAAGCCTTCCTGTCGAATATTAGTAAGTTGGAACCGTTCATGGCAACGGTCTCATATTCTATTCTCTCGGTGGTGGAGCTGTTTTCCACCACGGTTGTTCCACATTTAAGGGGGCATGTTGGGCAGGCTATTCTCTTAACAGTGATCCTCCCCCATGCATCATCAGCTAGCTCCGGCCATTTCTCATGAGATCCTAGCTGGAAGTTTTTAACAGGCAGGATTTTCGACTCTGCCGTTACTCTTAGAACAGGGAGGTTTCCGCCCACACCTATTCCTGGGGCGACGTCCTCCATAAGCATCTTCAAGTACTTGTTGGTCAGCTCCTTCTGCAACTCCTTGTCAACGCCTCCGGCAAGGTCGTCAGCTCTAAGCCACCCTTTCACTACCACCGCCTTCAAATTCTTAGAGCCCATTACCGCTCCCAGGCCTCCGCGGCCAGCAACTCCGGGACGGGTCTTCGGGCTTTCCCTTAAGTCTATCTGTATGTTAGCAAACCTTACCAAGTTCTCGCCAGCTGGACCAATCGTTAACACTGAGTAATCCCTGAAGTACTCTCCAACCTCGTAAGTCGTCTTCCCTCTGAGATGCTCACAATCCATTAGCCTGCCTCCCTCCCTCGTAATCTCCAAGCACTTCATACCATCACTCTTCCCCTCGACAGCTATCCCTATGTAGCCAGCCCTCCTCAACTCTATTGCGAAGGAGCCTCCCGCGTTACTGTCGCAGTAAAGTCCCGTGAGCGGCGACTTAGAGGCAACGACCGTTCTAGTGAACGTCGGATAGATGAATGCTAGCGGCCCTGAAAAGATGAATAGTTTGTTCTCCGGGGACAACGAGTTAATCCCCGGCTTCACCTCCTTATACAGGTAGTAAGTAGCTAATCCCTTACCACCGATAAACTTCTCCACTATGCTGTCAGGTAATTCCTCTTCCTCAATCTTGCCTGAAGACATGTCGACACGGAGTAGGGTCTGAGCAGGATAAATCAAGACGAACCCACCACAATATTAGTTAGAGGATTAAGCAATATTTAACAAGGTAACAAGTACTCCATGGAGATGTTTTAACTATAATTGAATAATGATTGTTCAATGTCCAAAAATCACCATGTTTCAACTAAATATTGCTCAATAGAAATGTCAAGACTGGGTTGATATATGAGTGTGCAGGAAGATAGAAACATTCCTAACGATGTCGATGTAATACCTCCAACTCCTATGAAGTGGGAGTATCTGTGGATAGTCTACCTGGTCTTCGTAACGGGCTTAGTCTGGTATGTGTCTGAAAACCTCCTTGTGTGGGAACCAAGTAGTAGTATACTCGACCTGCCGAAGCCGGTGGTAGGAGCGTTAATGATTGCCTCGACCTGGCTCGTAGTGAACTTCCTGGTTTTCACAGTCTACTACAGTGTACTCAGAAAGCGTTTAAGAAGCCTGAGGGAGGCGTGAAGTCATGAACCTATCCCAGTGGTCGTGGATTGTACTCTCCACGTTAATAGGCTTCTACATTACCATGTTGATTGCGGGATACGTAGCCTCTAGGAGGCTTAAAACAGGGCTCCGCGAATTCTACGTGGCCGGAGGGACATTGTCAGCGCTGACAATAGTATTTCACTATATGGCGACTTACATGGAGGCATGGGAGTTCGTTGGAATGCCCGCGGTCATAGTGAGCGAGGGTTTTGAATGGTGGGTTATGGAGATGATCTTCTATCTAAGCTTTGTAGCGCTCTTCCCGCTTGTATCGCTGAGGATATACAGGGCGGCTAAACTGCACAATTACGTGACCCCGACAGACCTTATAGTGCACAGGGTAGGTGGGTTCGAGAAACCGCTCAGAATACTCATATCGTTAATGATATTCTATGCCACTATTATCTATATAGGCATGATCTACATCCCCGCGGCTGGAGTCCTGTCCGCCTCAACAGGAGGTGAGATCCCTTATCAAGCATTCCTGGCAATCTACGTGATCTTCATGATCATTTACTTGTTAATGGGAGGCTTCAGGGCTGCAGCATACGCTAACATCATCTCAGGGGTCGCGTTCATAGTGGCCTTCATAGCAATGATCTACGCTACACTAACCTACTGGGGAGGCTTCAGCAACCTAGCCTGGAGTGCATACACCTCGGAAATCGCTCCACAAGTCTTTCAGAAAACCCAGCCAACCCAATACTTTTTAACAATGCTGCTTGTTTACGGATTGTCGTGGCTGTTTATACCTCACTTGGTGACAGCTTTCTATGCTTCAAAAGATAGCAAGGCAGTGTTGGTCGGGGGCTTGGGCTCCAATGCCGGTTTCTTCCTTGGAGCTTTTGTATCCCCCTTGTTGCTGGGACTGGGTATTCTAGCATTGTTCGGTTCAAGCCTGCCTGAGGTCGAAGTTGTGGAAGGCTATGTGCCACTACTCTTCATTCAGCTTTTCGGGTATGGGCCGATACTCATATTGATAATAATTGGGCTCATCGCTATAACAAGGTCGACGATCGATACAATGCTACTTCTAGCATCCTCAATAGTGGATGTTGACATAATAGAGAAAGCCTTAGGGTTGAAAATATCCGAGCGCTCGAGGAAGATGGTTACCAACCTCGTGGTGATTGCCGTTGCCTTAATAAGCATCCTGCCAGCATTAAACCCTGAAGCGCCAATGGTTATTATCGGATACGAGTTGGCCTGGCCAGCATACGCCGTGATAGCATGGCCTACCATGATAATGCTGCTCTGGCCGAGAGCGAACAAGTACGGAGGTTTCGCCTGCTACCTGGCAGGTTTCGCTTCGCTCCTCTTATTCACCTACGTTATCTGGCCTGAAGCACCGCACAACCCGTTCGGTCTCTGGGAGGGGACGTTGCCTTCTCTAATCGCCGTAGCCACGCTAATCACAGTCTCCTTGCTAACGCCTCCACCGTCGAAACAGTTCGTAGAGAGCTATTACAGGTTGAATAAGCAATAACCTCTTCTTTTTTCTCAACCATTGCACCTAGCTTTCTTAAAACCTTGGCAAAATAGCGAGGGGAAATTGGAATATTTCCAATAAGATTATGAATTAGTTTATTTTCTGACCATTGAAAACATATATTGGTGGAACATTTGTCTGAAAAAACCCTTACCGAGGAATATGTCAGCAAATTCTCTGAGAAAACTCCTAAGTCGAGAGAAATATGGTTGAAACTACGGAAGCTAACCCCGTACGGAGTTCATAGTAATTGGAGAGTGTTCGAGCCCCACCCCTTGATGCTGCAGAAAGCCAAGGGTTCAAGAGTCTGGGATGTCGACGGCAATGAGTACATAGACTACACCATGGCTTTCGGCGCTCTCGTAGTGGGCCACGCAAATCCCGTGCTTCTCGAGAAAGTGAAGCAGAAAATGGATGAGGGGACAATATATGGTTATGAGACAGAGTTAAGCTGTAAGTTAAGCGAGGTTGTGACCCGCAGGTACGGGTTCGACATGGTTAGATTTTCCAACACAGGTTCTGAGGGAACCCTTCTAGCCATAAGGCTTGCCCGAGTAGCAACTGGGAGAAGCAAGATACTCAAGTTCGAAGGACACTATCACGGCTCACACGAGCTGTTAATGGTAGGGGTTAAACCCGATTTAAAGCATGCTGGACACCCTAAGAAGCCCAGGTCGGTCCCAACAGGCTTTCCCTACCATGTAGTTCCGAAAGAGTTGGCTGAAAACGTGGTGGTTGCGCCCTGGAATGATGCTGAAGCGATTGAAGAGATAATGAAAGTACATGGAAACGATATTGCCGCGATCATCATGGAACCTGTTGCCATGAACATGGGGGTTGTCCCCGCTAAGAAAGACTTCATGGTCTTCCTCAGGAAAATCGCTAACGAATACAACAGCTTACTGATATTTGACGAGGTTAAAACATCAGGTATGTGGTATAGGGGTGCCCAGGAGTATTTCGGGGTTAAACCAGATATAATGGTAGCGGCGAAAGCAATAGGCGGCGGCTTCCCCTTTGCTGCTGTACTAGCTAGCAAGGAACTGCTCGAGCTGGTTGGGCCTCGCAAAGTCCCCCATGGAGGTACGTTCAACGCTAATCCATTATCAGTTTACGCCGCATACGTAACGCTGACAGAACTGCTCACGGAGTCAAATCTAGCGTACACGCACAAGCTAAGTGAGGAGCTGGCGAAAGGCTACAGGGATATTATAGAGGACAAGGGGTTTGAAGCCCATGTTGTCCAAGTAGCCAACAAGGGCACCATCTACTTCTCAAGGGAGGAAATCAATACTTGGAGAGACTTCGTGTTGAAAGTCAAGTGGGGACCTTGGTACGTTTGGACTCTCGGCATGGTGATAAGGGGGATAATACCTCAGGCAATGGCTTACGACGAGCAGTGGACGATTTCAATAATGCACACGAGAGATGATATTCAGAAAACACTGGAGGTAGCAAACATCGTGGCAGCGGAGATGAAAGGTAGGGCAACGGAAGCGATCGCGATAGAAGAATCTATATAGGTATTTTTTCAAACCTTTTCTCCAATTCCCTGAAGAACCTGTTAAGCTAAAGCCCAAATTCACCAAGCAGTAGAAAACCAAAAATACGTGAAGCACGGCTACAGTAAGCTAGCTCTAACCTGCTTCCCGGAGGGTGTTTTGAGTAGTTGGCTGCTCCGGTATCTCTATGTGCAAATAAGTTTCCTCTTTAACCACTTTCGCCACTACCATGGTTGACGATCTCTCGATCATGGGGGAGTTTATCAGTTCCTCTAAAAACTCCATGTACTTAGGTTTCGACGGGAACTTTGCAATTACTATGAAATCCACGTCCCCCAGCACATAGTACACTGATTGAACATATGGGTTTTTAGCCAGGAACCTGCCTACTTCTTCATGATACTTCGGACCATACTTAGCCCTAACATGCATGACTATAAAATACTCGTATCCTAGTTTATCGCTGTCCAGGATAACCCCGTACTTTTTAATTATCCTGCTCATCTCTAACTGTCTCAGCCTGTGGTATATGGTAGACTTAGGTATTTTCAAAACCTTCGCCAACTCTCTAACGCGAAGCTTAGGGTTTTCCTGTAGGTGTTTCAAAATAGCCAGATCTATTTCATCAAGCTCTTTCCTTCTCCTCATTTTGAACACATTACTAATTTAATAGCGAATAATTTTAAACTTTTTCTAAAATTCAAGTTGAAACAGTTTATTTCTGTCTAATAAAGAACATTAACCGGTGGATACTTGGTGAAATTAGATCCTTACTTAGAAAAGCGTGAAAAATACATTATGAAAGGTGTTTCACTAGCCCATCCTATCACGATTGTGAAAGGCCGGAACGCTCTTCTCTACGATATTAACGGGAAGGAATACGTGGATTTCACCAGTGGAATAGGGGTTACCAGCTTAGGGCATGCTAACCCTGAGTTGGTAAAAACCGTCACGGAACAGTTAGAGAAGCTATGGCACACCTGCTTCATGGTCACTAACTATCCCTCGTGCGCTGAGTTAGCGGAGAAGCTGGCTAAAATAGCTCCGGGCGTTTCCGAGAAACAAGTACTGTTTCAAAACAGCGGGTCTGAAGCCGTCGACAACGCTATCAAGATAGCGAGACAGGTCACGGGTAGATACTATATCGTTTCATATGAGAATAGTTTCCACGGGAGGGGCGCGTACGGGTTCGCGCTATCTGCAACGGGTAAATGGAAACCCTACAAGGTAGGGTTCGACCCCCTACCACCAGGGGTTGAGCTAATACCATACCCTTACTGCTATAGATGCCCGTTTAAACAGGAATACCCTGGTTGCGGATTAGCCTGCTTAGATTACGTTAAGAAATGGTTTATCAATACAAGAGTCCCCCTTGAGAGAACGGCTGGATTCCTCATTGAAGTCGTGCAAGGAGAAGGAGGATACGTGGTAGCCCCGTTGGATTATGTAAGAGAGCTTAAAAAATTCCTTGAGGAAAACAATGTGCTCCTCATAGATGACGAAGTACAGGCAGGCTGGGGTAGAACCGGGAAGCTCTGGGCCATAGAAAACTTCGGGGTTGAGCCGGACATAATGACTACGGCTAAGGCGATCGCTAATGGGCTTCCCCTATCCGCAGTCGTAGGAAGGAAGGAGTTGATGGAGAAAACCCACCCCGGAAGCTTCGGAGGCACCTACGGAGGCAACCCCGTCTCATGCGCGGCGGCTTTGAAAGTCATCGAGGTAATGCAGAGGGATAGGTTACCGGAAAGAGCTGTGGAACTGGGTGAGATGGTTAGGAAAAGGCTGAATGAACTCTACGAGAAGTATGAGATAGTGGGTGATGTTAGAGGGCTCGGCGTCATGCAGGCAATAGAGCTGGTAAAGGATCGTAAAACAAAAGAACCCGCATCCAGTGAGACCTCGAAAGTGATCGATAAAGCGAGAGACAAGGGCTTACTGCTACTGAAAGCTGGCCTATACCACAACGTTATCAGGCTACATCCCCCGTTAACCATTGAGAAGGAGATATTGGAGAAAGGCCTTGACTTGCTGGAGGAGTCGCTGAAAGAGGTTTTAAAGGTGTGAAGCCTGTGGGGTCAATGCTACAGCCGCCGAAATCCGAGTATGGAGTGCTGAAAATCTACGTAAACGGTAAATGGATCGAATCTGGCACCAACACTTACCTAGACTTTTATGATCCAGGTTTAGGGAAAGCTATAGGGAAAGTACCATTAGTGACCAAGGAGGAAGTGGACGAGGCTGTCGAGTCAGCGTACGAAGCCTTCAAGTCCTGGAGCACCTTGCCGATGCCTGAGCGAGCCCAGTATTTATTCAAAATTAAACACATTCTCGAGGAGAACAAGGAGTTGCTGGCCCGGGTGAACACGCAGAATCATGGAAAACTCCTACGGGAGTCTCGTGGCGATGTGAAAAGGGCGATAGAAAACGTGGAGGCCGCTATCTCAGTAGCCTACTCACTAGCGAAAGGAGAATACCAGCACGAGATAGCTAAGGGAATTGATGAAACTCTAATTAAGGAGCCGTTAGGTGTTTTCACTGTTGTAAGCCCTTACAACTTTCCAATAATGATACCTTTCTGGTTCATACCCTACGCCCTCGTCCTAGGCGACACTCTGGTTGTTAAAGCAAGTAGCACAACCCCACTGCCAATAGCTGTCACGCTTGAGCTTCTCACCAACATGTTACCCCCAGGGGTTGTAAACCTGGTGTATACTGATCACAGGAACGGAGAGTACTTGGTAACCCATCCGTTAATAGAGGGAACAGCCTTCGTGGGCACGAGCGACGCAGCTCTGAGACTCTATGAGCTCTCAGCTAAGCATGGAAAAAGATTTCTAGCAGGCGGAGGCGCTTCAAACTACGCGGTCGTCATGCCTGATGCCGACATGGATAAAACCATAAACGCGCTGCGAGACGCTAAATTCGGCAACACGGGGCAGAGATGCCTGGGGATACAGAACATTGTAGTAGTAGGGGGTTCAGACTTTTACGAGGAATTTAGGAACGCGTTTGTAGACTCAGCTAAGAAGATTAGAATAGGCCACGGTCTCGACGAAGAATCTGAAATGGGTCCGATGGCAAGTGTGAAGTACAGGGAAAACGTGATCAGGATGATCGAGACCGGTCTCGGCGAGGGCGCCAAGGCAGTCCTTGATGGGAGAAATTACGTGAACCCTGAATTCCCGAAAGGGTTCTATCTCGGACCCACAGTCCTCGAGGATGTGAACCCTAATATGAAGGTTGCCCGCGAAGAGATCTTCGGCCCCGTGGCTAATTTGATGAGGGCGGAGACCCTTGAAGAGGCTGTTGAGTACGTGAATAAGAACAAATATCATCATACTGCAGTAATATTCACGAGAAACGGTAAGTGGGCTAGGGAATTCGTGCACAACGTCTACGTGGGGAATGTAGGAGTAAACATTGGTATAGCAGCCCCGGTGGGCTGGTTTCCTTTCGGAGGTAGACGATTAGCAGGATTAGGAAGCCATCATCCGCAAATCGATGTTGTCGATTTCTTCACTGATAGGAAGGTCGTGGTGGAGAGATGGTGGTAGGAGAACAATGTTTTTTACACTTAAAACCAGCATCATCCTCCGTCAAAGGGTATTGTCAACACAACCTCATCCTTGTCGCTCAAATCCTTGTCAAAATCGTGAACTATTGAACCATTAACTATGATGAGGGTTCCCTGGTTCAGTCTTCCATCCTCGCTGAAAAACCATTTACCGAGTTCTTCACCGTGTGCACGAGCCAGCTCCTTTAGTAAATCCCTCAGCTTGGTTCCTTTTTCCAGCATTAATTCCTCGCTTTCCAACCCGGTTAGTGATTGGAAAAGAGGGGCTAAGTATTTCACTTTAACCCTTATACAGTTCTGCAACAACATAGTCTAATCCCAGCTCGTAAAGCTTTCCTGGCGTCGGCCTCCCCTCCTCATCCCAGCCGGCTATCTCGTAGAATAGTTTAACAGCCTTGTCAAACTCCTCCTTCTTAATCCTCTGTCCCTTCCTAGAGCCGAACTCTAACTCCTCGAAAAACCTTGGCGGCAACACGTCTTCTTCGCGCTTAAAACCTTCTCGAACATTGAAGGCTCTTGCAAGGTTGAAAGCTCTCTCGCTCGCCTTCATCAAGCTCCAGAGGCTCATCCCCCAGCCCGTGGCAGCGTTAACTATCTCGACCATGTGATTGGGTGTTAAAACCCCGGCTGAGTGAGGCGTGAAGACAAACTTGCACACCCCCATGCAGTCCTCAAGACCCCACCATAACATCCCATAGTAGACGGCTTTCACCTTCTCGTGATCAAGCATCAGCCTGTTAACGGGTCTAGTTAACCCGAGCGCGGTAAGGTGTTGAGTGATTCTCTCATAGGTTGCGTCATGCGGGGCTTGCATGTGATCAGCCCCTATAGGTGAGAGAGCGTACTGCAAGCCGACGCCTACTTTACCCCGGGGTTCATGCATAGGTATCTCCCTGGATTTAACATGCATCGCGTACTTCTCAGCTCCTCGCCCAATCTTCTCAGCAGCCCTCCTCACCCCTTCAGCCAGCACATCCCCGAGGCCTTCACGCTTGACAATCATTTCCAGCAGTCTCAGCGCTCCATTTCCATCGCCAAACCTTACCTCTAACCCCCCGGTGTCCTCCGGGGTTAGCACACCCTTATCGAAAAGCTCCATGGCGAAGGCTACGGCTACACCCGCGCTGATAGTGTCAACGCCGTATGCGTTGCAGATCTGGTTTGCCTTCGCAATAACGTTGAGATCGCTGACACCGCACAAGGGTCCGAACGATACGATGGTTTCATACTCGGGACCGCCGTAAGAGGGATCCGTCTCATACGGCTCACTAGTTTTAACATCTCTCTTACAGCGGATTGGGCATGCGAAGCACCCGGATTTAGATACCAGTATTGTCTTGTTCAAAACCTCGCCGCTTACTTTGAACGCCTCCTTAAACGACCCTCCCCTGAAGTTTAAAGTGGGAAGTATTCCATCCTTGTCAAAAGGAGTGATCAGCTCTGCCGTACCGTACTCGCTCCTCGAGACAGCGCCTGGCTGCTTCCTCCAGTTATCGTTAAACCACTTAACAATCTCCACGAGCTTCTTCTCATCATAGAACTTCACTGTTTTCCCGGTTGCTCTCACTGCAATAGCCTTAAGGTTTTTAGAACCCATAACGGCTCCAAGTCCTCCCCGTCCCGCTGCATACCTGTTTTCAAACATGATATTGGCAAACCTCACCAGCTTCTCGCCTGCAGGCCCGATGCATCCAATCCTAGCCAAGGGCTCTCCAAGCTCCTTTTTAATCTCCTCAACTGTTTCCTTCGTCGTCAACCCCCATAAACGGGTAGCATCCCTGAGTTCCGCACGCCCGTCTTTAATCCAAAGGTAGACGGGTTTCTCGGACGCCCCCTCCACGATAACCACGTCGAAACCCGAGTTCTTAAGCTCCGGTGCAAAGAAGCCGCCAGCCTCTGACTCGCCGTAAGTCCCTGTCAGAGGGGATTTCGCGGCAACAACAATCCTGTTGACACCTGGAACAGGGGTCCCCGTGATCACGCTTGTAGCGAAAACCAGCTTGTTCCCCGGGCTTAAAGGGTCGGTTCCAGGTTTAAGCTCCTTGAAGAGAACATATGCGGCAATCCCTCTTCCACCCAGATACTCTCTGTACAGCTCCTCGGGAACCTCCTCAATCCTTAGACTCCCAGTGGATAAGTTTACCCGGAGCCATTTACCATTAAACCCGTAGGGCAATGTAAACACCATTTAAACATTATCCTCGGTCATCTAAAAAATGTGAAAGCATTGTTGATTAAACAATTAACAATAGTTTAGGTGAAAGACTATGTGAGATCAAAGATGATTGTAAAGTTTGCAAACAGGCACGGTGGTCACGCCACATCTTTAAGTCCCGGAAAAATAACTGGTTTAGGTTTACTCCTCGAGCCGCGGCTTCCCCCTGGTTAATTGGATTATGTTGAACACTATTATGAGGAGCATTGCCACTGTTAACCCCAAATAATAGGGGTTAGCATGTTGGTTAAGGCTTCAACACTTATCCCCGCCTGCTCTATTGCGAAGATAACGATGACTATGTAGAATAGTAGTCTAAGATACTCCGCCACAGGCGCCAGGAGCTGCATCTCGGTTCTAAGCTCGGAGCTCTTGTAGACGTAGCTTACGAAAACATCTGTCAGTATGAAGCCCGTGATAATTATTATCAACGCCTTAACAAGCCCAACGACATAAATGTTCAGCAAGTATTGTGTCATGCTTGCTATTTCAGCAAGCCCTAGGTATCTTGAACCATAATGGATCCCTAACAAGATAAACACTATGTACAGAATCCACGCTGTAACCATGCCGAAGAACTCCCCAGCCGACAATCCCGTGCGTTTAATCGCTCTCCCAAAGCTAAACCTTCTAAGCCACTCGTCAAAACCAAGCTTCTCCGATGCTTTCACAACAAGTAGCTTAACACCCTTCCCGAGCAGGAAGCCTACAATGCTCAGCATAATAGCAATACCTATCGCGATCGAAACATCCACGATGAAATCCGGGGAGACCTCCATTATAGCAACCCCTAGTTGAAAACACGTTTCAGTCAATAATAATATGGTTGAAGGCAAGATATAAATCGGATATTAGGATTTAGAATTTAGACGTGCTTGTAGGCTGGTTTGAAAATGTACATTAGCTATCCATCAAGGTTTGAAACATACGGAGCTGTTAAGATCTACGAGCTGTCCAAGGTTTACTCTTTATTCGCTATAAAAGCAGAGTGGAAGCCGGGGCTGTACAACATCCCGAATTTCAATGAGCTTGAAAAAACCGCTGAGAAAACCGTAATAGTAGTCCCCTCTAGAAACGAGGACCCTATGGTTTTAGAGGGGGTTTTAAAAGCCATCCCCGTTTACTCTCCTATAATACTGGTATCGGCATCAACCCAGGCTCCTCTAAACATGTACAGTGTTGAGACGGACATTGCTAAAACCCTCTACAAAGTAACTGGGAGGCCCACGATAATAGTGCACCAGAGAGACCCCGTTATCGCTGAGGAGCTGGGGCCGCATATACCGGGCATCTTGGATGAGGATGGATTGGTCAGGTATGGGAAGGGTGAAGGATTACTGATTAGCGTACTACTTGCAGACGGGTTGAACGCTGAGAACATCGGGTTCATAGACGCGGATAATTATATCCCTGGCGCGGTTCTCGAGTACACCCTGAAATATTATACTATTCTAAACATGAGCGAGTCGGATTACAGGATGGTGAGGCTCTCATGGGGGTATAAGGCGTGGAGCTCCACAGACCTCTACTTTAGAAGGATGGGGAGGGCCTCAACAATCGTGAACAATGTTTTAAACAAGATCCTCTCGCTGAGGAGGAGGGCTGAAACAGACATTGTTAAAACAAGCAACAGCGGTGAACACGCCATGAGCGTTAAGCTCGCCAAGGAAATAAGTTTCGCAGGTGGTTACGCTGTTGAGACACAGGAGCTTGTAAGCCTCCTGGAAGCATGCTACATCGGAGTCGAGGATGGAATGTGCCCAGCGTTGCCGGGGAATATTGAAATATATCAGGTGGAAACCAGGAACCCTCATATACACTCGGAGAAAGGGGAATCACACGTTATTGAAATGATAATTGAAAGCTTGTCGACAATATATCACTCTAAACTGGTGGATAGTAAGGGGAAGGCATTGGTCATCGACACGCTAATGGATCTCGCATACGAGGGTGAGCCCCCGCCCCCCTTGAAATACTCCATACCCAGTTTGAACGGCAAGGACTTCCTGGATAAGGTTTTAGGCGAGAGCAAAACCAGTGTGGCGTATGGAGTGTAAAACCTTTAACGGGTTGTGGCTAACCGATATAGACGATACAATACTGCCAAGCAGTGGTGGATCCCCCCGCATCTACAGCTACGTCTCCTCCTTCCTAAGGGTTCTCGATGACCACTGCATCCTAACCGTTCCAGTAACTTTTAAGACTAAGCCGGAGTTAAAGGAGCTTTCCAGGAGGCTCAACTATTCCTTCAAAGCCTACATAGCGGAGGGAGGTTGCTCTACCATTATCTCTGAAGCCCTGGTACACTCCTTTTCAACGAATGCGGCGAGCGGAGAGTTGGAGATAGTGTTGTGTAGGAGTAGATTAGTTCTGGATGAGATATTCAATAGTCTTGAAAACTCTTCATGTGCTGATAAATACGTGAGGCTGACAAGCCTCACACCTTATGAAGCCTCGGAACTCTTAAACACCTCTCTAAAAGAAGCAGAGAACGCTGTCAACAGAGAGTTCACCGAGGTCGTTTACTCCGGTAGCGGTGAATGCATCAAGATAATCGAGAAGAAGGCTGTCTCCCAGGGTTTCAAAGCTTTCAAAACCCGGAGATTCCTCCACCTCGCGGAAGCCGGGAAAGAAGAAGCTGTTAGACGCCTCCTGGGTCTTATAGGTCATAGGTTGAAGGGTTTAACCATATCCAGCGGGGACAGCCCAGCGGATGCCGCATTCCTCAGCACTGCTGAAGTACCTATAATTGTTTCAAACAGCCACGTAGACTGGTTTAGGAGATACCCCTACCTGAGAATCTCGGACTCTATCCCCTACTCCCTGATAGACACTGTTTCAAGACTTTTACTGTTGAAACAGCCAGCACTCAACCAGGCATACTGAAGCATCTATGCAAGGGCCTTGCAAACCGTTGTGGACAAGTGGTTGAAAACCTGTTATGATTGTTTTACCTTTGCTGATAAGTATTTGTGTATGCTGTGAGCAGCTTTCTTACCATCGCTGAAAGCGAGGACAACCGTTGCCTCCCCTCTCACAGCGTCTCCACCGGCGAAAACACCTGGGATACTGGTCTGTAATGCCTCGTCAACCTCTACTGTACCATCGTCACGGATCTTTAAGTCTGGAGCAGACTCGGCTAAAACCTTGTTAGGCACTAACCCTATTGCGATAATGACCGTGTCAGCGGCTAATTCTACGAACTCCCCTGTCCCCACAATCTTCCTCTTCCCCTTCTCATCGACTTCGTCGATGGGCTTCATCTTCTCAAATCTCACGCCTTTCACGAATCCTTTTCCATCCCCTATAAATTCAACGGGCTGTACAAAATACATGAAGCTGACTCCCTCCTCCTCCGCGTGCTTAACCTCCTCAAGCCTCGCCGTCTGGAGCATGTCCTCCCTCCCCCTCCTATAGGCCACAACTACTTCACTACCCATCCTCCTAGCTACTCTAGCAGCATCCATAGCGGTGTTCCCACCTCCTATGACGACAGTTCTCTTCCCCACCTTGACAGGCGTATCGTACTCGGGGAAACGGTCAGCCCTCATCAGGTTAACCCGGGTCAGGAACTCGTTGGCAGAATATATGTTGTTGAGGTTTACCCCGGGTATTTCGAGAAACTTTGGTGCTCCAGCACCCGTCCCGATGAATACTGCATCATACTCGTTAAGAAGCTCGTTAATTGAAATTGTTTTTCCCACTATATGGTTTAACCGGATCTCAACACCAAGGAAGGAGAGCTTCTCGATCTCGCTGTCCAAAAGCCTCTTGGGAAGCCTGAACTCAGGTATGCCGTACCTTAAAACCCCTCCAGGAGCATGAAGGGCTTCGTAAATAGTTACATTATACCCTAGCTTCGCAAGCTCGGCTGCACAGGCTAGCCCCGCGGGCCCTGAGCCTATTACTGCTACTTTACGCCCGTTCGGCTTTATCTTCTCCTTCATCTCCTCGAGAAGCTTTGCCTCCAGCCCGAGCGCCCTTGCTCTATCCCCAACGTATCTCTCCAGCTTCCCTATGCTCACAGCCTCACCTATTCTACCAACCACGCAATTAGCCTCGCACTGCAGCTCTTGAGGACAAACCCTGCCCGTTATCGAAGGAAACAGGTTATCCTCCCACATGATTCTCAGAGCCTTTTCCAAATCCCTGTTTTCGACGGCCTTAACGAACTCGGGGATTTTAATGGATATTGGGCAGCCCTTCACGCACGGTGCAAACCATAAGGGGCATTTTATACATCTTCCCGCCTCCCTCACCGCGTTCGCGTCGTCCAGGCCCAAGTCGACCTCTTCAAAGTCTCCGAGCCTTTCTAACGGGGGTCTCTCGTTAGATTTAAACCGTGACTTCACAACTCTTGACATGATGATCACCTAGCGATAATCTTGGAGAGGAAGAGGTTTTTCGCCTTCTCCTGCTCCTCGATAAATCTCTTATCCCTTCTCATCACGTCTTCCCAGTCTATGAGATGAGCGTTCATCACAGGCCCGTCTACGCAGGCAAACCTGACTGCTCCACCATAGAAGACTCTGCAAGACCCACACATCCCTGTCCCATCAACCATTATGGTTCTTACAAGGGCATAGTTTGGAATCCCATGTCTCCTCGTGAGTTCAGATGCTTTGAACATGCCAGCAAGGGATCCTCCTGTGAGTACAAGGTCTACTCTTCTCTCACTAATGATCTTCGAGATCAAATCCGTGTAATGCCCTTTAACCCCTGCGGAACCATCCAACGTTGTAACATAATGCTCGTCAGCATGCTTCTCAGCGAGAAACTCTTCTGGATAAACCTCTTTCCCTGTCTCGAAAGTTTGGATTGATATTACGTAGTTATCATATTTTTTCAATTCCTGTGTGAATGAAGCATTCTCAGCGTGCCCGCACACCGCGTCCGATGCGTAGATTACAGTGCCGTAGTGTTTTATGGGAAACTCCCTACCGTGAGGCCCTGAGACCGCGTAGATGTAGTCTCCGACTTTAAACCTATGGTATAACTCGAGGGTTGTCTTACCATGTCTCCTGATGAACATGCCTATTCTCCCATCTCTAACAGAGTAGACAGACTCCGGGATTCTCTCCCCTTTCTCATGAAGCATAAGGATAACGAAATTTCCAGGCTTCCACTTCCTAGCCACATGCGGTGCTTCAATCTCCATGTAGAAGTCAATGGAGTTTAAATCTATTTTTCCAGTTATCCTAAGCAAGTTGACACCTCTCGTTAGGTTAGGCTAACCTAAAAATACTATTATGTACCTTAACTTAAAAATCATCCAGGACCGCTACGATGAACTTAACGACTGCCCCTGTCACTCCGTCATAGTTAGGTTTGAATTCAGTTCATGAACACGTACTTTAAAACCCTTACCACAGCCTTGATTTCACAAACATGCTTTAGCGTGAGAACCCGGTTGTTGCGATGAGAGCCTGGGATTTACAATGTTTTTGAACACATTATCTATTTCGTCAGGCTTTGAACGTAGTTTTTCGTGCCTTGAAGGGTTTGTTGCAGTGGCTTCTGAAGGTTTGAGTGAAAGGATGTGCGGCGGCCGGGATTTGAACCCGGGATCTCCGGCTTGGGGGGCCGGCGTCCTAGTCCAGGCTAGACGACCGCCGCTTCTACTGTTTTAGAAATTACGGGTAAGGGTTTAAAATCTTTGAATGGTTTCAAGGATTGCTGACTGCGGGGATGTATATTGGTGTTCTTCTCCCCCCGCTGTAGAGTTTTAGAATCCCCCTTTTCTCGGCCTCTTTAAGTATTTTCTTAGCCACGCTTACTTTCACGTTTAACTGATTGGCAAGCGTGTATGGCGTGTAGTATTTAACCTCCCCCTTCTTAACCTCTCTCTCAAGCCTTCTCAAAATATCCTCTGTTGGCTGGAAGACCGTGGCTAACTGTACTTTGGACTCGCCAACCTCCTTAGCCGGTTTCTCGGGCTTAGCTTTCTTCTGAGCAGACACTTCATCCACCTCGACACTAATCAACTATTCTATGGATTAAGGTTTAAGGCTTTTTAATCTATCTCCTCTTGAACCCTTCTGTGAAAACGTCAAGGTAGAATGGTGCTACTGAAAATATTGAGATGAGCTCGGGAATTGCTGCGCCCGGGGGTGTTTTAATGGTGAAGTGTAATGCCCATGCAGCAACTGATGCGACGATGCCTGCTAGGGCACCGTTCCTACGCCACCCATCTGTTCTTGATGAGTAGTAGATCAGGAATGACAAAATTGTTATGAAGAACACTATGGATACGATGAAATGCGTCCTACCATACACCTCGTCGAAAACACCTACTAGAGCGAGCGAGAAGCCAGCAAAACCCATTATGGCCCTGTAGACAACCTCGACGTGCGAATCAATCAATGCTGTTGAGTATAGTAAGAAGCCTCCGAGGACGAGCCCGAGGTTGAAAAGTATTGCGACATTGCTCCTTGTAGCATGCCCTAGATCGCTTAAAGCGTTATCCACAATGTTGAACCAGCCTGAGAACGCTATAGCTAGGAGTATGAAAACCAGTGGAGTGAGGAAGGCTATAAAGGGTATGAACCGCCTTATATTCATGAGCCAGCCCTCAATTACGATATATAATCAACGGTATATTAATCCCTCAGCAGGTTCCTGATGTAGAGCTTATACGCCAAAGCAACTATTACTAAGCTCCACGCTCCCAGGCCTGCGAAATTGCCCCACGGGTTTATAGAGGCATCATACCTGAAGGCCCATCTGTAAATGTTTGTGGCCATTGTTAACGGCGAGTAGTCAACCACTGGGGCTAGGGGCCCCAGCCTAGCCGCAATCACCTTCTGAGGATAGAAGATGTTCGATACAAAGAACAGTATGTAGTATGTGAGAGATCTCACCGTGGCCTGCAGGTTGAAATCTCTTGTAACAGTTGAAAGAGAGATTGAAACACTCGACATTGTGAGAGCCAGGGTGGAGGAGGTTGCTAAAACATATACCCATCCCTCCAGCGACGGAGGTGACAGAATGATTGAGGCGAAAACAAGGAAGCCAAACTGGTAGACCAGCCCTCTGGCAGCGCCTCCGAGAAGCCTGCCAATAATCAAGCCTTCCCTGCGAACAGGGAGAGTTAGCAAGTACTGGGTAACCTCCCTCCTCAGCTCCACGCCAACCTCCCTTCCAATGCTGAACGAGGATATGAAGATTGACAAGCAGAGTATGCCGGGAGTTACAAACCTCACGTAATCAGGGATTAAATCCTTGTTGACGACGCCGTTGAATATTAACCCGAAGATCAGAATGTCTGCAAGGTTCATTGCAACCTGACCGGCTAGCCAATACTTGTAGCGCCAGAACCTGGCGATATCCCTGTAAGCAATATTCACAATGCTTCTTAACTCACTGCTCACTTAACCCCACCAGCTTCAAGCTTTCTCTCAAAGAGTTCAATAGCAACCACGAGCAACCCAATGCCGAGACCAAGTATGTAGAACATGGATTGAGCCGGGGATAGTTCAAGGAGAAAGTATTCTGGGAGGACCAGGGCTCTTAGAAAGTCTGCGAAGTGGGTCAGGGGGTTGAAAAGAGCTGAGTAGTAGTAAGCCGGAATATTCAGGGCTTTGATAATGGGTAGCGGGTAGAACACTGAGCTCAGCCTCACTAGTATAGCATCTATGGTGCCGAAAAAGATGTCCGTGGTATCCGTTGACTTAAGCTTCATAACTATGATCACGACGAAGCTGACGACTCCTATTGAGAAGGTGAACGCCGAGGCGATGGAGATGAGAAAGCTTATCGGATCCAGCCCACCAGTCAAGAAGAGTATGAAAACCATCATAGGAGCTGTAAATATTAAAGTGGAAACCGCCCCTCCCAACACCCTGCCAGCGGCGAGAACGCTTCTCTTCAATGGGAGTGAGAGGTGGTAGTCTATGATCCCGTCATCAAACTCGTCTGCGATAATGTAGGCCCGGGCAATACTGGCTGAGTAGAGCAGTGCCGTGTATAGTCCGAGAAGGTAGAATTTGTAGTAGTCCACGCCTATGTCGGGGCGCGCAATCCTTGAGATCGCGTATCCGAAAACAAGGGATTGAATAATAAACCATGCTGTACGCATAGCTATGAAGGCTTTCTGCCTTTTAAGCTTCATCAAGTCCCATTCTACGACTCTGAGAACAGCTTTAAACCCGTGCGGGATTGGCACCCTACTCCCTCAGCTTAGCTCCTGTAACATACATGAAGACGTCGTCAAGGGTTGGCTCCTTGATCATAATTCTCTTAACACCGATGTTGCGCTTTCTAAAGTACTCAAGTATTTCCAGCGACTTCTCCTCCCCCTTGTTCATATAAATCCTTAAAACATCCCCCCTTACCTCAACCCTGCCGTACACGGATAGGTCCTCCAGCACAGCCTCAGCCAGTCCATGCCCCTCGACACTGACCTCAAGTATGTCTCCCCCCGGTATGGCATCCTTCAACTCCTCAATGCTTCCAACCTTCCGCAACCTCCCCCTGTAGATTATTCCAATCCTCTCGCAGACTTTTTCAGCCTCAAACATGTCGTTGGTTGCAACAATCATCGTGGTTCCCTGCTTCCTCATCTTCTTGATGATATCCCAGAGAACGTGCTTGGTTATCACGTCAACCTGTGCCGTCGGCTCATCGAGAATCGCTAGCCTCGGCCTCTGGATCAATACTTTCGCGAGCTCAACCTTCTTCCTTGTCCCGCCGCTTAATTGGTAGAAATACTTGTTCCTGTGCTCCCACAGCCCAAGCTCCTCCATAACCTCTCTAACCACTCTCCTAGCGTCGCTACTACTGTACCCGGATATTTTCGCATGCCAGGTTAACAGATCCCATGGTTTATCAACCCACATAGCCTTGGGCTCTTGGAAAGCTATCCCTATGAGTTTTCTCACGATGTAGTCCTCCCTCACCACGCTGTGCCCGTACACAAGGATGTCCCCGCTGGTCGGCTTGTAAACAGTTGCAATAGTTAGCAAGGTGGTGGTCTTACCGGAGCCGTTGGGCCCCAGCAGCCCAAAGATCTCTCCATCGTAAATATCCATGGTTAAATTATCCACAGCAACTGTTTCCCCAAACCGCTTAGTGAAACCTTTTATTTCAACAGCGAGATCGGGCATTTCACACGCCAGAGCCAGGATTGATTTATTTACCTCTCGGCTTTTTAAAAATATACGGTGTTTTAATTAATGATTGACCTGACCACGGTACTGCTAGTGAGCGTGCCCCTCTATCTCGGTGCAGTAGTGCTCTACACGGTGAGACTTGTCAAAGGACCCTCCATACCGGACATGGTTTTAGCAGTGGACTGCATTGCTTACGACCTAGCCGTGTTCCTACTGGTTATAGCCCTGTACTACCGCACCCCGCTTCTCGTAGCCCCCTCTATAATGCTCGCTCTATGGGCATACCTGCTCGACGTCTTCATCTCCAAGCATCTAGTCTCTAAAGAGGTGGGTGAGTAGTGTTCGACCAGGTCTTGTTCTGGGCTGGATCAATCCTACTGATTGCCGGAGGAGTTTTCGACCTCCTAGCCTCGATAGGGCTTTTAAGATTTCCAAACTTCTACGTAAGGCTCCACGCTGCAACCATCGGCGCAATATACGGGGCATTCATGCCTCTTATAGGAGTATCCCTGCTCGCCCTCTCAATTCAGGACTTCCCGGCTAAATACATGTTCGCAGGAGGAGCGTTCGTCACCGGCTTGATAATACTGATAGTGGCACCGATAGGCAGCCACGTACTAGCCTACGCTGCTCACAAGTCTAAGAGCGTTAAATGGGAGCCTGTCGTAGACCACTTGGAGGAGGATTCTAAATGATCACTCTCATACACCTCCTGCTGTCATTTGCTAGCCTTCTCGCTATAGTTTTCGTATACCTTGCTATAACTGAGAAAGACTTGATCAAGGCAATAGTTTTCTCGGCGGGACAAAGCATATCCTACACCATAATCCTCCAGCTGTTTGCAGCCCCCGACGTGCTGTTAGCGTACATTGCGGTATCCGTGGGTATTTACTCAGCCCTCCTCGTGTACGTTGTAAGCAAGACCGAGAGGTTTGACGGGGGTGGGGGAAGTGAGTAAGAGGTTTGCAGTTCTCGTTATAATCCTAGCGTTAACAGTTGCGTCCGCCCTAGTATTATCCTACACGGAGTTTGCAAAGCCGGCGAAAGAGTTGAAGCCTATTGGATTATTCTATATTGAGAACTCCTACTTCGGAAACCTCACGGCTAAAAGCCCTGAAGCAGTCACAGCAATAGTGTGGGATTACAGAGGCCTCGACACCATCTACGAGTCCGCGGTATTCTTCCTAGCAATAGTGGGCGGTTTATCGATTTTCAGGCTCGAGCCACCTCAGCCGGCCGGGAAGGAGGCAAAGGGTTTAACAAGGATTTCTAGAACCGGGACTAAAATAATCGCTCTTTTAATAATCAGCGTGTCAGCCTCGATCGCTCTCCACGGGCACCTAACCCCGGGCGGAGGCTTCCAGGGCGGCTCCACACTAGCTGTGGCACCATTACTGTTAATCCCGGTCTTCTCCGTAACGAGGCTCGTTTCCGCCGGGATCACGTCGAAAAGACTTGTAATCGCTAGAAGCGCTGCCATGACGTGTATAGGGTTGACAGCACTCCTCCCAGTCCTGAAAGGGCTGGAGCTCACGTCAAACCTCTCCTTCTACCCTGCTGAAATAGGGGGCGAATTGATAAGCGGTAGCTTATTCTTCTACAACATTTTCGAATATCTGGCGGTAGGATCAGGCTTCACAGCAGTCTTCCTCTACCTATCTACGTTCGAGGAAACCTACAGGAGGGAGATTGAGAAAGAGGTGGGAACATGAGCGAGGATGTTTTCACATGGTCCCTGATACTAATGATGCTCTTCACGAACACGTTGCTCTCGATCTACGGTATCGTCTATAGGAGGAGTTTGACGAAGAAGCTGATCGCCCTAACCATTCTCAGCGACACCGCAAACCTCGTATTCATCCTCATAGGGTTCAGATTCATCCAGCCCGCTGTACCGCCGGTTCTCACAGAGCTCAGCCTTGAAAACCTTGAGTATCTGAAACAGCACGCAGTGGACCCTCTTCCACAGGCGTTAGTACTGACCGGCATAGTGATCAGCATGGCTGTTAACGCTTTGATCGCGTTCGGAATAATCCAAGCATATAGGATCACGGGCTCAACCGATGCTAAAGTAGTGGTGAAGCACTTCAGCGAGGGGGTGAAAGGGGAGTGATCAAGTACCTAGCCACCGGGCTCGTCGCCTTCCTCATCTACATAATCTTCTCCGGAAACATCACCCCTTATGACTTGGCAACAGGGGTTATTGTCTCAGCAATATGCAGCCTACTTCTTACACCGTACATCGTGAGGAATGAGTCTAAGCTTAAGCAACCGGCGCGTCTAGCCCACCTAGCTTACTACTTCCTCAAATACATCACCATCATAGAGTTCAAAGCGCACATGGATGTGGTTAAGAGGATTTTCACAATGGATTTGAAACCAGGAATTGTTAGAATTCCATTGAAGTGTAAGGGAGATATGGCAAGGCTCCTGGTAGCATCCTCGATAACTAATACTCCTGGAACAGTCGTGGTTGATGAGTCCGGCGACTACTTCTACGTCAACTGGATATACGTATCCTCGGTCTCACCAGAGGAGGCGAGGAAGAGTGTTAGCGAGGAGTTTGAAAAATATGCGACGAAAATTTTCGAGTAGGTGGTGGTAATGGAGCTGGATATCCTACTTACCGGCTTAACACCGTTCATCCCGGTTTTCGGGGCTTTCACAACCCCGTTAATCTCATCAGCATTTAGGAAGCGGGCAGCCTCGCTCTACTATGGCTTCTTAATAAGCGGGTTAACCCTCCTAGTAACCCTTAGGCTTCTGGCGCAGTCGTTCTCCTACGACGCGCCGCTGGTGTTCAAGGCCGGCGGCTGGCCTCCGCCTGTAGGCATAATTTACATTCTAGACAGGGTTAACGCTATCTTATCCTTCACCACAGCATTGGTGTTAACGCTGATTTTCGCATACAGCTTGGAGTATATTCGGGATGAAGGAGCAGTATGGTACAGCATCCTGCTGCTCGGTGCTGAGGCTGGAATACTTGGAATCATCCTAACCGCGGACTTCTTCAACCTGTTCGTAATGCTTGAAGTAACCAGCGTCTCATCATACTCACTTGTAATGTACTACAGGAGTAGGGCTTACGCTATTATATCGGGGCTGAAATACGCTTTCGTAGGCGCCATGGGCACCACCCTCTACTTCGTTGGTTGCGCACTCCTCTACAACGCCTACGGTACTTTGAACATTATCGACCTATCCCTGAAAATCCGGGGTCAATACGTTAGTTTAACAGGGCCTCCCATTGAAGCATACCTGCTCTCTCTGGGAATAGGGCTCGTCCTCATGAGCTGGGCTTTCACAATAAAAAGCGGCGTCTTCCCCAACCACTTCTGGCTACCGGATGCGCACCCCGCAGCGCCCACTCCCATATCAGCTTTGCTGAGCGGTCTCGTGGTGAATATTGGAGGAGTATCCCTCTACAAGTTCATGTTCATAGCCCTGGGAGGCAGTATCTCGCCCGAAACCCAGGCTTTGAAGAGTGCTGTATCGGCAATACTAATGTTCACTGGGACATGCTCCGCTATCGTAGGGGCTCTTCTCATGAATATTCAGAAGGATTTGAAACGGCTTATAGCATATTCAACCGTTATGAACACGGGGTTCCTCTTCATGGCTGTTTCAACCGGGACAACTCTAGGTCTCTCCGCGTTCATCTACCACACCATAATACATTCAATTGCTAAATCCAACTTATTCCTATCAGCAGGCATCTTCATCAAGGCTGCAAGGTCGAGAAGCCTTGAAGACATTAGCGGACTAGGGTTTAAACACCCTGTTGCCTCAATAGCGTTCGCGACATCTGTTCTAACCCTGGCCGGGATACCGCCCCTGCCAGGTTTCCTGAGCAAGATGCTTCTGTACGAGGCCTTGTTCGAATACAACGTTGTTACAGCAGTAGTCATGATTCTTGCCAGCACTATCGGCTTAATCTCCTACATGAAAATATTCTACATGTTATTCTTTGGAACGCAGGGCAGGGAGGTGGAGAAAGTCTCCGCGAAAATTATGAACGCTGTCCTGCTAACCCTCAGCGTTGTATTGATCAGCTTCACCCTTCTCCTGGTAGCGTACCCAGGATTCTACGATGCAGTAATCACCGTCACCGTTAAGCAGGTAGGAGAGATTGAAACATACCTTGAGAGCATCCCGCTCATATAGCTTGATCTTCTCCGCAGAAGATTGTTACCTCTACAACATCCCCGTTTTTCAAACCCAAAACCTTCCTAAGATTGAAGGGGGAAATAGCCTCAATCACCTTTGAGGAGTGCTTAGTCTTTAATGGCTTAACAATGAAAACCTTTTCACTATTCAAGCACGCCGGGTAGGCAATGACCGGGCTATACCTAGGAGAGGGTGGCTTAACCTCTACTCCCCTGCATTCATGAAGGGCTGGGTCACCGTTTAAGACTTCGATATTAAGGGTGCCGGGGAATGGTTTAAACCCGAGCGTTTTCTCAAACTCTTCCACATATTTTTCAACGTAAAAGCCTCCCTCGCCGAGTCCTTGCACAACCCTGCCCTCGATTCTCAAAACCCTCGTACCAGGGTGAGGCGTATACTTGTGATCAGGGGAACACTCCATTAGATTTCCTCCACGCCTACAAAAACGTTAGAGGTATTAGGTTGTAAAAAACTACTTCAACTCTACAAAGTTCTCTAACACGGGTATGGTGAAGGAGAGGTCGAGTCTTTCCAGGGTTGATTTAAGAGGGACACCGTTTTCATCCCAACCTCTTAGCTTGTAGTACTGGCTGAGCATCTCGTCGTATTTAACAGGATCGAGCTTCGCGCCTGCGAATGGTCCCTTGGTTAAGGGGTGTTTAAACCATCTAGCAGGGGGATAATCCATCGTTCTATCCCAGCCTGAGTGCTCCCTTATCCAGAAAGCCCTGATCAAGGAGTATATTCTCTGCGCTACTACATGAATGTCTTCGAAAGACCATGTAACCCCTGTCACAGCTGTGAGGAGTTTCGGATAGTAATCCAGGTTTAATCCAACCTCGACCCACGGTAGCCTGCACGTTGTCAGGCTCTCAAACATCCCGCCCCTGATGTTTTGAAGGAACACCAGCCTCTCCACTTTCTCACTCGAGTAGGAGAACCTGTCAGTCTTTACCTCGTAGCTTATAATCCATGCATCCTTGTGGTGTGCTCCAATTGATGAGGTTCCGTAAGCGAGCGCCATGCCCGGGGCTGTGTGACAGTTGTAAGCCGATATCTCGAGTCCCTTAACATGCATTGCAAACTCTGTTGCCTCCTTACCTAGTCCACGAGACATCCTCATTACTCCTTCAGCAAGGAATGCGCCGAGACCCTTCCTGTAAGAGGTGTCAACGACCAGCTCTCTCACAGCCCTGTAATCCCCCCATTCAATCCTCTCCCGGAGCAGGCCCTTCTCACTTGCCTCCATTGCAAACCCTATGCTGCTCCCAAGGCTTATCGTATCCACACCCATCATGTCTGCTAACTTGTTGATCTCGGCAACCTTCTTTAGATCGGGGAGAAGGATGTTGCTTCCAAGCATTGCAACATTCTCGTAGTCAAGCTCGCTCTTCTCGCCGATCTCGTCGTTGACAACATTCCCGCACTGCATGTTGCAGTAGGGACACCCCTTCCTGTCAACCTTAAGCTTCTCCATTAAGTCGCCGCTTATTGTTTCATAAAGCTCCCACACCCCCTCTCTGAAGTTCATTGTGGGTAGTACACTGTTCTGGTTACTCCAAACTATTGTTGACATCGTGCCCTGCCTAATCCAGAAATCATAGTTGTCGCTCTGGGTAATGCTCTTGTATGCTTCCTCGCTAAGCTTCCTAAGCTCTTCAGGGTTTGCTACAGGAGGCTCCATGGTTCCCTTGATCACTAACGCCTTCAACTTCTTGCTCCCCATTACAGCGCCTACTCCGGGCCTTCCACCGCTCCTTCCCTTCTGCGATACAATGGTGGCATACCTCACCAGGTTCTCGCCGGCCGGGCCTATTAAAAGGGCGCCCACGTTTCTGCCGTGCTTTTTCACAATAGCATCCTCGGCTTCAAAAGTATCCTTACCCCACAAGTCATCGGCCGGGAGAATCTCAACCTTATTGTTTTCAACATAAATGTACACCGGGTTTTTAGAAGCCCCTGTAACCACTACGGCGTCGTAACCGCTTCTTTTCAAATGATAGGAAGCCATGCTGCCAAGGTTGCCATCTCCATACCCGTTTGTTAACGGGCTTTTACATGCTACCTGTATTTTACCGCTACTCGGTAGCGGGAGTCCCGACAAGGGCCCGTTAGCGAAGACTAAAGCATTGTACGGGGATAAAGGATCCGCTCCCTGCGGCACTAAATCCCATAGAAGCCTGGCCGCTAACCCCCTGCCGCCAATATACTCCATGTACAGCTTCGCTTCAAGGCTAACCTCCCTTACCCTCTTAGAAGTTAAATCAACATGAAGGATCTTACCCCACCAGCCCTTCATACCCACACCTCTTTAATATTACACCTAGCAAGGATAAATAATATTTGGTTAAGTATGTGGGATCAGTACTACTCCAGGCTGATGTAAATCAACGCTTTTTCATCAGGGCTCTCCAGCCTGAATGAGACTATATTAGAGTGGTTCGACAAGTCGACCCTGTTCCAGCCTTCCTTCAACACTACCCTGACCTCCTCAATCCTCACCGGAGGGAGGCCTATATCATATTCTACTATTCTCAAAGCATTTGGCTTAGAAGACAGTATTCGCAAAGCCTTAACCTTATACCCGGTTAACGGAATGCCTCCGAAGGGGTGATCGAGCACAGCGCTACCTAGTACCCTGAAAACCGCCGGCGGGGATGGTGCGTTGATCAAGGCGTCTTCTCTCCACTCAATAATCTCCCTCCACCCGTTTTCAAGCGGGGTTGCATCTTTGCCTCCTAGGTTAGGAGTGTTGCTCACACCTATCAGGATCGATTCCCCTTTCTTAGCCATGCTGGTAACCCTTGCGCCAAGGGTTGCCACAATCCTTGCAACAGGAGGGGTTATGTACACCAGGGTTGTAGGTCCAACTATCGAGTTGAAAAGCCTCGCCCTAGCCCTGCCCTCTGGAGCAACATGAATGTATCCATGGCTGTAAGAGTTGAAAACAGCCAGGATCCCTCCTCCCAGAGGGAGCGCGTTGCTCCTGTGAGGAGCATAAGGCGTGCCAGGGAAGTCGAACATTCTAATGAAGACTAATTCCTCAACCTCCGGCTCCACGGGATTACCCACGAGCAAGCCGCCCCTGAAGAAATGCCAGTACCTTGCGTAACCTGTTACCGCGTACCCGCTACCCCTCCTCTCAACGACACACCCGTCAACGCTTATTCTAGACCAGTCTTCGATGAAATTCTTCACCAGCTTTCTCTCGACAAGGTCGTAGCATTGAACACCGTCAACGCCTCTCTTCCAATCAGGCTGAAGGTCGAAGCACGCGTACTCCTGGTAGAGGGCTCCTTTCAACGCTGGCACGTTGCTCACCTCCTCTGCCCTCCCCGTATTCCTGTCAACCCTGTAAACGCCGAGGTTTCTCATCCCATCAGCCCTGGCTATGAGAAGCGAGTCGGATAAGGGGTCGTAAACTATTTGCGAAACCTCGCCAGCCCACTCGTACTCGTGGTGAACACTATCGCTCCATACAAGCCTAACTCTTCGCTCAGCGACATCGTATTCATGGATGTGAGAGTACTTGCTCCTGAAATCTATTTCACCTCCGTTAACCCGGCCCTTGTAAACAGCTGGCTTGTGAACCCATCCGCCGAAATATATCTTATCGTCAACATAGTCGACAGCGTTGTAAGTATCACCACCTGAGGCTGGCCCACTGCCCAGTAGTTCAAACCGGTAAACAGTCTCCGAGTCTTCGTGGTGGAAGTGGGCCTCTCCCTCCATTGCCAGTGTGTAGTATACGACTCCCTTGTAATATGTTAACCCGAATACTCCGCCACTCCCCCATTCCGGCCCATACACGGGTTTGAACAAGTGTTTCACACAGACCCCCGGGTTATTATGAAGAGAGCGGTGGCTTATTTACTGTACCCCATTCCTTTCCAGGCTCAGCAGGAACCATTATATTAGTGTTCAAGACTATTCTCAAACGGGGAGAGTGTTGAACGAGCCTGGAAGAATCCTGCTCAAAAACCTTCACTACTATAGCGATGGAATGGTTAGGAAAGGGTTCATATATGTTGAGGATCACTTGGTAAGAGACATTGGGGAGGAGGCTCCCCCGGAGTATGAGCTAAGCGATGTCGTGTACGATTTCAACAACCAAGCCTACGCTGTTCACGGCTTCAGCATGGTTTTAAACGGTGTTGAGCAACCTTTCAGCGGGGTCGCCCACCCAGACCTCTCTGTTTACACAGAGGAGGAGCTGGAGAAGATTGCTCTCAACGTTATCACCTTGTACTATTCCCTCGGCGTAACGCTCCCAGTTATTGAGACCGAATACCCGGGCGTTGTGAATAAGGCAGCCAAGGAGCATGGGCTCCAATTAGTGCTTGTTCACGATAGAGGTGTGGTGCCGCATTACACCAACATGCTTTACATTGAGAGGGATGGCGGGAAGCTCTACTACCAGGATTCGTTCACAGGCTTCGAGGACAGGGTTTTCTGCACGCCGGAGAAATACGGGGAGGATTGCATCGCGATCGATGCTAGAAGGGTTGACCTGCCACATCCGTCAGTTATCAGTGCTCTAAGTCGGGTCGACCTTGATCGAATACTTGAAGCCCTTTCCAAGCCGTATAAGTCCCTGGGCTTAGACAGTGGATGCCTGGGGAAGGGTTCAAGGTCTGACATACTGGTTTATGATTTAAGGAGCCCGCTTAAACAGCAACCTTTGATTCCCGAGGTATTGTTTAGAACGCCTTTTAAAAACCTCCAGCCGGATCTGGTCCTGGTTAAAGGCGATTTCGCCCTCGAGTACGGTGAAGTTCTCACAGTATCTCTTTCCAAAGGAATCTTCAAGGAGATTTAAAGGATATGGGCCCGCGGGGATTCGAACCCCGGGCCTCCCGGTTATCAGCCGGGCGCTCCACCAAGCTGAGCTACGGGCCCATTCAAAGATTATTGAAACATTTTCAACAGTATTTAAACCTTAACAAGGCTGCCCTCAATACTTTTCTTCATCACGCGTCTGCTTATCCGCTGCATTTCATCGGGCACTGTTTAAACAGTAAGTGGGTACGTCTTAATAAAGAGTTAACAGCCGGGTTATTAAGCTACAATGGGTCATCACTTCTCAGCCCGCCCATCGTATACATCCCCGGCTGTGATTTAATACTGTGTTAGCCGTAAATAAGTTTGAGCGTGAAACCATGTTGATTGTTCTGCAAACAGATTTCGGCTACAAAGACCCTTACGTCGGGGTGATGAAGGGGGTTATTAAAACCATCAACCCCGATGCCAAGATAGTTGATTTAACCCACGGCGTGATGAGGCACAATGTTCTCGAGGCAGCCCTCAACCTCCTCGTATCAGCTGAATACTTCCCCCGCGGCACGATCTTCGTAACAGTAGTCGACCCGGGAGTGGGGACGAGCAGGAGGGCTGTGCTGGTTAGAACTAGGAACTATGTTTTAATAGGGCCGGATAACGGGGTTTTATCGCTACTTGCCTTGAAAGATGGGGTTTTACAGGTATTCGACATATCGAACACGCCCTACAGGCTCCCCAGGGTTTCCAGCACGTTCCATGGAAGAGACGTCTTCGCCCCCGTGGCAGCATGGGTTAGCAGGGGCGTCCCGTTGGAGAGCACTGGTGAGCCGGTGCCCCCTGAAACATTGATCAAGCTTGAGGTTGAGGAGCCGGTGGTGAATCCCGGGCAGGGGTGGTTTGAAGCGGTTGTTCTAAGCGTGGATGTTTTCGGCAACATCTCCCTATACGCTGGCGAGAACGTGGTTGAATCCCTTGGGATACGTAAAAACGATAAGCTGGTAGTAGAGTCGCCGGGAGGCAGGATAGAGTGCACAATGGTCAACACCTTCGGCGAGGTCGGCATTGGCGAGGGGGCATGCTATATCAACTCGTTCGGATTCTTCGAGATTGCTGTAAACCAGGGGGATGCTTCAAGAATCCTTAAAACCATCCCGCTTGAAAAGGTAAGGGTGCATAGAAAAACGTGATGAAATAATCATGCTTTAAATGCTGGGGTTGAGTTAATTAATTATAGTAGAGATGTGTTTCCAATGTCCTCGGCTAGAACTGAACCCGTGCTGAGGTTTGGAGGGAGACTAATCAATATTATAAACTCCTTGGTAATAGTGTTGACAAGCATTATCCTACTAGTCACTCTCGGATTAATAGCTAAGGATACTTACTACCTAGTATGCAATTTCAACCAACTAGATTTCACATATATTCAGAGCATGGCTAACGAGGTCGTCTTCCTCTTCGTCTACATAGAGATTATAAGGAGTGCAATCGTGGCTAAGAGGCATCCTGAAATGTATATTGTCGCGCTCGCCGAAGTAGGGTTCATTGTTACAATACGTGACGTGATAAGATCCTCCATAATCGGGAATGAGGAAGGAATCATCTTAACATCCCTCTCAGTCCTCGTGTTCGCAGCCATACTCCTGCTAATGTATAAGTATATTATGCCGTCTAGAGTGCCTCCAGGGAGCGAATAGGAATGTCTACAGCCTACAGGAGTATTGGTAGGAACGTTTACGTAGTTTCCGGCAGCCCGGTCACCTTAATTATAAAATGCCCCGGCGCGAACTGGATTGTTGACCCCGGTCTACTCGGGAACAGGGAGAAGTTGTTGAGGAATGTTTTGGAAAGGCTGGGGGTCAAGGAGTACAATGTCCTCCTCTCCCACACCCACTACGATCACATTGAAGCGCTGGAGGCCTTGAACCCTTCGCGTATTTACGTATCAGTGCTCGAGTACACCTCACTTCTCAGTAGCATGGTTAGAAACATTCTCACATACGGATTCACGCAACTCCCGAGGATCCTAGGTGTTAGAAGTATTGATGTGGAGAAAGAGAAGGTTGAAATCGTTGAAGAAGGCTTTAAGCTAGGGGATTCCTGCGGAGAGCTCATAAACCTGAGCGGGCACTCCCCCGGCCTCGCCGGAATCGTGTTCGAGGGCTTCTTGTTCGTAGGGGACGCTGTATTCGGTGATAGATTGATTTCTAGAGTGGGCATACCTTACCATTTCAACGCAAAAAGAGCCTTGTTAACACTTGAGAAGATTAAGGCTTACGCTGAGAAAGGTTACTCAGGAATACTCAGCCACGGCCCCATCGCCAACAGTGAGAAGCTGTCGGAATACGTGGACCTTAACGCTGAAAGGCTGAGACTGATCAGAGAGCTAGTTATTGACCACCTCCTCCGGGAGCCCCTTTCGCTCGAGGAGCTGGTCGGGAGAATCCTAGGCAGGCTGGGGGCTGAAGTAAGCGTGGAAAACATTCTTCTAGGATCCGTAACGGTGAACTCGATCATTTCGGATTTACAAGGCGAATACGGGTTGAGCACTGAGGTTTCAGGAGGGCTTGTGAGGTATCGTTTAACGAGGAGTTAATTAATCTAAGTGTTACTCAGTACTCAAGACCCTCATCACGCTTGACTCAGGTCTCCCGAGGTCATCATGCAATTCTCAATATGTCTGCCCGGGTTATATTTTTGATTCAGTCCATGTCTACTCGGATTTTTCCACAGCGTATGGGCAGAGTTTCCTGAACATGCAGTAGCTACACTCCCATTCATACCTGGGATGGGCGGTATCCTCTACGAGTGTTTTAACGAGTGATTCAAGGCTTATCCTTTCCCTCTTAACCTGGAACTCGTAGATCTTATCCGGCGTGATATATATGAGCGTCCCGTTTTCCAGGTTCAATATCTCAAGGTATATTTTCAGCTGGTTTAGATGATGCTCCCTCGGGATATCCTGCGCGTAACGTGCTGTTTTAACCTCAACAACCAACCCTTCATCCTTCTTTAAAGCATCCACCCTGCCTTTGACGCTGTACTTCTCACCGTTAACCTCCACTTCTGTGGAAACCTCAACCTCGACCTCGAAACCCTTCTCCCTGAGCAAGGTCCCAATGCCGGCGTGAACCAGGTTGCCGAGTATTGCGGAAGGCTCGAACTTTATGGTTAGCTCAGGGTATAAGCGCCTCAAGTAGTATTTGTGGCTACACCCAACCAGGTCTGTCACATACACAATCTTCGGATTCTTAAGCTCCTCAAGCCTGTGAAGTTCTTCCTTCACATATTTTTCATACAGGATCTGGGTTATCTTTTCAAACGGCTTCACATAAATGCTCAATATGAAACACCTTATACCTGCAACATTTATTTAGAAAAGCACTCCCCGGATTTAATAATTCACCAACCATTTCACGCGTGGCAAGCCCGGTGTTTTCAGGGAGCTTATCCAACGGGAAGAACTGGGCATCCTCGGCGTCTGATCCAGCTCTCAACAACCCTGAAACCCTCCTGAGGATGAATTCGATAATAACATAGTGTTCCTCGCCCGGGCTGTTAGGAATCAACTCGATTACTCCGAAAACCCCGATAGGCTCAACCACAAGCCCTGTTTCCTCCAACATCTCCCTTACAATGGCTTCGGAAGCTGTTTCACCGAGCTTCTGCCTACCGCCTGGAATACTCCAGAAGCCTTTGCACGGAGGGTTCTTCCTCTTGACAAGTAGCACCTTGTTCTCCTCGACCAGTATGCCGCCGACAGACGGGGTTAGCAAGCCTAAACCCTCTCCTTGCTCTCCTAGTGCTTCACGTACATTTCAAGGTAAGTCTCCCCTATTACAGGGAAGGTTTTAGAGTATTTCTCTACGAGTCTCTCGAACTCCATCATTGCATCCTCATCTTTAACCTCTATCTCGAGGAAAACCCCCAGCGGCTCGAAGTAGTCTATAGAGGCCTCCAAACCTTTCTTAACCATCAATACTCTCTTTTTAAACAACCTCCATTCATCGTTAAACCCAAGACTCCGTAGCAGGCTTACAGCTTGAGAATGCTCCTCGGGCTTAACTTCCAGCTCAACCTCCTCGCGAATCTTCACCCCGCCCCCTACGCCTTTCAACCGCGGCCCTTTATATGTGAGTCTAACACTGACCACCCCGTTGCACTCCCTCCTCCTAAGCCTTAACGCCTGGTCGCTTGATGAAAGAAGCCTTCCAGCCGTGTCAAAGTACAGGTCTTCCTCGAGACAGGTTGCTATCCTTGCAAAACCGTCGCGTGAAAGCTCCTCTTCCAAGAACAGGGGATCCATGGTTACCTTAAACTTTACCTCCCTCTCCAACTCAACCACCCTCACCCAGTGCTTTCTCCCTGATCTTTGAAATAGTTTTCTCATTAATCCTTACTGCTTCTTCAGCCCTTGCTGAGCTCATAGTTCCAGAAGGCTCATAGTTAACCTCACGGCCTGTTAAACCGTTGAGAAAGGCTTCAACCCCCTTGGTTAACCCAACAGTGTAGCCTCCTTCAAGAATTATCAGTGCCTGAGTGTTGAGATTCCTTATAAGCCTCCCAAGGGCCGCGTACGATGCCTCGGTCAGCCTGAGATCGGCTAACCCGTCGTTGAGGAACCCGTCAAAGCCCGCGGAGACGACAAGGGCCTCGGGGTTGAAATCCGCCAGTAGCTCCTGAACCATGCTTAACACTCTCAAGTACACGTCATCCCATGTAAAAGGGTTGAAAACCAGGTTTGCCTTAAACCCGTACCCTTCCCCAGCCCCTATTTCGAAAGGATACCCTGTGTAAGGGTAGAGCGTGTCCGGGTGTTGATGCAGGTCAACCTGCAGGATCTTCTCCTCGTAGAAAATCTCCATCGTCCCATTCCCGTGGTGGACGTCGAAGTCCATCACCGTGATCCTGCTGAAACCCCTGTCCTTGAAGCCTAGCACAGCTGCTCCCGCGTTATTGAGTAGGCAGAAACCTTGCGAAGAAGCCCCCATCGCTTTTCCATCCCTCCCAGCATGGTGTCCCGGAGGCCTGGAAACATAGAAGACTGGTTCACTAAGGCTTAGCGCTAAATCATAGCTTGTCTGGAAGGTTGCATAAGCCAGCCCTAAAGAGTCTGCTGTTAAATATGTGTCTTCATCAATTATTGAGTAATTGCTCCTTGAAAGCTTCTCCAAGTATTGAATATAGCCTTTAGCGTGAATTCGCGAGGCAATTTTCCGGGCTTCTTGAACATCAACGCTCCTTGAAACATATTCCACCGTGAAACCCTGTTTATCCAGATTCCCGGTTAAAACAAGGATGCGGCCGGGGTTTTCCGGGTGCTTCTCCAACGGAGCATGCTTGATGGTTGACTGCTTCTCAACAATGATTCTCGCCAGAATGATCCACCCTGTTTATCAAAAAGTATTCGAAACGTTTGGTAGACGAATCATGTTTTTCATCGCTACGAGGCGTAGTAAACCCCTTTATACAAGTACTGTATCAGCTCATCCTTGTTAATATTTCTGGGAACGCGGACTATGGCCAGGTTCGGGTGGCCTGCAATATCTAATGCCACGCCTTCCCCGACAAGAAACTTCGCAATCCTGTATGCTCTACCATTCGATGCTTTTAAAACCAGTAGTGAGTAATCCCTGTTGGTGTTGGCAAGCAACGCTACAGGAGATTTAAGAATCGATGAAACCCTGGATGCTAGGGCAGTGACACCTCTCTTCTTCCAAGCATTCCTCGCGTCTATGAACCTTAAATCACCTATTTTAACAGCTGCAACAGCCAGTTCAACAGCCTTATCACTTATCTCCTTATCCCTCTGCTCAATACTGATCTTGACCTTCTCCCAGAGCTTCTCATCAAGCGGCATTGGAAGGGGTGCCGGGGATGCGAGCCAGTCTATGATTTTAACCCAAAGATTCTCATCCCTCTCAACAGTTAATGCTTTCGAGAACATCTTTGTCAGCTCGAAAAGCTTTATGTAGTTGCTTGGTACTCTTCTACCCGTGTCCATGTACTCGACGACTTCCACGAAGCTTTTCAAGCGCTGGTGGATTGATATCCCCTTGTTAACCAACTCCCTATAGACCAGGGTTGAGGTAGGGCTCCTGTAGTCCACTAGAACAGTGTCCGCAATTGCTTCAATCTCCTTAATTCTTTGAACACTAGTAATGTGGTGATCCACGTACATGATTTTCTTCACGCCGAAGTGCTCTCTCAGCATCCTGCAGATGTTCCTAATAGTGTCGTTGAACGGTAGGTCGAGGAAAACCACCAGGTCGTAGTTCCCGGATAGGCTTGATAGGAAGTATTTCACCCTGTCCGGGTCAACCGGTGTCTTATCCACAACGCCCTGGCACTCCAATGGGTACTTCCCCAGCTTCTCCTGCGCGTATGTTATAAGAGCGGTTGCAACTATCCCGTCAGCATCCCAATCTCCTGCGGCAAGAATCCTGCAAACCTTGCTCAATCAAACCACCTGTAAGCACCCCTGTAAATCTTACACTTAAAACATGATTTTTATATGTGTTCTTCTTGATGAGCCTTGGTTAATTTAGAGGAGATAGTAGAGAAAATCAGGAGTTATGCTTCAGCCCAGTGGAAGACTTTGAACGATGAAGATTCCAGGAAGCCTGCTGAAACCGTTGAAAAAAGCAGTGACGTAGAGCTCCTTGCGGAGCCGAGGAAGGCTTTAAAACACTTTGATAGCTCGCTAGCTAAGGAGAGCCACTACTTTAACATCTACGCTGTTGACAGTAGCTCAAGAGTGGTTGAAACCCCTTACGTGTTCGTAGCGATTACTACGGGAAGCTTGCTGAGCAGGTTCACCGGGAAGGCCGTTGACTGCCCACCAATAAGCTTCATCACAGGAGCCGTTGAGGATGCGTGCAGGTTTTTAACGATCATCCCTAGTTTTCAAACCCCCGTAGACTTCGATGATAGATTGAAAAAAATCCTGTACACGGAGAACCCTGTAGGTGTAAGATACGACCATGACTACAACAAGTACGTGATACTCGAAGAAGCCAGGCTTTTAACCGAGTCATACCTGGTTTCAAAAAGTGTTGAGGAGGGTTTGCTTGAAGACTCTATCCTCCTCGTCGACGGCCCGTTAATCTATCCCTCCACAATAGAGGTTTCCACGCCCTACTCGGCAAGGTTTATGGTTTACAGGAGTAGCTTGGAAGCAATTAACAGGGATAGGCTGGCATTGTGGGGGGTTATACGTGAAAGAAACGCGCTAGCAATAGGTATTGTGAAGAGACTGTATAAAAGCTATTATCTAAGCTCGTGCGATCCTTTGAGACTAGGTGTTTCAGACATCAATGACGAAACCTACTTGACAGCACTGTCGAGGAGCATTGCTGGGGAGGAAGGCCTCCGGCCTTACATCCTAGGACCCTTGAGGATCCGGACAACCATGTCGAATTCAACAAGGATTGAAAGGGTTGCATGGTATGTTGGAATCCCGAGAAGACTGTACACTTCTAAGACGCCCCTGACACATTATACCCATTACAGGGTTGAAGTCCTCGGGGACGTTGCTGATGAGAGTGTTTTGAAGCCTGTGGTCTATGATAGCTTGAACATCGGTTCCCTACTCCCTGTTTCCATCATCCTTGCCGATCGGAGAGCGAAGAAGTTTTCAAGCATTCTTTTACAATACCTTGTCTTCTCAATGGGTCTTGAGAAAGCTGGTTTACATCAATACTTAACTATTTAACAATCCTGATCATTCAGTAATCATGGTGTCCCGGTTTTGAACACGGATTTTGTGAAATCCCTTGAAAACAAGTTAACAACAGCTGTTGAAATCGCTAAAAAGTATGGGAGGATAATCGGCTTTGTCTCCAGGACAAGCCCCTCCCGGATTGATGAGGACGGAGGTTTTGTCTACTTTGAAGTAGACCCTTTAATATACTTTAACGAGTTCATGGATATTGCTTCAGCAGGTGGCTACCTCGCGGTTGTTGATTTGAAAACTCTTCACCTCGTAAGCCTTAAAATAGCTGCTGTGGAGAGGCGTGATGTTCTCGCGGAACTAGACGTGCCGGAGATGTACGTTGCGGCTCCAACAACTGAGGTTACGGGGTTGCTTACAAAGACAAGGATTAAGGCTAAACCACTGCTCTCCTACGATGTTTTCACGGACACTGTTATCTCAGCCGACTACGTGATTGAGCCCCAGAGTCCTGTGATAAAGCTGGAGGATACCAGGGCTATTCAGAAAATACTTGGTTTGCCGACAAAAGGGGTTTTCCTAGGCTACGTCACGGTTGGAGACAAGGTATTGTTCGAAGGTAATGCGGAGCTCTACCTTCCGTTGAAGGCTTTCTACCAGCACATTCTCGTGGTCGGCACAACGGGAAGCGGTAAGACCACATTGATTAAAAACATGGTTACATCCCTCTCCTCCAAGTTCAACACTCCCGACAATGCTTCAGTGGTCATAATAGACCCTAACCGTGATTACTTAACCCTGAACCTGGAGCCTCCCTGGATTACTGATGAAAGCCTCATTACTGGGGAGAAAAAGTTACTGGAGAGATTAGCCGGTAAAGTCGAGCATCCCTGTGGAATAATAATACTCCTGCCTGCGACAAAGTATGTTGTCAGCAAACATGTTGAAGATGGTTCAACATGGGTTAAAATTCTCAGGAACATAGCTCTAGAATATTTTAGAGATATAGTAGAGCCTATCTCTTATCGATTCGGCTTCCGCTACGAGGTAAGAAACATTGACGTTATCGAGCAGCCTGGCGACAAGTTCCCTCTAAGATACGTTAAGCTCTCAGCCGTTATCGACTATAAGGGTAAGAGGGAGGAGGCTGAATACATCATTGTCCCATATGCTTTCAGGTTCACGGATTTCACCCCGAGAGAGTTTATCTCGCTCAATCCCTATTTCACCAGGCAGGCCAAGGATTCGCTGACAAGGCTTTTAAGGTACATGTATGAGACCGGGCTGAGGATTGAAACAGTCTACGACATATACGATGCCTTACGGGATGCGCGGGCTAGGCTGATGGAAAGAGAGAGGGCTCCAAGGGGGATTGTGCTTGACCCTAATAAGGAGCACCTGGTGGAACTGGTTAAGGAGATAGCCATACATAAGAGCACGCTCGAGAACATTCTAAGACAGGTAGGCTCAATAATTGACACAGGGTTTTTCGACATCGCTGTCAGCACGCAGAGCGGTGAAAAGTATCTTCAGGAGCCCCCGCTGGAGCTAATCCTTGATAAACACTTCGAATGGTTTAACGGATACCCTATCGTTGCCGACCTTGAATACCCTCTCCAACACTCCATCGCGGATCCTGAGAAAATCCTAAGCATAATAGCCTTCAGAATACTCAACAAGATTTTCGAGTGGAAGCTACAGCAAACCCGCGGGAGAATGGAGTCTAAGCCCGTGATAATAATCATGGATGAAGCCCACCGCTTCTTCCCCAGCAAGTCCGGGGTGGAGGATTATGTCGAGCATGTTTCATCAATGATTGACAGGATAGCCCGGCTTGGAAGAGCGAGGAAGCTGGGCATCGTGTTCAGCACTCACAGCCCAAGGGATGTTCACGACATTATTCTTCAACTAGCGAACACGAAGATTATTTTGAGAACGGATAAAAGCCATATAGGTCTCCTAGACCTCCCCCAGGAGTATCGCGAAACAGTGGTGAGAATGAGCGATAGAGTAGCAGTTTTGAAAAGCCATGTGTTGAGGCTTGGCTACGTTACCTTTAAAACAACTCCCCCGTTAGCCGGTCACTACGATCTCTCAGCCCTGGAGTCCCCTGGACAGGGAGTTTTTAACGTGGAGAATTCTCTGAACCACGGTGAGAACGGAGAGGATGAGCAGAGCGTAAAGGATGATGCTGGCGGCGAGCCTGTCCCACGCGGTAGTGATTAAAACCAGCGTTACAAGCAGTATTCTTTCAGCTCTCTCAACAATACCCACCCCTTCCATCTTTAAGCCCAGCGACTCCGCCTTAGCTCTTACATAACTGGTTAAGAATGCCGCACTCATTAATGCAAGGACGATGAACTCGTCGAACCCTACTGTGAGCAAGGAGGCTATTATTATGAAATCGTTAACCCTGTCAATAGTTGAATCCAGGAAGCTTCCGAGCAGCGAGGTTTTACCACAGTTCCTGGCAACTGCGCCGTCCAGCGCGTCTAGAGCCCCGGATAAGACTATTGCTACTATGAAAACCCAGAGGGGCCTTCCCGTCATGAGCGAGAAGAGCCCTGTGGTTAAAACCATTGTTGATGAAAGTGTTATCCAGTTGGGGTGCACGCCCAGCCTGCAGAGAGGCTTAGCTAAAAGGCTTGTTAAGCCTTCAATCCTCTTCCGTAGATTAGTCAACAATGCATTTATCACCGCATACTTCTAAGCACTGCGCCTTCATTTTTAAAGCATCCTGCTCTAGAACCGGGCTCTCGCTAATGATCACTGCGTCAACCCCGGCTTCGCAAAGACCCTTGCAGACCGTTTTGAAGTCTGGACCATACTTCTCCTCGTCAAGCGTGCGATGCTCCCTCTCCCCTCCCTTCCCGAACTCTATCTTGGAGAAGTGTATGTGTAAGGGTTTCAACACTTCTGTTCCAAGCGAGGACTCTATCTTCTCAATAACTTTCAAAACATCATCTATTTTAGTGATAAACCTGCCGAAAAACCTCGCGTATAAGTGTGCGAAATCAACCACAGGCCTAACCTTCTCCAAGCTCTGCGCTATCAGTATTGTTTCATCAAGATCTCCAACCTGGGATGCCCTCCCGGTTGTCTCGGGCCCGAGCCATACTCCGTGAGCACCTATTTCGGTCCTGTACTCTACCACTTGATTAAGGTTTTCAATCACTTTTCTAACAGCCTCCCGGCGTGAGGGAGAGTCCTTGTAGTATCCAGGGTGGAAAACCACTACGTAAGCCCCCATCCAGTACGCCGCCGCCACTGATTCCTTCAACCTCTGAATGCTGGCTTCAACCGTTGACTTCTTGCCTGCAAGGTTGAGAAAGTATGGTGCGTGCAGGCTTAGTAAAACATTCCTGCTCCTGGCTTCCTCGCCGAAAGCCCTAGCCTTCTCCTCCTTGATGTTCACGCCTCTAACAGCCTCATACTCCATAGCGCTCAAGCCCATCTCCCTGAGGAAGGCTGGGGCTTTTAACAGGTCCGAGGACTTCATCGTTATAGGTTTGCCTGCGGGACCATAGCGGTAATGGGGCAATCTCCCACCTTTGCTTATATATTTCTTCAAGCAGTAAATAAACCGGTGCGTGATGGTTTTGAAGCCTGTTAAAATCGGCGAGGAGCTGTTGTTTAAAGGTTTAAGATTTCAAGTTGTCAGGAGAAGCTACGCGAAAAGCGAAGGCGAGGTTTTCCGTAGGGATGTCGTATTGTTTCCTGAAGCTGTAGTTGTCCTGCCCTTTCTCGATGGTGAGAGAATTATCCTGATAAAGCAGTTTAGGCCGTCAATAGAAGACTACATAATAGAGGTTCCAGCTGGAGTTATAGATGGTGGTGAAACCCCCGAGGAGGCTGCCAGGAGGGAGCTTGAGGAGGAGATAGGTTACATCCCTGGCGAGTTAGCACTGCTGGGGGAGTACTACCCTACCCCGGGGTATAGTACTGAGAAAATGTATTTTTACGTTGCGAGAAATCTCCGATACGTGGGCGCGAAGCCTGAGAAGTACGAGATTATCGAGCCTTTCACAGTAACCCTTGAAGAAGCCTACTCAATGGTAGAGGAGAATGTGTTGAAGGATATGAAAACGGTGCTAGCCTTGCTTTTATACGGTTTTAAACATAAAATGGAGAGGTAAGCCCGGGATGAGCATTGAACTATCCACTCTTAAAAGGGCTCTGTCGATTAGACTGGTTTTCGAAGGGGTAAGCGGCTGGGCAACGCGTGAGCTTATCGAGGTAATCGAGGATTATCTAATGGAGAGGTTGCCTCTAATACTCAACAACTCCCTGGAGCCGCATGGATACGAGGCGTCAGTCCTAGACGTGGACCCGTGCACCATTCTGCCGGACGAGTCGATATGCAAGGATAGTATAGCAGTAGCTGTCTACGAGCACGGGGGCTCCAAACCCTTATTCTACGCAATATACTTATGGAGGAAGGGAGATAACACGTTTGCCTTCGAGCTTGCCCGCCTCGTACAGAAAGAGTGAGCATTAGATACAATGACGCTGTTATAACAGTGTTTTATATAAGGGTTGTTTATAAATTCAGTAATTAGGTGTCCACGTTGTCGTTCATGCGAAGGAAGAGGGGTCTACCTGTAAGGGCTTCTGACGTCATGTCGACGCCGCCGGTCACTGCTGAGGAAACCTTGCCTATAGAAGAAGTTGCTAAGAAAATGTTTGAGAATGATGTTTCAAGCGTAATGGTGGTTGACAATACTGGAAGGCTTGTCGGGATAGTGACGGAGAAGGATGTGGTCGGTGCTGTTGCGATAGGTAGGATTGGAAGCAACCTCCCTGTTGCAAGGTTTATGAAGGAAAACCCTATCACTGTTGGCCCGGATACCCCGCTGGATGAAGTCTTAGAGAAGATGAGGCGTTTCAACATACGCCACCTGCCCGTAGTAGATAAGGGTGGGAAGCCTGTTGGCATGGTGTCCCAGAGAGACCTGCTCGACGTTGTGCTTACATTGTTGAAGATAATCTCTTAAGGAAACAGCGTTCTCCACAAGCATTAATCACCCAGTCATATTATTTTTAATTCCCGCTAACCCCTATCTAATTACTTAGTGGTTGCTTTGTCTCAACTTCAGAGAATAAGGCCAACCAAGATAGAGCTCATCAGGCTCCGTAGACAACTAGTTTTGGCTGTGAAGGTTCACAAGGTTTTAAGAGAGCGTTTAACCATTCTAGTCAACGAGTTCCTGGCCCAGCTCCGAGAATCAATTGAAAAGAGGAGGAAGATTAACGATCTGATTCTCCCTGTTTATAACAGGGGTGCGGGATTGCTCGGTGTTTACGGGGAGAATGTCTATCAACTCTTCCATAGAACCACTCCCGCCTTAACAAGCGTCCTCACCACTGAGAACATAATGGGTGTTTCAACAAGGAGCATAGTGCTTAAGGCGCCAGGGGAGGATAAAGCGGTTTACGCAGGACTCAAGGACTTCCAAGCCCAGGCCTACGAGCTGCTTAAAGCTATAATAGAGCTTGGAAAAGCTGAGGAAGCAGTCTTAGCACTGGGCCGGGAGATAAAGTCCACTAAGAGACGTGTCAACGCGTTAAACTACATAATAATTCCGAGGCTGAGAGAGCAGATTCGAGTATTAAGGATGAAGTTTGACGAAAGAGAGAGGGAGGAGAAGTCCAGGCTTAAGAGGGTGAAGAATATACTGGAGAAGAGGAAGAAGCTTGAGTGAGAACCAGGATGCTCTAACAAGGTATCTCGAAGGCGAGCTAAGACTTGTCAACAAGCATGTGCCATATAAAAGGAAAAAACTATGCGAACTACTCGGGGAGCCAATACCATACATTGTTTTAAGAGATGGCTCCATCCATGTTTTCGACCCTGAGGAGTTGAAGAGGTTGAAACAGGTTCTAAGGGATAAAGCCTGCGATTTAAGTCTCCCGATAATAATAGAATACGTGCCCAGCGATCAAGAAGGATTCTACGTTGTAAACGGCGCCTTAGAGGTTGAAGCCGTCTCCAAGGTATTGGAGTGTGAGGGGAAAGAAGGGCAACTGATTCTCTACAGGCCCCAGATCATAGAGCTACGTAGGAAGCTGCGGACATCAACCACAATCTTAATAAAACCTGGCGGTAGATAGCTCCATAAGGAGTGGTCTTATCTTGAGCCTTGCTGAAATAGACAGGATGGTAGACGATATTTTGAAAGAGGCGGAGAACAAGAAGCTCACCATTCTCAAGAATGCGCAAAAGAGAGCTGAGGCGATAAGGCAATCCCCCATCCCCGTAGAAGAGTATGTGAAAAAGGCTCAGGAGATTCTTAAGGAAGCTGAAGAGCTTGCTAAGCGTATTATCGCTGAAACCGAGGAGAAGATCGCGGAGGCCAGGATGATCCCGGAGGATAAGAAGCGAGAAGTATTGGAGTTGATTAGAAAATACGTTACGTGGTCAAAATGAAGGCGTTGCTAAGCAAGCCTGCGAGAATGGTTAAAGTAAGAGTTGGGGGGTTTAAAGAGAAAAAGGATGATCTATACCGCCTCCTGGAGTCAATAGGTGTTCTAGATCTTAGAGAAGTAAAAGAAGCCGGGGAAATCGTTGAGAAGTTGGAGAAGGCTAGGAAGCTCCACGACTCCATAACGAAAATCCTGGGAAAGGGTGGTGTTAAATCCATAGATGCATCGTTAACTGCTTACGAGTACTCAGCCCTGAGTATGGACAAGATTGAGGAAGATGTTAGAAGAATTGAGGAAGAAGTATTCAGCATAGAGTACAGGGTGAAGAGCCTTGAGGCATTTCTCTCCTACTTGTTGGAGCTGAATAAGCTGGCAGGGCTTCTCCCAGAGGATCTTGAAACCTCCTGGTTAAGCTTTAAAGGGAAACACTTAACCTCCATAGCAGTGGTGGGTAAAGCCCCCTCTGTAACCGAGTTTCTGAACAAGTACAGCGGGGTTAAAACGATTTATAAAACCGTGATAGATGAAGAGGAAGTTGCAATACTGGTTTTCCCAAGCATTGATTACAACGAGTATGTTAAAGAATTGTCCAGGGTAGGGGCTAGACATATACCGTCTGAAGCTCTAGACGCTGTTAAAGATTGTAAAACAATAGGCGAGTTGCGGAGAACCCTACCAAGCATTATTGAGCAAAAAACTGCTGAAATAAACTCCTTAAAAGAGGAGTTGAGAAAGACTGTTGGAAAATATGTGGAAATCCTTGGAAAGTACCTGCTCTTCTTAGACAACGCGGTTTCAAGCTCTCGAGTAATTGTTGCAACATCCGAGCTCAAGCACTTCGTGTTTGTTGAGGGATGGGTGCCTGAGAAGTATTTGGACAAGGTTTTAAAAGAAATCAGGGAAAACCCCCTTACAGCTTTTCTAGAAGTTGAAAAGCCGAGGAAGGGTGTGGACACTCCTCCATCGTTAATGGAGAATCCGAAGCCGTTGAAGCCTTTCGAGATAATAACCAAACTCTACGGCACCCCGTCTTACTGGGAGATTGATCCTACACCATTGGTAGCCTATTCCTTCGCATTCTTCTTCGCCCTCATGAACAGTGATGTGGGATACGGGTTAGCAGGAATCTTCGCCATACTTTTCTTCCTCGACAAGCTCGTGGACGATCCTTCAAGCGAGAACTATAGAAAGTTTAAACAGGTCTTGCTGATAAGCAATGGACTATCTATCATCGCCGGCGCATTAGCAGGCGCCTTCTTCGGAGACCTGCTACCAGTATTCTTTAAAATCCAAACACCCGTGTTAATGGCATTCTTCACATCTCCCATAGAGCTGATCAAGCTGTCGCTAATTATAGGGCTAGTACATGTGAACATCGCGCATGTCTTCGCCATCTCCAAGTTCATCAATGAGAGGAGGAAGGCGGATCTACTGAACGAGATAGGCCTATTGTTATCCGAATTGTTCGGCATTCCCTACATACTGCTTGTATTCTTCAACTACGAAGTACCGGTCCTAGGGAGTCTCGGAGGCGATACGCTCTTATATTTAACATTGATCAGTATCGCTGTGCTGATCGTGGCAAACTACTTACTTATGAAAGGGATGGGCCTCTTCATGTGGATATTCCAGTTAGCAGGGATTCTTGGAGACGTGTTAAGCTACGTCAGGCTGGCGGGGGTCGGGCTGGCAACATACTACATGTCCATGACTTTCAACACCATGGTTAGCCTGCTGAGCACGTGGCTCTCCACTATGATTCCGCCGATCGGGTTCTACCTCGGCCTCATGGTTGCAATCCCGTTGCTCATTGTTGTCCACTTAATGGTTCTGATACTCTCAATTCTAGGCGCCTTCATCCATTCGCTGAGGCTCTGCATTCTAGAATTCTTGTCCAAGTTCTACACGGGAGACGGGAGGGACTACTCGCCTCTGAGAATAATTGTCTCCCGGAGAATAGTGATCAAGTAGGGTTGCAACACTTTTATACTCCATGCTGTTTAAACATTATTGGTGATTTAAGCTTGGACCCGCTAGCAACCAGTATAGGTTACATTGCCGCTGTTCTCCCTCTGATGGGAGGTGTTATAGGATCGAGCAAAGGAATGCAGTATGCCGCCAGCGTAGGTGCTTCTGTTCTCGCTGAAGAACCCACCCAGTTTAGAAACGTGTTAACGCTTGCAGCTCTCCCAATGACCCAGACATTCTACGGGCTTATTCAAATGATATACTTAATCCTGATATATGCTCCAATAAGGGATGGAACCATTGAGCTCTCCAAGGCGCTGGCCCTGCTTGGACTAGGCTTCGTCGGATTCATGGCAGAGGCCATATCCGCGTGGGCTCAAGGAGTTGTCTGCGCCAGCGGCATAGCTGAGCTACCGAGGACGAAGGGTGCTAACTTCGTGACTACTGTCATCCTCGCAGCCTATGTCGAATTATGGGGGATTCTTGGAATAGTCTTCATGATACTAGGGACTACCCTGATAGGGTGAAGAAGATTTTGGATTTAAACCAGCATTTAACAGAGGCGCGCGAGAGAATTCTCGAGGAAGCGAAGAAAAAAGCGGAGTTAATAATAAGAGAGGCTGAGAAGGAGGCTGAGGTAATCGTTAGGGAAGCAGAGGAGGAGTGGAGGAGAAGAGCTTTAGAAGAGGAGAACAGGATTCTGGAGGAGGCTAAGAGGGAGGCCGCGCTTAAAATATCCGAGGCTCGGAGGCTTTCAAGGCTAAAGATCTCTCAAGAAATGTCCCTCATTATTGAAGAATTATTCAAGGAGGCTGAGAAAGAGCTGGACCATCTCGATCCTTCTGAAATTGAAAAATCCCTCGAGAACCTGCTGACGGAATCGCTGAAGTACGTTGAGAAACCCAGAAAAATCTACGTTTCAGAAAAAGATGTGGAATCCATGCGTCGAATTCTAAGCAAGCTGGGACTGGGAAACGTTGAAGTAGCCCCTGTTAACATAAAGGGTGGTTTAATCCTTGAGTCGGAATCCGGTATCTTAGTAGATAACAGCTATGAGTCGAGGCTGAAGCTTGCTAGAAGAGCACTAATACCGCTCATACGTAAAAGCCTTTGGGGTTGAGTAGGCGAAAATGAGTAAGGCGAAAACCTCCTCGCAAGGCTTGGAATACGTTACGCTTGAAGATGCTTTATCAATGCTTCAATACTCGGATCTCGCTAACGCTTTCTCATCCATGGCGGAGAAGCCGTGGGCCGGCAGGGTTTTGAAAAGAGTAACCACTGCTACCTACACCCTGATCGATGTTCAACAAGACATTGATGACTTCTTCATTGACAAGATAGTAGAGCTACTTGATAAAACAAAGAATAAGGAGGCTAGAAGCTATCTCAACTCGATGACGAGCCTGTCGGAACTAGTCAACGTTGTCGTAGTCCTCCACAATATAAGTATTGGGCGAAAACCAGTAGTCATATTCCCAACACCCCTTGCCAGGAAAATCCCCCTGGTAAAACCTGAGGAGTTCGACATAGATGCGCTCAGGAGAAGTGTTGACAAAGTATTCGCGAGACTGGTAGACCGGTTCGTTCAGAGCAAAGAGCTGAGCATGAGGGAGATAGCTCTAGCGCTTCACAGATCTGTTGCAAATATCGATAAAGTATTAAACTACAGGATTTGGAGAATAGTCGGAATATATCACGATGCGATGGCTGTTAGGCTTTGCAGGATGTTTCCCGAGTTGTCCAAAGAGCCGCTCTACCCCTTAATCATGGAGGACAATGTTTTCAGGGAAGCCTGTAGCTCGGATTTAACCGAGCTCGCGAAAATATCATCAGGGTATAGAAAGATTGTGCTGGAATTATTCGATGCCTTAACGGATTCATCAACCATTCTCAAAGGAGTTGAAGCCTTCGACCTCGCCACGGTTTTAACTACTATGAGTCTTTCGAAAACTCTCACAGGAGGCTACGTGGAGGAGAGGGTTAGAAGACTTGTACGTTTAATGGGAAGCAGCGTTATTTTGAAACTAATAGTTCTATCCATTTACACCGAGACATATAAAGTCGAGCTTCAGAGGTTGTTAAGCAAATGGCTGAAGTAAAACAGCCTGTGTTTCCCGAGAAGAAAATACTAGTTGTAGGGGATCCTATCCTCGGGTTAATCGGGGTTGCCGCAGGCGCTGACGCCATAATCTACAAGGACAACTGTGAAGAACTCGTTAGCGAGTTAAGAAAAGTAGTAGAGAACTATAATGTTCTAATCTACTTCCGCAACATCGAGGATGATTGCAAAAGTTTGCGAGACCTCGTACCCTTGTTGAAAGAAAAGGTTTTAACCATTCCGCTTGACCATCCAAAAGAAGCCGGCAGAATCGACGTAGCCGAGTATTATAAGAGCCTTGTCAAGAAGTATCTCGGGATAAGCATTGAGTTTTAAAATATTGAATCGCTTTATTATTATGGGTCTAACCTACCTGGACCCATGTGCTTGCTTAAGGTGTTTGGTTTGGAGAAGAAGGGAGTGGTTTTCCGGGTATCTGGCCCCCTTGTTATAGCTGAAAACGTCAAAGGCGTGGGAGTTTACGAGGTAGTGGAGGTTGGAGAGGAGAGGTTAATAGGCGAGGTCATAGGGGTTGAACAGGACAAGGCTGTAATACAGGTCTACGAGGATACAACTGGTTTAAAGGTTGGGGAGCCTGTCTACCTCACAGGGCAACCACTGTCAGCTGAGCTGGGACCGGGGCTGATAACGTCGATCTTCGACGGTATTCAAAGACCCCTCCCAGTTATCCAGGAGCTATCCGGAATCTTCGTTAGAAAAGGGGTTAAGGCAAGCCCTCTTCCCAGGGATAAGAAATGGGATTTCAAACCATTGGTGAAGCCTGGTGACAAGGTTGGCCCAGGAGACTTCATAGGAGTTGTGAAAGAAACCGAGCTGATTTCTCATTACATCATGGTTCCTTTAGAAGCTAGAGGAGTAGTTGAATGGGTTGGTGGGGAAGGCTCATACACTATTGAAGAACCGGTGGCTAAAATCAATGGTGTTGAAGTGAAAATGTATCAGAAATGGCCTATTAGAAAGCCCAGGCCTTTCAAAGAGAAGCTCGACTCGAAGGAGCCCCTTATAACCGGGCTCAGGGTTATCGACTTCCTCTTCCCGATCGGGAAAGGTGGAAAGGCCGCGATACCAGGGGGTTTCGGCACGGGGAAAACCGTCACCCTTCAAGGGCTGACGAAGCGTAGTGAAGCAGACGTCACCATCTATATTGGTTGCGGGGAGAGAGGAAACGAGATGGCTGATGCACTCCACAGTTTCATCAAGCTGACTGATTTCAGAACCGGGAGGCCCTTAATGGAGAGAAGCGTGTTCATCGCTAACACTAGCAACATGCCCGTTGCGGCTAGAGAAGCAAGCGTGTTCATGGGTGTTACAATAGGAGAGTATTATAGGGATATGGGCTACAATGTTCTGCTGGTAGCCGACTCTACAAGTAGATGGGCTGAGGCGATGAGAGAGATTAGTGGAAGACTTGAAGAGCTGCCGGGTGAGGAGGGGTTCCCAGCCTACCTTGGATCCAGGCTCGCATCATTCTACGAGAGAAGCGGGCTTGTGAAAACCATTGGAGAACCTTCTAGAACAGGGAGCTTAACCATTATCGGCGCGGTTTCACCCCCCGGCGCTGACTTCAGCGAACCCGTCACCCAAGCCACGTTGAGAGTGGTAAGGGCTCTCTACGCGCTCGACGTCGGCCTGGCTTACCGTAGACACTACCCATCCATAAACTGGCTGACAAGCTACAGTCTCTATGTGGATCATGTTAAAGAATGGTGGAGTAAGCAGGGAGAGGAGTATGGATTGCTAAGGGAGAAATTGATGAGTATTCTCCAGAAGGAGGCTGAGCTGGAGGAGCTGGTTCGACTGGTTGGCACTGAGGCGTTGCCAGCAGAGGATAAGCTTACATTAGAGGTTGCGCGCATGGTGAGGGAAGATTTTCTCCAGCAGGATGCGTTCAGCCCTGTTGACGCTTTCTCGCCCCCGTCGAAGACTCTATACATGGCTAAAGTGATCAGCTTGTTCCACGACTACGCCTTCGACGCTTTGAAGAAGGGGGTTGGGCTGGAAAAAATCCTAACTATGAAAGTCAAGGAGAAAATCGCGAGAATGAAGGACATCCCGGTTTTCGACTATGAGAAAGCCTTCCAGGAGATCATGGATGAGATTAAGAAAGAATTCGAACTACTTCTACAGGAGGTGGGGTAGTTGAGCCTAAACCTGGTTATTAGGGAGAGCCGCAGGCTCCATAGAGCCCAGGGAAGCCTGCTTTTCGTTGAAACCATCCCCGGGGTCTCCTACGGCGAGCTGGTTGAGATCTCGTTACCGAATGGGGAGGTTAAGCTTGGGCAGGTAATAGATGTCGGGAAAACAGCAACGGTCATACAGGTGTTCGGCGGGGTTTCGGACATTGACCTGCAGAAAACCACTGTGAGATACAGGGGCGAGGTTTTAAGGGTTCCTGTTTCCATAGACATGCTTGGAAGAATTTTGGATGGTTTCGGCAGACCCATTGACGGCGGAGGGGAAATAGTCCCGGAGGAATACTTCGATATCAACGGCTACCCGCTTAATCCTTCAGCCAGGCTACCGCCGAACGAGTTCATTGAGACAGGGATTTCTGCTATAGATGGATTGTTCAGCATTGTGAGAGGGCAGAAGCTCCCTATCTTCAGCGGGTCGGGACTCCCCCATAACAGGGTGGCTGCGCAAATAGTTAGGCAGGCAAGGGTTTTGGGGAAAGAGGAAAAGTTTGCAGTAGTCTTTGCAGCGATCGGCGTCCCATACGATGACGCCATGTTCTTCATAGAGAGCTTCAGGCAATCAGGAGCCATGGAGAGAACTGTGGCGTTGATAAACACTGCTAACTCCCCCGTCATAGAGAGGATTGCCACACCACGCTTCGCACTGTCAATCGCCGAACACCTAGCCTGGAACTACGACATGCACGTGCTCGTGGTGATGACCGATATGACTTTCTACTGTGAAGCCTTGAGAGAGCTCAGCGCGGCAAGGGAAGAGGTACCCGGGAGAAGAGGGTATCCGGGTTACATGTACACAGACCTAGCCACCATATATGAGAGAGCTGGGAGGGCTTCAAACAGGAAGGGCAGTATCACCCAGTTCCCCATTCTAACAATGCCCGACGACGATATAACGCACCCCATACCCGACCTCACCGGCTACATTACAGAGGGGCAGATAGTGTTCTCACGTGGAATGTGGCTTAAGGGAGTGTACCCGCCCATAGATCCGTTGATGAGTCTTTCAAGATTGATGAAGGACGGGATCGGGCCAGGTAAGACTAGAGAGGATCATCACGGAGTATTCATGCAATTGATCGGCTCTTACGCGGAGGCTGTGAGGCTTAGGGAGCTCTCGGTTATCGTAGGGTCAGAGGCGTTGAGTTCCAGGGATAAAAAGTTCCTCGAGTTTGCTGACAGGTTTGAGAGAAGATTTATCGGGCAGGGAGAGTTCGAGAGGAGGAGTATAGAGCAAACGCTTGACATAGCGTGGGAATTACTAGCAATCCTTCCAGAAGAGGAGTTGAAGAAGGTTAGGGTAGAGCATATTAAGAAGTATCATCCAAAATACAAGGGGCTTGAACCACCAGGCTCCCAGACCGCTTGAACCTGTTTTAAAACTCAATAACAGATCCTGCCCCAGCCTCGACCAGGACATTGCTGTATTTCTCCCTGAGATATTCTAAAGCCCTCCTCCCTATGCAGTGCAAGGGGACCAGCTTAGCAACCCCTAGTTCACCAACAACATAGTCTAGAGTTCTTTTCACAACTTCCTCGGGGGCGTTGCGGAGGTGGAGCCCACCTATCAGCACTCCAATCCTCCTCCCCAGGGATGATGCCACCTTTTCAAGGGTCTCCACACCAGGGTGTAGGCAACCGGTCGCAATCAACAACTCATCCCCCATGTTGAAAACGAGATACTGCTCCACGGGCGGTCCGTGAAAAGGGCCAGCAACTAAAACATCCCTTGCCAACTGCGTGGTCTTAGTAACTTCAACCGGGATCATGTCGTGAGAACGGAGCATCCTGCCCAGCGAGTCCATCATGCCGTATGGGATGTAAACCTTGATGTAAGGGTTTTCCCAGGAAAGGTGTTTGAAACCCCCGTAGTGGTCGGAATGCGGATGGGATATTACTGCTACATCGATTCTTGAAGCATCTATTCCCAAGACTCTCATATTCTCCTTAAGCGACTCCTCATCAGGGCCCATGTCGAATAAAATAGTGAACCCTTCTTTCTCAAACAGCAACGATAAACCATGCCTGGCCCTTATCACATCACTAGTGGATTTGTCATCTATGATAACAACTACCTTCATCTTCAACAGCAGCTTTATTTATATCATTGATTTCTCTTTAAATTTCGCTTGGGAGTGTTTTTGAACATTGCAGTGTTGTTTACCGGGGGAAAGGATTCTGTTTTAGCAGTGCACAAGCTGAAGGATGAAGGCTTCAACGTGAAGGTGTTGATCAGCATTATACCGTCTTACGAGTACTCGATGCTGTACCACAAGCCCCACCCGCAGGTGTTAATGTTGCAGGCTTATTCGATGGGAATTCCTCTTGAGACAGCCACTGTTGTTGACCCGGGGAGGGAAGAGGTTGTTCTCGATGAAGTCTTATCAAGGTGTGTTAGGAGGTACGGGCTCTCCGGCCTTGCATCCGGGGCTGTTCTAAGCAGGTTTCAAAAAGAAAGGTTTGAGAAAATAGCTTTGAAACACGGCCTTGAAGCAATTCACCCGAACTGGGGTGTTGACCAGAAAAACTATCTCCGCAGACTAATCGGTTACGGGGTAAGGTTCATAATACAGTCTATAACAACCATGGGCCTCCCCCACAGCATGCTGGGGAGGGTCTTATCAGCAGAGGATGTTGAGAAGATACTGGTTTTATCAGAGAAATACGGTTTCAACCCTTCTTTCGAGGGGGGTGAAGCCGAGACTGTGGTGTTGGATGCGCCACTGTTCAAATACAGGCTCAAGTGCGAGGGTAGTGTTGAGGAGAGATCAGAGTATGAAGCTTTTTTCAATATTAAAAAATGTTGCTTAATCCCTAAGAATTAAGAGCGCTCCACGTAAACCCTTATCGTCTCAGCCAGATGCTCAGGTTTCGTATACCATTTATCGTATTTGAAAGTGTTGTTCTTTATCGTTACCGTGACATAATCCTTCTCGTCCTTAATCGTTGCGACAACATTACCGTCCTTAATCAACTGGAGCTCGCCGCTCTTATCCTGAAATTTAATACCTGGGATTTTGGAAGCAACCTGGATTTTAAACTGTTTCATATACTCGCTCATTCATATGCACCATGCTAGGCTATTTAAAAAATAATTCCATCCCTTATAAAATCTTACACCAAGTTTAACAGGGTTTAGTAAGTAACTCCCAGGAGGGCAAATCTATCCGCTCTTCCACCACGGCATGTAGCGTATTCTGATGGATTGCTCAAGGGTATGGGGGATTCAACTATCTCGCCCAGCAGTTGCTTCCCAGTGTTCTTCTCCAACTCCTCGGCACATTCTCTTGAACCTTCCCAGGGAGCTACTATGAGTCCCCTTACGCTTTCAAGCCCGTCCTCCAAAGGAGGCTTAACCACCATTTTCTCAAGGTGTTTCAAACCTTTCTCCCTGAGGTAACTATTGATTCCCTCCCATGTGTTTTTCAACGCGTGATAGAGCTCGTCAATCTTTACAATGGTCTTGAGCGCTCCATCTCTCCTGGCAATGGTAGCGGTAAGCGTTGAAGCCTCCCTCCTTCCAACCTCTATCCTTGTTGGAACTCCGAGCATCTCCCAGTAGTAGTATTTCCAGCCGGGCGTGTGCTCTAAATCCATGTCAACGTGCACTCTTACTCCAAGGTTTTTCAGAAGCTTCTCCACTCTGCTGGCATAATCCAGTACTTCTTGTTCAACACCCCTCATTATCGGGACTATTACTACCTGGATGGGCGCGATCTCGGGAGGGAAGAACAATCCTTTCTCATCCCCGTGGATCCCTATTACCGCTCCCAACGTCCTCTCACTGACACCGTAGCAGGTTTGGAAAACATATTTCTCGCTGCCATCGGAATCCATGAACTTTATGTCGAAGGCTTGTGAGAACCTTTGTCCAAGATTTATAACGCTTCCAAGCTCCAAGCCCTTGCCATCCGGCATAACGGTTATGAAGTCGTAGTTGTACTCCGCTCCTGCAAAGGTATCCCATGGAGGGGTTTTAACAATGAAGTACGGGAGTTGTAGAGCGTCGAAGTACTTTTTGTAAATGCTTAACGCCTCCTTTATCTGAGCCTCAGCCTCCTCCATGGTTGCGTGAGCGGTGTGTGCTTCTATGAAACCCATTATCTCCCTGACCCTCAGAATGGGGTGTGTCATCTTGGTTTCATAGCGGAACACGTTAACTATCTGGTACATTTTCACAGGGAGATCCTTTCTCCCCTTTATCCACATATTCCACATGTAGTACATGACTGTTTCGCTAGTGGGTCTAACGAACAGTCTCTCTTCGAAACGCTTAGTCACTGTTCCCTCTACTACGAAAGTCTCGCCTCCGAAGCCTTCAAGAAAATCCTTCTCCCTGCTGAAAACACTCTCAGGTATCATAGTTGGGAAATATGCTTCTTCATGCCCGGTTTCCTCTAGCAATTGAATCAGGATTCTCTGAGTAAGCCTCAAAGCCTTAAGCCCGTACGGCATCCACACGTTCATTCCTTTAACAGGGTATCTTATGTCAACTATCTTAGCCTCCTTCAACACTTTATGATACCATTCAGGGAAATCCGCGTACTTGTCAACTCCTATTGGACCCTGCTTCTCCAACAGCGCCACCTTGTATCCGATCAAATGTGGTCAATACTTTAAAAGTATGCTTACGGCCGAACTCAACGCTTAGCGAACTTACAATGTCGTCAACCACTTTGTTCAGTGTTTCCTTCAGGAATCCCTCATTATGTTTAGTGAATGAGAAGTTGTAGAACCTGCCACTGCACAGCTGGAGGCTAATGGAAAAATCCTCCCAGCCTAGGATCCCTTCAATCCTGCTTCCCGCTTCCTGGATTAGTAGTAGAGGGCTTAGCAACCCAGCATGGAAGACTGCGTGATCATTAATTCTCAGTGAAGCACAGTCGCTGAACGTTTCAGTAACGATTCTTAAAACACTCAGCGAGCCTATGACACTTTCAGCCTGCCTCGCCTTAGCCACGATTGCTTTAAACTCCAAGGGAAACCAGTCGCGTGAGACGTGATCCCACAGATTTCTAGCATCAATTTTTTCAGGACTACTTGACAATATTGTTTTAACCAGGAACTCGGCGAGATCCGCGGCTATTAAATCAGAGTTCACGCTGACCCGGTTATCTAAACTCGAGTAGTGAATCCTCCACGAGTACTCATTGTTCAGCGTGGTAATAGCCATTGAAGGTATTCCCTCAAGGAGGTAGCTTAGACTGTCAAAGGAATAGTGATTTCCGCCTGGAACAGCGCTCCAGCCCGGCTGCAACGATTCCGCAAAAACCTTGTACAATGAAGGATGATAGTACACCTGTCTCTTAT
>ERZ1669249.63-NODE-63-length-68171-cov-38.870853_pt1 | contig 68171 bp, 72 predicted proteins | sample MGYA00579293_ERZ1669249 | MGnify/ENA primary metagenome ERZ1669249 (study PRJEB41166, sample SAMN08046057) | hot springs metagenome | biome: hot spring; feature: neutral hot spring; material: thermophilic sediment; isolation source: thermophilic sediment from... | reverse complement strand
TCCTCATGGTGTGGTTTTTGGACTGGCTTTCCGCGCGGCTGCGGGCCAAACTCGCTTAGTTTTTTGTAGCCCGGCTTTGCGTGAGGCGAGAAAGTTCTCGTTCATGTAGCCACAGTGTCGAGTTCCGCGATTATTGAGGGCGGGTAGGCGGAAAAAAGGAGGCGGAAGCGTGAGCGGAGGTGAGCGCAAAAAGGACCTGGAAGTGGATGAAGGGGAGCTTGTGCGGCGGGCGGTGGAGGCCCGGGCCAGGGCTTATGCCCCTTACTCGGGGTTCGCCGTGGGCGCCGCCCTTCTGGCCGAAGACGGCCGGATTTTCACGGGTTGCAACGTGGAGAACGCCTCTTTTGGGCTTACGGTGTGCGCGGAGCGGGTGGCCCTCTTTAAGGCCGTCTCCGAGGGGGCCCGGGAATTCGTGGCCCTGGCCGTGGCCTGCGGGGAGAGCCCGTGCGCGCCCTGCGGGGCCTGCCGCCAAGTCCTCTACGAGTTCGCCCCCGATCTTTTGGTGATCATGGCCGACGGCCGCGGCAAACTTCTCACTCGCAAGAAGCTTTCGGAGCTTCTCCCCTGGGGGTTTGGCCCGAAAAACCTTGCCCCACGGGCGGACAGCTAAAGAAAAGCCACGACCGCCACTAGCCCAAGGGCTCCGAGGAAGCTCGCTAAAGTCGCTGCCTCCATGCCCAAGTGGGGAAGGGCCAGCTGGGTTCGCCGAAGTAGGCGGGGAAGCCAAAGGCCAAGGCCCGCGGCGAGGAGAGCCTCGCCCCATGTCCGCGGGGAAAGAAGGGGCCGATAGACGAAAAGTCCCCAAAGCCCCCTGGCCACAAAAGCTAGGGGATGCCTCCAAGCTTTCCCCAGCCCTGGGGGCGAAAGAGCAGGAAAAGTCGGGCGAAGAGGGCAGCAATCCACAGAGGCGAACAAAAGAAGCACAGCCTTGCTCCGGGCAGGTACCCAAAGCTCAGCACGTTTTTCGCTACATACCCCAGGGGAGAAGGCCAACCATGGCCCCCTGCCCAGGGCTAAACCCATGGCAGCAGGGATGGAAAGGCTTCTAGCCAAATCCGGAGCCCCTTTTTCCTCACCTTTTCCGGAGCAAAGGAAAAGCAGTCTTTTGATGAACCCGTGGGCCACGGCGTAGAACACAGCTCCCTTTTGGGTCCCAAAACCAAGGCCCATGAGGATGTAACCGAGCTTCGACACGGTGGAATGAGCAAGAAACAGTTTAAGATCGCGTTCCCAAAAGGCGGGCCAAGCGCGCTATGGTTGCCACTCCGATCTTCACCACAAGGCCGGAAAGAAGGGAGGAGACCTCGGTGGGAACACGGCCCCATTGCCCGCCCCATCTACACCGTGCTCCGCATGATCGGAAGCTTCACGCGCCATCTTCGCGGTTTGGGTGGGCACCGGTTCCTTTGCCGGAGTTTTGGCTTTGCTCGTGCACTCCGTGGTGGATTTGATGAAACTTTATGCGGAGCAGCTTGAGGCCATCGATCCCGGCCCCGTGGAGGCCCTGACCGCCACCGGCGCCAACCGCCTCCAAGTTATCCGCTACGCCGTCATCCCCCAGATCATCAACCCCTATCTTTCCTTCACCCTTTACCGGTGGGACATAAACGTGCGGATGGCCACAGTGGTGGGCATGGTGGGCGGCGGGGGCATCGGCTTCCGCCTCGTCCAGTATCTGCGGAGCTGGTCCTTCCCGGAGGCCACGGTCCTCACTTTGCTCATCATCCTCATGGTGTGGTTTTTGGACTGGCTTTCCGCGCGGCTGCGGGCCAAACTCGCGTAGATCATGGTGCGCCAGGCCTTGGGCGGAGTTTCATGTGGCTGTGAGGAGTGGGCGGGAACAAGGGGGCGGAAGGGGAAGACATCGTCGCTTCTGGCTGACATGAGAGGAAATTCGGCACCTAGCGAGCCTATCCAATCTTCTTTTCCCCGCCTACAGCTTCAAAAACCCGCGCCCACACAATCAGGCGAACAGAACCACAGCGATCAGAAAAAGGGAGGTAAGAAGGGCCGAAAGGATGGCCCAGTCCAAGGGGAGGCGTCGGATTTTTGCGGGCACCTTTCGCAAAACAAGGTACACCCCATAGCCGGCTCCAGCTGGGAGCACAGCTTCCAGCCAGGGATTAAGTCGCCAAAGCCCGGGGAAAAGAAAGATCCCCCATATTCCCAAGCCAAGGATCGCGGCAGTGAGGAGGAAAATGCCTCCGGCCTGGTCGCCATTTTTGGGTTGGAGAATGGGGAGGAGTTTGGAAAACGAGGCGGCGGTTCCCAGGGAAAGCCCAAGCAGGATTCCCTTGGCCCAAATGGGTGAGGAGAGGGCGAGGGCATACTTTCCGGGAAAACCGGCCAAGGGCGGGAGGCCCGCGATGGCCCACGCCCCGAGAGCAAGCCCCAGGACCGCTGGCCAAGGCAGCCCACCTCGGAGCTCGGAAATTTTGCGCTTGCCTGCACCTTCGATGGCTGAGCCGGCGGAAAGAAAAAGAAGCCCCTTGAAAAGGCCATGGGCCACAGCGTAGAAAAGCCCGGCCTCTTGGTTCTCAAGCCCAAGGCCCAAAAGCATGTACCCAAGCTGGGAAACCGTGCTGTAAGCCAGGAACACCTTCAAATCTTGCTCCCAAATGGCATAGATAAGGCCCCCAAACCCCGTGAGGATTCCCAAAGCAAGAACGATGGGCTCCACCGGGAAGGCCTCGGCGAGCCTGGCCATCGTCATAACGCCCAGCTTCACCACCAGTCCAGAAAGGAGGGCGGAGACCTCGGTGGGCGCTTGGCCATGGGCCGGAGGAAGCCAAAGCCCCAAAAGGAAAACCCCTGTTTTCACGGCCGCGCCAACGAGGAGAAATCCCACCCCAATACGAATGCTGGGGATGGAAAAGTCCGCGTGGGCCAAGGCGCTTACGGCAAGCAGTCCTGTGCGGCCATAGACGAGGCCGAGGCCAAAAAGGTAAAGGATCATCCCCACCCCGGCCAGAAGGAGGTACCGCAACGCCGCCCAAACCGCCGGACTTCGCCCCTCTTTGGCCACAAGAATCACGGATAGAAGCGTGGCCAGCTCCAAAACGATATAAAGGTTGAAAAGATCCCGGGAAACCCCGCCGGCAAGACAGGTGCCGATGAGCACAGTAATTATGGCGTGAAAAAGTCCTTCTTTTTTCCAGCCATGGAGAAGCACAGCGGCATGAAGGAGCAAAGCCAATCCCCAAATGCCCAGGGCCCAGAAGTCCCCGGCCAGTGCGATCCCGAGCGGAGGCCCGCCGAGAAACCCCTCGGGGAATTCTGGGGCCCAAAGGGACAAGGTCACCCCACCCGCTACGAGGGCCAAAACCGCGGCGAGCCTTCCGCGCCCAAAAAGGATCCCTAAAACACCCAAACCCAGATAGCTCAAAATCCCGAGCAAAGCCGCGTTCATTGCTCCTCCTCCAGTCTTTTGGCATCTTGGGTGTGTCGATGCTCCGTGAGGATGATCACCAGGGCCAGGGCCAAGGCCAGGGTGGCAAAGTGGATGACGATGGCGGTGAGGACGAGGGCCTGGGGAAGGGGATCCACTGCTGGGCCGGGGCCCAAGCCCCGGATGGCCGGCCGGGCCCCGGGCCGATGAGACAGAGCCACCAGGAAAAGGATGCTTCCACCGGAGGCTACATTAAGGCCAAGAAGTTTCCAAACGATGTTTCTGCGGGTGACCATGGCCCAAAGCCCAAGCCCAGCCAAGGCCACCGCCAGGGCCAGCCCGCTCAGCGCTTCCACCTCACACCTCCCCGCGGGCCGCGGCAAACCTGTGCAGAACAGCCCAGGCCCCGATGGCTACTTCCAGGGCGATCAGGATATTGCCTGCCACAAACGCTGTCGCGGAACGCAAGCCAAAAATCAGGACCAGCGCCCCCAAAACAAGCGTGGCGAGCACTGCCGCGTATTCCAAGCCCTCCAGCTTTGGCTCGTATAGTTCAGCGGCCAGCTGTTCCGTCCCCTTGGCCAGGGCTAAAAGCAGAAGCCCCGAACCGACGATGACCCCTGCGGGGAATCCGCCGCCTGGTCCGATGTGGCCGCTGGCCGCCACATAGATGGCGAAAACGAGGATCGGCCCAAAAAGGAGGTCCGCGGAACGTCTGAAAAACGGGGTTTCCGCCACAGGAGGAAGCTTCGTCTGCCAGCGCAGGCCCGCCAGGAAAAAGCGTACACCCACCATGGCTAGAACGTAGACGAGGACCTCCAAGATTGTGTCCCAAAGCCGCTGCCCCAAAACGATAGCGGCGACGCTGTTCTCCACGCCCCAAGCCAAAGCAATTTCATCCGGATCAGGAAAACATGGCCTTGGCCATATTTCAAAGATCCCCAAACCCAAAAGACCGGTGAGGCCCAAAAGCCCAAATGTTAAAGCCCATCTCATCCCAAATACCTCCGTACGAGTTCCCCAAGCTCCCCCCGGGCTTGGAGCTCTTCCAAGAACTTCTCCAAGCTTGCCCAAAGCTCCTCCTCGCCCGGGGCCACGGCGAAGGAGTACCATCTTTCCTCGGGCAGAACGGTAAAGGAGGCATCCGGGATGGCTCGCTTGAGTTGCCATTCCCGATAGCGCAAGAGATCCACGACGGCTTGGCCGACCTCACCGCGGTCCAAGGCTTGGGCCAGTTCCTCCGCGTCTTCATAGGCGACAATGGGGTGCGGAACAAGGGCTTCGCCGGGTTCTCCCGCGACCACCCCGGCCGGGCCGTCCTGGCACCGGACATGCACGAGTTTTGTGGGCAAAATGGGCCGGGTAAAGCGCACCCTGCTTTCCGAGTTTGGAAGGAACCCACCTGCACCCAGATGAGCCTCGCCGGCCCGCAGGAGCTCAAAGATTTCTTGCCGCGAAACCCACAGGACCTCCAAATCCAGGTGACACCAGCGGGCAAACCCTTCTAGGATCTCCCATTCCAAGCCGGCGATGCGGTCTCCTTCTTGATAGAGAAGGGGGTAGATGGGGCAAGCGGCGACCACCAGCTTGCCCGTGCGGCGAATGGCCAAAAGGTAGATCATGGTCACCAGCCCAAACCCCACGGCGGCCTCAGTAAGGGCCACATCTGGTGCGGAAAGGGAAAGATAGAGGCCGGCCAGGGCCAAGGAATGGGCTCCCACACCTAAAACACCCCAAAGGAGCCGCCGCTGAGTCAAGGCGAACAACGCCAGGCCGAAGGCCAGTGCGGAGAGCACCACCGTGGTCATTTTCGTTCCCGCACCCGCCGCACAAAAGCGGATTTGGCGATGGCATGGGTTCCCAAAGGAGTGGTAAAAAGGAGGAAAAGAATCAGGGCGATCATGATGCCGCCCGTTGCTTCCCAGCCGGAATGGAGGATGAGCCCCAAAAGAAAGAGCGTAACCCCACCGATGTCTGCTACGCCGGCGGCCTGCAGGCGGCAATAGGGGGAACGAAAACGCAGCATGCCCAGCGCCCCAAGCCAAAGAAAGAAAAGCCCGACAAAGAGGGGGACGCCGCTGATCAACGTTCCCCCCTTTCGCCAAAACGGGCGAGCAACACTGTGCCCAAAAAACCGAGGATGGCATAGGCCAAAGCCACGTCCAACAGAAGTCCATGGCCGGAGAAGGCGGCGTGGGCGGCCAGGAAGAGGGTCACCCGCAGGTTAAGGGAGGCCGCGCCGGTCAGTCGGTCCCAAAGGCTTGGGCCCCGCCAAAGCACCAAAAGCGGCGGGATCGCGCTCAAGCCTAAAAGAACCTCCACATAAACGCTCATCCCCAAAGCCTTTCCAAAAGCCCGATTAGGCGGGAAAGCCCTAAATCCTGGGGATCACCTGGCCGATGGAGGCAATGAACATAGACGGTCTCCCCTTCCACCAGGAGAGCGATGGTCCCCGGGGTGATGGTGATGGCCCAAAGGAGAAGGAGTTGACCCATCTCCGAGCGCAGCGGGGTGGGTACAGCCACGATGGCTGGGGAGGCACGGCCCAAGATCACCGCCCAGCTCGTTTTGACAACCGCATAAATCACGCGGCCCACCACAAGGCTGAGGAACGCAAGCCAAAGATCCACGCGAAAAACACTGGGAGGAAGGGCCAAAGTGATGCGTTTCGCGTGGAAAAGCAAAAGGAGACCCGCGGGAAATATCGCTCCGCTGGCGACCACCAACCAATGGGGAACCCGCCAAAGAAGGATCCACAGGCCCCAAAGAAGGCCACCTATGGCGAAGGCCGCCAGAACCTGAACCATAGCGGTTGGCAGTTTACCAGATGGGGCGGCTTGACTCAGGACGCCTGTTGGGGGTAGTTTCCGTTGAGCTGAAAGTAAAGGAGGAAATATGGACCAGTGGTGGCGCGAGTTTCGCTCGTTTAGAACGGTGATCACTCCCAAAGTGATGCCGGTGGTTTTTTGGATCGGGGTGGGCATCGCCGTGATCATGGGGATCATCACCGTTGTGGAGGGCGCCTTGGTTGGGAGCGCCCGCCTCGTCTTCCTGGGCTTGGTGAGTCTCTTCTTCGGTCCCCTTTTTGTGCGCATCCTCTGCGAGCTCGTCCTTACGTTCTTTCGGGGCGAGGAATGATCGAACTAGCTCGGTTTTGCACGCCGCACCCCTCACGGGGTTACAATTTCTTTGATGAAAAGGCTTGGCCTTGTTTTGGCCTCGCTTTGCATTTGGTCCATGGCCGGCTGGGCCGGGGAGATCCTGCGGCTCACCCTGGACGGCACCATAAACCCGGCCACCAGCGCCTATGTAGTGCGCGGCATAAAAGAGGCCAAGAAAAGCGCGGCTTCCCTGGTGATTTTGGAGCTGGATACGCCTGGCGGCTTGGATACATCCATGAAGGAGATCGTCGAGGCCATCATGGGATCGGAAGTCCCGGTGGTGGTTTGGGTTGGGCCAGCCGGGGCCCGCGCGGCCTCCGCGGGTACCTTCATCCTCCTTGCGGCCCACGTGGCCGCCATGGCCCACGGGACCTCCCTCGGCGCGGCCCATCCCGTGGGCTTGGGGGGCGAAACCCCTGCCGAAAACGATCCCGCTGTGCAAAAGATCGTGAACGACGCGGTCTCCCGGATCCGGGCCATCGCCGAGGTTCGCGGCCGGAACGCCGATTGGGCCGAAAAAGCGGTGCGAGAGTCCGCCACCGCCACGGCCACCGAGGCCCTGGAGCTCGGCGTGATCGACCTCATCGCCGATTCCCTCCCAGAGCTCCTTCAAAAGCTCGAGGGTTTCCCGCTGCGGGATGGGCGGATCCTCACCACCGAGGGTCTCCCCCTCCGCGAGATCCCCATGACCTTTAAGGAACAGTTCTTCGCCTATTTGGCCGATCCAAACTTGGTCTACATCCTCCTCATGCTTGGGATATATGGCCTCATCTACGAATTCCTCACCCCGGGGATCGGTCTGGGTTTTGTGGTGGGGAGCATCTCCCTCCTTTTGGCCATCTTCGGCCTCCACATCTTGCCCATAAGCTTTGTGGGGGTGGGGTTGGTGCTTCTCGGCTTCGTCCTCATCGTTTTGGACGTGTTTGCTCCTTCCCATGGGCTCCTCACCGTGGGAGGTTTGACCAGCCTCGTTTTGGGCTCCCTCTCCCTCTTTGAAATAGAATCGCCGGCGGTGCGCCTCTCTTGGACCACGGTGGCGGCAACACTGGGAAGCCTAACGGCCATCCTCCTTTTCATCCTCACCAAAGGCCTCTCTGCCCAAAGGAAAAAACCCCATCCTCTCACGACTCTGGTGGGGTTGGTGGGCGAAGCCAAAGATGATCTCAACCCCGAGGGCTGGGTTTTGGTGCGCGGTGAGTACTGGTGGGCCAAAGCGGAGGATCCGCCGGTATCCCGCGGGGAACAGGTGCAGGTGGTGGCCCAGGAGGGGCGGCGCCTGCGCGTTCGACGTCTGCCCCAAGCCTGATTCGGCTCCAAAGCTCATTCGCCGCGAAATCCCTGGATCATTAGAATGAGCTTAAGGAGGAAACATGGCCTATGAGCGGCGCTTCCGCGTGCACTCCTCGAGCTTTGCGGGGATGTTTTGGTTCGCTGGCTGGCTTTTCACCTTGGCCTTCGCCAAGCTTCTTTGGTGGCAGGCGATCTTGGCCCTTGTGATCTGGCCCTATTACCTTGGGGTCCGGCTACGCTAGGCTTAGGTGGTGCGGATCTCCCGCCGCATGAACACGAGATAAGCCACGGCGAAGCACACCGAGGTCAAGGCCAAAAGGCCCACGAGCTGAGGCCAACCTATAAGGAGGCTTTGGCCCAAAGAAAGCGGACTTGTGGGCATATCGGTCCTGGTGAGCAAGGCGAGGAGGCTTAACCCTCGGTAGGTCGGAACGAGGATGGGAAGGGTGGCCTCCTCAAAGAGGGCTACGGGTGAGAAACGCAGGACGAAATCCCGGACACTTTGGTTGCGCAAAAGATCGGAGGCGGTGGAATCGGAGCGGATCGGGGCCAATTGATCAGCGATGACCCCGGCGATCATGTAGAGGAAAAGGGTGAAGAAAAGCCAGGTTGCCACCGCCGCCAACGCTGAGCTTGCAGTTTGCCGAAAGAGCACGGAATAAAGAAGCCCCAAAGCCAACCAAAACCCGAGGTAGATGATGGCCACCACCACAAAAAGGATGAGTCTTGCGAACTCCCCGATATCCGGAGGAAAACCCAGGGCAAAGAGGCCGAGGCCGAAGATGAGGAGGACGATGCTCAAAACCGTGAGGCCGAGGGTGGCCATCCCCGCCAGGAATTTCCCATTGATCCAGGCATCGCGGTATATGGGCTGCGAGAGGATCCGGCTCACCGTGCCCTTGGTGAACTCCGAATTTATCGCGTCGAAACCAAGGAGGACGGCCAAAAGCGGACCAAAAAAGGCCAAAAAGGAGAGGAAAGAGGGGAGGCCGCTTTGAGCCGTGGTAAATAGCAAAAGATACGCGTTTTCCCCGACGTTCTCCGGGTTCTCCCGGAAGGCTTGCACCCCTAAATACACGGAGGTTCCGGCCACAACGAGGATGATCAAGCTCAGGATGAAAAACCGCTTGCTCCCCAGATGGTCCGCCAACTCCTTCCAAAAAATCGTGGCCATAACTCACTCTTGGAAATACCGGAGGTAGATCTCCTCGAGGGTCCGGGTCCGCGGGCGAAGCTCCACGAGAGTAGCCTTCTCTTCGACTAAAGCTTGCAAAAGGTTCTCCCGCGCTCCCTCTTCCAAGATCACTTGTACCCTCCCTCCGCCCAGATCCTCCACGCTTATGGTCCATTCCTCCCCTTCCAGGCGGGCGCGGAGCTTCGGGGTGGTCCCTTCCACTATGGCCAAAAGGCCGCCACCGGAATCCGTGAGCTCCGCCACCGTCCCTTCCGCCACCATCCGCCCTTTGTGCAAAATCCCCACGCGGTTGCAAACGCGCTGGACTTGATAGAGGAGGTGGGAGGAAAGGATGACGGTCATCCCCACCTCATCCTTGAGCTGCCTAATCAATTCCAGAATTTGCACCGCTCCTTCGGGGTCGATCCCCGAGGTGGGTTCGTCCAAAATGGCTAGCTTCGGTTTTTTCACAAGCACATCAGCGATTCCCAATCTTTGCCGCATACCATGGGAGAAGGTGGCCACGGGGCGCCTGGCCATCTCTTTGAGCCCCACCTGCTCCAGGGCTTCGGCGATGCGCCTTTTGGCCTCCGGCTCGGGGATGCCGTTTAGGCTGGTGATGAGACGGAGGTTTTCCCAGGCCGAGAGCTCCTCGTAAAAGCCCACCTTCTCCGGGAGATAACCGACCAAGCGCTTGACCGCCAAAGGCTCGCGGGCCGGGTCGTGCCCGCAAACCCGCACTGTGCCCGCGGTGGGCTCGGTCAGGCCGAGGAGGATGAGGATGGTCGTGGTTTTCCCTGAACCGTTTGGGCCAAGGAGCCCATAAATTTCGCCTTCCTGAACGGTCAAATCCAAACCGTCCAAGGCCCACACGTCTTTGTAGCGTTTGCGGAGACCTTTGGCCTCGACGATCATGGGCTCAGCGCCGGCCAAGCCGCACGAAGATCCCGGTTAAGCCGGCCACCACCACAACCACTACCCCCACCCCGACCCAACCCCAACCCATGCTGGCGCCCACGGTCACCCGCAGATCCATTTGCTTTCGATCCTGAGGGGCGGCGGCGGTAAGGGTCACAGTGTAATCGCCGGGGATGGCCCGGGCCGCTGGTTTTATCTTCACCGTGACCTTCTCCGGCTTCAGGGTGAGGCTCAAGGGCTGCAGCTCCTCCATTTTGTCGGGCTCAAAGGTGACCTCCCAGCCCGCGGGTTTGGTGGCGTAAAACGAGAGGTTCGTGAGGGGGGCGGTGCCAGCGTTCCAAAGATAGAGGGTGAAAACCCGTTCCTTTCCTGCCACCGCCCGGATGTTCCGGGTGTCGCCCTGCCCACTCACCTCCGCCTCGGCGGCAAGCCGCAGATCATAAGTCCCAGTGACCACGGCCTTCAAACTCAGGCTGGCAAAATCGCTATCCGCCTGAGCGGTGAACACCAAGGGGTATTCCCCCTGGTCCACCCCCACCGGAGGGGTGACCACGAACCGCACGGTATCACTGGAGTTCGCCCCGATTTTGAGGGAGGTGATGCGGGTATCCGTTTGCCAGCGCGGGGTAAAGTAAGCCCGCCAAAGGGGCGGGATTTGGGCCCGCAAATTCACCACCCTCTCCGTATCGGCCTCGTTGCGGATGGTGATGTCGTAAGTGAAATCCTTGCCCGCCGGGTTCTCCACCGAGGGATAAGTCACGGAAAGCGTGAGTTTCGTCTCCTTCGGGGTCTCAGGGGTCCCGGCGCTTTGGAGCAAAACCTGAATGCTCACAGTTTGGGAGAGCTTGTTGTCCGCGGTGGAAGCGGTGAGGGTGAAGGTATAGGAGCCGGCCTTGGCCCCGCTCGGCGGTCGGGCCCGGAATTTGATGGTGGTCTTCTTCTCCGGATCAGGAAGGAGGTAGACCGCGCCGATCTGCAAAGTGGGGTAAGAGCTCGTCTCAAACCAGGTGTTCCATCCCGATGGTCCATCCACTTTTAGGAGGACGGTCTCGGGACCTGGGCCGAGGTTTTGCAAAACCATCTCCAAAGAGAGGTCCCGCTCGGGGGAGATGACGACGGTTGGATATTCGGTGTAAAAAAGAAAAGACCTTTCCGCTGCAACTCCAAGGAGGCTCACGAAAACTACCAGGCCAAGCCAGCCCGCTCTGAAGCGGTTTCCCATCAGCCACCCCCTCCAGCACTCGCAATTATCTTAATTTCTGACGGAAAATGTCAACCTTAACCCCAGGAAAGCCGGGAAATCGGACCACCAAAGGCTTTCCGTCCCCTTGGGGATCAGGGGAAAAGGGAGGATGATCGGGGGATGGGCCTTTGGGTTAGGGAAGGGCGGCGGCGCTGGCAAAAGGTGAGGGGACTCCCCCCGTATCAGCCGCCGGTGTTCCTGCGCATTACGCCCGCGCGGGAAGGGCCACCCTGGTGGCTCTCCTGGACGATCGGCCCGGATTTCGGGGCCGATGCCCTGCCCGAGCTTTTAGAGGCCCTCCTTCAGGCCACTAGCTCCATGCCCGGAAAACTCGAGCTAAAGAGGGTCCATGGCCAACATTTGGAGCAAATTGAAGGGATCGAGCCCTTCCCTCCTCAAGCGGTGCTCTCCCCCGGTCTCCTTTTCCAGAAAGTGGGAGTGGAACCAGCCCGATGGCTCTTGACCATTTATTTAGCGCGGAGCGCCGGGAAAATCCTTGTAGCGGAAGAAGAAAAATATTTGGGAGGATGGTGGGCCTCCCTTTTGGCCCTCAAAAGGGCGTGTCAGGGCTAGGGAAGCCCACCCTGCTCCCTATGGACAATTTCCAAAGCAGATGTTGATTTGGAAGTGCCATTTTCCGTCGGCGCCCAGGCACCAACACCACCCGGGCTTTGCGCATTCGCCGATCACCACTTGCCAGGAATTGGTGTTCGGGTCGTAGTACCAACACATGCCCGGCCAGATCCCAAAGCAAGGGGGGCAAGGCCCTATCACACAAGGGGGGCAAGGATAGCCCATGGCTGCCGGCAAAATTTGGAAAGTCGCCCAAGCTGTCGCACAGTTCTGCTGCGGGATGAGGCCGAGGACCGTGGTCCGGCAGGATTGGGGATCAGGGCCAAGGAGGGGATAAGGATCATCTTGATCTCCCAAAGGCACGGGAAGGGGCTGGAGGCAGGCCACGGCCTGCAGGGTTTCCGTACCGCTTGGGGGCTGTACCCGAAATACATAATTCCCGTCGGGAAAAACATGGGTTCCCGCCGGCTTCCAAGGGTTTGGGGAGTAGTAATTGGGGAAGATCAGGCGGATGTATCCGCTGGGTTCAATATCAAAAACGTAGAGGTAAGCGGGTTGTGAGAGATACACGAAAAACCGGGCGCTCTCCCCCACATAATATTGAGCCTTCTCCATCCAGATGGATACGGAAAGCCCTGGCACCGGCTGGGGCACGATCCCCAAGGGTGGGGGCTGGGCCTGGCCAAGCCCGCCGAGGGCCAACGCTCCTAATCCCACCAAGACCAAGAGGCTCCTCATTTCCACCACCTCGCTTAAATTACACCCCACCCCGTTTCCAGGTTCCGCGGTGGAGCCCGAGGCCGTCTAACCCTGGCCGGAACCGATTTTGTCGGGGGAGCATAACGCAGTAGAATAGCAAAACGGCGGGGCCTTGTTTATTGTTGCGTAAGTAACACTCTTTTCCACAGGTGGAGGGCTCAGGTGAAAATCTCGGAAAAAAGGGTCCTGGAGTGGTGGGAGCTCCCTGGGATCGATGGCCGGGAGGATTTCGATGAAGAGATTTTGTTTTTGAACGAGTTCGCGGAGAATGGGGATCTCCCGCGTTGGGCCCTTTTGGTGCGCGATCTTTTCCCGCGCTGGGGCTTTGAGCCCTGTGCCCATCGGTTCTTCGATGGACTGGAGCAAGTGTTAGCCATGATCGGCTCGGCCCGCCCCGGGCCGCACTTGGGCGGCTGCGGCGATATCCCGCTTTCCGTTTATCAACGCCTGCAGGCTTCCGGCCAGGAATTTTTGTCTTGGGCGGAGGGGAAAGAGGCGGGGGAAATGGGGAAATACCTTGGCAGGCCTGATCTGGAAAAGGCGGAGGCGGCGCGGGCGGTGGGCGAGGCCCTTTTGGCCATGGGCCACGGTTGGGTCGCCACCGACGCCGTGTTGGAAACCTGGGCCGACCAGGCAAAGTTCCCCCTCACTCAGGCCCTGGTGGGTGGGGAAGAAGGTCCGCTTCCCAGGCTCCTCCGCCACGCCTGCTCCTACAACGTTTTCGTGAATATCCGCCGCCTGGCCGAAGGGATCAAAGCCGGGCAACCCCCGGAGGTCCGGGTCTGCCGCGAGGCTTTGGTGGAAATGCCCGAGCTCGCCCCGGAACGATTGGCCCAGCTTTTCCTCGTTCTCGACGCCCTCTCCCGCTGGCTGAAAAGGAAGCCCCCCAAGGACGGAGTTCAAGCCCATATCCATACCGTGCTTGGCCCCCGCGATCCCGTGCGGGAATGGCTTGTGGCCTCCCTTTATAAAACTTTGAAGATTTGGCAGGCTTACCTCGACGCGCTACATGGCAGGGATCGGCGGTTGCCCTCCCTCATTTAGCTTGGCAGGCTTGGCTCCCCCGGATAATCTTCGAAGATCATGAAAAACTTGATTTTGGTGAACCATCCTTTGATCCAGGCCAAGCTCACAAAACTTCGGGACAAACGCACCGACCGTTTACAGTTCAGGGAGATCCTGGAGGAGCTCACCGCCCTCATGGTTTACGAAATCACCCGGGATTTCCCGGTGCGGCCAGTGGAAGTGGAGACTCCGTTTGAACGCACGCAGGGGGTGGAGCTCGCGCGGCCAGTGGTCCTCGTGCCGATCCTCCGGGCGGGGATCGTCATGTTGGATGGGGTCCTCTCCCTCATCCCCAGCGCCCGGGTTGGCCACATCGGCCTTTACCGCGACCCAGCTACGTTGAAGCCCGTACAGTACTTCGTCAAACTTCCGCCAAACCTTGGGGAAGCCCTGGTGATCGTGGTGGATCCCATGTTGGCCACAGGTGGTTCGGCAGTGCATGCGGTGAAACTGGTGAAGGAACGCGGGGGGAAGGATATCCGGTTCTTGTGCCTTGTAGCTGCTCCGGAGGGCGTGCGGGCCATGGCCGAGGCCCATCCGGATGTTCCCGTCTACGCCGCGGCCCTGGATCGTGAGCTGGATAGCCATGGCTACATCCGGCCTGGCCTGGGCGACGCTGGCGATCGCCTTTTCGGCACATGAACCGCGTAGCCCTTGTCACTGGCGGCTCCCGGGGGATCGGCGCGGCCACCGTCCTGCGCCTGGCCCAAATGGGCTACGACTTAGCCTTCACTTACCGCGTTGAGGCGGAAAAAGCCTTGGCTTTGGCGAAAAAGGTGGAGGAGCTTGGCCGCCGGGCCCTCCCCATCCAGCTGGATTTGGCGGAACTTGCCGAGATCAAAGGGGTTGTGGACCGGGTGGCTCATGATCTTGGGGAACCGGTGATCTTGGTGAATAACGCCGGCTATGTGCAGAGGATAGCCCCTGAAAACCTTTCCCTTGAGGACTGGGAGAGGATGATCCGCGTTTCCCTCACCGCTCCCTTCCTTTTCATTCAGGCCGCGGTGCCATATATGAAGAAGGCAGGTTTTGGGCGGATCGTGAACGTCTCCTCTTTGCGAGCCCTCACTGGATCGGCGCATGGAGTCCACTATTCCGCGGCAAAAGCCGGGCTTTTGGGGCTCACCAAGTCCTTCGCCTTGGCCCTCGCCCCCTTTGGGATCACCGTGAACGCCGTCTGCCCGGGCTTCGTGAACACGGACATCAACAAAGAGCAGCTGGAGAAGCACGGGGTAGAGATCCTGAAACAGATCCCGTTGGGGCGGGTGGCTGAGCCCACGGAGGTGGCTGCCCTGATCGGTTTCCTCTGCTCGGAGGAAGCGGGGTACATCACCGGGGCCACTTTCTCCATCAACGGTGGCCTCCGCATGGACTGATATGGAACGGGCTCAACTCGGTTTGGCCGCTTTCCATCGGCCGGGGATGGATGTTTGGTCGTGGGTGGAACTGGCCCAGGAGCTCGGGCTAGGAGGGGTGGAGCTCCGGGCTGACCCGGGGATTGCTCATCCAGACGAGCTTTCCCCTTGGGATCGCCAAAAACTTCGCAAGCTCAGCGCTGATGGGCTGAGGGTTTCCCTGCATATGCCCATCCACGGGGTGAACCTGACCTGGCCGGTGCGCTCGGTGGCCGCGGCCTCCCTTGGGGAGGTGATCCGCAGCCTGGAGCTGGCCGCCGAGATCGGCGCGGATGTGGTGGTCATCCATCCCGGCCGCCTTCCGGAGGAATACCTTCCCTTCTCAAAGTGGCTGGAGCGCAGCCGCGATCTTTTGCGCTTCGCTTTGGGCCTTCTCCTTCCCCGCGCGGAAAAACTTCAGGTGAAACTGGCTTTGGAAAACCTCGGCAATGGCCGGGATCGCGGCCTAGTCCAGACCGCTGAGGAGCACCTCGCCATCCTTTCCGAATTCCCAGAGCTCTGGGCTTGTTTCGACCTCGGGCATTTCCACACCTTGGGCGGTTCGCCCAGGGAATACATCCGGGCCCTCTCCGCAAGGCTCATCCATGTCCACCTCCACGATAACCGCGGCGATTGGGATGCCCATCTCCCCTTGGGCCAGGGCAGCGCCCCATGGCGGGAAACCTTGGCTTCCCTTGAGGAAAAAGGGTTTTCGGGGCGGATCATCCTGGAAATCCCCGATCCCTGGGGCCTCCGACTGAGCGTCCAAAAGATCCTAAGCAGATGAGAAGAATCCCGCGCTGGTATTTTGCTTTTTGCGTGATAAATGTGGCCTTGGGAGCCTTTTCCCAGCTCCTCCCCCTTTACGCCTATTTCCTTGGGGCCAAGGCGAGCCAGGTCGGCATCCTTTCCGCGGTGGGCAGCGCTACAACCATTGTGGCCAGCCTCTTTTGGGGAAAACTTGCGGACGCTAGCCCTCGCCGCCGTCCCCTTGTGCTCTTTGGTTTCTTCGGCTTGGCTACGGGTTATGCGCTTCTTGCCTTTCTTACCAGTGTGGGAGCGCTTTTTGCCTTAAACGCCGGGGTGACGTTCGTCTGGATGGCCGCCGGCACCGCCGCCACGCTTTTGGTTTTGGCGGAAGCCGCGCGGGCGGACTGGGAAAGGGAGCTTGGGCGATTCAACGCCATCTCCGGGGTGGGCTGGACAAGCGGCCTTCTCCTCGGCGCGGCCTGGACCATGCTCCTCACCCGGTTCTTCGGGGAGGGTTGGGGGCTTCGCTCTTTGGGGTTGGTGGTGGCCTTGATCGCCCTTGCCTCCGGCTTTCTCAGCCTAAGGGCCGTTCCCGAGCCCGCCGGCCGGTTCAATAAATCTCCAGCACAAACCGCGGCCAGCTTCATGGGGAACTTCGTGGCCGAGGTGCGACGCTATGGGCCCCTGCACCTCCTGGAAGCGCTGAACCCTGCCCAACTCCTGCGTTTTCTTCAGGGACGCTCGGCTTTCGGCCCGGAGCTAGCCCTTTGTTATTACGGGGAGTTCCTTTCTTTCCTCGCCTTTTCCTTGGTTTTCGCGCCGTTCCCGGTGTTTTTGCGGCAAGCTTTGGGGTGGCCCAACGAACTTGTCTTCGCCCTGTATGTGGCACATAACGCCACAAGCGTCTTCTCCTACCGCTTTGCCCAGAGGGCCATCAAAGCTTTTGGTCATAGGTTGGCTTTGGGCATCTCCCTTTTCATCCGCATCGGGATCTTCGCGGGCTTCGCCGCCGTGGGAAGGGGCGCGCCCACTGGCCTTCTCCCCCTGTTCTTTGCCCTGGCGGGCCTAAGCTGGTCCTTTTTCCAGCTCGCCACCACCGCCTTGGTCTCGCGCCTCTCCCCCGAACACATGCGCGGCCAAGCTTTGGGGATTTATAACGCGGTTTCTGGGCTAGGGAACGTTGCGGGAGCGATCCTCGGCGGGTTTCTGGCCGATGGCTTTGGCTTTTCCGCCCCGTTTCTTTCGGGAGCAGCCCTCCTTTTGATCACCTTGCCCATCCTCCTTGTGGAGGGCCGCCCCCAAGCTTAGGTTCACTCCTTTTCCTTCACCTCGAGGATGCGCATCCCGTTGTAGTAGCCGCAATGGGGGCAAACGCGGTGAGGGAGCCGAAATTCGTGGCACTGGGGGCATTCGGTGGCCGCGAGGAGCTTAGCCCGCCAATGGGTGCGGCGAAGCCGTACCTCCCGATGGGACCGCCGAGACTTGGGAACAGCAGCCATGCTTTCCTCCTTTGTGGTGCGCTATTTTCCTTGGGGGCGCTCGAGAATCAAGGTGACTGGCCCATCGTTCACAAGCCCCACTTCCATATGGGCCCCAAAAATTCCGGTTTTCACAGGGATCCCTTCGGCCTTGAGGGCCCGCACGAAAAAGTCGTAGAGGCTACGGGCCATTTCTCCAGGAGCAGCCCGATCGAAACTGGGCCGGCGGCCAGCCAAAGGGTCGCCATACAAAGTGAATTGCGATACACAGAGGATTTCGCCCCCCACCTCTCGCAGGGAAAGGTTGAGCTTCCCCGCCCCATCCGGGAAAACCCGCATTTCCGGGATCCTTTTGGCCCAAAAGACGGCCTCCTCCTCGCTGTCTTCCCTCCCTATGCCCACAAGGAGGAGAAAACCCAGACCAATGCGGGCGATTTCCTCCTCGCCCACGCGAACCCAAGCCTCCCGCACCCTCTGGAGGACGATCCTCATCAGCCTCTCGTGGCCTGTAGACTCTGCAGAAAGCTCAGGGTCTTGCGGAGATCCTCTAAGGGAAGGAGATCCAAAGCGGAAAGGATTTCTTGGCGGACCGCCTCCCGCTCGCGCTCGGCCTGGCGCTCCCTATAGAGGGCCTGTTCCGCCAGCCTTCGGGCCTGTCGACAAACGTCCTCATCCACGTAGGCCACGCGCCAGCGCGGGAATTGGTGGAGGAGCTCTTGAACTTGGCGGTTGAGATGCTGAAGGGTGGGCTCCCGCGGCGGCAGGACCCCGAGGACTTGGTTGGCAAGCTGCTGGTTTTCCACGAAGACCAGGAGCTCCTCGGGCTGATACTGGCTGGCCACGCGCAACCCTTCCAACAGGGCCTTGTACTCCGCCGCCTCTTTGGAAGACCTGCCCAGGGTTTTTCCAAGCTGGACGAGGTTTTTCCCCTGACCGTCGGTGAGGACAACGCCGACGGCCGCCTGGGCTGGTTCCCCACGGGCGATCCCGCTTGCGGTGAGGACGAGCTTTCGCATGCTTTGGGCCCGGCAGGGCTCGAACCTGCGACCGACCGGTTATGAGCCGGCTGCTCTACCCCTGAGCTACGGGCCCCTTTCAATGATAATGAGCGCTTTTTCCCTGGGCAAGCGCAGGCCCCTTCTTCTCCTTGCTCCTCCGAAGGCCAATGGCCCGGGTCACCCATCCCAAAACAGCCCAAAGAAAAACCCCAAGAAACACCAAAATGCCGAAAGGCAAAGAAAGCCGAAGAGAAGCGAAGAGCCAGGCGCTCACCATCCCAAGGATCACAAGCCCCGTGGCTGGGCCCAGGACCCGCAGGCAAGCCCAGCAGGGCCGAAGAGCCGCGTTTTTGCCCCACCACAGGGAAAAAGTTCCCAAATCCCAGGCGATCAGGCCAAGACCCAGGGCTATCAGGCCGGAAGGGAACGGAGAAAACATCGCCAGGGCGGCAAGGCCGTATAGCCCCACCACGAAGAGGTTGGGAATCCTCGCCCAAAGGCCCAAAAGCCAGATGGCCCCAAAAGCAATTGCCCAGAGCCATTTTGGAGGAAGCAGAACGAAAAGGGCTGCGCTGTACAGCAAAAGACTCAGCGCTAAGGCCATGAGCTTCTCCGGAGGACCGCGGCCAGCGGGGCCTCTCCATCCCAAAGGGCCACGCGAATCCCAGAGGCCATAAGTTCCAAGATTTTCAAGCGTTCCTCGAGGGCCAAGATGCGGAAAGACAGGCGAAGATGAGGGTCAGAGGGCGCAGGACGTGGCGGGCTGAGCACCAAGACTAAAACCTCGTAGCCCTGCCCTTTCCACAGCCAAAGGGCGCGGGCGTCGTCGAGGCTGAGGGGCGAGACGAGGATGATCGCGGAGCCCCGCGGGAAAAAATCGAGGGGGATCTCCTTGAGGGTGGGAAAAGCTTCGCTTTCTTTGACAGTCACAGCGGCCAGCTCCAAGGCCAACCTTTCCCAGTGCCGTCTGCCCACTCCAGGTGGGACCCAACGGAGCCTCTCCTCCACCGCGAGGAGGCCGGTTCGATGCCCCCGCTGGAGCAGGGCCCGCGCCAGGCTCGCGCTGGCCCTCACCCCCGCCTCGAAGAGATCGGCGGAAGCCAAAGCCGCCCTATACACGTGGGCCCGGGCATCCACCACCACGGTGACCAAGGCCATCCGTTCCTCCTCATAGAGGTTCATGGTCCATCGCCCCTGCCGGGCAAGGACTTTCCAATTCAGACGCCGGAGATCTTCGCCAGGAAGGTACGGTTTGACGCCGAAGAACACCAACCCGGCAGGGCCACCCTGGCGGCTTCGCCCGGCCCCAAAAGCATTAAGCGTGGAACGGGGCCAAAGGGGAGGGGCGGGAACAACTTCAACCTGAGGGATTACCTTCAGCTCCCATGGACATGGGATCCGCTCTTCAGCGGCCGCGAATCCCAACACATCCCATCGCCGCACCACCAATTCCTCTTTTTGCAAGTACATGCGATTGGGAACGAGCTTGTACACGATCTTCGCCGTCTCCCCGGACTCCAAGTGCCACACCGCTGAGCTCCTGGGGTCCAATGGGCCCGGAAATTGCTCGAAGGGCACTTGGACGAAAACCCCTGTGGTTCCCCGGTTTATCAGGCTCACCTCGAGTTTGACTAGCTGCCCGGCGGTGGCCCAGGCCTGGGACGGGGTTACTGCTACGGAAACGCGAAATGGGCGCCAAGCCAAGGCCAGTCCCCAAAACAAATGAGTGGCCAAAAGGATCCCAAGGAGGAGGGGTTCGGAGCGCCCAAAGAACATGCCCACCCCAAGGAGGGCGATCAAGAGGATGAGTTCAGCCATCAACTTTCGGCGACCGTCCATCGCTCGGCTTTGGGCACCGGTACTCGCTCCAGGATCTCTTGTACGACCTGTTCGGGTTTGACCCGGCGAGGCCAAACCTCCGGTTTCAGGAAAAGCCGATGGGCCAACGCTGGGATGGCCACGGCCTTGACATCGTCGGGGAGCACGTAGTCCCGGGCCATGAAGGCGGCCCGCGCCCGGGAAAGGAGGAAAAGAGCGAGGGTTCCCCGCGGGCTCACCCCCACCTCCACGGCGGGATGCTCCCTTGTGGCCTTTGCCAACCTGACCATATAGTCAAGGATATCCCTGTCCACATAGATATCCTCGAGGGTTTCCCGCACGGCCAAAACCTCCTCAGCACTGCTCACCGTGCGCACTCGGATGCTTGGGGTTTTGCGATCCATTCGCCGCCTTAAAATTTCAATTTCGTCCATCTGGGAGGGATAGCCGAACCGAACCCGCACCAAAAAGCGGTCGAGCTGAGCCTCCGGAAGCGGAAAAGTCCCCTCGTATTCGATGGGGTTCTGGGTGGCGATGACGAGGAACGGGTTGGGAAGGTAGTGCGTTTCCCCCTCCACCGTCACTTGCCCTTCCTGCATGGCTTCCAGGAGGGCGGCCTGGGTACGGGGCGAAGCCCGATTGATCTCGTCCGCCAAAACCACTTGGGCGAAGATCGGGCCCGGGCGGAACACGAACTCCCCGGTGGATTGGCGAAAGATGTAGGTCCCAATTATGTCTGCCGGGAGAAGATCGGGGGTGAACTGAATGCGCCGAAAGGAAAGGCCCAGGGCCTGGGCCAAGGCCTTGGCCGCTAAAGTCTTGGCTAAACCCGGAAAATCTTCGATCAGCACATGGCCACCGCACAAAAGGCTCATGAGAATGAGCTTGAGGACCTCGCTCTTTCCCACGATGACCTGCTCCACCTCGGCCAAGACGCGGTCAGCCCAAGTTTTCACATCTTTCAGATCCACTGAAGTTCCCCCTCCAAAAGGGCCAGGGTGTGGGCAAACCTTTCGGAAAAACCTTTTTCCCTGTCCTCCCCCAACAGCACTGCCTGAGCCACGGGGTCCCTCGGCCAAGCCCGTTGGTAAAGCCTGGCATAAGCTTCCTCCAGGGTTAGCCCTTCTTTTAGGGCCAAAAGCTCGGCCGCATGTTGCCTAAGCAAAAAAGCGAGACTGATTCTTGACCAAGATGATCTCTCGCTCCGTCTCACGTACAACGCGAGGCGCTCTAAACGCGACATGCTTCGGGGTTTTGTTTTTGGGACTTTTACGGAGGGCGAGCGCCGCCAACCCCAGGGTATAGCCCAAGCGGCACCAAGGAGGACCACCAAAAGCCATATGGCTCTCTCAGGGAGCGTCAAAAACATCGAACCAAACATATCCGGAGGGCCTCCCTTTGAAAAGCCCGGGCGCGCGCTCTTCAGCCATAGCCCTCCACCAACGCCGCAAGGGCCTGGCAAGCCCGCTCAGCCCACACCCCGTCTGGTCTTCCCCCATAGCGCACTTCCTCAAAAAGGGCGGTCAGTTCATCGATGGCGGGGTGAGCAATCCCTCGAGCGCGGAGGTTCTCAGCCAGCTCCCGCGGAGTAAGCTTAGGCAAATGGGGGAGAAGCCCAGCTCGGGGTGCAAGAAGGTCAACCATTTTGCTCCAGCACTGCATTACCACCCCTTGCAGGGCCTCGGACTTGGCCTCTGCCCGGGAAGAGACGCTTTCGTTTGCCATCTTTTCCGGTTGTCTTCCAGCGGATTTCAAAAGCAAAACCAGAAAACCCACGAGGACAAAGACCGCGACCAAGGCGAAGAAGAACGATGACCACCGGGGAAACGCTGATGGTGTAGGGATCAACGTTTCTTTCCCTTCAGCGGAGGTCTCCCCTTGGCTTGGAGCTGCCGGAGCACCGGCCACCTCCGCGTTTTCCGAAACCCCCGAGTTTTGGAAAAGCGGATGAAGCCAGGACATTGCGACGAGCACCATGACCGTCAGGATGAAAACGACGATCAAGCTGGGCCATTGACGAAGCAATACACGCCGAAACTCTTTCCATACCAATGCTGTAAAGAATGTCAAAATGGCAAGGCCAAAGACTAAATAGCGCATCGTGTCGAGCATGATGCCCGCCCAGCCAGAGGAGGGAGCACGCGGGAATTCAAAAGCGAGGGGTGGGGGAGGAGAAACGGATGTACCTGGACAGAACTGATATTGGGAAAGTCCGGAGGCCAAAAATCCGAGGGCGCCCACAATCACCGCCCAAACACAGACAATTTTGATAATCGGCAGGTGCCGCATTGTATTCCAGCGCCCCCTTTATCTTAGCTGCTAAATCCCAACCGCGACAACATGGGGTAAGGCTTTTGAGGAACAAAAAGCCAACTTGGGTATCGCCCCAAGTTGGCCACAAGTCACATTAAAAATCACAGAATGATCGGGGGATCAAGAGCTTATGGAGAAGGATCTCCTTCAGTGCGGGGCTGAATAGATAAGAGATGAACATAGCCAGTGGCCCCCACCCCAACACCTGCTACGCCCAATAGCCGACCGCCATGGCTAAAGGTAAGTGAATAAACGCGAGAAATAAATTTTTCAAGTTCACGCCATTCTGGACTTACATATTTTTCCACTTCCAACTCGCACCAAAGATCAAGCGAGCAAAGCTCTTGGTCCAACGCTGCCTTCCACAGGCGTACCGTGTCGTCTGCAGAACCGGACGCCACAGTCATCCCCGCTGGATCAAAACATAACGCAGTAACTGCTTCCGTGTGGGCCCTAACCTGCTTAACCGAAGCGAAAGTTTTGGTGTCGAGAACAACGATGCTTCCGTCCTCGAACCCAAGCACAAGAAGTGGAGCGCGGGGGCTAAAGGCCGCAGCCGTTAGCTTTGAGCCAAACGTCAGCCAGCGCTCTAAGTTTTCCCAACCATTTGTACGCCAAAGGAAGAGGTTCTTTCCCTCCGCAGCTGCTAAAATAGTGCCATCAGGAGAAAATGCCACCCAGTCAACATAGGATGGAGTTGAAATTGTTAATACTTCTTGCCAATTATCTGTGCGGAAGATCGTGATGCGCTTCCCAAAAGGAAAATCGCTTGCGGCCATAAGGGTGCCATCCGGAGAAAATGCGGGTGCTCCTGCAAGAGCGGGGAAGGGGATGAAAGCTATTTCTTTGCCCGAGGAAAGTTCCAAAACCCTTATACCACGGTTACTTTCAATGGTTGCTAGCCATTTTTCATCTGGACTTATTGACAAACCGTGTAGCTCTCGTGAGTATTTCAGAATGTAACGGTTTTCTCCACTTGTTAAATCCCAAAGCCCGATTTCATATTGTGACCTCCACAAAATGCTTTCGCCATGTTCCACAAAAGCGATCACAGTAAAAGGGGGCAAAACGGAAATGGAGGCTTCTTTTAGGAGGGAGCAAGATGTGGCATTCGAAGACTGAAAGATCACAAATAAAAGCCACGCGAGAAATGTGCATTTTCCCCCGAATATTTGACAAATTGAATGCCGCCAAACGCGCATCTTGGCTCCCCTTACCTTGGTCTTATGGGCATGCGAACAGGCACCGCTGGATCCCCACACAGGCCTGGGCACTCCACCCAATAAAAACACTCTGGACACGCACATCCGCAGATGAAATATCCCGGAATGCAGTGATAATATAGGCAGCATAACCACCATCCCTCACACCAACAATTGAGAACCCCGACACCACAGTCACCAACCATATATTGTGTCGGTGAAACTGACCAGTCCATGATCTCTGTTTGTGAAATCGGCCACTCTACGCTTCCATCCTGAGCCCAAGCCAAGCTGCCCACTAAAACAACCGCCAGCGCCGCCAAAGTTACCCACCGCATGGTTCACCTCCTTAATTTTTCAATGCCCGAAGCTCTCTTTGCACCTCCTCCACCAAACCTTTGCTCCCCTCTTTGCCCCAGACCACCACCCCCTTTCCGTCCAGGAGAAAATAAGTGGGGTCCTGACCACCTGGTAGGCCTCAAGAACCTCAAAACTCGTGGCCATGAGCACCACGAACTTTTGGCTACTCGCCTTTTCGCAAAGAGCGCGCAGATGGGCACGCTCGCCTGCGGTGAGCTCTCCAAAGGCAAGAAGGACAATGAGCACATCTTTGGAAAGCTCCGCCAAGGAGGGCAAATCCTCCCAACACGCCGGACAGCGGGGATTGAAGAAAGCCAGTAAAAGAGGTTTGGAAAGCTCAGCCACTGAAACGGTCTGTCCATCCAAATTTGGTGCGGAAAAGGCCGGAGCCGGGAGGCCCAAAAGAGCGAAAGGATCAGGAACAGGATGGGCCAAAAGTTCTTTCAAGCCCTTTTCAAAGCTGGCCTCATCAAATGGCCAATCGAGGCGAGAAATAGGTGTACCAGCGGCCAAGAAAATGGCGGTAGGAGCGCGCTTTACCCCCAGGCTTGCCCCGAAAAGCCCGCCGTGGTCGATGTAGACTGGGAGGTCGCCGGCCAAGCTGGTAAGTTCCGGGGTGGCTGCCGGGGCCACGAGGAGGAAGCGAATTTCCGGGAAGGCCTGGGCCGCCCGGGTAAACCAGGGGAGAGCCTCCTCGCAGGCCGGACAACCAGGGATCACCACGAAAAGCAACGCCCACCGACCGCGTGCCACGTCGAAAATTGCCTGCGGGAAAGAGGGCCAAACGCTCGCCCCAAGGAAAAGGATGAGGAGAAAAACCCGCCCACCCATCACTTAAAGTAATACGTTTTTTTTGGGGGGTGTCAAGGGGCCTTGAAAAAGGAGGCCCAGAACTCAACGAGGGGCTTTTTCTTTCCCCAGGGCGCGGCGGGCTGCCTCCACCACGGAAGAAACGGAGATCCCCAGCTTCTCCAAAACCACTGGGCCAGGGGCACTGGCCCCAAACCGAGAAATCCCCACCACCACGCCATCTAGGCCCACGAACCTCTCCCAACCCAAGGGGCAGCCGGCCTCCACCGCTACCCGCGCCCGCACCTCCGCAGGAAGGACTTCCTCCCGGTATTCCTCCGGCTGGGCAAGGAAGAGCTCAAAGCTGGGCAGGGCTACAACGCGGGCGTTGATCCCCTCTGCGGCCAATTTTTTCCCAGCCTCGAGGGCCACATGGACCTCGGACCCGGTGGCAATGATGATAACATCAAGGTTTCCTTGGTGAGCCTGCCAGAGGATATAGCCCCCGCGGTGCAGATTCTCCGGCCCCGCGAGGTTTGTGCGCTCCAAAACGGGGAGATCCTGGCGGGTGAGGATGATGGCGGTGGGGCCGTCTTTGCGACGCAAGGCGGCGATCCAAGCCTCCCGGACCTCGTTGGCGTCAGAAGGTCTTATCACCACTAGGTTCGGAACGCAGCGGAGGTTCATGAGCTGCTCCACGGGCTGATGGGTGGGGCCATCCTCGCCCACGCCCACGGAATCGTGGGTGAACACGAAAATAACACGGGTGTGGCTCATGGCGGAAAGGCGGATAGGGGGCCGCATGTAGTCGGAGAAAACGAGGAAGGTGCCGCAGAAGGGGATCACCCCGCCGTGGCGGGCCATCCCCAAGGCGATGGCGCCCATGGCGTGCTCCCGCACGCCGAAATGAACGTTCCGACCGGAATAATCCCAGGGCCCGCCCACCGCGCCCTGGACCTCCCCGGGCTTCCCGGGAGCCTGAAAATCCCCCTTCCCTTTGAGCCAGGTGAGGCAAGAAGGGTTGAGGTCCGCTGATCCACCCACAAGCTCGGGAATCCGCTCACCCAGGGCTTGGAGGACTGCCTCCGAAGCCTTTCTGGTGGAGATTTTCGTCCCCGCGGCGAACACGGGAAGGCCCTCCTCCCAAGCCGGGGGGAGCTCGCCCTTCATGCGGCGGAGGAACTCCTGGGCGAGCTCGGGATAGGCCTCCCCGTAGCGGCGAAAGAGTTCATTCCATTTTTGCTCCTCTTCCTCGGCCCGCTCCCTGAGGCGGGCGAAGTGTTCCCGCACCCCCGGTGGGACGTGGAAGGGCGGCTCTTCGGGCCAGCCCAAATTCCGTTTGGCCGCGCGGGCTTCTTCTGGCCCCAAGGGGGCGCCGTGCGCATGGAACGTTCCGGCTTTCGTGGGGGCACCATACCCGATCACCGTACGCACGCAGATCAACGAGGGCTTTTCCCGCTCGGCCTTGGCCTCCCTGATGGCCACATCTATGGCCCCTAAATCGTTCCCGTCGGGAACCTCAAGGATCTGCCAGCCGTGGGCCTCAAAACGCTTGCGCACGTCCTCGGTGAAGGTGAGGGCGGTAGAGCCGGCGAGGGAGACGGAGTTTTGATCGTAAAGGACGATGAGCTTTCCGAGCTTTAGGTGGCCGGCAAGGGAGGCGGCCTCCGCGGAGATCCCCTCCATGAGGTCGCCGTCGGAGGCGAGGACGTAGGTGAAATGGTCCACGATGGGGAAGCCTGGACGGTTGAAGATCGCGGCGAGGTGAGCCTCGGCCATGGCCATCCCTACAGCGTTAGCGAAACCTTGTCCCAAGGGGCCGGTGGTCACCTCCACGCCCGGGGTGAGGCCGGCCTCGGGATGCCCCGGGGTTCTGCTCCCCCACTGCCGAAAATTTTCGAGCTCCTCAAGCGGCAAATAGCCGAAAAGGTGGAGGAGGGCGTAAAGGAGGGCCGAGCCGTGGCCGGCGGAGAGGATAAAACGGTCGCGGTCCGGCCAAGAGGGGTTTTTTGGGCTATGCCGGAGATGCCGGCTCCAAAGGACGTAAGCCATGGGAGCCGCGCCCAAGGGGAGCCCGGGATGCCCGGATTTGGCCCGCTCGATCATGTCCACAGCCAAAAAGCGCAGGGCGTTCACGCAGAGCTCCTCGAGATTTTTCATCGGCCCTCCCTTCCCAAACGTTTGGGATTATACGCGGGCTTTTCGCCATCGGGGCAAAAAAGAAAGGGAGCCTTGTCGGCTCCCTTTCCCGTGCCGTCCAAACCGGCGTTTACCGCGGCTTCACGTTCTTGGCCTGCGGGCCTTTGGGGCCCTGCTCGATGTCGAACTCCACGATCTGGCCCTCGCGCAGGGTCTTGAAACCCGGCATATCGATGGCCGAGAAGTGGACGAACACATCCGGTCCGTTCTCTTGGGCGATGAAGCCGTAGCCCTTGGCCTCGTCGAACCACTTCACTTTGCCTATGGCCATTGGGTGTTTCCCCCCTTTCTTCGAAACTCGACCGACTCCATGCGCCCCTACTGCTTGTTGGGGGAAAACCCCCAACAGCCACTTCGGATGGTGCACTTCGTACGGTCCTGCAAAAGCTACTATAGCCGATTCCCCAAAGAACGCAAGTCTTGCCTGGCTTGGGCAAGTGGATACACTCACTTTGGTATGGAAGAGCCCCGGGAGGAAGAGGAGCTCCTCGAAGCTGAGGAAGAGGTGGATATTTTGGGCCTCTATTTGGCGGAGGTGGCCCGGACCCCCCTCCTTTCCGAGGCCGAGGAAAAGGAGCTTGTTTGGCGGATGAAGCGGGGCGACCGCGCGGCCCGGGAGCGGCTCATCGTTTCGCACCTGCGCCTGGTGGTCTCCGTGGCCAAGGAGTACGGCGATACCGGCCTGGATCTCCTCGACCTCATCCAGGAGGGGAACATCGGGCTCATTGAGGCGGTGGACCGCTACGATCCCTCCCGGGGCGTGCGCCTTTCCACCTATGCCCGCTGGTGGATCCGCCAGGCCATCGGCCAGGCCATCGAAAAACAGTCCCAGATGATTCGCATTCCGGCGTATCTCTTTCGGGCCATCGTGCGTTTCCAAAGGCTGAAGGCGAGCTTTGGGGCGGAGGGGATCGAGGAAACGGAGGACATCCTCGTGGCCCCCGGCCTCACTCCCGAGCGGCTTTTGCGCATCCATGAGACCGTGGGCAACGTGGTCTCCTTGGATGTGCCCTTGGACGATGAAGAGAGCACGACCCTGGAGGAGCTCGTCGCCGACGAGGAGATGCCCGCGCCCGAGCGGGCCGCGGTTTTGGAGCTCTTTCGGGAGGAGCTTTTGGAGATGGTGGAAAAGCTTCCAGCCCGGGACGCTCAGGTTTTGCGCTGGCGCTACGGTCTGGAGGGCCCGCGGCCCCTCACCCTGGCGGAGATCGGCCAAAAACTGGGGCTTTCGCGGGAGCGCGTGCGGCAAATCGAAATGCGGGCCCTAAGGCGCCTGAAAGAAGCCTGGGGCGAAAAGGCCCTGGAGTTCTACCGCAAACTCCTGGCTTCCGCTTAGCGCCCCACAAGCCGGCGAAATTCCTCTTCGCTTAGGATGGTGATCCCGAGCTCTTGGGCCTTGCGGAGTTTCTCCCCGGGATCCGCTCCCACCACCACGTAATCCACCTTGCGGGAGACGCCCGAGGCCACCCGCCCGCCCAGGGATTCCACGAGCCGGCGGGCTTCCTCCCGGGTGAAGGCGGAAAGGGCCCCGGTGAAAACGAAGGTCTTCCCGGAAAGTGGGCCCTCCTTGGGCTTCTCCGCCTCGGTTTTCACCCCAAGCTCCTTAAGCTCCTGAATGAGTTTTCTGTTCTCCTCGTTCTTGAAGAAGTCCACGATGCTTTGGGCGATGCGCGGGCCGATCTCGGGGATCCCTAGGAGCTCTTCGTAGGTGGCATTGCTCAGGGCCTCCAAAGAGGGGAAGTGTTCGGCCAAGACCTCAGCGAGGTGCTCGCCCACATAGCGGATCCCGAGCGCGAAAATCAGGCGGGCCAAGCCCGCGTTCTTCGAACGCTCGATCTGTTCAAGGAGGTTCTGCGCGGATTTTTCGCCCATCCGTTCCAATTTGACCAAGTCTTCCTTTTTGAGGCGGTAGAGGTCCGAGAGTTTCCGAACTAGGCCGGTCTCCACAAGCTGGTCCACGAGTTTTTCCCCCAAGCCCTCGATATCCATGGCCCGGCGGGAGGCGAAATGCCGAATGGATTCTTTTATTCGCGCTGGACAGGAGAGGTTTTCGCAGCGGTAGGCCACTTCCCCCGGCGGCCGGATCACTGGCCCGCCGCAGGCTGGGCAACGCTCGGGCATCTTGAACTCCTTCTCCTCCCCGGTGCGCCGCTCGGGGATGGATTTCACCACCTCTGGGATCACCTCGCCGGCCCGGCGGACGATGACCCAATCCCCGATGCGGATGTCCTTGCGCCTGATCTCGTCCTCGTTGTGGAGGGTGGCCCGGGAGACGGTGGCTCCGGAGACCTCCACCGGCTCGAGGATGGCTACCGGGGTCAAAGCCCCGGTCCTTCCCACCTGGACCACGATGTCCAGGACGCGGGTGGTGGCCTCCTCGGCGGGGAATTTGTAGGCGATGGCCCACCGCGGCGCCCGGGAAACCTCGCCGAGGATTTCCCGCTGGGCAAAATCGTTGACCTTCACCACCATCCCGTCCGCCTCATAGGGGAGCTCATGGCGCATGGCCAGAAGCTCCCGATAGAAGGCCTTCACTTCCTCCAAGGTCTTGCACAGCCTCCAAAGGGGGTTCACAGGGAGGCCGAGTTTGGGGAAGGTGGTGAGGAGCTCCACCTGGGAGCGGATCTCGATCCCCTCGGCTCGGCCCATGGCGTAGAAGAAGATTTTGAGGGGGCGGGAGGCGGTGATGTTTGGGTCAAGCTGCCGGAGGCTTCCGGCGGCGGCGTTGCGGGGGTTGGCGAAGAGGGGCTCGCCAGCCCTCTCCCGCTCCTCGTTGAGCTTGCGGAAGGCCTCCTTCTCCATGTACACCTCGCCCCGGGCCTCCAAAAGTTTTGGCACCTGCCCGTTCAGGGGGAAAAGGCGGAGGGGCACCTGTTTGATCGTGCGGAGGTTGCGGGTGACGTCCTCCCCCACCCGGCCATCCCCGCGGGTCGAGCCCACGGTTAATACCCCATCGACGTAAACGAGCTCCACAGAAAGGCCATCCAGCTTGGGTTCACACACGTACTCCACGGGCTCGCCCCCGAGGATCCGCCGCACCCGCTCATCCCATTCCTCCAACTCCTCGTCGTTGAAGCAGTTGTTAAGGGAGAGCATGGGGATGGCGTGCTCCACAGGCGCGAATTCCTCGGCGGGCGGGGCCCCCACCCGCTGGGTGGGCGAATCGGGGGTCACCAGCTCCGGATACTTCTGCTCCAGCTCCAAAAGCTCGCGGAAAAGTTTGTCATATTCGGCGTCGGAGATGAGGGGCTGGTTCAAAACGTAGTAGTAATAGTCATAGCGCCGGATCTCCTCCCGCAGCTTCTCCACCCGCTCCTGAATCTCTTTGGGCACGCTCATTTCCGCTCACCTCCCCTTTGCCCTGGCGTTCCGCCCGCTCATAGGCCTCGATGATGGCCTTGACCAAGGGATGCCGAACCACGTCCGTCCGGTCCAGATAAACGATGGCTATGCCCGGAATCCCCGAGAGGATCTTTGGCACCTCGGCCAGACCGGAGGTTACGCCCACGAGATCGATCTGGGTGATGTCACCGGTCACCACCGCCTTGGACCCAAAGCCCAAACGGGTGAGGAACATCTTCATCTGGGTGTGGGTGGTGTTCTGGGCTTCGTCCAGGATGATGAAGGCGTTGTTGAGGGTTCTTCCCCGCATGAACGCCAAGGGAGCGATCTCCACCCGCCCGGTCTGAATGTATTTGTCCAGTTCAGGGGCGGGGATCATGTCGTAGATGGCATCGTAGAGGGGGCGAAGATAAGGGTTGACCTTTTGGAAGATGTCGCCGGGAAGAAATCCCAATTGCTCCCCGGCCTCCACCGCCGGCCGGGTGAGGATCAGCCTCTTCACCTTGCCCTGTTGGAGGTAGCTGAGGGCCATGGCCACGGCCAAATAGGTCTTCCCCGTGCCCGCCGGGCCGATGGCGAAGACAACGTCGTTCTCCTTGATGGCCTCGATATAGCGCTTCTGCCCAGCGGTCTTGGGCCGAATGGCCTCGCCCCAGTGGGTGATCTGGATGACGTCGGTGAGGACCCCGGTGAGGTCGCCGCCCTCCTCCACCTGGCTGATGAGGTACCGCACCTCCTCCATGGAGGGAATGCGGTTGGTGCGCGCGACCTCCACGAGCTTTCCGAAGATCTTCTCCAATTTCTCCACGTCCTCGGCCTCGCCCTCGATGAGGATGCGGTCCCCGCGGGCCACGATCTTGGCCCGGCTGAAGATCTGGGAGATCAGACGCAGGTTGCGGTTGTATTGGCCGAGGACGCCCAAAGCCACGTCCTGGCTAGGAAGGGAGATCTCCGCGGTCTTGCGCGCGATCTAACACCACCCCCTCGTTCAAGTTCCCCTCTATGCGCACGAGTTTCACCGGGACAATTGTACCGCGCTCCAGGGGCGCGGATTCCCGCACGCTCAGGCGGATGTAGTTCTCGGTGTGCCCCACCCAGCAAGGGCCCTCCTTCTCCTCCACCAAAAGCTCCAAGGGGGTGCCGAGGAAGCGGGCGCGGGCTTTGAGAGACCAGCCCTGGGCCAGGGTTGCGAGCTCCGAGCTCCGCCGCGCCGCCTCCTCCTTGGATACCTGCTTGGAGAATTTGGCGGCGGGCGTCCCCGGCCGCGGCGAGAACCGAAAGATGTGGAGGTTCAGGGGCTCCAAACCCTCCAAAAGCTCCACCGTTTTGGCGAAAGAAAGTTCGTCCTCGCCGGGGAAGCCCACCATCACGTCCGCGCCCAGCGTGGCCTTGGGGACGGTCTGCAAGAATTTCCGGGCCTTTTCCGCGTACTCCGCGGCGGTGTAGGCCCGGCCCATGGCCGAAAGCACCCGATCGTCCCCGGATTGCAGGGGCATGTGGAGATACGGGCAAAGGCGGGGCTCGCGGGCAAAAAGGGAGAGGAGCTCCGGGGTGAGGCCCTCGGGGTTTAAGGAGGTAAGACGATAGCGCACGCCCTTCACCGAAAGGAGTTCGCTCAAAAGATCGGCCAAACCCGGGCGCTCCGGAAGGTCCAGGCCATATTGGGCCAAATTTATCCCGGTGATCACGATCTCCCGGTGCCCAGCCTCCGCCAGGGCCAGGGCCTCCCGGCGGGCCAACTCCGGGGATTTGCTGCGCAAGGGGCCCCGCACCTGCCAGGTGCGGCAAAAGGTGCAGGCTTGGGTGCAGCCGTCCTGGACCTTGAGGAGAGCCCGCGCCCGGGGAAACGGCCCGCGCACCATTTCCCCGTTTAGAGCCGGCCAATCGCCCTCAGGAAGGCTGGCCCCGCTCAAGTAAGCCTGGATGATCTGGGGAAGACGGGCCTTGTCTTTATTCCCCACCAAAAGGTCCGCCCCGGCCCGCAAAAGGCCGGCTTTCGCCCCGTCCACCCCGCAGCCCACCGCCACTATCAACGCTTCCGGGTGTTCCCTCCGCAGCTGGGCTATGAGCTTGCGGGATTTGCGATCGGCCAAGGCGGTCACGGTGCAGGTGTTGACCACGTGGATTTCCCCAGCACCGGGGATGGCCTCAAGCTTTTCTTTCAGGTACTGGGCCTCGTACTGGTTGACCCGGCAGCCCAGGCTGTGCACGAAAGCCCTCATTTTTCGGTGTGGCGTTCCACCGTGAAACGGTAGAGTTTACAGGGCTCGTGAGGGGAAAGGCCGGCCTTCATTTTAGCGATGCGGAGCTGCTCCTCCACCGTGCTTACCCCCGGCAAATCCGGGAGAAGGAGTCCCCTCCGCCAGCCCTTCTCCACGATCACCCCGTAGCGTTTCGGGTCCAAGTCGTCTTCGGTGCACGGCTCCGGCGGGGAAAGGACATCCACGGTGAGGGAGAGCTCCGGAAGCTCCTCCGGCCGCACCGGGGGGAACCGCGGGTCTTCAGTGGCCGCGCGGATGGCGTTCTCGATGATCTCCTGGGCCAAGTTTTCCTCGGTGGGGAGGTATGTGCCGATGCAGCCGCGCAATACCCCGTGCTTTTTCAGGGACACGAAAGCCCCGGCTCGGCGGGAGAGGAGTTCCGGGGGAAGATCCGGGGGCGGCTGGATCCGCCGCCCCTCCCGCACCCAGGCCTCGATGGCCGATCGCGCCAAACTCACATATGGATCGCCCTTCATCGGGAAGCTAGCCTATCCTTCACCCTAAAAAACGCAACCTCCCTTTGGCAAGATCCGCGCTTTGCGCTAATTTATCCTCAATGCGGCGCGTTTTGATCGTGGCCGGGTTGGTCCTCATCGGGCTGGGATTGGCTTTGTATTTCACCCTCAGCCGCACCGAGGTCTCCCGTTCCTTGGCCCAGGGAAAGCCCGTGCGTATCCTTTGGGCCCTGCGCCTCCTTCCCCAGGATCCGCCGGATTTGGCCGTGGCCATCACCCTCCTTCCCCGCGGGGAAGTGCACTTCCTCCTCATCCCCGGGACCTTGGCCGTGCCCACACAAAGCGGCTGGTCCACCCTGAGCGCGGTCTACGCCGCCGAAGGGCTCAAGGGATGGGGCCAACGCCTCTCCTCCCTCTTGGAGTTCCCCTTCCTTTGGGCGGTGGAGGTGGGGCCAGGGGACTGGGACAAGCTCCTGGAGAGGGCCGGGGGCGTGGTGGTCCGCCTTGAGGAGCGGTTGATTTACCGAGAGGAGGCCGGGGGCCTCAGCCTGGACCTCCCTGCCGGCGAGCAGCTCCTCTTTGGCCAGGATGCCCGGGAATTTTTGGCCTATGGGGTGCGCGGCGCTGGCGACCCCGCAATCCCCCTTGTGGCTGGTTTTTTCCGGGACCTTTTGGACCGCATTTGGGCCAAGGGGAAAAGCGTGCTTCCGAGCCTGCAAATGGATAAAACTTGGGAAATCCGGGAATTTTGGCGCCGTGCCCTCTCCCTACCCGAGGAGAAAGTCGCCTTGGAGACGTTGCCCATTGTGGCCGAAGATTCCCGCCTCATGCCGGATTTTGTGAACGTGCGAAAGCTTGAGGGGAGGGTGGTCTTGGGCCGGTCCTTCCTCACCAGAGACGAGGTAAAAGTTGTGGTGCTGAACGGGACCCGGGAGCGCTTTTTGGCCACAAAAGTGGCGGGCTGGCTTTCCGCGCGGGGGTTCAAGGTGGTGGGGGTGGGCAGCGCCGACCGCTCCGATTACACCAAAACCTTCTTGGTGGTCGGCAAAAACGGGGAGGAAAAGGCCAGCCTCTTGCGCCAAGTTTTGCCCAAGGATTTGGTGGTCACCACCGCTCAGGCCTTCGGGATGGAGAAGCTCGGGGGATGGCCCACGGGTGCGGATTTGGTCCTCGTTATTGGGGCAGGGTTTGAGGTGGGGGGCTGAGATGGAACTCCTTTCCCGGGCGGCAAGCCTCATCCTCGAGAAGAAAGGGGATCGCCTGGCGCTCATTGATCTGCGGGAGACCTCCATCCCCACCGACTTCTTCCTCATCGCCGAGGGGGAAAACCCCATCCATGTGCGGGCCATCGCCGAGCACCTCATGGCCAAGCTCCCGGTCTCCCCCCGCCACACCGAGGGCCTGGCGGATGGCCGCTGGGTCCTCCTCGATTACGGGGACTTCGTGATCCACCTTTTCCCCCGGGAGGTGCGGGCCTTCTACGATCTGGAGGGGATTTGGCCGGATCGAGTTGTCGAGGGCTGGAGCCCCCCGGCCCCTTCGGTATAATGGGCCCTTGCCCGCCCAAAGCGCGGGCGTATAATTGGGGTGAATCCCGTGGTCCTTGACAAGTGAATAGGGCGTTCGCTGCGCAAGTATGGTAAGGGCGGACGGTGGATCCCTCGGCAGCCGGAGGCGATGAAGGGCGTGGCCAGCTGCGATAAGCCCCGGGGAGCCGCTGAGCAGGCTATGATCCGGGGATTCCCGAATGGGGAAACCCACCGTGCCGTCGAGGCACGGTATCCAGGGCCGAAATTCCGAGTAAGCCCTGGAGGCGAACCCCGCGAAGTGAAACATCTCAGTAGCGGGAGGAAGAGAAATCAACACCTGGCTCCCTCGGGAGCCAGGCGCGCCCGCCAAAAGCGGGCGTGGAGATTCCCCTAGTAGCGGCGAGCGAACGGGGAGGAGCCCAAACCTCACGGGTGCAAAAGCCCGCAGGCGTTGCTCGTGGGGGGTAGTGGGACGGCAACGGGGAGGGCTGCGGACCTCCCAGGGAGTCAAAAAAGCCTCCTCTAGCCGAACAGCCAGCAAAGCCACTGGAAAGGGCGACCGGAGAGGGTGATAGTCCCGTAGGCGAAAGGGGAGGCTCTCCCGGGTTGCTGTTCCCAAGTAGCGTCGGACACGGGGAATCCGGCGCGAATCTGGGGGGACCACCCTCCAAGGCTAAACACTACCGGCTGACCGATAGTGGACCAGTACCGTGAGGGAAAGGTGAAAAGAACCCCGGGAGGGGAGTGAAATAGAACGTGAAACCGTCCGCTCACAGTGCAGTGGTAGCCGGGCTTCTCCCCCGCAAGGGGGCGGAACCCGGTGGCCGCGTGCCTTTTGCAGTATGAGCCGGCGAGTCGTGCTCGGTGGCGAGGCTAAGCGGTTCTTCCGCGGAGCCGTAGGGAAACCGAGTCCGAAAGGGCGACCAGTCACCGGGCGCGGACCCGAAGCCAGGCGATCTACCCATGGGCAGGGTGAAGTGCGCGTAACAGCGCACGGAGGCCCGAACCGGTTGGTCGTGCAAAGCCATCGGATGACCTGTGGGTAGGGGTGAAAGGCCAATCGCGCCTGGGAATATCTGGCTCTCCCCGAAATGGCTTTCGGGTCAGCCTCACGTGCAGGCGGCCGGGGGTAGAGCACTGGCTGGGGAAGGGGGGCAACTCCCGACCCCAATCAAACTCCGAATACCGGCCGCTGGTCCGTGGGAGTGAGTCCATGGGGGATAACCTCCGTGGACAAGAGGGAAACAACCCTGACCACCAGCTAAGGCCCCGAAATCCGGGCTAAGTGGGGAAGGCGGTGCGGCCGCTCAGACAGCGGGGAGGTTGGCTTAGAAGCAGCCATCCTTTAAAGAGTGCGTAACAGCTCACCCGTCAAGCGGCTGCGCGCCGAAAATGTAACGGGGCTAAGCCCGGTGCCGAAGCTGTGGGTGGGACCGCGAGGTCCCGCGGTAGGGGAGCATTCCGCAGTAGGGCGAAGCCGGGTCGCGAGGCCCGGTGGACGAGGCGGAAGAGAGAATGCCGGCATGAGTAGCGAGAGGCGGGTGAGAATCCCGCCCACCGAATGCCCAAGGTTTCCTGGGGAAGGCTGATCCGCCCAGGGTCAGGCGGGACCTAAGCCGAAGCCGAAAGGCGTAGGTGATGGGTAGCCGGTCAACATTCCGGCCCCTCCGGACCCGCGCCACGAGCGAAGGGGGGACGCCGTTGGACCCTCCCCGCGGGCTCACGGCCATGCCCGTCCAAGCGTCAAGCCAGGGGGGATAGGTAAATCCGTCTCCCCGAAACCGCTCTGTCCCGCCCGCTGAGGGTGGGGCGGGGCGAAAAGGCGAGGCGTGATGGCGAGCCCCGTTTGGGGCGAAGGGGGAACGGTTCAGCGGCCGAGAAAAGCCTCTAGCCAGCTGGTCCGGAGCCCGTACCGCAAACCGACACTGGTGGGCAGGGGGAGTACCCCAAGGTGGGCGAGCTAACCCCGGTCAAGGAACTCGGCAAAATGGCCCCGTAACTTCGGGAGAAGGGGTGCCCTTGGGGTTGTCGGGGATGACCCAATGGCCCTGGGGGCCGCAGAGAATCGGCTGGGGCGACTGTTTACCAAAAACACAGGTCCCTGCTAACCCGTAAGGGGATGTATAGGGGCTGAAACCTGGCCACTGCCGGAAGGTTAAGGGGAGGGGTGCAAGCCCCGAACTGAAGCCCCGGTGAAGGCCGGCCGTAACTATAACGGTCCTAAGGTAGCGCAATTCCTTGTCGGGTAAGTTCCGACGCGCATGAAAGGAACAACGACTCCAGCGCTGTCTTGACCGGGGGCTCGGTGAACTCGAAGCATGGGTGAAGATGCCCATGACCCGCGGTGGGACAGAAAGACCCCGTGGAGCTTTACTGCAGCTTGGCGTTGGGTCCTGACATCCACTGTAGAGGATAGGTGGGAGGCTGAGAAGCAGGGGCGCTAGCCTCTGTGGAGCCGCCGGTGGAATACCACCCTGTGGCTGTTGGGGCCCTAACCAGGGGCCGTGACGAGCGGTTCCGGGACAGCGCTAGGCGGGCAGTTTTGCTGGGGCGGCAGCCTCCTAAAGGGTAACGGAGGCGCCCAAAGGTCCCCTCAGGCGGGTTAGCGATCCGCCGGTGAGTGCAAGGGCAGAAGGGGGCCTGACTGCGAGGGGGACACCCCGAGCAGGGGCGAAAGCCGGGCCTAGTGACCCACCGGTTCCTCGTGGGAGGGCCGGTGATCAACGGATAAAAGCTACCCCGGGGATAACAGGCTAGTCTCCCCCGAGAGTTCACATCGACGGGGAGGATCGGCACCTCGATGTCGGCTCACCCCATCCTGGGGCTGCATCAGGTCCCAAGGGTCGGTCTGTTCGCCCGTTAAAGGGGTTCATGAGCTGGGTTCAAACCGTCGTGAGACAGGTTGGTCCCTATCTACCGCGGGCGCAGGAGGCTTGAGGGGGTCCGTCCCTAGTACGAGAGGACCGGGACGGCCGAGCCGCTGGCGTACCAGCTGTTCCGCCCGGAGCATCGCTGGGTAGCTAAAGCTCGGATCGGATAAGAGCTGAAGGCATCTAAGCTCGAAGCCGACCCCAAGATGAGGCCTCCCCATCAGGGCCCGGGGAGACCACCCGGTGGATAGGCCGCAGGTGGAAGCCCGGCAACGGGTGGAGCCGAGCGGTACTAATCGCCCGAGTGGCTTGCGCAGCGGACGCCCTGTTCACTTCTCAGGACCACGGGCGATTCCAGGCGGCAGATAGCGGCGGGGAAACACCCGGTCCCATCCCGAACCCGGCAGTTAAGCCCGCCAGCGCCGATGGTACTGGGGCCTTCGGGCCCCGGGAGAGTAGGTCGCCGCCTGGATTTTTATTTTTGTCCCCATCTGAGGCGAAGCTCAGCCCCACGTCTCGAAGGCACCGCCTAGCTACAGCCTCCCTCCGCCATTCACATCTCTAAGCGGGAATGATTACTGGGGCGGTCGGCACAAAGGCTTTAAGCCAAACTAGGCCAGATGTCAGCTAATAACGGCTTCGACACTACCCGTGGTCTTAAAAAAGCCCGAAAGCATCGACAATTTCACTTTCAAGGCAAAGGTGACATAGTGCCCAGTTTATTGTGTCTGGGCAGCGTGATAGCTCCCCATCGACACTTCCGCAAACCCTCGCAGCCTTCGGCCTTCCAACCTTTCGGATAGGCTCCTCAGCACCAAGTACAGGAGCTTCTCCACCGCCTCCTCCCGAGAGAATCCACCACCTTCGTCCGCCGCTTCACTTCCTTGCTCAGGCGCTCCAACTGGTTTGTGGTGTAGAGGTACCTCCTGATAGGCTTTGGATGGCGAAGGAAGGCAAGTAGAGCTTGAGATTTGGCCTCCCAACGCGCAACGATCCTGGGATAGCTCGAGCCCCAACGCTCCCTTCGCCTCTTCTCCCGTCTCCGCACAGTACAAAGCTTTCAAGTCTTCGGCCAGGGCTTCCCGGTCCTTAGTTCTCGCCTTGTTCAGGGCGTCGCGTACAGCGTGCAGGACATAAGCTCATTCCGCTTCCGGGGAGATCTTGCGGATCGCTTTCCCCGGGAGGTCATCGGTGACGAAGATCCGGACCCTCTTGACCTCCCGCCTCTTGAGGTCTTTGAGCACCTCCTCCCAGTTCCCTGCACTCCCCATCTTTCCCAAAGAGCCGGAACCCCAGGATCTCCCTTCGGCCATCGGGCTTGATCCCCAGGGAGTATCGCGGCTCCTTCGCCGTCTTCCCTCGGCGGATGGAAAGGAAGGTCCCGTCTAAAAAGACCGCGTAGCACTCCTCCAAGGGTCTTTCCCGCCAGGCCTTCACCTCCTCTCTTCCACAACCTGAGAGAGGCGAGAGATGCTCTGGGGCGAGTAGAACGCCCCATATATGCTTTCCAAGAAACGGGAGACGGTCCTGGTAATCACCCCCGCGGTGTAGAGGGCGAGGATGGCCTCGGAAAGCTCCAGGGAGGTGCGCCGCCGATAGGGGAGGATCTTGGGATGGAAATCCCCCTCTAGCACCCGAGGGACCCCGAGGTCTTCTACTGGACCGGCGAGGGTGAGGAGATCGCGGGTGTAGTAGCCGTTGGCCTTGGTAGGGTGCTCCTCCAGGTAAATCCCCCGCTCCTCCCGCATAAGGGCTTCCAGGAACTCCTTGACCATCACCTTGATCCTCTCTTTCAGCTCTTTTAAGATCTCTTCGCGAGTTTTTTCTCGCATGGTGGCCTTCCCTCCTTTCCAAACCCTGTTTTTCTGGGAAGGCTACTATGCTGCCTAACAGACACAATCAACGGGACGCTGCCAGGTTTTCTGCTATGGAAACCTTCCTTCCTTTTCATGGCCGCTTTGGGAGGACTGCCGCGCTACCACCGGACAAACTTCCCGGGGACACCGATGAAACCCATTGCTATATACAGGTGTAGGAATAGCGAAACTGAACCCAGGAGGTGATCAGAATGGCACACAAGTTCTTTGTGGTCCTTCTTGTTTTAGGGACTTTGGTTTACCCTGGTTTTTCCCAGGGCGCGGGCAAAACTCCGCTGCAGTTGCCCCAAGTATCACCGCAAATCATTCTTCCTTTCCCACTTCCGCCGGTTTGTATTGACGTTGCCTCCGCCCAGTACAAAGACGGGATCTGGCTCTTTCCCGTTACAGACCTGAAGGCAGCGGTTCAGCGGGCTACAGAAGGCGAAACCATACTAGGTTTGATTCTCATACCGCCAGATGGAGTAACCACTTTGGAGGGCAAAGTTTTCAAAGGCGGACCGCTTTTTTTTGACCCTTGCCCCGTCCGCAGATCGTCAAAGCTACACCCTCCGGTTACGTACACCGGCCGGTGAAGAGCTCGCTCCTACGGAAATACCGCCTTATCCCCCAAAGCGTTCCACTGTGTATCTGTCCCTAGGTCCAGAGCAGCCTCCTGCGCCTGAGCGGGTGCGGATCTGTTTACGGATGAAATTCGGTAAGTTTGAGCTCGAGATCTGCGTAGAATTTGAGTAGTCCTGGAGCGGGGCGGGCCACAAATATGGCCCGCCCCTCCGCAGAAGGGGGAATTAATGTTTGCCATTCTATTTGCGCTTGTCGTTTTCTCGGGGGGCGCAAGAGCTTTTGCCCAAGGGGACTGGGCAGCGAACTCTTTTTACATCGAGCTTTTTGGAGTGGGTCTTTTTTACTCCATCAACTATGAATACCGGTTGAACCCATGGCTTGGTCTGGGCCTTGGAGCCACGCAATGGGAGATCGGCCTTTGGGGGATTACCACCGAGGTGATTGGCCTTTTTGGCCACTTACGGGTTCTCTTGGGAGGATTAAGCGCCCATCATTTGGAGACAGGGATCAGCGGAGGTGCGTTGATGTCGGGTTCCACTTCGTTGCCTTTGCTAACCCCTGTTTTCGGCTATCGTTTCCAACCAGCTGAAGGTGGTCTGCTCTTCCGCCTCACGCTACTGGCCTTGTTCACCGTGGAAGGGATCGTTCCATTTTTTGGGGTCTCTTTGGGAGGGAGTTTTTAACCGGGGGCTTTGACGATGACCAATGGATATCGACGCTTGAGATGTCCTCCTTCTAATCGCGCTCGTTCCCGCCGCGAGGCGCGCATGGGTTTTTCTGATGCACAGTCATGGACTTTGGGTGCTGACGCAAGCCCCAAGGGAAGGCGATCAAGGAAGAATTGAAGGTCAGCCAACCACCGACGACAAGGAGTTCCACATCCCCTGTTCGGAGAGGGCGAAGGCCATGAGAGGAGTTTTTAAGGGTGACTCAACGGTGGCAGCCCCATTAAAACATGAAGAGGCCGCGCTTCAGCGTGGGGATGGGGAAAGCCTGCTCGAGAAGCGTTCGATTTTTCGGTGGGTTCGCCTGTTTTCCCGGAGTCCTTTTGGACGAGGCGGCCGTAAAAGAGAGGCCATTCATGTGTTGGCCCATGGCATAAATTTTTCACTGGGCCAAAACTCGGGCGAGCTCGAAAAGATTTGGGTCGAGCGGTTTCCTTTTGCCGGCGACTTCCGCAAGGGGGGTGGTGACGACCTCTCCCTTGATTTGGCCCACGAGGACCCCTTTTTCCCCGCGGGCCAGGGCCTCGACGGCTCCAGCCCCAAGCTGTGTGCCCAATAGGCGGTCGAAGGCCCCAGGCGCCCCGCCCCGCTGCACATGGCCCAAAACCGTGACCCGAAGCTCGTAGCCCAGGTTTTCCCGACGGAAATACTCCGCCAATTTTTGGGCATTGTATTCCGCCCCTTCGGCCACGACCACGATGGCATGAGGTTTTCCTCGGGAATAGGCCTCGCGGATGGCCTCGGCCACGGCCTCTGGGGAGGTGGGGACCTCCGGGATCACCACGGCTTCCGCGCCGCCGGCGATCCCCGCCATGAGGGCCAAATATCCGTAATCCCTCCCCATCACCTCCACCAGGAAGGCCCGGTTGTGGGAGGAAGCGGTGGTTTTGAGGCGGTCGATGGCCTCCAAAGCCACATTCAGGGCGGTGTCGACCCCAATGGTGATGTCCGAGCCCCAAAGGTCGTTGTCGATGGTGGAGGCCACGCCCACCACCGGTACCCCTTCTTGGCTCAGGGCATAGGCACCTTTTTGGGAGCCGTTCCCGCCGATCACCACCAGGGCATCGATCCCGCTTCGGCTCAGGACCTCCACCGCCCGTTTGATCCCTTCAGGCGTTTTGAACTCCGGGCAGCGGGCGCTTCCGAGGATCGTTCCCCCAAGCTGAATGATCCCGCCCACGTCGCGGGCGCCGAGGGGCCGCATTTCACCGGCAAGCAACCCGGCATAGCCCCGGCGGATCCCCAAAATCTCCCAGCCCTGGGCCAACCCAGCCCGAACCACGGCCCGGATGGCCGCATTCATCCCCGGAGCATCCCCGCCGCTAGTGAGGACTGCCACCCGTTTAATCATGGCGGGAAAGGATATGCCGGGCGGCGAGGATCCCGGTCACCGCGGCGAACACGATCCCACGGGAGTGGCCGGAGGCGTCGCCCGCCACATAAAAACCGGGGAGCTCCGTCTCCATCCCCGCGTTCACCCGGTAGCGGGTATCGTAGAACTTGATCTCCGGGGCGTAGAGGAGGGTGCTTCCGGAGTCCACGCCCGGCATGACCCGGTCCAGCATGGAGAGGGCCTCCACCAGGTCCACCACCACCCGGTGAGGAAGGGCCATGGAGATATCGCCGGGGGTGAAGTCGGGAAGCGTGGGCTCGATGGGCACCCGCCGGATGCGATCCAGGGTGGACCTCCGGCCTTGCCGGAGATCCTTGAGCCGCTGGAGGATCGGCTTTCCGCCGCCGATGGTCGTGGCCAGTTTCGCGATGGCCCTTCCGTACTCGGTGGTGTCCTCCACGGGGTCAGTGAGCTCGATGCGCACAAGAAGGGCGAAGTTAGTATTTGCTGTTTTCCTTTCGTTTTCGGCGTGGCCGTTCACGAGGACGAAATCGCCGTGATCCTCGGCCACCACGAACCCGCGGGGGTTGGTGCAAAAGGTGCGGACCATGTCGTCGTAGGTGGGGGTGCGCACCCGGAATTTGGCGTCGTACATGACCCTCTCGATGGGCTCGTAAATCTCCGCGGGGAACTCCACCCGAACGCCCACATCCAAAGGGCCGAAGTCCGGGCCGACCCCCAGGCTTCGCGTGACCTCCCTCAGCCAATATGCTCCCACCCTCCCGGGCGCAGCGATCACGAAGCGGGCGCGGAGTTCCTCCCCGCCGAGATCCAAAACGTAACGTTCACCCTCGCGGCGGATCGCCCTCACCTTGGTTTCCAGGCGGAAGGCCACGCCCTGGCTTAGGAGGTCCTGGTAGAAGTTATCGATGACTTCCCGGATTTTTCCGGTGCCGATGTGGCGCTGGCGGCCGGCGATGAACTCCACCCCCGCTTCCGCCGCGACCTTCTTGAGCCGGGCCAGGGCCTCCTCGTCCTCGCCCGAGTACTCCCCGGGCGCCCCATAATGGGTGAAAATTTCGTCCACGTAGGCGATGAGATCCGCTGCCTCCTTTGGGCCCAAGCCCAGCGCCTCCGGCTCGCCACCGATCCTCGGGGAGAGGTTGAGCTTCCCGTCGGAGAAGGCACCGGCCCCGCCCACACCGCAGGTGATGCTTTGGCGCTCCCGCGGAGCCTGCCCCTTTTCCAAGACGATCACCCTGAGCCGGGAAGGGACGAGCTCCCGGGCCGCGAAAAGACCGGCCGGACCAGCACCGATGATCGCTACATCCCACTCCATTTGCGCTCCCTTTCCAAATGGGGACGGAGAATCCTAACGTTTCCCGGGCCACCTGCAACTGGGAAGGCCCATGCTAAGCTTTGGTCATGCGCATAATCGGCGGCGAGCGACGGGGGCGAAGGCTTGCCCGCTGGCAAGGGGAAAGCATCCGTCCCCTGCGGGATCGGGTGCGCACCGCCCTTTTCGATACCCTGGGCGAGGCGGTGGTGGGAGCTGAGGTGCTCGATCTCTTCGCGGGAACGGGAGCGGTGGGGTTTGAGGCCCTTTCCCGCGGGGCCAAACGCGCCACTTTTGTGGATTCCGCAGCCGAAGCTATCCGAATCATTCGGGAAAACGCCACAAAGCTGGGCTACGAAAACTGTGTGGAGATCATCCAAGGGGATGCGGCCAAGACGGTGAAAAGCTTGGCTCGGCGGGGAAAGAGGTACGACCTCGTGTTCATCGGTGCCCCTTACGGGACTGAGCTAGCCCAGGAGGCACTGCGGGCTTTGGCCGAAGCCCTTCCCTTGCGATCGGGCGCTTTGGTCGTCGTGGAGACCTTTCACAAAGAAGGGCTTTCCGACACCTTCAAACCCCTGGAGCTTGTGGATTCCCGCGTCTACGGCGAGACCAGGCTCACCTATTTCCGGTTTGGTTTAGGGGAGGAAAACCGGTAAACTTCGTCCCAACCATGGCCCCGTTGGTCCTCCTCACCAATGACGATGGTTACCTTTCCCCCGGTTTGCATGCCCTGCGGCGGGTTTTTGGGGAACTGGGCGAGGTGTGGGTCTTAGCTCCGGAGAAGAATTGGTCTGCGGCCTCCCGCACCCGCGTTTTTCATAAACCCCTTCGCGTTTATTCCGCCCAGCTTCCCGACGGCTTCTCGGTCCATGTGACCAACGGCTCGCCCTCGGACTGCGTCCTTTTGGCGGTTTTGGGACTGGCGCCCAGGCGGCCGGACCTGGTGGTGGCCGGGATCAACGCCGGGGCAAACCTCGGCCGGGACGTGACCTATTCCGGCACGGTCTCCGCCGCCATGGAAGGGGCCCAGGCCGGGATCCCTTCCATGGCGGTATCCATTGATGTCACCGGCGAACCCGAGGAAAACCCAGATTATGAGCGGGCCGCGCGCATCGCTCTCCTCCTTGCCCGAAAGCTTTTGCAAAACCAGCCGATCCCGCCCGGGGTTTGCCTCAATGTGAACGTTCCCCGCGGCGTACCCAAAGGGATCAAGGTCACTCGCCTGGGAGGGAAAATTTGGACCGAGGAACTCGTGCGGGGGAAGGACCCACGGGGTCGGGATTTCTTTTGGTTTTCCGGGGAGATGCAAACCACCCCGCCCTCTGGCGAAGAGGACACGGATATTTGGGCCGTGCTTTCTGGTTACGTCTCGGTGACCCCCCTTCATTTGGATCTCACCGCCTACGAGGCCCTGGAGCCCCTGCGGGTCTTGGAAGATTTGGAGCTGTAATTGGCCGTGGAAATCCGGGTGGGATGCTGTGGATGGTCAGCCCTCAGGCCCAAGGACTTCGGCGAAGATGATTGGCAAAAAAAGTACCGGCACCGGCTGCAGCTCTACGCCGCCCATTTTCCCCTGGTGGAGGTGAACTCCACTTTCTACAAGCTTCCGCGACCCCAGACCGCTGCCCAATGGCGGGAGCTCGCCGACGAGGTGAACCCCAAGTTCGAGTTCACCGTGAAGGTTCACCAGGATGTGACCCACACCGATCGTTTTCGCGGCGAGCTTTCCCGCCGGAGTTTTTCCCGCACCGCGGAGATCGCCCGGATCCTGCGGGCCAAAGTGCTCCTCCTTCAATGTCCAGCCTCCTTCGGGCCCACCCCGGAAAACGAGAAAGCTCTGCGGGATTTTCTTTTGGAGATTGGGCGGGACGATTTCATTTTGGTTTGGGAGCCGCGGGGGGCTTGGGAAAAGGAGCCGGAAAGGGTGCGCGCCATCTGCGAGGAATTCGGCCTTGTGCACTGCACTGATCCATTCAAATGGCTGCCGGTGGGCAATGGCCCTCTTTTTTACCTGCGCCTCCATGGTGCTCCGCCGGGAACGAAGATGTATCGCTACACCTATACCGATTCCGACCTTTCTTGGCTCCTGCAAACGGTGCGGGGGCTCCGGGGTGAAACGGTCTACATCCTTTTCAACAACGACACCATGGCCAACGATGCTCGCCGGTTTTTGAGCCTTTTGGAGGCCTAGATGCAGGGGTTCCTTTCGTGCCCGTTTTGCGCTTATGAGGAAGGGCTAAGCCGAAATCCGCGCGTTTGTCCGCGGTGTGGGGTCCCCCTGCGCTGGCAATGGGAGGGGAGGGCCTTTAGCCCGGGAGAGCTTTCCGGGCGCGGAGTTTGGCGTTATCGTCCCCTTCTTCCGGCGGTGGAGCCGGTGAGCTTGGGTGAAGGCGGTACCCCCCTTTTGGAGGCCCATCCCATGGATGGGATCGAGGCAAAAATCCTGTGGAAGCTCGAGTTTTTGAACCCCACTGGCTCGTTCAAGGATCGCGGGGCGGCGGTGATGGTGGCGGTGCTTAAGGCGCTTGGGGCGAAGCGTTTGGCCGACGACTCCTCGGGCAACGCCGGGGCAGCCCTGTCCGCTTACGCCGCTCGGGCTGGGCTTTCCGCCAAAATCTTCGTCCCAGCCTCGGCCTCCGGCCCAAAGCTCCAGCAAATCGCGGCCTATGGGGCGGAGCTTGTGCGGGTTCCTGGGCCGCGACCGGCCGCGGCCGAGGCCATTCGCCGCGCCTGCGCGGAAGACCCGGACCTGGTGTACGCCTCCCATAACCTCTCCCCGTACTTCGTGGCCGGCCTCGCCACTTTGGCCTTCGAGATCGCCGAGGAATCGGGATGGAAATCCCCGGACCATGTGGTGGTTCCCGTGGGTGGGGGTGGGCTACTTCTCGGCCTCTTTTACGGGTTTCTCCTCCTCGCCGAGCTGGGCTGGGTGGAGAAGATCCCCCGGATCCACGCCGTTCAGGCCGAGGCCTGCGCTCCCGTCGCCCAAGCCCTGAAAGAGGGGCTTTCCCTTCCCAAGGAGGTGGAGCTCGGGGAGACGGTGGCGGAAGGGGTAAGGATTCCCCGGCCCGAGCGGGGCCGGGAGATCCTCGCGGCCGTGCGCACCTCCGGAGGCCAGGGTCTGAGTGTGAGCGATGAGGAAATCCTCCAAGCGCGGAGGGAGCTGGCCAGGGATGGTCTCTATGTGGAACCCACCGGGGCCGTGGCTCCCGCGGCCCTGGCCAAGCTTTGGGAAATGGGGGCGGTCCGGTCCGGGGAAGTGGTGGTCGTCCCCTTGACGGGTTTCGGCCTCAAAACCGGGTGAAGGAGGGAGAATGTTCATCGGGATCATTTCCGATACCCACGACAACCTCACAAACCTCCGCAAAGTCTTGGGGACCTTCCGGAAAGAGGGGGTGGAGCTAGTGCTCCATGCGGGGGACTTCGTTTCCCCTTTCACCGCCGAGCCCTTCCGGGAGGCAGGCCCTCGCCTGATCGGCGTTTTTGGCAATAACGATGGGGATAAACTCTATTTGCGCGAGCGTTTTCATGGGATTGGGGAACTGCACCATGGGCCGCATGAGCTGGAGCTTTCCGGCAGAAAAATCGTCCTCATGCATGAGCCGCGGGCACTGGAAGCTTTAGTGGCCTCTGGTCGGTACGAGCTTTTGATCTACGGACATACGCATCGGCCCGAGATCCGGGCTGGCCCTCCGTTGGTGGTGAACCCCGGGGAGCTTGGGGGCTGGCTCACCGGCCGCGCCACCTATGCCGTGGTGGATCTCCGAACGTTGCGCGCGGAGATCCTCGAGCTTTAGGCGAATTTTTCCTGCCGGACGAGGGCCTCGAGAGGGAATCTCTGCCCGGGGTCCGGGGTGTACGCGGGTTTTCCCACGGGGAGCACGGCCACCACCCGCATCCCCCCGGGTACGCCGAGGACCTTGCGGATCTCCCGTTCCACCTCGCGGTTGGCCACCCCGGCCCAGAAGGTGGCATAGCCGAGGGCGTGGGCCATGAGGGCCATGTTTTGGGTGGCCGCGGCGCCGGCCTCCAATGGGTGAAGGGGGTCCCGCGCGGGATCTACCACAACCACGATCACCACCGGAGCCCCGCCCAATCCGGGCCCGCTTAAGGCCACCCGGCCTGGCCGAAACACCATTATCCGCTCCACCAATGATTCCAAAGCCCGTTTGGTCTCGGGGTTTTTCACCACCACGAACTTCCAGGGCTGGCTATTGGCATAAGAGGGAGCCCAGCGGCCCGCCTCGAGGATCTTTTCTAAATCCTCTTCAGGGATGGGATCGGGCTCAAACCTGAGGACGCTACGCCTTCCCCGTATCACTTCCAAAAGCTCGCTCACTTTTCCTCCTTTGGCATCTCGTTCCACCCGCAAACCGCGCTCAAGGGCTTCCGGACCCGCGGTCCAAGCTCGAGCTCGCGGTGTTTTTCACCGAGCCCGGCGGGATCCCCGGGCCACCCCAACACCACAAGGGTGATGAGCACATAGTCCTTGGGGATGCCCAGGATCTCCTTCACCGGCAGCGGGTCGTATCCCGCGATGGGATGAGCGACAAGGCCCATTTGGGTAGCCTGCACCATGAGAAACCCCACCGCCATTCCGCAATCGAAAAGGAAGTAATCGCGGTTGTCGGAGAGGCGGCAATCGAGGTCGACGTGGGAGGCCACGGCCACCATGGCCGGCGATTTCAAGGCCCAGTAGTTCCCGCCTGGGAGGGCCTTCTTCACCGCTTCAAGTTTTTCCCCTTGGGCCACCACAAACCGCCAAGGTTGATTATTAAAGCACGACGGGGCAAGATGTGCCGCCTCGATCACGCGCTCGATGAGCTCTTTGGGCACAGGGTCAAGCTTGAGCGCTCGCTTGGCTCTCCGCACCGCGATCCACGGGTTCACCGCTAAATCCGCGTGGTAAAGCGCCTGCAGAGTTCGGAGGACTTCCCCAGCATGACCAGGAACGCGCACCTTGTGCCACGCCCAGCGCACTATCCCAGCCCGGTCCAAAAGGAATGTGGCCCGCTGCACTTTTCCGTTCAGGCTCACCCCATAACCCTGGGAAAGCTTTCCCTCGGCGTCGGAAAGAAGAACGAATTCCAGCCTTTCTTTTTGGGCGAACTTGGAAAGGGCCTGGGGGCTGTCCGGCGAGATGCCCACCACCTCCGCCTCCGCCGCGCGGAATCGGGGGAGCAAAGATTGAAAATCCCTGGCCTCCTGGGTACATCCTGGGGTGCCGGCCTTGGGGAAAAAGTAGAGGATCACGTACCGGCCAAGGAATCCCCGAAGATCCAGGGGTTTCCCCTCTTTGTCCGGCAAAGTGAAGTTCAAGCCGAACTGAAACAGCATGTTCACCCCTTCAGCGATTATACTTGGTGGCGAAGGAGGAGAAATGAGAAAAGCCTGGGTTCTGGTGGTTCTAGCCGGAGTTGGCCTTGGTGTTTGGGCTGGGCCCAAAATTTGGGTCTCCGAGCAAATTTATGACTTCGGCGAGGTGAAGGAAGGGATTCTTGTTGTCCACACATTCCTTTTGAAAAACGTTGGTGACGCCGTGCTCAATTTCACCCGCGCTCCAGGCGTGTCTTGTGGCTGCACCAGCGCCCCCCTTTCCAAGATGGCCCTCGCCCCTGGGGAGTCGGTGGAGCTTGTGGTGCGCTTTGAGACCACCGGTTACGGCGGACACCAGGTGGTGAAGTATGTTTACGTTTATTCCGATGATCCTGATTTGCCCCAGCTCACTTTGGCCATCCAGGGGAAGGTCACGCCCTGCGCCCCTTATGAGGACACGGCTTATATGCTGCGTTACCGTTATCGTTTGATTTTGGATGTGAGGGACCGGGAAGCGTTTGCCCGCGGCCACCTTTTGGGGGCGGTGAACGTGCCGGCCGCGGAGATTTCCCAGGCGATTTCGTGGCTTCCTTCCACCACCATCTACGTATGCGATGAGGCTGGGGAGAGCGGGCTTTCCGTGGCGGAGACCTTACGACGAAACGGTTTTTGGGCCGTGAGGGTCCTCGCCGGAGGCCTCGCCGGCTGGGCCAAAGAGCTCGGCCATCACCTCATCGTCGGGGAGCTGCCCCAGGCCGAGCCCCAAGTCTTTCCTGGAGCGGTCCCGGCCTCCCGATTGGCCCAGGAATACCTCATCGTTTTGGATCTGCGGGACGACGAGGCTTATTCCCAAGAGCATTTGGTGGGAGCCATTCGCGTGGGGCCTACGGGTTTAGACTCCGTTTTGCATTACCTTTTACCGGCGGCCGCCCTTTCCCCTGATCTTCAGCCCTACATTTTCTGCGTGGATGAGGGCGAAGGGGTAGCGGAGGACGCGGCCCAATTCCTGCGCTCCTTGGGGCTTAGCCGGGCTTATGCCCTGGTGGGCGGCCTCCCGCAATGGCGGATCCGCTACGGTTCGGACTTCATGGTCCGCTCGCCCTAAAATTTGAGCTCAAAGCCCACCTTGATCCAAACAAGGCCGCTGAGATCGAACCTGGTGCTGGAATAAATGAGGACTTGGGAAAACTGGATCTTAAGCCCGATCTCCTCCCATTTGAGGCCGAAGAAATCGAAGGCCGTGGCGGAGTAAACGGAGACGGGATCCACTGTTACCCCGAGCTGGAGCTTAGCCCAGTCCAGGGAGAAGGCGCTGTTCAGGCGGAGGGAGGCGCCGAGGTCCACGGTGGGCGGGGAAAAGCGGTAGCTGACCCCAAGCTCGCCGAACCCAAGGCCAGCGTAGGTGAACATCCAGGTGGTGTAGAGGCGCCAACACTCCGCGGACCAAACGAACCGCAGGAGTTCCTCCTCGAAATACCAGCCGGGGACGAGGACCACGTCCGTCCAGGGGTCATCATCGATCAGATACTCCAAACCTTGGATGCCGAACCCGGTGAGGCTTTGGGCGAGGAAGCCGGGCTCGCCGCCGGCCCCGCACTCAAAAATGAGGCCGATCGTGTAATTCGGGGTCTGGCAGGCCAAAGCGAGGTTGCCGAGGAAGAACCATCCCCCGAGGAAAAATGGGCAACAGCCGCCGCTCACGCTCAGGGACCACCGGGAAAAACAAGGATCGAAGACAAGGCTGCTTCTCAGGTTCACCCCTTGGAAATTGAGCCAAAACCAAAGGTGTTCGGCCTCGAGGCCCGTCAAGGAGAGGATGGTCTGGCTTTTCACCCCGCCTTTCCCCATATCCATGGTGAGGGTGAGCCCAGCCCGCATGGAAAGAGGGCCGGCTGGGGCGAAGAGGAAGTCCATCCCTATGGTCCCGGAGAAGGATGGTTCTTGAGCATAAACCGACAGGGCCAGGGCCAAAATCGGGAAAACCCACCACTTGGTGCGCATGGTCTGCCTCCTCAGCGGAAGCCTACGGGGGCCGGAAGGGGGGAAAGAAGCGAAAAGGGCGGGATCGAGGGGCCCCTTTGTCCGAGGCGTTTTGGAACCTTTGCCCTAAAGGAGTTCCCGGAGGACCTCCTCCAAGGTGGGGTGACCGATCTCCTGAAGCTCGTAGCGCACGCGGGTGGCAGGCTTTGGAAGATCCATGAGCCGTCGCAGATCCACGGGCGTGGCGATGAGAATGGCCTCGCAGGGAACGCGCCGAATCGTCTCCGCCAGATCCCGGATCTGGTGCTCGCCATAACCCATGGCCGGGAGGACCGGGCCGAGGTGCGGATAGAGTTCAAAGGCCTCGCGGATGGAGTTCACCGCGTAGGGACGAGGATCCACCAAAGTGGCCCGGAGCTTCCGGGCGACCACCGCCCCGGCCCCAAAGGGCATCTCCCCGTGGGTGACCGTTGGACCATCCTCGATGACCAGGACCTTTTTTCCCGTCACCAATTCCGGCTCCTCCACGCTGATGGGGGAGGCGGCCTCCACCACCCGAGCTTTCGGATTGAGCTCGGCGATGGACTGCCGGAGCTTCTCGATCTCCGCAAGCCCAGCGGTGTCGATCTTGTTTATCACCACCACGTCGGCCATGCGGATGTTCACCGAGCCCGGCCAATAGGTGCGCTCGTGCCCAGCCCGCAGAGGATCGGCCACCACGATCAGGACATCCGTTTTGAAAAAGGGGAAATCGTTGTTCCCCCCGTCCCACAGGATCACATCCGCCTCTTCCTCGGCCATGCGGAGGATCCTTTCGTAGTCCACCCCGGCGTAGACCACGGTCCCCTCCCGAAGGTGCGGCTCGAACTCCTCCCTCTCCTCGATGGTGCAGGCATAGCGGTCGAGGTCGGCAAAACTCTCGAACCTTTGGACCACCTGGGTCCGGAGGTCCCCATAGGGCATGGGATGGCGGACCACCACCACCTTCTTCCCCCAGGATTTGAGGATCCGCGCCACGCGGCGGGTGGTTTGGGATTTTCCGCAACCGGTGCGCACAGCGCAGACGGCCACCACCGGCTTCTTCGCGGAAAGCTGGGTGGAAGATGGTCCCAGGAGCCAAAAATCCGCGCCGGCGGCTTGAGCCACCGCTGCCCTTTCCATCACATACTGGTGGGAAACATCGGAATAGGCGAACACCACCCGGTCCACCTTATGCGCGCGCACGAGCTCCGGAAGGCGCTCCTCTGGCTCGATGGGGATGCCCTCGGGGTAAAGGGGGCCGGCCAATTCTGGCGGATAGCGCCGGCCGGCGATCCCCGGGATCTGGGCAGCGGTGAAGGCCACCACCTCGTACTCTGGGTTGTCCCGGAAAACCACGTTGAAGTTGTGAAAATCGCGTCCGGCTGCCCCCATGATGATGACTTTGGTCCTACCCATGAGGATTCACCCCGTGTTCTTGTGATTGTGCGTCCCATTATAGCCAAAGTTGCGCTGGTTTTCCCTCTCCTGATGGTTAACATCCATATGTGACTTGGGCCAACGCTTTGACCTTCTTGCGGCTGGGGTTGGTCGGGCCCACGATTTGGGCGGTTCTCTCCCAAAGGTTTTGGTTAGGCCTTGCCCTTTTCCTTTTTGGGGTGGCCACAGATATCCTCGATGGCTGGGTGGCGAGAAGGGAGCGCTCCACTGTCCTTGGGCAACTTTTGGACCCCTTGGCAGACAAAGTCTTTTATTTCTCCTTAGCGGTGGCCTTTCACTGTGTGGGGAGGCTCCCCTTGCTTTCCGTTCTCCTCACCGTGGTTCCCCAAGTTGGGATCGGCATCGGGACCCTGGTCCTTTGGGAAAGGAAGGAGGAGCTCAGGGCCCGCTGGGCGGGGAAAGCCGCCGCGGCCCTCACCGCCTTGGCCACCGGCCTTCTTTTCCTCACCCCCCAAGGCCTTTGGGCTTATTGGGCGGCGATTGGTTCCCAATATGGGGCAGGCGTGTACTATTTAATCCAGCAAGCCAGGAGGAAAACTCCGGAGGGGGCGGGGCCAGGAATTCCTGCCAGTCGCCCGCGCTAGGGTGAAAAAAGCCGAGCCGGAGGGCGTGCAAAAGAAGGGGGCCACCGGCCCGCCCATACAGAGGGTCCCCCACCACCGGATGCCCAATGGCCCCAAGGTGCAAGCGGATCTGATGAGTCCGGCCGGTTTTTGGGCGCACCAAAAGGAGGCTTTTTCCCCTTTTCCTGGCCAGGACCAAAAATTCCGTGACCGCCTCCTTCCCCAAATCCCGCACGTTCATGCGCCAGGGCTCGTGGGGATCGCGCCCGATCCGCCCCTTTATCACCCCTTCCTCCACGTCCACTTCGCCCTCCACCACCGCCAAGTACTCCTTGAGCACCTTCCTTTCCTTGAACTGCTGGACAAGCGACCGATAGGCTTCCTCCGTGCGAGCCAAGACCATGGCCCCGGTGACCGCGGCGTCCAGCCGATGGACCACGCCCGGCCGCTCCGCCGGCCCCCCGGCCAGAGGGCCACGGGCGAGGAGGGCGCTCACCACCGAGGGCTTCGCGGAGGCCCCGGCGAAGTGGACGGGGAGGCCCCGGGGTTTGTTCACCACCACAATGGCCTCGTCTTCGTAGATGATGGGGATGGGGAAAGGGGTTGGCGCAAGCCCAGGGCCGGTCCAGCGCACCACCACCTCCTCCCCGCACCTCAGCCTTTTTGCGGGTTCGGCGGGCTTCCCCTGGACCAAAGCCGCGCCGTCCCGGATCAGCCGCTGAGCCACGCTCCGGGAGACCCCGAGCTTGCGGGCCAAAAAACGATCCACCCGCTCTCCAGCCTCCTCCTCCGCCACAAAGAACCGATCTGATCGCATTCCCTGCATTGTGCCCGTTCCCCAAGACTTAGTATAATGGCGGACCATGAGGGTTCCGAGGGAAAGGCTCGAGGAGATCATCCGTCAGGGCGCGGAGCTGGCCCGGGTGGAGCTTTATCACTGGGAGCTGGCCCAATATGGCCGGGAGCTTCGCCTTACGGTGTACATTGACCGGCCCGGCGGGGTCTCCGTGGAGGATTGCGCCCGGGCCAGCGAGATCTTGAGCGATCTCCTCGACGCTGCGGACCCCATCCCCTCCTCCTACGTTTTGGAGGTCTCCTCGCCGGGGCTGGAGCGGAGGCTTTGGGAGCCCTGGCACTACGAGCGCGTGGTGGGGAAAAGGATCCACGTCCGGGTCCGGGGCATGGAGCGCCCAAGCTATGAGGGCCGGCTGGTGGAGGTGCGGGAAGGGAAGGCGGTGGTGGAGGGGAAGGGCGGCCGGGTGGAAATCCCGCTGAACCAGGTGACCCAGGCCTGGGTGGTGTACGAGGGGGAGTAGATTATGAACATCGAATTCCTCGAGGCGCTGGAGGAGATGGCCCGGGAGCGGGGGATCGATCGGGAGGCGGCCTACGAGGCCATGGAGAAAGGCATCGCTGCCGCCTACCTCGCGGAGTTCGGGGGCACCGAGCCCCCGATGGTGAGGATCGACCGCCGCTCCGGCGACGTTTATGTCAACGGCCAGAAATTCGACCTCTCCAAGTTGGGGCGGATCGCCACCCGCCGGGCCGAGGAATATTTCCGCCGGGAGATCCTGCGCCGGCGCCGTGAAGCCCTTTACGAGATGTATTCCGCCCGCGTGGGCGAGATCATCAACGGCACGGTCCACCGCTTCGAGGGGAGGGATGTGTGGATCAATCTCGGAGACCTCGAGGCCCTCATGCCCGCTGAGGAACGCATCCCCAATGAACGGTACATCCCCGGAAACCGCATAAAGGCCTACCTCTACAAGGTGGAGAAGACCCAAGGCGACCCGAAGGTTTACCTCTCCCGGGCCCATCCCGATTTCTTGGCCAAGCTCCTCACGCTCGAGGTCCCGGAGCTGGAGCAAGGGATGATGGAGATCGTGAAGGTGGTGCGGGTTCCGGGGGTGCGGGCCAAGGTTTTGGTGCGCGGGCTTGACCCGCGGATCGATCCGGTGGGCAGCTGCATCGGCCCTGGTGGGAGCCGCATCCGCGCTGTGAGCCGGGAGCTCGCCGGCGAGAAAATAGACGTGATCAAGTTCAGCGAGGATGCCCGCGAGGTGATCAAAGCGGCCTTGGCCCCGGCCAGCGTTCTAGAGGTCGAGCTCGACGAAAAGGAGAAGAAAGCCACGGTGGTCGTCCCCGAACATGAGGTCTCCTTGGCCATCGGTCGAGAGGGACATAACGTGGCCCTGGCCGCCCGCCTCAGCGGTTACGACATCACCATCCGCACCCCTTCCGGCGAAGAGTCCAAACGCTGAGCGTTTATGCCCAAACCCTCCTTTTTCACTGGGCTTGGAAAGTTTGTCGTCGCCCATCCCCTCTTAATCCTTTTCGCCTTCGCCATCTTGGTCGGTTCCGCACTCTACTACATCCGGGAGTTCCCGATCCGCACCTCTTATCTGGACCTCCTTCCGGCCGAAGACCCCCTGGTGGAGAAATACGAGTCCGTCCAAGCTGAGCTCAGCGGGACCGACGTGGCCGCGATCCTTCTTTCCCTGCGCAATCCCCCGGAGGATCTGAAGGAAAGGGCGCGCCTCCTTTTCTCTGCGGCCGACCGGATCATCGCCGAGCTCAATCCCACCCTCATCGCCCGTGCCTCCTACTATCTACGAACCGAGGTCCCCCTCCCTCCGGAGCTCCTCGTCTTCCGCACCCTGTATCCGGAGGAGCGGGAGAGGCTTGCCCAAATTGTCTCCGAGCTCAAGGAGAGCGTGGCCAAGCTTGCCGGGCAAGAAGGGTTTTCTTGGCCGCAGAATTTGCCGGAGGATCCGGAGGAGCTGGACCGAATCCTGGGCCAGGTGGTAGCGGCCGGCCGCGGGGCGTTGGCCACTTTTTCCGCGTTGCCGGAGATCCAAGTTTTGGTGGCCGAGGCCAGCGAGCTTCTCCGGCGGGCCCAGAGCCGGGTCGTGACCGAGGATCTGGGCCAACCCCTCCTCTCCACGGACCTCACAAAACTCGTGATCCAGGTTTGGCCCACCCAGCCGGTTTACGCTTCCCAAGCGTTCAATCGGGCCGTGCGCGATGAACTCCTCAGAGCCATCCGCGCCGCCGATCTCGAGGGAATGGGGATCGAGGCCGGCTTGACCGGAGGATATGTGGTTTCCACCGAGGTGGAAGATGTGATCCGCCGGGATATGGCCAGGGTCACCCTTATCTCCGCGGTGGTTGTATTGGTTTTGACCTTCTTCAGCCTGGGGAATCCAGTCCTCACGATATTGGCGATCCTTCCGGTCCTCGCTTCAGGGGTGCTGACCTTGGGGTGGGCCAAGCTCGCTGTGCACGGATTCAACCTTCTCACCAGCTTCATCCCGGCCTTGATCCTGGGGTTGGGGATCGACTATTCCATCCACCTTTTGTCGAGGTTCAGTGAGGCATGGCGTGGGGGATTGGGGATAAGAAAGGCGGTGGAGGAAGCTGTGCGGACGAAGGGGAAAGCTGCGTTCGTGGCGGCCGCCACCACTACAGCTGTTTTTTGTTGCCTCCTTTTTTCCCGCACCCGGGCCCTTTGGGAGCTCGGGGCCATCATGTCCCTGGGCGTCTTCATCTCCTTCTTTACGGCCTTCCTCCTTGGGCCGGCGCTTTTGGTGCTTTTGGGAAAATTGTTCCCCGCCATGCAAGGGCGCCTCCTTCTCACCCCTGAGCGCCTTTTCCCCCCGTATCGCCGCCTCCTCTTTTTGAGTAAGGGCGTGATTTTTGTTTGCTCAGTGATAGTGGTGCTGGCCTTAGCCGGGGCCCCAAAGGTGGAATTCAAGTTCGTCTCCGGGGAGTTGGCGCCATCCACCCCTGGGCGAGCGGTGCTCACCGAGATTTTGGAGAGCTTTGGAAGCGAAATCTGGCTCGGGGACCGTTTTCAGGTTTTTGTCCAGCGGGCCTCAGATTTGGCAGAGCTCTCCACAAAGCTCAGCGCCAATCCTTTGGTCCAGTCCGTAGTTTCCGCGCGATCCCTTTTGCCCACAGAGCTTTTGGGTGAAGCCGCCAAAGTGCAGGAGTTGCCCCTTTCCGCGGCCGAAAAAGGTCTGGCTGAGCTTTCCCAACTCCTTGGGGAATGGCCGGATTTGGTGGACGCCGTGGAGAAGAGCGCGGCCAGTTTCTCCTTGGTGGAGCTCCAGGCCCTCCTCCAGGGCCGGGTGCGCCGGGCCAAAATTCTTTCTGAGCGGGCCTCCGATTTCTTCGCGTTGGCGGAGGATATGGGCGCTTTGGATCCCAAGCCCCTCGAGTCCACCGTGGCCGCCATCTCCGCGGACTTTCAGACCCTGAAATCTTTCGCCCAAAAGCTCCAAGCCCTGCCCCCAGAGGACCAGCTCATCGACCAGATCATGAACCTCCTTCCTCAGGAGATCCGCTCCCAATACCGCATCTCTCGCGGCTACATCCTCGAAGTTCGAGTCCGGCCGGAGCTGTATGAAGGCCGGAATCTGCAAAACTTCCTGAGCTGGCTTAAGAGCTTTGGCCTGGATTACGTGGGCTCGCCCGAGATCCAGGTGGCCTTGGAGCGGTATATGCGGCGGGACTTCTTCCTGACCACGGGATTAGCCCTCCTCTTGATCTTCGCCGTGATCTTCGCGGATCTCAGGCGGCCGGGACGGGTTTTTTTGGCCTTAACCCCTTTGGCCATGGGGTACGTCTGCATGCTTGGCGGAATGGCCGCCCTCAAGCTCCGCTTCAATTTCACGAACATCGTGATTTCCCCGCTCCTTGTGGGATACGGGGCCGATGGGGCGGTGTACCTCTTGCATCGGTTTGAGGAGGAACGGGCAAAAGGCCGGGAAAAGCGGGAAGACGTGGCTTGGGCTGCTGCTGGTGTTCTCATGCCCATTTTGGGCAGCTGCCTCACCACCATGGCTTCCTTCGGGGCCCTCCTCGCGGCCCAAACCCCGGGGCTTCGCTTCCTGGGGATCTCCGCCCTCCTTGGGCTTGGGTTCACCGTGCTTTGGACGGCCCTCTTCCTCCCGGCGGCCATGAGCGAGTTGCAAAAGCTCAAACGAGGGACTAAAGTGGCTTAGGGAAAGATGTACGACGTTTATGATCTGATCCTCATCGCCATTTTGGCGTTTGTGGTGGGGGTGAGCCTCCCCCTCCTCCTTTCCCGCCCGCGGCGCCAGCAGGCGCAAAAAATCCTGGAGGAAGCCAAGCGTGAGGCGGAGCGCCTGCGCCAAGAGGCCATCCTTTCCGCGGAAAAGGAGATCCAGGCCCTCCGGGAAAAGGAAGAAGAGAGGATCCGCAAGCGGGAAGAGGAGCTCAACGCCGCCGAGGAGAGGCTGCGTCAAAGGGAAGAGCGGTTGAGCAAAAAACGCCAATATCTGGAAATCCTCGAGGAAAACTTGCGCCGAGAGGAGGCGGAGCTCCAAGCACTGATCGAGGCCGGGCAAAAGCTCCTGGCGGAGGAGCGCGAGCTTTTGGAGAAGTTGAGCGGGTTCAGCCAGGAGGAGGCCAGGGATTACCTCCTCAAGCTGGTGGAAGCGGAAAGCGAGAGGTATTTCGCCAAAAAGATCGCGGAGGTGGAGCGGCGCACCAAACAGGAAGCGGAGCGCCGCGCCCGCCGGATCCTCGCCGATGCCATCCAGCGCCTGGCCCTGGATTATGTGGAGGAGTCCACCGTCACCGCCGTCCCCCTTCCCAGCGACGAATACAAAGGCCGGATCATCGGCCGCGATGGCCGCAACATCCGCACCTTCGAGGCCCTCACCGGGGTGGAGGTCCTGGTGGACGATACCCCCGAGGTGGTGGTTCTTTCCTCGTTCCATCCCATCCGCCGGGAGATCGCCCGCATTGCCCTGGAGCGGCTTTTGGAGGACGGCCGCATCCATCCCACCCGGATCGAGGAGATGGTGCGCAAGGCCAAGGATCAAGTGGAGGCGGTGATCCGAGAGATGGGGGAGAAGGCGGCCATGGAGGTGGGGGTGGACCTCCCTCCGGAGCTGATCCAGCTCCTCGGCCGCCTCCATTTCCGCCAAAGCTACGGCCAAAACCAGCTTCGGCACGCGGTGGAGGTGAGCTTCATTGCCCGGATGCTGGCGGAGGAGCTCGGGCTCGATCCCCGTCCGGCGAAAAGGGCCGGCCTCCTCCACGACATCGGGAAAGCCCTGGACCACGAGGTGGAGGGGCCCCATGCCCTCATCGGCGCGGATTTGGCCAAGCGCTACGGCGAGCCTTGGCCGATCGTGAACGCCATCGCCGCCCACCATGGTCAAGTGGAGCCGGCCACGGTCACGGCCGTCCTCATCCAGGCCGCGGATGCCCTCTCCGCCGCCCGTCCCGGTGCCCGCATCGAGGCCTACGAACGCTACATCCAAAGGCTTTCGGAGCTGGAGAAATTGGCCCGGTCTTACCCGCATGTGAAGGAGGCTTATGCCCTCCAGGCCGGCCGGGAGGTGCGGGTGATCGTGCGGCCGGAGAAGACCACCGATGAAATGGCCGCGAAGCTCGCGTATGATATTGCCCGGAGGATCGAGGAGGAGCTTCAGTATCCAGGGGAGATAAAGGTGACCGTCATCCGGCAAACCCAGTATACGGAGACGGCGCGGTAAAGGAGGTGGCTGTGAACGTACTTAAGATCGCGGCGACTTCGGATGCTACAGCGGCGGCCGGGGCAGTGGCCAACACCTTCCGGGAGGAAGGCGTGGCCGAGATCCAGGCCATCGGGCCCAAGGCCGTGAACCAGGCGGTCAAATGCATCGCCATCGCCCGGGGCTACGTGGCCCCAAGCGGGATAGACCTCTTCTTCGTCCCCTCCTTCGTGGAGGTGGAGGTGAACGGCGAGGTTCGCACGGGGATCCGCTTCACAGTGCGCTCACGCACCCCGGTCCCTCCGCTTCGGCCGCGGGCCCGCCGGGGGGAGAAGGTCCCTGAGAGCAAGGAGGAGTGGAAGGACATCTGATTCGGCCCTCGGGGTATTGAGGGCCGTGGCCCTCCTGGGCCAAGTGGGATTTATCGTCGCTGGAGGGGCGTTTTTCGGTTACGGCCTGGGTTGGCTTTGGGACCGAGCCCATGGGGGCCGGCTCGGCCAACTTTTGGGACTGGTGGTGGGCCTGGCCGGGGGAGCATGGGCCGCGTTGCGCCTCCTCCTTCGGGAAGGGAAAAGAGGTGGTCCTGAACCATGAGTCGTTGGCAAAAGGCTGTGATTTGGGCAATCGTCGTGGGCTTCGCCGCTGGAGGAATCGGCCTTTTCACGTTCCAACGCTTCTCTCCTCCACAAAAGGGCAGCGCTGAAGAGATCGTCCTCGTCGTGGAGGGCCAGAAATTCACCCGCGCCCAGTTCTCCCAAGCCCTCCAAAACGTCCTCGCCTATTACCGCCAGCTTTACCAAATGTTTGGTCTGGATTTTGACTCTTACCTCCGGGGGACGGAGGGGGCCTTCAGGCTCTTCCAGTACAACGCCCAGGCCGCGGAGGCTTTGATCCGCCAAGTGGTCATCCGTAACGAGGCCAACCGCCTTCGCATCCAAGTCCCCAGCTCCGAGCTGGACCAGGCCGTACAAACACGGTACAACCAGGTTCTTCAACAGGTGGGCGGCGACGAGAACGCTCTCAAGCTCTACCTCCAGGCCCAAAACCTCACCCTCGACGAATACAAAAAACTTTTGCGCCAATCCGAGGAGGAGAGGCTGAGGGAGGAGAAGCTCAAGGCCGCGGTGGTCGGGGCGATCGAGCCCACCGACGAAGAGCTAAAAGCCTATTTCAACGCTAACCAATCGCGATACCAAACCGAGCCGGAAAAGATAAAGGTGGCTCATATCCTCGTGAAAGACGCGAAATTGGCCGATGAGCTTTTGAGCAAGGCCCAGGCGCCTGGGGCGGATTTTGCCGCCTTGGCCCGCCAATATTCTGAGGATCCGGCCACAAAGGACAAAGGAGGGGAGACGGACTTCTTCAGCCGCGCGGATTCCCCGTTCTCGGCCACCGTTACCGATGCCATCTGGTCCCTTAATCCTGGGGAGGTGCGCCTGGTTCAGGACGACCAAGGGTACCACATCGTGAGGTTTTTGGAGCGCAAGCCCCCGGTGATCCCGGACTTTTCGGAGATTCGCGACAAAGTCCGCTCCGACTACGTTCAGGAGGAAACCACCCGCCGTTGGAACTCCTGGTACGACGAGAAAAGAAACAAGGTGAAACTCGAAGTCAACGATCCCGTGATCGCCGCAGCTTTGGTTTCCCCCTCGGATAAAGAGGCAGCGTTGGCCAAGCTCCTCGAGGCCCAGGAAAAGGGCTATTCCCTGGATAACCATCTTCCCTACTACATCGGCCGGATCTACGAGGAGCTCTATACCGAGGTGGTGAGCCGGCGAACGGAGCTGGAGAAAAAGGAGCAACGTACCGAAGCTGAAGAAGCGGAATTGCAGAGCCTAAAAGCCAAGGAAAGCGACCTCAAAAATAAAGCCATCGCCCAATATCTCAAGTTCATGGAGACCGGCGAGGGCGATGAGGCTTTCTTCAACCGCGTGCTCCTTTTGGACCCCAAGAACGTTCAAGTCCTTTACCAGCTGGCGGAGTACTATCGGGCCGCCGGACGAAACGTCCAAGCCGAGGCCCAATATAGCAAGCTTTTGGAGATCGACCCGAAGTTCGTGGCCGGCTGGGTGAGCCGCGGCGATAACGCCATGGCCATGCAACTTTACGCCCGGGCCATCGACTGCTTCCAAAAGGCCCTGGAACTTCAACCCGGTAGCCTCACCGTGAAATTGAAACTGGCCGAGGCCTATGTGAAAAACAAACAATATGCTGAAGCGAAGCCGATCATCGAGGAGGTCCTCAAGGCTGAGGCGGAGAACACCACGGCTTTGGTATTGATGGGCGATCTCCTCATGGGGCAGGAGAGCCCTGGGGGGGCGGTGAACTATTACACCAAGGCCTGGCAGAAATCGCCGACCACGGATGTGCAACTGAAGCTGGCCCAGGCCTTGGCCGCCGCCGGCCGCACTGAAGAGGCCATACGCCGCTATCAGGATCTCCTCCAACGCTCCCCCTATAACGCGCAAGCCCATCTTGGCTATGGCGACCTCCTCTTGGCCCAGGGGCAGCGGGAGAAAGCTCTGGAGGAGTACCAAAATGCTTTGCGCTTCGCCGGGGACGTGGAAACCCGCGAGCAAGCGGCCCGCAAAGTTGTGGATCTAAAACCTGATGATATCGCTACCCGCTTCCGGCTGGCCGGGTACCTGCGCGAGCAATACAAATATGACGCCGCCATCGCCCAATATACGGAGATCCTCAAACTCGATCCGCAAAACATCGATGCCCTCATCGGCCTCGGCGATTGTTATGTGCCAAAGACCCAGTACGACCAAGCTTTGAGCTATTACAATAAAGCGTTGAACTTAGCCACAGCATCCGAAAGGAAGTTGGAAATTTATGGGAAAATCATCGCCTGTGAAGAGCAGCGGGTTGGGCCGAACAAGCCTTTGACCCAAGCCGGCCTGGAAGCCCTTTGGAATCGGGCGCTCCTCTACAAGGAGCTCGGCCGCTATAGCGACGCCATTGCTGATCTTCAGCGGATCCAAAACATCGACCCCAACTTCCGGGCCCAAGAGGTGGCTTCCCTCCTTGAGGAGCTAAAGAAACCGCAACCGCAATGAACGAACGCGTGGCCAAGGCTTTGGCTGAGCTCGTGGAGGTGGTGGCCCGCCTGCGGGCGCCCGATGGTTGCCCTTGGGACCGGGCCCAAACCCACCGCACCTTGGTTCCCTACCTCTTGGAGGAGGCCTATGAGCTGGCCGCCGCCCTTGCCGATGGCGACCCTTCCTCCATCAAGGAGGAACTCGGCGACCTTCTGCTTCAAGTCCTTCTCCATGCCCAAATCGAGGCGGAGGCCAAAAGGTTCGACATCGCCGATGTTGCCGAAGCTTTGAGACAAAAACTCATCCAGCGCCATCCTCATGTTTTCAGCGGGGAAAGGGTGGAAACAGCTCAAGAAGTGCGGGCCCAATGGGAGGAGTTGAAGAAGGGGGAAGGTCCACGCAAGAAAAAAGAGGATTGGGGAAAGCCGGCCCTCATCCGTGCCAGCAAATACGTGGAGGTGAAAGAGGCTCAAGGCCAGCCCGTTCCCACCGGACGTTTTCTCTCCCTTCCCGCGGGAGATCCGGAGAAAGTGATCGCTGCGGCCCTGGTGGAAGTGGTGGCTGAAGCCCGCCGGCTTGGGGTTGATCCCGAGCTAGCTTTGCATCGGTTTTTGGAAGAAAATGGTTGAGCGCTTTTCTTTTCTGCGCAAGTTAAGTCCGCCTAGAAAAATGCATGTCCTTTGGGTGGAGATGGAGGAGGAGGCCCTTCACCTCGTGGACGGCGCGTTCGGGATGAGCGATGGGGTGGCCAACGTGCGCCGGGAGTATCGGGAGATCAAGGGCCGAAAATTTTTCAAAATCTATGTGGCTCCAGGTTGGTTATCCGAGGCCTTGGAAGTTTTGGAGCGGCTCAAAAAATTCGTGGAAATCGGGGAAGTGATCGTGGAATATGAAGCTGATTAGAGCGCATGCGGAGGCGCCGTCCATTCGGCAGGTGGACTGGCGCAGCCTTTGGACCAAGGGAATACGGGCCCTTCTTTTCGATCTCGACAACACTCTATGCCTTTGGCGCACTGGGGAATTTCCGAAAACCACGGCCGTTCTCCTGCGTCGCCTGCAAGGGCAAGGGTTTAGGATCGCTGTTCTCACCAACGCCCGGCTTCCCAAGGACTCGCCGGTGCGGAAAGTTTTAGGGGAACTGGGGATCCCGCTCATCGAGCGGGCCAGGAAACCCCTTCCCTTTGGGTTTCGCAGGGCCCTTCGGCTTCTTGAGGCCGGTCCTTCCGAGGCCGCCGTGATCGGCGATCAGCTCCTCACCGATGTTTTGGGCGGAAGACTTGTTGGGCTCTACACCGTGCTCGTTCCTCCCCTCTCTTTCCGCGAGGCCCGGCGCACCAAGGTCAACCGGGCCCTGGAGCGCCTCCTCGGCCGCTCCTTGCCTCACCATTGACTTTTCTCTTCTACCCCGAACAATTTTCCGGGCCATGGGGCTGACCCTGCGGGAGGCGCTGACCTTGGCTGAACCGCTCCGGCGGGCCAAGGTTTTGGCCGGGCACCGCGGCCTGGACCGTTATTGACAGGTGGGCCAGGTGATAACCGGCGCAGCGGAATACACGTTCAAGCCTTCTCCTCATGGTTGCTCCCTTCTTCGAGTTCCTCTCCGGCTCTTGGGCAAAGACCCAATCAAGGTTTACTGCGATATGTTCTGCGCAAACCTTTTCAACGCCAGGATCGCGGAAGTGGTGGTGCCAGAGAGGCTTTTTCCGTGCTAGTCGGATCAATGGTGAGCTGGTCGCCCTCTCTTGAGGCCGATAGCTATTCCTCGCGTTCCTCCAGGATCTGGGCGTTGATCTGCCGCAGGGTCTCCCGCACTCTTTGATCCAAAACCTCCTTGGGCAGGCCTGCGGCGCTTTTGGCCTCGATCTCGATCACGAGCTCCATCTCCTCTGCTTTCTCCTGAAGCGGCCGGATCACCCCCCGAAAGATATCCGAGAACCGCTCCCAGGGAACCTTGGCCCGCAGGCGATAGGTTTTGGGCCTGAGCGAAGGAGGAGCCGGGGCTGCTCCGGCCATTGAAACCCCTTCAGCGGCCGCAGGAGCACCCAGCACCTTCCCCTCCGCACCCACCCCCTCCGCTTCTTTCTTGGGAACCAAATCCGGCGGGAGGAGGAAACCTTCGTCCAAACTGGCGTCGGGGAAATCGCGCCGGAAAATGATCTCTCCTTCCACCTCCAGGGCCAAAAGGCCCTGCTTGACCGCTTCCTTTACGGCGTTCCTCACCGCCCGCTCAGGAAGGATGGGCATCCTTGGCGTGCGCAAAAAGGCCTCCCAGATCTCCCGGTATCGGCGGGGTTCGTCCACTGGGACCAGTTCCAAGAGGCGCTCGGGCGGGATGCTCTCCGCGTACCGGTCCCTGGCCTTGAGGTGCTCCACCACCACGGAGGCCAAGGTGAGGTCTGGCCGGGCATAGGGCTCGATGGCCATCCATTCCGGCTCCTCCTGGCCCCGCCAGAGAACCAAATTTCGCCAGACCCTGGGGATCTCCTCGGCCACCGCCGTTTCGGCGCTTAGACTCTCCCTTTTCAACCTTTCCCGATCCTCCTGGGAGAGCTCCCGCAGCCGGGTACGCTCCACCTCCCGCAGAGCCAAAAGCCTGCGCATTTGCCTCCGGAGGGCCGAAAACTTCTCGCCATCGGGAACGAGGGCCAAAATACTTCCTGGGTAAGTGCGGAAGCTTTCTCCAGCCCGGGAAAACAGGGTCCGCAAAAACTCCCGCGTTTTTTCTTGCGCCGCAGGATAATCCGGGGAAAGCACCACAAGGACGTAGCCATCGCGGCGGTCCGGAACCTCTTCGTGAGATTTGGGCCAGATCTGGTGAGCCACGAGGCCCGCCCCAGACCCCACCTTCTTCTCCAAAAACTTGCGGATTTCCGCGGTAACCGCGTCCTCTTCCACGTTTTCTTCGGCCTCGTACAGGGCCCGCGCAAGGGTGATCTCGGTGGAAAAGTAATATCGGCCGCCGACTCTGTGAAGGTAGTGCAGGCCCTGTTGAGCGTCTTCGAGCTTGTGGAGCGCATCCCCTATTGCTGTGGGCTGGATGCCCGGGGCGATCACGCCGAGGCGGAGCCGGGCAGCAGTGGCCCCCCGTTCCGGCTTCTGGGCCCCGGAGAAGGAGTGGAGGAAAATGGTGACGGCCAATCCCTCCGCAAGCCGCAGGGAGCGAAGCTCCTCGGGCATCTCCTTGTCCAAACCCCGTGCCACCTCCCGTCCGCCGGCGATGTCGTGGGCCACCACCGATTCGTACTTCCCGCCAATGCAGGAAATGAAGATCTGTCGAACCTCTCGGTTGTCCAAGGGAACGTCGCCCGGCCGAATGAGGGGGATCGGCGCGCGCTTCCTCCACGCGTCCTGCACCACCAAGGCCAGGAGTCGCAGGACCCCGCGGGTGCGCTGGAAATTGGGGAAGGAGCCCCACAGGTTGTAGAGAACATCGATGAGCTCGGGATGGAATGGGTAGGCGCGGACGATCTTGTCCTTGTAGGCCGGCTCCTTGGCCTCCTCCGGAAGGTCCAGGCCCGGGGTGCGGTAGAGCTCGAAGAATTTTTCCGCCACGGCCTCGTGGATCTCGCGATCGCCCAGGTCCTCAAAGAGCCGCCGGCGGATGACCTCGTAGATGTCCGCGCTTCCCACGGGCTCGAGCAACCTCTGCATGCGGCCCGCGATCTGGCGCAAGTTCTCCTGCACCCTTTCCCCTTCCTCGCCATAAGCGGTGCTGGTGGTGGTCGTGATCACCAAAAGACAGCGGGGAAGCTCGGCGGCAATTTCTGTGAGTTCCTGGATGAACGTGAAGACCTGGGATTGATAGGCCCGAGCGGCCGCAGGGTTGCCCTGGTCAAGGACCTTGGGCTCCACCAGCCGGCAGAGGAACTCCGCGACCTCGTCCACAAGGATGAGCGTGGGTTCCTCACCGAGGAGCTCCCGCAGCACCCCTTTCCCGGGAGCTTGGCGGCGCTCGTCATGCTCCCGCACAAGCTCATACTTCCCGCAGGCTTTCCCAAAAAGACCCCAAGGGGTAGGGCCCAGGGGATCGGCCTCCGTGCCCACAAAAGAGAGGATTTTGGCCCGGGGAACTTCCTCCACCCCCATCTCCTCGAGGAGGGGCCGCGCCCAAGAAAACTGCGAATAATCAAAATTTCCGCCGAAGAAGTGGTAAAGGGCGATGAGGCTATGGGTTTTCCCTCCCCCGAAGGCCGTTTCGATATGGAGGACCCCATCCCCGCCCTTTCCCAAAAGCCTCTGAAGCGCCGAGGAAAGAAGGTTTCTCAGACCCAAAGTCACGTGGGTTCGCGTGAAAAACTCGTTGGGATCGCGGTACTCCGGGTCAGCCCGGCCGGCCACCACCTCATCAAGCTTTGCCGCAAACCTGCTCAACGCGAGTTGCCCCTCGCGAATGTCCCGGTGAGGCTTCGCCACCTCCCACCAGGCCGGAAGCTTTTCCTTTTTCGGCGGAGGTTGGAGAACCCCGGCCTCGACCAGGAGCTTTTTCACGTTCGCCAAAAGGGCCTCGGCTTCATGGAGGGCGATCATCTTATCCGGATGGGCGTGGGAGGCGCGATTGCGCAGATCCACCCACTCCTTGACCATGGCCTCGTTGGCCAACGTCCTCAGGGAGATGCCCAGATGCTTTTCGATGGCGTTGATCAATTTGGCCTTGTAGAAAAGGGCCACGAGCTCACCCAAAGTCAGCTGGTCCGCAGATTTTCCTCTCCCGATCTCTTCTTGCGCGGCGCTCAGTTGCGAAGCCTCAGCGGCTGGAAGCTTGGGAAGAACCTCCTGATAAAGCTCCCGCAGGAACTGCTCCAGGACCAAACCCACCTGTTGGACAGCCTGCCTCACCGCCCCTTGTCGCAGAAGGTTTTCCGCCTCCCCAAATTCCTTGCGCAAATCCCCCATGCTCCATCCCCTCAAAAGCCTCGACCAAATCGTACACCGAATTTTCTAGCCAACCAACTCAATTGGAAAAGAGGTCGGGCCCGTGGGCTTTCAGGCGGGGGCGATGGCCCAAAAGCCCATGAAGGAGGCGCCGCTCCTCGTCGCCCTCGGGAAGGGTTTCGGCGATGGCCTGGGCCACCTGCCAGAAGGCCTCCATTGGCCCAAAGGTGCTCTGGAGAAGATCGTCGAGCTCCTTTTCCGCGCCCTTTTTCCAAAGGGCGCAGGCCCGCTGGAGAACGTCGATCATCGTGGAAAAGCGCTCCGGCCACTTTTGCCGCTCCTGAGGTCCAAGGAGCCTGACCTCGCCCTTTTTGTTTTCCACCAGGCCCTGGCGCTCGAGGGCTGCAAGATCCACGCCGCGGGCCTGGGCCAGCTTCCGGGCCTCGTCGAACTCCATCCGGGCCCGGCCATAGCTCCACCGCCAAAGGAGGTAGAACTGGGTCTGCAGATCGACGGCGCCGAGGTGGCCGTTTTCGAGGATCTGGCGCACGGCGAACTCCGCGGTCACCCGCCGGGCGAAGTCCAAAAGCTCCCGCACGGAAACGGCCTCTCCCGAAAGCTTCACAACCTTGGCGTACTTTCCGAAGGCCTCCACCGCCGGGCCGATGGCGCTCATGAAAAAGTCCGCACCCCGGATTCCTTGGCGCCAGAACTCCGGAAGCCTCTCCTGGAGGTTTTTCCTGATCTCCTCCTGGACTTTAGCAAAATCCGCGGTCTCCTCCTTGGCCCTTTTTCGGCAAACCATGTAGATGGAGGAGGCCAGCGAAGCTGTTTCTTGTGCATTAAGCCGCGCCTCCATTTCCGTGTGAATTGGCCAGGAGGCGGTGAGGTAGAGGCCAGCTTTTAAAAGCGCGTTAATGATTGTTTCCCAGGCTTCGGTCGATTTGTGGGCAAACACAATGACTGCGATGCCATCAGGTTTTAGCACCCGTTGAATTTCTCGGAAAGCTTGGGTTAGCTTTTCCTCGAAAAACTGTTCAGCTTCGACACGTCCGCCTTGTCGATTTGGGTCGGCGATTATTTCCTCGGATTTTGGCGTCAAAGGCGTAGCGAAAAGATCGGGGTAAAGGTCCCCCACCGTCCGCTTGAGCCAGACGTAGAAGAAATCGGAGAGGTTGGCGTAGGCGACGTTGTCGTAGTAGGGCGGGTCGGTGAAGACGGCGTCGAAGAAGTTATCGGGA
>ERZ1669249.62-NODE-62-length-69416-cov-10.663269_pt1 | contig 69416 bp, 72 predicted proteins | sample MGYA00579293_ERZ1669249 | MGnify/ENA primary metagenome ERZ1669249 (study PRJEB41166, sample SAMN08046057) | hot springs metagenome | biome: hot spring; feature: neutral hot spring; material: thermophilic sediment; isolation source: thermophilic sediment from... | reverse complement strand
AATTCTTCTTCCTCCCTCTTTGAAACATCCCTTAGGAACGGATCTTCTGGGAAGAGATGTGTTAAGCAGAATGATTTATGCTTCAAGAATTTCTTTAGAAGTTAGCCTTGTTGCAGTGGGAATATCAGTAGGAGTCGGGGTTTTTTTTGGATCTCTTGCTGGTTATTTAGGAGGCATAGTTGATCAGGTAATTTCTCGTTTTATAGATATAATGCTCTGTTTCCCTACCATTTTTCTGATTTTAGCAGTGATTGCCTACTTAGAACCATCGATTTTAACTATAATGATTGTAATTGGGGCAACAAGCTGGATGGGAGTTGCAAGACTTGTAAGGGCTGAAATAATGTCTTTAAAAGAAAGAGATTTTGTTTTAATAGCAAAAGCTTATGGAGCAGGAACTTTTAGAATTATTTTTAAACATCTTCTTCCTAACGCTTTACCACCTATCTTAGTTTCAGCTTCCTTAGGTTTGGGACAGGCAATTCTTATTGAATCAGCTCTGTCCTTTTTAGGAATAGGGGTTCAACCTCCTATTCCCTTTTAGGGAAATATTTTGATAGAAGGTAAAGAAACCTTAGAGGTTGCTTGGTGGTTATCTATCTTTCCTGGGCTTGCAATTTTAATAACTGTTCTTGCTTTTACTCTGCTTGGAGAAACTTTGCAAGAAATTTTGAATCCTAAGAGAGAACCGAAGTAAGCTATGGTGCCGGGGGCGGGACTTGAACCCGCACGGACTTACGTCCACTAGCCCCTCAAGCCAGCGCGTCTTCCAATTCCGCCACCCCGGCGTCAAATTTTAATATATTCTCAATTTTTTTCTTTGTCAAGATAAATCATCCCTTTCTTGATCAAAATACTTTCTTTTACTTTCAATTGCTATAAGAATAATTAATAAAATTGAAGCAACTATAAATCCCCTTGCAATTATTAAATTCCAGGAAAGTTCTCCAAGATATTCAGGAAGTTTAGTGATAGTCCAAAAATAAAAAAGTAAACCTATAAATATAGCTGAAGTTCCATAAAAAAGATAAACAAATACCTTAGGAATTTTTAAAAATACATCTCTTGTAAGTTCTTTATAAAAATTTTCAACTCCAAAGAGCCACACAAAAGCTAAAATTTCTATAAAACCAAAAATTATTAAAAATAAAGTCCCAGCCCAGAAATCAAGTTCATCAAGAAATTTAGGTACAAAAGCAGAAAGAAAGGCACCAATAGATACCATAATCATGGAAATATTAACAGAATTTGAATGAAAAATTTTAAGTTCATCCTCAAAAAGAGCAACAAGAGGCTGAATAAGAGCAAGAGAAGAGGTAAGAGCTGCAATGAAAAGAAGAAAAAACCATATAAAGGAAAGATAATAACCAAAGGGAAGTGCTGTCAAAATTGCTGGCATACTCATAAAACCTATTCTAAAAGTTCCCTCTTCAGCTAATTCAGGGATTGAGGAAGCTCCAAACATAGCAAATGCAGCAGGAATAGCAATAGATGCTCCTATGAGCACTTCTACGAATTCATTTAAACCCGTTGTATAAAGTCCTGCTTTTAAAACATCTTCATTTTCCTTTACATAACTTGCATATGTGGCAATAGCTCCCATTGCTAAGGATAAAGTAAAAAAAATCTGACCTGAAGCCTCTACCCACACTTGAGGATCAAGAAGTCTTGAGAAGTCAGGTTTAAAAATAAAATAAAGCCCTTCCAATCCTTTCCAGTTATTCATAGAAAGAGAAACAATAGAGAGAAAAATTCCCATAAGAAGAAGTGCCGGGATGCCAATTTTAGCTGTAAGCTCTATTCCTTTTATTATCCCTCTTTCAAGTATATACCAGTTAACAAAAAGGGTAATAGTTAAAAAAACAATGGCATAGGGAGAAGGTTTGGTATAGTTTCTATAAAAATCCAAGAAAGGCATCATTATTAACTTAGGATCTTCAGCTACTATAGGTTGTGGTAATTTTTTAAAGAGGGAAAAAAAGGCAAAACCAAGTGTCCAAGATTCAATATATATATAATAACAAACAATAAGAAAGGGAATAACAACACCTAAACTTCCTACAATCCTTGCTATATAAGAATGATTGAAAAATTCACCCATAATTCCTACCATAGAACCGTGTCCTTTTGAACCTGCAAATCTTCCAATAACCCATTCTAAGATCATAAGAGGAATCCCGAGTAAAAACAAAGAGATAAAATAGGGAACAATAAAGGCTCCTCCTCCATAAAGTGCAACTTTTGAAGGGAATCTTAAGAGATTGCCTAGTCCAATAGCATTTCCTGCTGCTGCAAAAATTAATCCAATCTTTGTTGCCCAGGTTTCTCTTTTTTGCATAACTTAATTTTTATAGTCTTTTTAGTGTTTCTTGTCAAGTAATAGTACTTTAAAATTTTTTAAACTGGGATATATTAAAAATCATCATGGAAAGTGTAGTAATAGATGGTGTAACCTTATACCTTTCTCATCCTGACGAACTAAATATTCCACTATATCCCAGGGAGGAGATTATTGAACAGATTCTTGCTTGCTGGCTTGTTCTGGATGAAAAAGATCTTCCCTTAACTCCCCGTCTTATTGGAAAACCAGGTGTTGGAAAAACAACTCTTGCTTATGCAGCTGCCAAAAAACTTAATAAAGAAGTTTATATATTTCAGGCAACAGTTGATACTCGTCCTGAAGATCTCATTATAACTCCTGTTATTTCTGAAGATAAAAAAATAAGATATGTTGCAAGTCCCATTGTTACTGCCATGATCAAAGGTGGGGTTGCAATAATTGACGAAGCAAACAGAATGAGTGAAAAATCCTGGGCATCCCTTGCTCCTCTTCTTGATGCTAGAAGATATGTAGAATCTATAATAGCAGGAATTAAAATAAAAGCTCATCCAGACTTCAGACTTTGCGTAACCATGAATGAAGATGCCTCAACCTTTGAACTTCCAGAGTACATTCAATCAAGGCTTCAGCCTCAAATCTTTATTGATTTTCCCTCTTATGAAGAAGAAAAAGCCATTTTAAAAACAAATCTTCCTTGGGCTGAGGAAGGACTTCTTGATTACATAGTAAGATTTTTACAGATGGCTCATGAATACGGAGAATTATATAGTGTCAGAGATGGAGTGAGTATAGGTCGCTATGTTTTAAAAAAATTGAAGTTTTTAAATAAATCTCCTGAAACCTCTGCCGATCTTTTACCTCTTCTTAAGGAGGCTATTTCAGTAATACTGGGACCTCAGGCTTTGATATATTTTAAAGAACTTTTAGAAAATAAAAAAACAATCAAACCCTTTCTTCGTCCTTTAGATTAATTCAAAATTATGCTTAGAATTGAAAAAAAATTTAAAAATAAAACCTCAATTTTATATTTTCTACCCTTTTTTCCAAGTAACCTTGAGATTACACAAAGTATTATAAAACTTTTAGCTGAAATTAAACCTTCTGCCATAGCAATTGCTCTTCCCTTTTTTGTAAAAGATAAATGGTTACTTGCGGTAAAATATCTTCCTAATATCTCTGTGATTTCTCTTATTTATAAAACCCAAGAAACTGAATATTTAATTGTGGAACCTTTATGTCCTCTGGTTGAAGCAACAAGATATGCCCTTTTTTCTAAAATTCCCATTTTTTTTATAGACTTTCCAAAAGATGTTCCTCAGGAAGATTTATCTAATCTAATACCCCTCTCTCCTTATCTTATTAAAGACTTAGGATTTGAAAAATATGTAGATTTAACTCTTTCCTTTTTTGAAAAACATCTTACAGAAAGAGAAAAGTATACAGCAGAAAAAATTCTTGAAATTTCTCAAAAATATGATTCTGTTGCTATACTTTTACCTTTTTATCAGGTTAAGGGAGTAATAAAAGCTCTTGAAATTACCTCCGGTTTATTATATTTTCCCAAAAACATACCTAAGGAAATAGAAATCTATACTTTATATTCCAAAAGTGTAAGAGAGATCCTTTCTGAACCTGGGTATTTTCAGAGTGTATACGAAAAAAATAGAAAGAAATTAATTGAAGATAAAAATTTTACCCTTGATAGAATCACTATATTTGAGGAGATTCTTGAGAAGGCAAGAAAGAAATATAGTAAAGAAACTGGAACAAAACTCTCTCCGAAGGATTTTCATGTTTTTGGACAATTTCTGAGAAATTTACTTTTAATTAAAGGACAATATATACCTGATCTTTATACCCTAATCTTAGCTGTAAGAGGAATAGGAGGAGATGAATTTGCCTTTTGGTTTTGGGAAATAGCAACTTTTTATGAATTCCAAAAAGAAGAACTTTCACCTTTTCCTACTATAAACCTTTCACCTGAGGATTTAAAATTAACTTCTAAAAGATTGAGAATTTCAAGAAAAATAAAAAGTATAAGAAGTGGATTAAGTTTTCTTAAAAAATTTACTACAAGAGAGGAAAGAAAAATTTTTAAAAAGGGTTTTTCTGGAAGAGTTATTTGTTCCTTTCCCCCGGAAGATGTAGTAGTGGAAACTTTTGGAAAAAAGGTAATGGAAAAGGGGCTCAAAGTTGTTACAGAAAATCTGAGAAAAATTGAGCCCTTTCTTGCTTCACTAAAAGATGGTTTGGATTTAAGAGAGACTATTAGAAAATGGATTTTTGAAGAAACTCCCTATGTGAAAGAAGAACCTCAGGCTCGTGCAAAGGCAGGTTCGGTAGTGATAATTTTTGAAGAAGATCCAGATCCAAAAACAGGGATAGAAAAATATCCTTGGAATTTTACCTGGCACGGGGAACATCATCAGGAATCAGATATGGCTTTTTATGCCACAGATCCAAAGGAAAATGTAATAGGTCCAGGTATTGCTAAAGCTAAATATGGAGGTTTCATGCTTACCTATCCCCCCATGAGAGTTTATGATATATGGGGAGATTCCTATTTTGATATAGCAAAAAATAAGGCTGAAAGGCTTCTTTTAGCTGGAATAGATTATAGCTTAGAAAAGTATATAATTTATGTAGCTAAAAACCCTCCCAGTGATCTTGCCAAAAAATTTGCCTCTATCCAAGGTAAAAAGGTAATCTTCTTACCTATCGGTTCTTTTTCTAAAAATTTTCTTGAAAAGATACGTATATTTCATGTTCTTGAAGGACATCATGTAAGAAAATATGCTCATAAGTATATAAATAAATAATCAAAAATTTGACATCTCTGTCAAAATTGTGATATAATTTTGATATGTATCTTTTAGAAACTCATAATCCACAAATGAAAAAAATTTATGAATTGGCAAAAAAAGTAGCTCCTTCTTCAAGTACAGTACTTATTCTTGGAGAATCAGGAACAGGAAAAGAGGTTTTAGCTAAATATATACATTTTTGCAGTAAAAGAAAGGGACCTTTTGTCCCCATAAATTGTGCTGCCATTCCAGAGGAACTTTTAGAAGCTGAGCTTTTCGGATATGAAAAAGGAGCCTTTACAGGAGCAATAAAAAGTAAACCAGGTAAATTTGAGCTGGCAAATGAAGGAACTATTTTTCTTGATGAAATAGGAGATCTAAGTCCAAAACTTCAAGCTAAACTTTTAAGAGTGATACAGGAAAAACAAGTAGAAAGATTAGGTAGTGAAAGAGCTATTAAAATTGAAGTAAGAATCCTTGCAGCAACTAATAAAGATTTGGAAAAAGAAGTTAAAGAAAGAAGATTTAGAGAAGATCTCTTTTTTAGATTAAATGTGATCCCTATTAAACTTCCTCCCTTAAGAGAAAGAAAAGAAGATATTCCTTTATTGGCAAAGTTTTTTTTAAAAAGAATATGTGAAAGGGAGGGAATAGAAGAAAAGACTTTTACTCCTGAAGCCTTAGAAAAACTTATTAATTATCCCTGGCCTGGAAATATAAGAGAACTTGAAAATTTAATAGAGAGATTAGTAATTCTTTCAGAAAATAACATCATTGGAGTTGAGGATCTTTCTCTGCCTTCATTAGATTCAAAATTTCCTGTAAGAGAAAGTTTAGTTAAGGAAAAAGATATATTGAATAAATATGCACTTCCAGATATTTCTGAGGAAGGGATTGAATTAAACAAAATTTTAAGAGAAATAGAAATATATTATCTCAAAAGGGCTCTTGAAATCGCAAGAGGAACAAAAACAAAAGCAGCTAAATTATTAGGACTGAACCGTACAACCTTTATAGAAAAACTCAAAAAATATAATCTGGTATGATTTTTGATTTTTTATTAATCAAATGAAAAATTTAAGCTTTTCTATTATTATCTCTGGAATTTTTACAATTATTTTATTTATTTCTATTTTTTTTTCCCTTTCTGTTTCTGAACAACCAAAAGATTTGGGCATTGTTTTATTTTTTTCTAATGAAACCAAAGAAAAAGAAGCTGAAATAAAAAAGGCTGAAGAGATTATACAAAAAATTAAAGATGCTTATAATAAAAAGTTTTATGAAAAGGTGACATCACTTTTAAATGATTTGCCTTCTGATTTTTCCTTAACTCCTGAAGAAAATCTAATTGTTTCTGAAAGCTTTCTCAGATCAGGTTATCCAGAAAGGGCTATTGAGTTTTCCGAAAAGGTTATCTCTGTAAAAAGAGGAACTCAAGAAGCATGTATAGCAAATTTAATAAAAACAAAGGCTTATATAGTAAAAAGTGATTATAAAAACGCTAAAAAAGAATTAAAAGATTTTTTAGATTCCTATTGTAATGAAAACCTTAAAAGAGAAGCTAAAGTATTACTTTATTTTATTAAGGAACTTCCTGCAGAAGAAATCAAAAAAATAGATAAAACTTTAACTAAAAATGTTCTGGGAGAACTTTACAAACTTAGAGGTTTTTACTTTATTAGAAAAGGAGAACTTAAAAAGGCTGAAGATGATTTTTTTACTTTCATAAATGTATATGGAAGTTATAAAGAGGCTCCGGAATTAATATACCAATTAGCAGAAGCTTATTTCAAAAAAGATGAAGAAAGAGCAAAAATCTTTTATGAATTAATTATTACCAATTGGGATGGTACCAAAGAGGCTCTTTTTTCTAAATTTAGACTCTATCAAATAGCTTATGAAAAAGTTTTAATTAAAGAGCTTCTTCCTGAAAAAACTAAACAAGATTTAATCTCTTTTGCTATTCTGATAAAAAGCAAATATCCAGAAGAAAAAATAGCTGAAGAAGCAAGTTTCATAATTGTTAAAGTTTCCTTCGAAAATAAAAATTATTTCTTAGCCAGAAAGAATGCTATAGAATTTTTAAGAACCTATGAAAGAAGCTCTTTAATTGAGACAGTTAAAACCTATTATTGTGAAAGTATAAGCTCCCTTTTTAAAGAAGGTTTAGAAAAGAAAAATCTTTCTTTGATAGTTAAATTAGAAGGAGAAGATAAGGATCTTTTTAAAAAAACCAAATGTGGAGAAGCCTATTATACCTTAGGAGATATTTATTTAGATTATAATTTCTATACTAAAGCTTCCTATTGCTTTATAAAAGCTTATGAATTAGGAGGTAAAAAAGATTTTATACCCAAAGTTTTACTTAAACTTGGATTGTTAGCTTTAGAAGACAGAGATATAGATTTATTTAATCAGATTTTTATCTTTTTAGAAAAAAATAGATATGGAGAATTGAAAAAGGATCCCTATTACTTTTATTTAAAGGCTTTTTACGAAGCACAAAAAAACTTAGGAAGTGGTGAGTATTATTTAAATTTAGCTATCAATTCCTCTTTGCCAGAAAAATTTAAAGAAAAGCTTCTAAAGTATTTTCGTGATAGAGCTCTTTATCTAAGACAATATTATAAAGCTTTAGCCTACACTAACAACCCATTTTTTGGAGCTAAAGCTGATGATTATGTGCTATTACTTTTAGAAACCCTTTTTGCTGATAAAACCGTATTTGAAAAGACCTTAGAATATGCTAAAGAAAAATTTCCTGATAATTTAAAAATAAAATGGTTGGAAGCTTACTATTTAGAAAAACAGGGAAATATTAAAGCTTCAACAGAGATGTGGAAAGATTTAACAAAGGGCGATTCTTTGGAAAGTGAAATTGCTAAGAGCTATGAAAAAATGAGAAATATCATAGAAAGAATCCATAAGGCAATATTTTAAAAATTATGAAAGGAAAAATATGTATAGTAGGCGATAGTTTAGAAGTAAAACTTTTAAGAGACTCTCTTTCAGGAAGAGGACTTGAGGTTTTATTTTTTAAAAAGCCGGAATTTGATTTTCAAAAAATTTCTTCTTCTGTGGATGTAATGGTATATGAACTTTCCTATGAAGAAACAAAGAATCCTTTAATAGTTGATAGTTTCTTCAAATGGGGAATAAAATCTTTGGTTTTTTTAGCTGAAAAAGCAGATTTAGAGTTTGCTATAGAATTTATTAAAAGAGGAGCTTATGATTTTAAGCTTCTTTCAACCCCTTTTGAGGTTATAGAAAAAACAATTCTTTATGCTTTAGAAGAAAAAAGGATTCTTTGGCAAAATGAAGCTTTTATTACAAAAAATCCCTATATGCTTAAAATTCTTAAAAAGTTGGACGAGGTTGCTCAAAGTAAAGTTCCAATTCTTTTAATAGGTGAGACTGGAACAGGAAAGGAATTACTTTCTAAATATATCCACCAAAAAAGTCCAAGAAGATTTGGACCCTTTATTGCTATAAATTGTGCAGCTTTACCGGAATCTCTTTTAGAATCTGAACTTTTCGGATACGAAAAAGGTGCTTTTTCTGGAGCTAATTTCAGAAAAAAGGGAAAAATAGAATTAGCAGATAAAGGAACTCTTTTATTAGATGAAATCACAGAAATGCACCCTCATCTCCAAAGTAAACTTTTAAGAGTTCTTCAAGAAGAAGAGGTGGATCGTTTAGGTGGTTATCAGCCTATAAAAGTGGATATAAGACTTATCTCAACCACTAATAAGGATATAGAAAAAGAAATTGCTGAAGGTCGTTTTAGAGCAGATCTTTTTTATAGAATAAATGTCATTACTGTCAAAATTCCGTCATTAAGAGAAAGAAAGGAAGATATAGAACTTTTAGCCTTTTATTTCCTGGAAAAATTTTCCTCTCTTTATAATAAAAACATAAAAGGTTTTACAGAAAGAGCTCTTTCGTTTTTAAAAAATTATTCTTTTCCAGGAAATGTGAGGGAATTAAAAAATATGATAGAACGTGCCTGCCTTACCTGTGAAGAAAGATTGATTGATCTTGAAAATCTAATAGATCCCTTTTCTCAAGTCCTTGCTTCATCAAATATAGGCACAATTTTTGCGAAAAATAACATAGAAATAAAACCACTTTCAGAATTAGAAAGAGAAGCTATTTTAAAGGCTTTAGAAATGTGCAAGGGAAATAAAACAAAAGCTGCAGAACTTTTAGGAATAACGGTTAGAACTTTAAGAAACAAGCTTAAACAATACGAAAGAGAAGGTTTATTGTAGAAAATGCCATGTTAGGAGTTTTTGAAAGAACCTTTAATCTGGTAAAAACAGCTTTAAAACTAAGATCTTACAAACATTCTCTTCTTGCATCCAATATAGCTAATGTTGATACTCCTGGATATAGAAGAAAAGACATATCCTTTGAAAAAGTCATTCAGAGTTATCTCTCCGAAAGGGGTGGTCTTAAAACCACTCACCCTCAGCATCTTAAAGGATTTAGAAAAAGTTTAAAAGAATTGATCAAAACCTATGAAGAAGAATCCTTAGGCACTCCAAATAATGTTAATCTGGAAGAAGAATTAGTTCAGTTAACAGAAAATCAAATGCTATATGAAGCTACACTTCAGGCCCTTTCCAAAGAATTGGAGAGATTAAGAGAAGCAATTACTGAAGGAGGTAGATAAAAATGAATTTACTTAAAATATATCAAATAGTGGGGAGTGGACTTTTAGCTCAAAGAGTAAGGCTAAATATTGCAGCAACAAATATTGCTAATTCTCAAGTAACAAGAACTGTAGAAGGAGGGCCCTATAGAGCTAAAGTAGTAGTTTTAAAGGCTACCCCTATTTCTGAAAAATATCCTGAGCTTAAAGCAGTAAAAATAGAAAAAATAGCTGATGACCCTTCTCCTTTCAAAGAAGTATATGATCCTGGACATCCAGATGCTGATGAAAGAGGGATTGTAAAATATCCCAATGTGGATGTGATTACTGAAATGGTAGAGCTTTTATCTGCAGGAAGAGCCTATGAAGCAAATTTAACAGTTCTCTCTACTGCTAAAAGTATGATTCTAAGAACTTTAGATTTATTAAAATAAAGTTGGAGGCTTAAAATGAAAATCAACCCCGGGTCAAGTATTCAAATTAAAAATTTTGAATATCTACAAAATGGAGCTTTGAAAAATAAATTGGATTTTAAAAATTTTCTTTTAGAAAAAATAAAGGAGATAGATCATTCTCAAAAGGAAGCTCAAAAAATGTTAGAGGCTTTAGCAAAAGGTGAGGATATAGATTTTTCAGAAGTTGCTCTGGCAATTTCTAAAGCTGATTTAAACTTTAAACTTCTTTTAAGAATAAGAAATAAAGTTTTAGAAGCCTACCAAGAGATTATGAGAATGCAAATTTAAAATTTTTTGTAGGGGAATTATATGGATTTGAGAAAAGTTCCTTATCAATTAATAGATTTTTGGAAAAAATTAAATAGAAGACAAAAGATGCTTTTTATAGGTGGATCTATAGGAATTGCTTTGCTTTTAGTATTAAGTATCTGGCTATACAATCAAGCAAACTGGGGACTTCTTTATAGAGGGCTTGATGAACAAACAACCGGGCAGATTGTTCAATATCTTAAAGAACAAAAAATTCCCTATAAAGTGGAAATGGATGGAAGTATTTATGTACCAAAGGATAAAGTTCCTGAAGTAAGAATGGAAATAGCAAGTAAAGGATTAATCGGTGGAGCTGGTCCTGGATTTGAGCTTTTCGATAAAGAAAAAATGGGTCTCACAGAATTTCAAGAAAAAGTAACTTATCAAAGAGCTTTGGAAGGAGAACTTGCAAGAACTATTATGGGAATAAGGGGAGTAAAATCTGCAAGGGTTCATCTTGCTTTACCTAAGGAAACTGTTTTTATTGAAGAAGAAAAACCTCCTAAGGCTTCGGTGTTAATAGAATTAAAACCAGGTTATCAATTAAGCCCCTCCCAAATAAAAGGAATTGTAAATTTAGTAAGTGGAGCAGTGCCAAAACTTGAGCCTAAAAATGTAACTGTAGTAGATGCCAATACCGGAAAAAGCCTATACACTCCTTTGGAAGAAGAGGAGATACCAGTTACTAAATTTGCTTACAAAGAAAAGGTAGAAAGACAATTAAAAGAAAAAATAGAAGAAATCCTTTCAGGAGCTTTGGGATATGGAAAGGCTATTGCTCAGGTGTGGGTCGATCTTTCCTTTGATAAAGAAAATATTATGGAAGAAACTTATGATCCTGAAGGAATAGCAGTTGTCTCTGAGGAAACAGAGGAAGAACAAAAGACGAGTAAAAATCCTGAGGAAGGAGGAGAGGCTGGAGTTAAAGGAACACTTCTTCAAAAAATGGAAGCCACATCTCCTCAGATCCAAGGAGAAACATATTCTAAAAAGAGAAGTCTTAAAAATTATGAGGTCAGTAAAAAAGTTAGAAATCTTGAAATCTCTCCAGGAAGTATTAAAAAAATAAGTGTAGCGGTTTTGGTAGATAAAAATGCTTTAGGAGAAAATGCCACTGCAAAGCTTTCCTGGATTGAAGAATTGGTAAAAGGTGCTATAGGATATAATCCAGATAGAGGAGATGAAGTAAAGGTTCAGACTGAAGAATTTGTAAAAGTACCTATGCCAAAACCTGGTGTAATGGATTATCTATCTCAGTTTTATAAACCTCTTTTATTAATTGGTGCTTTAGTGCTTATTTTCCTTTTTGTTATAAGACCTCTTATAAAGGCCCTTACACCAAAACCTATTCCTGTTGAAGTACCTCCTACCCGTCCAGGTATACCAACTCCACCTCCTGAAGAGGAAGAACTTGGGCCTTTACCTCAAGAAATTGCTTTGGGAATTATAAAAAGTCAACCTGAAAGGGCTGCTATGCTTATTAAAAAATGGCTTTTAGAAGAAACCTTAGAAGAAAGGAAAAAAGCCTTATCTGAAGCTGGATATTAAAAATGGCTAAAATAGACCCTAATAAATTAACTGGACCACAAAAGGCAGCTATTTTTCTTATGCTGATGGGTGAAGAATTCACTTCTGAAGTATACAAATACTTAGATGAAGAGGACATTAAAAGGATCGGAATTGAAATGGCAAAAATTGAATACATACCAGCTGAAGCAGTTAAGAAAGTCTTAGAAGAAGCTAATATAGAAGTAAGAGAGATTTTGGGAAATATTAATGTTTCTCCAGAAGAATTTTTAAAGCAAAGTTTATTAAAGGCTTACGGGGAAAAGGGTAAAGAACTATATGAAGAAATTAAAAAAGAAATCGGACCTGAGATTTTTAAAAAACTAAGAAAGCTTGATCCTAAAACTATTGCAAGTTTCCTTGCTAATGAACATCCTCAAACCATAGCTATTATTTTAGTTCACCTTGATCCTTATTTATCTGGACAGGTTTTGCAGCTTCTTCCTGAAAGAATAAGAGGAGAGGTATTGCTGAGAATTGCTCTATTAGATAAAGTAGATCCTGAAATTGTAAAAGAAATAAGTGATTCCTTAGAAGCTGAATTGCAAAGTGTTGGAGGCGCCTTAGGTAAAAAAATAGGAGGACCCGAAAAAGCTGCTGAGGTATTAGCCCATGCAGGGAGAGAATTGGAAGATGAGCTTTTAACTGAAATAGAAGATGAAAATCCTGCATTGGCTGAAGAAATAAGAAAACATCTCTTCACCTTTGAGGACTTCCTTAAGGTTGATGATTTTGCTATACAAACCCTTCTCAGAGAAATTTCAACAGATGATTTGAAATTAGCTTTAAAGGGAGCTTCTTCAGAGGTAAAAGAGAAATTCTTCAGAAATATGAGTAAACGTGCTGCTGATTTACTTAAGGAGGAATTAGAATTAATGCCTCCAGTAAGAATTACAGAAGTTGAAAAGGCTCAGCAAAATATTATAAGAACTGCTAAAAAGTTAGAACAAGAAGGAAAGATAGTTCTTACTAGAGGAGAGGAGGAATTTGTCTAAAATTTTAAAAACTAAAAGATCTATTGATGTTCCTATTATTACACCTGATATAGGTTCTTCAGAAAATGAAGTTTTTCAGTCTATTTTTGAGATAAAATTGGAACCAGAATCCAAAACAAAAAATAAATTTAAATCCCCTGAAGATAAACTTAAAAATGAGGCTTTTGAAAAGGGATATAAAGAAGGCTTCAATAAGGGTTATTTAGAAGGATACAAAAAGGGACATAAGGAAGGATTTGAAAAAGGAAAAAAAGAGGCAGAGGAAAAGTATAAAAAATTAGAAGAAAAATTAGGAAAAGAACTTGAAGAAAAATTTAAAACTATAGAAATCTTTTTAAAAAATGCAGAAAAGGAAATTCAGGAATTGATTATAAATTTAGATAAAGAGATTTTAGATTTAGCTTTAAATATAGCTAATAAATTGATTTTAAAAGAAATCAAAATAAATCCTGAAATTCCATTAAGAATAATAAGAGAGGCTTTGAACTATATTGTTGAGGGAACAGAATTAAATATTAAGGTTAATCCTGAAGAATATAAATTTTTAGAAAAAAATTTAGCAAAGTATGTTCCTCCTTCTCAAAAGATTAAATTAATTCCTGATGAATCCATTTCTAAAGGTGGTGTTTTTATCGAAACTTCCTTGGGAGTTATTGATGCAACCTTTGAGAAAAGATGGAAAAAACTTTTAGATACTCTATTAAAAGATGAAAGTTAAAAGCTTAGAAAAATACAAAAAAGAAATTTTGCAAATGATCCCTTTTGAAATCTATGGACAGGTTACTAAACTTATTGGATTAACCATCGAAAGCAGTGGTCCCTTTTTAAAAGTAGGAGATCTATGTAGAATCGAAGGGCAAGATACAAGTTTGATTGCAGAGGTTATAGGTTTTAAGGATAACAAACTTTTACTTACAGCCTTAGGTGATATAAAAGGAATTGAGATTGGAGCAAAAGTTTTTCCTGTAGGTTCCTCTTATGCACCTGTGGGAGAAGATTTTCTAGGAAGAGTAGTGAATGCCTTAGGAGAACCTTTGGATAGCAAAAAAAGACCTAAAATTTCAGATTTTTATCCCCTTTATGGAGAACCGCTAAAACCTTTAGAAAGAGCTCCAATTAATGAAGTTTTAGATGTAGGAATTAAGGCTATCAACGCCCTTTTAACCATAGGAAGAGGACAAAGAGTAGCAATAATGGCAGGTTCTGGAGTTGGCAAAAGTACTCTTCTTGGAATGATAGCAAGATATACCGATGCAGATGTAAATGTTATTGCTTTAATAGGAGAAAGAGGAAGGGAAGTAAGGGAATTTATAGAGAGGGATTTAAAAGAGGAGGGATTGAAAAAATCAGTGGTTGTAGTAGCAACCTCTGATGAGGCACCATCTATAAGAATAAGAGCAGCCTACTATGCTACCTCTCTTGCTGAATATTTTAGAGATAAAGGATATAAAGTACTTCTTCTTATGGATTCTTTAACCAGATTCTGTATGGCTGGAAGAGAAATAGGTCTTGCCTCCGGAGAACCCCCTACAGCACGTGGATATACACCCTCTGTATTTGCAATGCTTCCTAAACTTTTAGAAAGAGCTGGTCCCAAAATTGGAGCAGGTGATATTACTGGAATATACAATGTTTTAGTAGAAGGGGATGATCTTAATGATCCCATAGCTGATTCAGTAAGAAGTATAGTGGATGGACATATTATACTTTCAAGGGATCTTGCTCATGAAGGACATTATCCTCCTATTGATGTACTTGCAAGTATAAGTAGAGTAATGAGGGATATTGTGCCTAAGGAACATTTACAGTTAGCTTCTAAAACTATTTCAGTCTTAGCCACCTATAAAAAAGCTGAAGATCTTATAAATATAGGAGCCTATGTAAAAGGTTCTAACCCGGAAATAGACAGAGCTTTATCCCTAATAGGTGATCTAAAAAATTTCCTAAGACAACCTGTTGAGGAAAGATATTCCTTAGAAGACTCGGTAAACCTATTAAAAGAAATTTTTAATAAAAGACCATGAAAAGAAAATTGGAAATATTAAAACTTTTGACCTGGTATAAAGGTCTTCAAGAAGAACAGGCTAAAGTAAGAGTTATAAATTGTAGAATTAATCTCGAAAAATTATTACAAGAAAAGGAAACGATCATTTCTCTTAGAAGATTGTATTTTGATACCTTGGAAAAGGAACGCATTTATAATGTTGAAGAGCTAAAATATAAGCTTTTTCAAATAGAAAAAAACAAAGATTTAGAAAATTTGTTAAATAAAAAAATTGATATGCAAAAGGATGAATTAAAAAATCTTCTCAATCTATTAGAAAAAGCTTATAAAGAGAGAAAATTGATGGAAATCTCAAAAAACAAAGTTCAGCAAATGTGGAACATGGAAAAGATTAAAAAATTTTATAGAGATATGGATGATTTAATTCTTTTAAGAAGAGGAAGAAAGTATGTCTAAATTTTTCAAAATAAATTTTAAAATTAAAATTAAGGATCTTTTTTGGTTCTTGGTGTTTTTGGGAGTAGTTAAATTTATATTGGTTACAGTATTAACTTTTTCTGAAGTATATAGAGTAGAAGCAAAAGAAGGTACCTTTACAGGTTGTCCTCCTGAATTTTCTGAACTTCTTGACTTAGAAAGGGCTAAAATATTGGAAAAAGAAAAGGAAATAGAATTAAGAGAAAAGGAATTAGAGGTTATGGAAAAGAGAATTCGTGAACAAATGGCAGCTTTAAAGGATTTAGAAACTACTATAGACAAAAAACTTAGGCAAATTGAAGCTATACAAGATGAAAGAACTAAACTTTTAGTAAAGGCAATAGCTGAAATGAGAGCAAGTAAAGCTGCTGAAGTTTTAATAAATATGGATAGAGATATGGCTGTAAAAATACTTAGTCAACTAAAGAGCTCACAAATAGCAAGTATTTTGAGTGCTATGCCTCCTGATAAAGCTGCTGATCTCTCTACCGCTCTTTCTGGTTATCCTCCAAAGGAGTATTAACTTCTAAAGCAATTTCTGATTTTTTGATAATTTTACTTAAGAATAAGCCGAGTTCAAATAATATATATAGAGGAATTGCAAGAAGAGACATATTAAAAGCGTCAGGGGTAGGTGTAACTAAAGCAGCAATCACAACTATTATAAAAAAAATTTCCTTTCTGTATTTGCCAAGTTTGGAAGGATTAATAATTTTACCTATGGATAAGAAACAAATAAATAAAGGTAATTCAAAAATTAATCCAAAAGCAAGTACAAAAAAACAAAAAAAATTAACAAAATGACCAAGAGAAATAGCAGGTTCAATCTTTTCTGTTTTAAACGAAATAAGAAACTTTATTCCAAAGGGAAGAGTAACTTTATAACAAAAAAATACCCCCAAGTAAAATAAAAAAATTCCTAATATATAGAATAACCAAAAATGCTTTCTTTTGAAAGAATAAAGAAAATCAAAAAAGGAAATCAAAAAATACCAAAGAAAAGGAAATAAGAGAATAAAGGTCAAGACTAAAGAAAATTTTAAAAGTGACACCAAAGGTTCAGAGACACTATAAAAAATAAATTTTTGATTATAGGTAGTTTGAAGATATTTTAAAATATAGGGAGATAACCAAAAAAAGATTAAATAAATAATCGCTAAGGAAAATACTATCAAAATTCCCTTATGCTTCCATAATTTCAAAAATTTCCTCAGAAATTGAGCAATCTTTTTAGGATTCATCAAAGCAAATTAGCTTTTACCCATTCTATAGCATTTTTAAAAATGTAAAGCCCTTGTGCTACTTTGTTTTTTTCTCTTGTCCAACGAGGATGGTTGGTCCAATTATTAAAGGCTTCTGGATGAGGCATAAGTCCAAATATTCTTCCTGAGGGATCACATATGCCTGCTACCGCTTCCTGAGAACCATTGGGATTGAAAGGGTATTTTAAAGTAGGTTCCTTGGTTTCAGGATCTATATATTGAAGGGCAATTTGATTGTTCCTTTTTAATTCCTCCAAAATTTCTTTATTTTTAGCTACAAAATTACCCTCTCCATGTCTTACAGGAAGATAAAGCTCTTCAAGTCCTTTTAAAAATACACAAGGAGTATTAGGATTTACTTTTAAATAAACCCATCTATCCTCAAATTTACCGGAATTATTATTAGTAAGAGTAACCTTTCTCTGTCCTAAATATTTACCACCAGGAAGTAAACCCATTTTTACCAAAAGTTGAAATCCGTTACATATTCCCAATATAAGCCCACCTTGATCCAAAAATTTTAGTAATTCCTCCCAAAGAGATATTTTTCCTTTAATTTTAAGGTATCTAAAACGATGAGCACAAGCTTGAGCACTTCCCAAATGATCTCCATCTAAGAATCCACCAGGAAAACATAAAATATGATAATCGGTAATTCTTTTTTCACCAAAAAAAATTTCTGAAAAGTGAACTATTTCAGGTTCAGCCCCTGAGATTTTAAAAGAATAAGCTGTTTCTACTTCACAATTTATTCCATACCCCCAAAAAATAAGAACTTTTACCTTTGTCATCTATTTCTTTACAAAATTGAATTTTCTTAGTATAGTAATTCTGTTATTATATTTCAAAAAAACTATTTTTCAAAAAATTTTATTTTTCTCCATGAAGATTTTTACTTATATTTTATTTCTTATAGCTCTTTTCTTACCTAATTATTCCTTAGGAACCCCTCTTTTACTTAAAATAGATTTAGAATTTTATCCAAAATTTAACCTTCTTAAAGGCTCTCTTTTTGCTGAATTTAGTTATAATGAAGAGTATAAATTCATAACTTCTGATTTAACCATAAATGAAGTTGAAACCTCTTCCGAGGTATTTCTCTCTGAAGATGGATCTTTAAATATATTGGCTAAAAATAGAAGTACTCTTTACATTTCCTTTGAAAAAAACATCAATCCTTACCTTTTACCTATAACTATTGTTTCCTCACCCTTCCCTTACCCTGACAAACCTTTTATTTATCAAATAAATTTCAAAATTCCCAGTAATTTTGAAAATATGGAGATTTTGATCCCATCTGAAGAATTGGAAATAAAAAGGAATAAAGACTTTTTGATTTATACTTTTAAAATCCAAAAACCAATTTTAACCCCCTGCCTATTTATAAGCACTTTGAAACCAGAAAAAATAAAATTTTCTTATAAACGTCTTGATTTTTATTTCTATTATTTCCCACAATTTTATAATTTATCTGAAAAAGATCTTAAAAGGTTTTTTGAGAATTTTAAAACCTTAGGTTATTATTTAGAAAATGTGGGAGGTCCTTTATATCCCTTTAATAAACTTTATATAATTTTACTTCCAGAAGATTTTCCCAAAACAAAAAATTTTTCTAATGTTCTCTTTATTAATCCTTCATCTTTAGAAGATGTAAAACAATTTGTACATGCTTTGGCTAAGAAAAAACTTGAGGATGGATTATTTTGGAAAGATGAAGAAATAAAAGTGGGTTTAATTACTTATTTGATAGATTATCAGCTTGCCGAGAATCAAAAAACTTTTAGAAAATTACAACTCTCTTTTCCCAAAAAAGAATCAAAGGCTTTTTTCTATTTTTTGTTTTTAACTGAAAGAATAGGTGAGAAAAATTTTATAGATATTTTTAAAAATTTTTATAAAAATAATATTTTTAGTTTTAAAAATTGGAACGATTTTTTAAATTCAGCCCAAAAAAATTATCCAGAATTTAAAAATTTCTTAATTTCTTATGAGGAGTTTCAAAAACTAAATCTTAGAGGAGAAATAAAATCTATAAATAGGGAAAAAGATAATTATTTAATAAATTTTACCCTTTATACTAATTTAGACTCAGAAAATCTTATGAAATCTATATTTATTCCCATAAAAATAGAAACTGAAGAAGAAAATAAATTTTTAATTTTAAATTTGAAAAATAAAATTGAGGATTTTCAAATCTCAGTTAAAGGTATACCTAAGGTTATTTATATTGATCCAGAATATAAACTTTGGAGAGATTTAGATTTTGATGAAATCCCTAATTGTATAGCTAAGCTTTTTCATTCTCAGGGCACGCTTATTGTAAATAAAGATAATTTCCCAACTTATAAAAATCTGGTTGATTATTTTAGAAATTTAGGTTACAAGATCTCCTTTTCTCCCATTGATTTTTCAGAGATTTCTAAAATTTCTGAAAATTTAATTTATTTAGATATTTCTCCTCTTCCTTGGCAGTTTAATTCTTCTTTCCAAGGCTTTTATTTAAAAGTTATCCCCAATCCTTATAATTCTCAATATGTAATAGGTTATCTACACATTCCCTCAAAAAACAACTATGATTGGATAATTAAAAATTTAGCCTCCTTTAGCCTTTATTCAGAAATATTCATACAATCCAAAAAAATTGTTTTTAAAAGGGAAGATGAAACTTCAGATGGAATACCAGTATTTATCCCTTCCATTTTTGAAGAAAACTGTATAAAAGGTAATTTTTCATTTAGAAAAGAGATTTTAAAATTTGTTAATTCTCAAATTATTCTGGTAGGGGTAGAAAAAGAAAATCTACTCTGTAAGGATTACTTTAAAAATTTTTTACAGAGTTTTTATAATTTTAATATAAATATTGTTCTGGCATTAGATTTACCGTCTTCTTTTCAAAAAGTTTTTGAAGATTATTTTGAAAATAAGATTTCTGAATCTCAACTAAAAGAAAATTTAAAAGATTTAGACCTTCTAAATTTTGAAGAAATTTTAGAAATAATAAATTGGGCAAAGATAAACAAAATTAAAGTATTAACTGTGGGGGCTGAGTCTGAAATATTTTCAAAAATCTTAGCTAAGGGGTTAGAAGGTCTTTCACAAAGGGAAATTTCAAAATTGCCTGAAATAGACCTTTTAAATCCTTCTTATAAAGAGTATTTATATTCTCTATTTATAATCTCAGAAAATCTACAAAAATTTAATTTTGAAAATTTTTATCAAGCTCAGATTTTTAAGTTAGAAGATTTAGCAGAAAAAATTAAAAGACTTTTAGAAACTTTTCAGACCAATCAAATAATTATATTTACCCAAAAAGATTTAATATTGCAAAATTGGAAACTACCCTATTATTTACAGAAAAGAAATATTTTAAATTTTAAAATTATTATCCTAAACGAAAAAGAAATAAAATCTTTAGAGTATTAAAAAATTTTAACGGGGGAAACCCCCGTTAAAATTTAAAATTTTAGCTTTTTTGAGCTGCCTCTTCAAGTTTTTTACCAGGTTTAAACTTTACCACTTTTTTGGCAGGAATTTTAAGAGGTTTACCAGTTCTCGGATTCCTTCCTTCTCTGGCAGCTCTCTTAACTACTTGGAAGCTTCCAAATCCTACTAATACCACCTTATCCCCTTTGGAAACTGCTTCCTCCACTGCTTTCATAAAAGCATCCAAGAGTTTTTCTGCTGCTGCTTTGGGTACCTCTGCAATTTCTGCCATTCTTTTTACTAATTCTGCCTTGTTCATACCACCCTCCTTTTATTGAGTTTTTCTTATTTTTATTTTTATATGAATTTTCCAAGTTTTGTCAAGGGGTTTTTTGAAAAAAATCAAAAATTTATTTAAAATTTTTAATAGGTTAACTTAAATAGATTGACAATTAGGACAATAGAATGTTCCTCTTTGAGATATTTTTTGATACCTTAGATTCTCCCCACACCTTGGACAGTTTGCATTTTTCTTTCCATAAACTAAAAATTTATTTTGAAATTCTCCTTTTTTACCCTCTGCATCCACATAATTTTTAATAGAAGATCCTCTAAAAACTATAGCTTCTTTAAGTAAATCTTTCATTTGAAAAAATAATTTCTTTATATTTTCTTCTTTAAGCTTTTTAGAATTTTTAAATGGACTTATTTGAGCTCTAAAAAGTAGCTCATTTACATATATATTACCTAAACCCGATATTAATCTTTGATCCATTAACAAATTTTTAATGTTTCTGTTTCTTTTTAAAAATAAATTTTTAAATTCCTCAAAACTTATCTCTAAAGCATCTTTACCAAGATTTTTAAATTCCTCAAGGTCCAAAATATCTTTAGTATTTGCCTTTTTAATTTTCCCAAATTTTCTTATATCACAATAGAATAATTCATGTTTTTCAAATTGAAAATTTAGTATAAGATGTTTCTTTACTTTATTTAGTATTTCGTCATTATTTTTATAAAGTATAAAAAATCCTGTTAAACCTAAGTGAAAAAGAAGTAACTCATTTTCAAAAAGAAAAGCTAAATATTTACCTTTTCTTTCAATAGAAATAAGTTTTGTATTTATAAGAGTATTTAGGTCTTTAATTTTATTTTTAAAGAGAAAATCATAATTAAAAATTTTTACATTTTTTAATTTCTGCCCAATTAATTCTTTTTCCAAACTCCTTTTAATTGTTTCTACTTCAGGAAGTTCAGGCATAAAGTTTAATGGGGAATTTTTATTTTGTAAATTTCAATTATGGAAAGTACAAGACCAAGGATAAAGGGACCAAGAAATAATCCTAAGGCTCCAAATTGGGCAAGACCTCCGAGAACAGAAAAGAAAATAAGAAGATTGTGAATCTTGGTTTTTTCCCCAATAAGAACAGGTTTGAGAAAATTGTCAACTTGAGAGACAATTAGAGCTGAGTAAAGCAAAAGAATGACTGCTTTTGTATAACTTCCTATGATTAATAAATAAATTATAAGAGGACCCCAAATAAAAGCAGTTCCTAAAACGGGAACAAAAGAAGCAATCACAGTAAGGAAAGCCCAAAGCAAATATTGAGGAATTCCCAATAAAAAATATATAATAAAGGCTAAAAATCCTTGTATCAGACCTGTTAATATGTTTCCATATAAAACACCTTTTAGAATGGATGACACTCTTTGCAAAATTTTTTCTTTTTCTTCTTTGTCCCCTGGAATAAGCTCAATTATTTCATTAATAACTCTTTCTCCATCAATTAGAAAATAATAAAGAGCTATTAAAGTAAATGCTGTTTGGAACCCCAAGGAAAAAATAAACTTGACAAAATTCTTTAAAATCCCGAATCCGCTTTGAAAAATATTCGAAATAAATTGAGCAAACTTTTCTTGCAATTGGGGAATATAAGGTTGCATTTGATTTAAGATTTTAGAAATTAGCACATAAATATGTGGATAATTTTTTAAATTCTCTATTAATTCCATTAAATCCTTTTGAGTAAGTGGTTCCAAATTTTTCAAAAATGAAAAAGCTTGAGAATAAAAATTTAATAAAACTAAACTAAATGGAATTATTATAAAAATAACAAAACATAATATAACAAGAATAGCAGAAATTCTTTTATGGTTTTTAAGTTTTAAATTGATAAATTTATAGACAGGATAAACAAAAAAAGCTAAAATACCCGCCCAACAAATAATATAGAATAAAGGCATTAGCAAGTATATAAATGATGCAAGTATAATTAATACCAAAACCAATAATATCCATTCGCTTAAGTTCTTTATCATTTCTGCTAAATTTTTGTTTTAATTGTGGTAGTATAAAGCATTTTGATAAATTTTAAAGGCATATAAGACCTCTCAAGCATTTTTAAATCTTTGTTTAGGATTTATTGTAAAGTTAAAAATAAATATTATAATAAAATTATGCCTATTTATGAATTTAGATGCGAAATATGTGGTGAAATCTTTGAGACTTTACAAAAAATGGGAGAAGATTTTCCACCTTGTCCTAAATGTAATTCTCTTTATGTAATAAAATTGCCTTCATTGTTTGGATTTCAAGATAGAAGCTCAAGAGTTTCTGAAAGAGAAAGAGCAATTTTAAAAAGGGCAAGGGATTATTTAATAGACGGAAAGGTAAAAGATGCAAGACGTTTTTTAGAAAAGGCTAAAGAATTTTATCCCACCGATAAAATTAAAAAACTTCACGATACTTTGGCTGAGAGAAAACCTATAAAGGGAGGTTATATTTGTAGAACAGAACTTATTGTAACTAAAAAGAAGGAGAAATAGTTATGAGCAAAGACTATGAGGAAATTTTTTCCAATCTTATAACTTTTAGTACCTTTATTCTTTCTTTAAATACTGCTGCTTTGGTTCATTTAGGAGAACTTCCTGATCCTATAACTAATAAAAAGCAAGTTAATTTAATCCTTGCCAAACAAACCATAGATACTTTGGAAATGTTAAGAGAAAAAACCAAAGGAAACCTTTCCTTAGATGAAGAGAAACTTTTACAAAGCATTATTTATGAACTCAAACTTAAATTCTTAAAATTGGTTGAATAATTTTCATTATGAAAAGCTATTTTCTTCTTTCTCCTGCGAAAATTAATCTCACTCTTCAAGTTTTAAAAAAAAGGAAAGATAACTATCACGAAATTTATACTATCTTTCAAAAGATCGATCTTTTTGATGAAATTGAAATAAAAAGAGGAGTAAGAAGTTTTTCTTTAGAATTCTTTTGCGACATCTCAATTCCTCAAGAAGAAAATTTAATCTATAAAGCATATAAATTATTTAAGGAAACTTTCGGTATAAAAGAGGAAGTAAGTATAAAAGTTAAAAAAATAATTCCTGTGGGTGCTGGATTGGGAGGAGGGAGCAGTAACGCAGCCTCTGTTTTAAAGGGATTAGCTTATCTTTATGGTATAAGATTAGAAACTTTTGATGATTTAGCTAAAAAATTAGGGGCTGATATTCCTTTTTTTTTAAGCCCCTATCCTTCTGCCATAGGAACAGGAATTGGAGAAAAAATAGCCCCCTTCCCAAATTTTTCAGCTTGGTACATTATAATATGCCCCAATTTTCAAATAAGTACTAAATGGGCTTATGAAATCTTGGGATTGACAAAATCAAAAAATCCGATTTATTATAGCAGCGAAATTCCTCCCTGGTATCAATCTCAAGGGCTTATTAATGATTTTGAAAATTTAGTTTTTAAAAAATATGAAGATTTAAAAAAATATAAGGAAATTTTAAAAAATTTTGGAGCTTGTGGAGCAAGTCTTAGTGGAACAGGATCTTCTATTTTTGGTGTATTTGACAAGGAGCCACCTTTTTTTATTTATAAAACTTTAAAATTACTTTTAAATGATTGTAAAGTATTTTTAGCCAAAAATTTAGAATAATTTTGAAAGGAGGTTTTTCTTATGCCTATAAATCAGTTTAAAGTTTTCTCCGGCACTGCTAATCCAGAACTTGCTCAAAAAATTTGCAATTATTTAAATATTCCTTTAGGGGAGTGTACAATTAGAAGATTTAGTGACGGAGAAATTTTCGTAGAGATAAAAGAAAATATAAGAGGCGCTGATGTTTTTATTATACAACCTACGTGCCCACCTGTTAATGAGCATCTAATGGAACTTCTTATTATGATTGATGCTGCACGTAGAGCTTCAGCAAGAAGAATAACAGCTGTGGTTCCCTATTATGGATATGCAAGACAAGACCGAAAAACTGCCCCCAGAACTCCAATTTCAGCAAAACTTGTTGCTAATTTAATAGTAGTCGCTGGTGCAAGAAGAGTTCTTACTATGGATCTACATGCTGGTCAAATCCAAGGATTTTTTGATATTCCTGTAGATCATCTATATGCCTTGCCTGTTTTCCTTAAATATATTAAAGAAACTTTTCCTATAGATAAGGTCGTTATAGTTTCCCCAGATGCTGGTGGAGTTGAAAGAGCGAGAGAATATGCTAAAAGATTAAATGCAGGAATTGCTATAGTTGATAAAAGAAGGGAAAAACCAAATGAAAGTGCAGTAATGAATATTGTGGGAGATGTAAAAGATAAAATAGCTATCATCATAGATGATATGATAGATACAGCAGGAACTATGTGTCAAGCTGCAGATGCTATAATGGAAAGAGGAGCAATTGAAGTCTATGGAATGGCCACTCATCCAGTTTTATCAGGAAATGCTGTAGAGAGAATTAAAAAATCTTCTTTAAAAGCTCTTTTTATCAGTGACACTATTCCTCTGAAAGAGGAAGCTAAAGCTTTAGAAAAAATAAAAGTCCTCTCAGTGGCTAATCTTTTAGGTGAGGCAATAAAAAGAATTCATACCGATGAATCCATTAGCTCTTTATTTATTTAAAAATTTACAGGAGGTGAGAAAATATGAAACAGGTAACTCTAAGTGCTATTAAAAGAGAAAAAACTGGTAAGGAATTTTGTAAAAAACTAAGAAAACAAGGATTAATTCCTGCCATAGTATATGGTTCTCGTTTTCAACCTCTACCAATTGCCATAAAATCAAGTGAACTGGAAAGCATATTAATAAAACATAAAGGTGAAACCGTTCTTTTTAATTTACAACTGATTAATGGAGAATCCTCAAAAATACAAGCTATTTTAAAAGAATATCAAATCCATCCTATTACAGATAAAATTATTCACATTGACTTTGTTGCTATACATGAAAAGGAAACCATAATCATAGATGTTCCCTTAGAATTTTTAGGTAAACCTATTGGTATCAGTAAAGGAGGTATTTTAGAAATTCTTTTACATGAATTAACTGTAGAATGTCTTCCTTCTGATATTCCTGATAAGATTGCCATAGATATAAGTAATCTTGATATTGGAGATGTTTTGCATGTAAAGGATATCAAAGTTCCTGAAGGAATAAAAATAGTTGATGATCCAGAAGAAACTGTTGCAACCGTATTGGTAGAAGCTAAAGAAGAAGTAGAAGAAACTGTAGAAGAAGTTCCAGAGAAATCAACAGAATAATTTTATTTTTAAATGTGGCTTTTTTGTGGACTTGGGAACCCAGGTGAGAAATATAAAAATACCAGACATAATTTGGGTTTTTTGGTTATTGAAGAATTTGCTAAAAAACATAATTTAAGCTTTAAATTTTATAAAGATTTGGAGAGTGAAGCTACATTTTACGGAGATAAAGCCATTTTAATAAAACCTCTTACCTATATGAACTTATCTGGAAGAGCTGTTAAAATGTGGATAGAAAAAGAAGGTCTTTCCCCTTCAAATTTACTTGTAATTTATGATGACTTAGATTTGCCTCTTGGAAAAATCAAAATTTTACCTAAGGGTGGAGCAGGAGGTCATAAGGGTGTACTTTCCATAATTGAAACCCTTCAAACAGAAGATTTTCCTCGCTTAAAATTGGGCATAGGAAAACCAGAAAAAGGTAATGCCAGAGATTATGTACTTTCCTCTTTTGAAGAAAAGGAATGGCCTATAGTAAAAAAAGTACTTCAGAGAGCAGTTACTGCTTTAGAAGAAATTCTTTTTGAGGGATTTAATAAGGCTATGACAAAAGTAAATTCTTGGAAAGTGAACGAAAATGACCCCTGATGAAAAACCAAAATTTTTTATTTTTAAAGGTAAAGAAACTTTAATTAATCTAGAAGAATATTTATATTATCTTGTAGCTCTTGGTCTGGTAATCGGTTTTGTTCTGGTAATGATAGATGGTTTAAAAGTTTTAATTTCTTTGATATATCAAACCACTGAGCTTACTGAGGGGGCTGTTAAATTTTTGGACAAAATTCTTGTATCACTTATTTTTCTTGAGATTTTTTATACTATAATAGTTGCCATTCTTGATAAAAGTGTGATAAAATGCGTTGAACCTTTTATCCTGGTTGCTATAACTGCTCTTGTTAGAAGACTTTTAATAATTTCTTTTGAAACCTCTCATCTTGTGTCCTTTTCTCCTGAGAGAATGAAATTTTACTTAATTGAAATGGTTTTGGTTGGAATTTTGATATTGTTGCTTATTTTTGGTGTCATCCTTTTTAGAAGGAGTAAAAGGTAAATGGAATCTTTAGAGAAAATTTTAATTTTAGATTTTGGCTCCCAAACTACCCAACTCATTGCTCGTAGAATTAGAGAACTCGGAGTATACAGTGAGATTAAATCCTGTTATATAAGCTTAGAAGAAATTAAAAATTTTTCTCCCTCTGGTATTATCTTTTCTGGTGGTCCAAGCAGTGTATATGATAAAAACGCTCCATCAATTGATAAAGAAATTTTTGACCTTGAAATCCCTATTTTAGGAATCTGTTATGGTGCTCAGTTGATAACCCATGTTTTTGGTGGAAAAGTTGAAAAAAGTGAAAAGAGAGAATTTGGATTAGCCTATATAGAAATATTGCAAATTAATAAACTTTTTAAGGGACTTAGAAAAAATAAAAAATATAAAGTATGGATGAGTCACAATGATAGGATAGAAAAGCTTCCCGAGAATTTTTATGCTTTAGCAAGAACTGAAAATTCACCTTTTGCAGCCATAGCTTGCAAAAATAAACCTCTATACGGAGTTCAATTCCATCCAGAAGTAATACATACCGAGATCGGAACAAAAATACTTTCTAATTTTATTTTTGAGATTTGTAAATGCAAGGCTAATTGGAATATGCCCTCTTTTATTGAAAAAACTGTAAAAGAAATTAGCGAGGTTGTTAAAAAAAACGAAAGAGTAATCTGTGCTCTTTCTGGAGGGATAGATTCTACTGTTACAGCTATATTGGTACATAAAGCTGTAGATGATAGATTAATTTCAATTTTTGTAAACAATGGACTTTTAAGAAAAAATGAACCTGAAGAAGTTTTAGCTCTAATGAAAAATTTAGGGTTAAAAGTTCGTTATGTAGATGCTTCTTCCATTTTTTTGTCTCGTCTAAAAGGTGTCAGAGATCCAGAAGAAAAAAGAAAAATCATTGGAGAAACCTTTATTGAGATTTTTGAAAAGGAGGCGCAAAAATTTGAAAATGTGAAATATCTTGCTCAAGGAACTCTCTATCCTGATGTAATAGAAAGTACATCCTTTAGAGGACCCTCTGTCACTATTAAAACCCATCATAATGTAGGTGCACTTCCAGAAAAAATGAATCTTAAACTAATTGAACCTCTAAAAGAACTTTTTAAAGACGAGGTTAGAAAAATTGCAGAACTTTTGGGACTTCCCAAACATATAGTATGGAGACAACCTTTTCCTGGTCCTGGATTAGCTGTAAGAATAATTGGAGAAGTGGATGAAGAGAAGCTTAATATTTTAAGAGAAGCTGATGCAATTGTAACAGAGGAAATGCTTAAATTAGGATGGTATTATAAAGTCTGGCAAAGTTTTGCTGTACTTATTCCTATAAAAACAGTTGGTGTGATGGGGGATGTAAGAACATATGAATATGTAATAGCTATAAGATGTGTTGAAAGTCAGGATGGTATGACTGCAGATTGGGTAAAACTACCCTATGAAATTTTGGAAAGATTATCAAACAAAATAATTAATGAAGTAAAAGGGGTAAACAGGGTAGTTTACGACATATCTTCAAAACCTCCTGCAACCATTGAATGGGAATAAATCTTTATAGAAAACTTTTTCATATATCTTCAGGATTAATTATATATGGCTTAAGCCAATTTTTTTCCTATTTTAAATTAGGTTTGATTTTAATATTTTTATGGCTTGGACTATCTCTTTTTGAATTTTTACGCTTGTTTTTTTATAAATATCTTCCTCTAAAATTTTTATGGTTACCTCTTCTTAAGGAGGAAGAATATAAAAGAATAAGTGATGCCTGGTATTTTTTGGCTGGGGTTCTCTTTAGTTGGTTTGTTCTTGATTTAAGTCACTTTCAAATTATTCTTTTAATTTTAACCTTTGCTGATCCTTTTGCCTCTTTTATTGGATATTATTTTGGCAAGATCAAATTCAAAAATAATAAAACTTTAGAAGGAAGTTTAGCCTTTTTCATTATTTCCCTTTTAATTATCTATTTTCACACTAAGACCTTATTCTTTTCTCTTTATTTATATTGCATAGTTTTATCTTTGGTTGAAATTCTTACTAAAAAAGATAATTTTTGGATACCTTTTATAGGGAGTTTATATTTTAAAATTGTAGTGATAAAATAATATTATGTTTCAATTATGGCAATCTTTAGAAGATTCATTTTTTTTATGTAAAACAATTCTTTATGTTCCAGATAAACCAGGATCTCTTGCTAAATTAGCTAATCTTTTTGGAAAAAAAGGAATAAACATAACTTATTTTTATTATAATCGTTCAGAACATCCTAATAAAGTAATAATAGAAGCGAAACACAAAGAATTAAATCCTTTTAAAATTCTTTTAGAAGAATTGACAAAAGAAAATTTTTTAGAAGAAAAATACCAAGAGGATTTACAAATAACTAATCTAAATAATGTTCTTAAAATATCAGTTTATCTTGAAAATAAACCAGGAACTTTAGCTGAATTTGCTAAGCTACTTAAGAAACACGAAGCCAATGTAATTTATATGATATATAATGAAGTGATCTCTGAAAACAGATGTGAAATAGCCTTTTATGTTAAAAAGCCTGAACAAATAAACTCCCTTGCTCATGAAATGAATATACTTGGATACTATTACAATTTTGAATATTCTGGGGCAGATGAAGAAAAAACTAATAAAATAATAGGTTTAAATCTTTTAGAAAGATTTTTCTTGAATCTCAAAAAGATAATAGGGGAAGAAGAAATCGAAAAGGTAAAAGAAATTGTAATGACTTCAAAAAAACTTTCAGAAACATTAGTAAACTTTAATAGAGAATCGGGAAAAAATTTAGAAACAGGCCAAATTTTTAATAAAATTTTAGTCTTTGCTATTTCTTCTCTTTCAAAAACTAAAAATAACTTTAGTTATAAGCGACTTCCTACACTTCCTATAGGTGATGTATTGCTTCACTCCTTTCGACCACCTACAGGAGGAACTATATACATTTTAGAAGGAAAAACAGAAACAATAATGATAGATGGAACCTACGGAATTTATTATGAAGATGTTAAAAGAATGCTTTTGGAAAATCATATTGATCCTTCAAAAATCAAGAAAATTTACATAACCCATGTAGATGCCGATCATGTTGGATTAAGTGGATATTTTGAAGAAGAATACAAAACTGAAGTATATCTACATCCTTCTTCAAAGGGTATTATAGAAAATGAAAATAGAGCTTATGGAACAGATACTCCTCTTTTTCAATTGAATCATTATTTTACTATTCTTGTTAATTATTTTACCAAACCTAAATTCCCTAAAATTGGAAAATTTTTTGATACAAAACCTAAGGAATTTTTTGAGGCCTTTCCTGTAATAGATTATTTTAAATTGGATGGAACAGAATTTAAGGTACTAGAAAGTTTAGGAGGTCATATCCCTGGGCAAGTCTTTTTCTTATCTGAAGAGTTAGGTTTATTTTTTACTGGAGACTATTTACTTTACATACCAAGTTTAGGTAAGGAAGAAAAAAGTTTTTTAAATATTCCTAAATTATTAATGACAAGCACAAATATAAATTCTAAAATATTTAGAGAGGAGTTAGAACAACTTAAAAATCTTGCTAAAAAAATAGATTCTCAATTAGCAAAAAAGGGGAAGGGACTTTTAATTTTACCTGGACATGGAGATTATTATCCTATCCGTTTAATTTCTTAATTTCTTTATCATTTGACAAAATCTTTTTTAGAGTTATCTTTTACAAATTTAAAAGAGGATTAATATAATGGCTGATCTAAAAAATTGGGGAATTTACTTAGAAGAAATTCCTCCAGAAGGTATTAAAGTAGAATTTGAAAAGATCTCCCATTTGGGAGATGATCTTATCATAAAAGAACCCTTCTCTGGCTATTTTAAATTGAAAAAATTAGGAATTGAGGTAAAATTAGAGGGTTTTTTAAAAGGTGTGGTGATTCTTGAATGTGATAGGTGTTTAACCTCTTATGAATTTCCTATTGAGCATACTTTTAAAATAGATATTTTACCCCTTGCTTCTCTTAATATAGAAGAGGAAAAGGAACTTTCAGAGGAGGAAATGGAAGTTAGTTTTTATGAAAATTCTTGGATCTCTTTTTATGATTTATTAAAAGAGGAGATCTTTTTAAGTTTACCATATAAAAAGCTTTGTAGACCAGATTGTAAAGGTCTTTGTCCAATTTGCGGAACAAATTTAAATGAAAATTTATGTAAATGTAAGGTTTATAGAAAGGAGAGCCCTTTTGCTGTTTTAAGAGAGCTTTTTTCTGATAAAAAATTTTAAAGGAGGTTGTTTCCCATGGCGGTCCCAAAGAGAAAAACTTCTAGATCAAAAAGAGGAAAAAGAAGAGCCCATCAACATTTAATAGTTTCTTCTCTTTCTTTATGTCCAAAATGTAAATCTCCTAAATTGCCTCATAGAATTTGCCCTAATTGTGGATATTACAAAGGGAAAGCCTTTATAGAGAAAGAAGAGATCTAATCTTTCCTAAAGTAAAAAAAAATGTATAAGGTTGTATTGGATGTGATGGGGGGTGATTTAGCTCCCCTCTCTACTTTAAAGGGAGCTCAACTAGCTCTTCAAAAATTTCCAGATCTTCATCTTTGTCTTGTAGGAAAAAAATCGGTCTTAAAAGACTTTGAAGGTTTAAAAAGAGTATCTCTATATTATACTGAAGAAGTTGTTGGGATGGAGGAGAGTCCAAAGGATGTTTTAAAGAAAAAAAAAGATGCCTCAATTTTCAAAGGTCTTGAAATACTTAAGAGTGGAGAAGCTCAGGCTTTTGTTTCAGCTGGAAATTCTGGAGCAGTAGTTGCAGGTGCAATATTTATTCTTGGAAGACTTGAAGGGGTAAGACGTCCTGCCATAGCTACATTAATTCCCTCTCTAAAAGATCCCTTTGTTCTCATTGATGCAGGTGCAAATGTAGATTCTAAACCCTTTGATTTGTTTCAGTTTGGTGTCATGGGAAGTATATTTATTGAAAAGATTTGGAAAAGAAAAAATCCTAAAATCGCTTTACTTTCTATAGGAGAAGAAAGCGGTAAGGGGAATATCTTAGTAAAAAAGGCTCATCAACTTTTTATTAATTCCGATCTTAACTATTTAGGTAACATAGAAAGCAAAGATATTTTCCGAGGCGAAATAGATGTTGTTGTATGTGATGGATTTATTGGAAATATATGTCTCAAACTTTCTGAAGGTTTAGCTGAAGTAATTTTGGAGATGCTTAAAAATGAAGTTAAGAATTCTTTTCTTTATCTTTTGGGAATGAGACTTGCTGAGGGAGCTATTAAAAATTTTAAAAAGAAAGCCGACTGGAGAGAGCACGGAGGTGCCCCTCTTTTGGGGGTAAAGGGAAATGTAATAATAGCTCACGGAAGATCAGATGCTATTGCTATTGCTAATGCTATTAAAGTTGCCGTTAATTTTATAAAATTTAATCTGGTTGAAGAACTTGAAAAAGCTATTATAGAAACTTTAAAAGTAGAGGAAGAACCTTGAAATTGAACTCTATAAGATCAGCCATACTTGGAATAGGAATGGCTGTTCCTTCTAAAATCCTTACTAATTTTGATTTGGAAAAAATGGTTGAAACATCTGATGAATGGATAATAGAAAGAACAGGAATTAAAGAAAGAAGAATTTTAGAAGATGGGGAAAATATAAGTAAATATGCAATAGAAGCAAGCCTCGAAGCCCTTGAAAAAGCAAAAGTTTCTCCAAAAGAAATAAACCTTATTATATGTGCAACCCTTACCCCAGACTATTTAATACCCTCTTTATCTGTATTGGTTCAGAATGGAATTAAGGCTATAAATGCAGGAGCCTTTGATCTTTCTGCTACCTGTTCAGGTTTTATATATGCTTTGGCAATGGCAGATCAGTTTATAAAAAATAATCCTAACTGGAAGATTCTTATTGTGGGAGCTGAGGCTCTTTCCCGTAAAACAAACTGGAAAGACAGAACTACATGCATTCTTTTTGGGGATGGAGCAGGTGCAGTAGTAATGGGTAAAAGTTCAGAACCCGAAAAAAGAGGTATTATAGATTTTATTCTTGGTGCTGACGGATCTCAATGGCAATTACTTACTTTAAAAGGTGGAGGCTCCTGTTACCCTCCTTTTGATAAAAGACTTCCTGAAGATGAATATTATATAAAAATGCAAGGAAGAGAAGTTTTTAAAGCGGCAACAAAGATGGTGGAAAAAACTTCTCTTGAACTTTTAAAAAGAAATAACTTAACCACCAAAGATATAAAACTTCTTGTTCCTCATCAAGCCAATTTAAGAATTATAGAATATTTAAGAGAAAGACTAAATCTTCCTAAGGATAAGGTCTATGTAAATATACACAAATATGGAAATACCTCAGCTGCAAGCATTCCCTTAGCTTTATATGAAGCAGAAAAAGATGGAAAACTTAAAGCAGGAGATCTTATTTTACTTGTAGCTTTTGGAGGAGGGTTTACCTTTGGAGGTGCCCTCCTCCACTGGTAACTAAATATTATCTTTTGAGATTGATCAATTCTTCAAGCATACTATCTGAAACCGTAATAATTCTTGCATCTGCCTGGAATCCTCTTTGGAAGATAATCATCTTAACAAATTGTTCCCCAAGATCAACATTTGATTGTTCAATAGAATTAGGGGCAATTGTTCCAAGTCCGTTAGTCCCCGGTTTCCCAGTAACAGGAGGTCCTGAATGGGTAGTTTCTTTAAAAAGATTGCCTCCTACTTTTTGAAGCCTTTCTGGTGCATTAAAATTAGCAAGGGCTACCATCCATAGAGGAATTACCCTTCCATTAGAATAATATCCAGTTATTCTTCCCTCATTATCAGCAGCAATACTTTCTAAAGTTCCTGGTCCGTATCCATTTTGGTCATAAAATAAGGTAGCAAAAGGTGCTGAGTACTGGGTTGTCCTTACTGTTTCAGAACGCCAAGAAGTTCCATCATAATAATATCCAAAATTAAGCTCAATAGGCTGTAAATTTAAAGTTGCTGCAGGATCTTCATTGCCATTTGGAGCAACCTTTATTCCCAAAAAGTCTGCTATAAATATAGGATAACTATTAGCTCCAAGTGCACCTATGGTGGTAGAAAAATAGGTGCTATTTGCAAAATCATCATTAGGAGGTACTTGTGGAATCCCGCTATCATTAACTATTCTTACTAATTGATATTGATTATTTGTAGCATTCCATCCATATCTATAAACATTTAAAAAGTTTTTCACATTTCCCTGAGTATCAAATTCAAGCATTCCATACATTAAAACACCCTTTTTTTCTCTTAAATCTGTTCCATCTGCATTTTTTCTTAAATCCTCATTAGGATTACAGGTAACCAAAAATTCATATACAGGCGTAGTTCCATTAGTGGTAACTAAATTAGCTGCTTTATAATAAACAGTGATTTCATGAGGTGTTCCCAAGGAGTCGTAAATATAAAGAGATGTTCTATAGTCATAATCTGTTGTTGCAAGAGGGGTAGCTAAAGTAGCATCCCATTTCCCCCATAGAGTCACTTTATTGGTATCTGTAATGTCATTATTACCAAAAGTAACAGGTGGAGAAGTTCCTGTAGTATCTATGGTTACATTTCTTTCAACCTCTGCATTCAAATTGGTAATCACATCAACCAAACTCGTTTTTACAGGGGGAGAGCTTCTATCGATTCTTATATCAGTTATAGCACCAGTTATATCTCCTGTAGCTTCATCAATTCTCCATCCCTGCACTCTAAGTCCTGCAGCATTAACCAGATAACCTTCTTTATCAATCATAAACTGCCCATCTCTGGTATAAAAAACTCTTCCTGTTGTTCTTGGATCAGCCACAATAAAAAAACCATTTCCAGCTATAGCAAGATCTGTAGGATTGGCTGTAGATTCAAAGGAACCCTGAGTAAAGATTGGATATAGTGCCTGTAAAGTGGCACCTCTTCCGAGCTGTCCAGAGCCAGATGCAGTATTAATACTTTGAGCCATTATATCACTAAAGGAAACCCTTGATCCTTTAAAAGCAGTGGTATTAAGATTAGCTACATTATCTCCTACCACACTCATTCCATGCCCAAGGGATCTTAAACCACTTGTTCCTGTAAATAAGGCATCTGTTAAACCCATATCTTTTCACCCCCTTATTTTTATCGGTTATTTTATGTTTTATTTAAAAAATATTCCAAAGTTTGATCTGCGGTAACTATTCCCCTTATATTGCTCTGGAAGGCTCTCTGTAAAACAATTAAATTTATCATTTCCATAGCCAAATCCACATTTGATCCCTCTAAAGCTCCTGAAATAATCCTTCCTCTCTCATAAATCCCTGGAGCAAATATAAAAGGCGTCACCCCTCCTTTAGCTAAAAATAAATTTGATCCTATTTTCATAAGAGAATCTTCGTAACCTGTAAAATCAGCAAGAAAAATTTTAGCAACATCAATATTTTGCCCATTAGTGTACCAAGCTTTTATTAAGCCTTCTTCAGTAATAACTTCTATTTTATCAAATATTCCCTGAGCATATCCATCTTGATTATAATAAAGCTGAACAAAGGGATTAGCCAAGAGCTTACTTGCATAGGAAGTCCTCGTTATGCTACCATCAGGTTGAACCTGAAATCCAAGATCTAAAGTTATGGTCTGAGTATTTCCCTGAATATTTAAGTTAAACTGAGGTTTCCCAAGAGCTGTTAAATCCATAGGTTGTTGGGTTGCAGGATCAAAGGAAGAGGGATTAGTAATTTCCCAAAATCTTGCATCTGTAATATCTCCACTTGCTCCAAAAGTTAAAATTCCATAAAGAAAAGCCCCTTTATAAAAACCTTCTCCTCTTCCATCAAGGGTAGGATCATCAAGGGCAACCAAGATTTCATACTCATTTGGATTGACAGTTCTATCTGCATAAAGCTGAAGAACTCTCTTTTCTCCTAAATTATCATAAATGGGTAGACTCCAAACAAAATCATATTTACCATTTTCTAAAGGCGTCTCTCTGGTTGCATTATAATTTCTAAAGAGAGGATCATCGGTTTCTTCTATAGGTTTTCTACTATCAAATATTACTTGAAGATTTATTTGGCTTGTTCCTTTTGGTGGCATTAATTTAGGAATAAGATAAGGTTTTAAGGATCCTAAATCAGCAGTTTTTGCTGTGGGATCAGCCCCTAAAAGATATAATCCCAAACTATTCTGCAAGGCAAAATGGTTTTCATCTACTTCATTCACAAAAAACTGCCCGTCTCTGGTATAAAAGATGCCTCCCTCTTTATCTGAGACTATGAAAAACCCCTTTCCAGAAATAGCTAAATCTGTAGGAACATCTGTGGTATTAATACTTCCCTGAGTAAATAAAGTTCTTATATCTTTTATCTTACTTCCCAATCCCTTTTCTTTCACAAATACCTCATTTGTTGCTATTACTGATTCGTTTGCAAATTCATACCTACTTCCTTTAAATCCTGTAGTATTAAGATTGGCAATGTTATCAGCTGTTACCCTCATACCTATAGTAGCTGTACAAACACCACTATAACAAGTATAAATTGTTCCAAATATTCCCATTTTTACTCACCTCTTAATTCTTTTATATCTTTTGGATCTATAGTGTAATTTTCATTAATAATTATCTGAGTATTGTCTCCAAGTTTGGCTCCTGTTACTTTTGCTATCATGGTTGGAGTTATAGTTTTAGTAGTATTTTCATAGGGGATGATTATAGAAAAGATATAATTTCCATCAGAAACTTTATTCCCCTTTAAGTCTGTAGCATCCCAATCAATTTTGTAAGTTCCTGATTTAAGTCCATTTAATTGTATTCTATCAATTAAATTTCCGTTACTGTCTTTAATTACAATTTCTAAATAATTAGTAGGTTTATCAAGTATAAATTCTCCTCCCAAAAACTCTCCATTCTCCACTCTTCCAACATTTGTTTCAACCTTAACCTTTTTACCTATAAGATTAGAAACATAAGCCAGATCTAAAGACTTAGCCATATTTACTAAAGTATTAAGAGTTTCATTAATTTTAAAGAGTTGATCTACCTGATTAAATAAAGCAAGCTGAATTGCCATTTCATTATTTTCTATAGGATTCATGGGATCCTGGTATTGAAGTTGAGTAATAAAAAGTTGAATAAAATCTTGCATATCTAAAACTTTTTTTGGAGCTCTTTGAGTATTAGAATTAGGAGAAGTGTTTATATTATTAATGTGGGATACCATTTCCTTAACCCCCCTTTTAAACAACATAGTAATATTTACCATTTCTATTATAAAAAGGCATCAAAATCTCGCTTATTAAGCTCTCTTGGTCCATCCTTTCTGTCTTTTCAATTACTCGAGAATAGTCCCTATTTTCCCTACCAAAATCTCTTGCTAAAGTTCTACCCTCAAAACTGGAACCTAAGAACATTTGAAACTCCTTTAAATTTAACCCTGATTCCTCAAAGGTTGTTTTAATATAGTGTAAATTTTGTTTTATCTCTTGTAATAATTCAGGCTTTTCAATTCTAACAATTATTTCTACATTTTTATTTTTTACTTTTATTTCTAATTCAAGAAAGCCCATCTCAGGTGGCTCAAGCTTTATAAAAGCTCTTTTTTCACCATCTGGTTGCATTTCCAAGCTCATTTCTTTTATAATTTTTAAAAAGTCATCTGGAAATTTATGAAAATCCATAGTTTTTATATCCTCTGATTTAACCGTATTTTCTATTTTAAAATCACTTTTTATTGAGGTAATATCAAAAATTTTCTGAAAATCATTAGCTTCTATTTTAAATTTCTTATCTAAGGAATCATAGAATTTGAGGTTCTCCTTCAATATTTCTACTTTTTTCACCATTAAATCATCACCTCTACCAAATTGCTCCATTGGTTCATCTTGATTAGGATATTTTTTGTTTAGAGAGAAAACAAAAGAATTGTCATTAAAATTTTTAGAATTATTTACCCAATCTTTAAATAATAAATTTTGATTTTCCTCATTTTTTTGTTTATCATTATTTTGATTATTATTTTGAAAAACATCTAAGTAAGATTGAATGGCCTCTTTATTAAGTTGGATAATTTCATCACTATTTTGTGGATTGATAAAAGTACTGCTCTTTATTTCATTAATATTAGAATTTTCCATCTGACTTAAAAGTTCATCAGTGCTTATCCATTTTATATCTTGGTTAACTAAAAATTCTTTCTTATCCTGAAAAATTTGAGAATTATTTGAAACATTTTCAGACTTTAAAAAATTTAAAACACGAGAAAATTTTTCTTTTAGTTCAGTTATATTATTTATAGCGGAATCGGAAAAAACTTTTTCAATAATTTGATTTAGTTGAGAAAAGTTTATCTTATTATTTATTGTTAAGGAAATTATTTCCTTAATGAAAGAAAGTTTTTCCTCATCAAGTTCAAAGCTTTTAACTTTATTTTGCTCATTTAATGTCAAATTTAGAGATTTGAGAGTTGAAGTTTCATTGGACAAATTAAGCTTTGAACTTTTGGAATCGATTGAATCTTTTCCATCAAGAGATTTTAATTCATTATTACTAAATATTTGCAACCAAAATAGCTTTATTAAATCTAATTCTTCATTTTCATCAGATTTTTCTATCAAATCTTGGCTCCCTTTAATATTTTTATTGTTATTGAAAAATTCTAGAAGGGAAAATCCTCTTGAGAAATTTTTATTTTCTATATTTTCTGAAAAATTTTCCTCTATTAGATTTAAAAAAATAAATAAAAATAAATCTGAAATATTTTCTTTATCTTGGCTACAGAAGTTATTCAAACCCTGAATATTTAAATTTAACGAATTATTTAAAATTTTAATCACTTCTATCTCCTTGGCACTTTTAATTTTTATTTAAAATTATTTAAACAAAAACTGTGCCAAAAATAAAAGAAAATTTTTTCAGAATTTTCTAAGGGTTTTTAATAGAAGTTAAAGAAATTTTTTCCTAATTAAGGCACCAAAAGGGAAATATTTTCAGATCTATTAAATTAATAAGTATAAAACAAGGAGGTAAGGTAAAAATACATGGTTTTATAAATAATATCTGTCCAAGGTTTAGGATAAATACCTATAATAATCACTAAAAAAACAGTTATACATACCGGGATCAAAAAGGTAAAATCATATTTAAACTTAAACTCAAATTCCTGTTTATCCATGTATATAACCTTTAAAACTCTTAGATAAGGATAAGCACCTATTACAGCAAATAAAATAGCAAGGAGAGCTACCCATACATATTTGCTTTTGATCAAACTCATGAAAACATAAAATTTAGCTATAAATCCTGCGGTAGGAGGAATACCTGCCAAAGAAAACATCAAAATTAGAAGTAAAAAACATACAAAGGGTGTTTTCTCACAGAGAGAAGCCATACTTGGAATATGGAGGAGTTCCTTTTTAAAATTTGCTAAGAATACTAAAATACTAAATGTTCCTATAACTGTAATTAAGTAAACTAACATATAAAATATTACAAAGCTATAGCCTATATAATCAGCACTAATAAGTCCTAATCCAGCATAACCTGCATGGGCAATAGAGGAATAAGCTAACATTCTTATAATATTGTCCTGTTTAATTGCCATTATATTTCCTATTAATATACTTGCTAAAATTATAGGAATAAGAACTTCTCCTATTTCTATTCTTAAAGAATTAAATCCTATCAAAATTATCTTAATTAAGGTTGCTATAACAGCAAATTTAACAATTCCTGCTATAAAGGAGGTTATAGGAACTGGCGCACTTTCATAAGCATCAGGAGCCCACATATGAAAGGGAACTAAAGAAAGTTTTATGGAAAATCCTATAAGAATAAATATAAATCCAATCAAAAGCTCCCTTAGATATAAATTATTCTCTAAAACTTTAGAAATTTCCTGAAGGATAAAGGTTCCAGTAAAATAATATATTATTCCCAAACCTATAAGAATAAAAACTGAACCAAGGCTTCCTACAATAAAATATTTTAAAGCACCCTCTAAGGAGGGTCTATTATAAGCATAATTTAAAGCAATAAGAAAATAAACAGGAAAGCTCATTAATTCCATTGCTAAATATATAGTAACAAGATCCATTCCAGAAAGCATTAAAAAGGCGCCTACAATGGAAAAAAGAAGAAAACCATAATACTCTCCAGAGTTTAAATTGATATAATACTGAAGGTAATTATAGGAAATGAGTGAGATGAGTATGGCTCCACATACCAAAAAGAGTTTTAAAGTTGAAGAATAAAAATCAGCTTTATAAGCATAGGTAAATTCTCCAAAGGGGACAAATAAAATTAAATAACAAGCTAAAATAAGAGTTATAAGAGTAATATAAAAAGCATAGTTTTTGTTCTTAATAAATTTATCTATAAGAAATATGAAAGAGGAAATAAGAATAAAAATTATTTCTGTTAATATTACAAAAAAGTTTAAAGTAATTCCCATAGAGCCCTCCAAATTACTTCAAATTCATCAGTAAATTCTGAACCGAGGTAGTCATAAAGTTTAAAAATAAATTGGGATACAAACCAATCCAAAATACTAATATGGTTGGTAAAATAAGAGCTGTTAATTCATTTATCTTTAGAGGTGGCATTTTGGCTATATTAGGATTGAGTTCTTGGAAAAATACCCTCTGATATAACCATAACATATAGGCTGCACCTATAATTACTCCTGTAGCTCCGAAAACAACCATTGTTTTATTGGAAAGGAATGTTCCTAATAATATAAGAAATTCTCCTATAAATCCATTCGTTCCAGGAAGTCCTATGGAAGCTAAGGTAAATACCATAAAAAGGGCAGCATATACAGGCATGGAGGTAGCAAGTCCCCCATAATAACTTATAGATCTACTATGGGTCCTATCATAAACTATTCCCACACACATAAAGAGTGCACCAGTTACAATACCATGATTTATCATCTGTAGAATTGCGCCTTTCATAGCTATTGGGTTAAAAGAAAAAATACCCAATGTAACAAATCCCATATGGCTTACTGAACTGTAAGCAATAAGTCTTTTTAAATCGTCTTCAACTAAACAAACAAGTCCTGCATAAATAATGGCAATAACTGAAAGAACTAAGAATAGCTTAGAAAAATAAAGAGCTGCCTGTGGGAACATAGGTAAGGCAAATCTTATAAATCCATAACCTCCTAATTTAATTAAGATTCCTGCTAAAATAACAGAACCTGCAGTTGGAGCCTCTGTATGAGCATCAGGAAGCCATGTATGAACTGGCCACATAGGAACTTTTATAGCAAAAGCAATGGCAAAACCTAAGAAAAGAAGACTTTCTACCAAAAAGGGATATTTTTGATTAATAAGGATCGTATAATCAAAAGTTCCAAATTTAATGTAAAGATATATTATTCCAATTAACATGAAAACCGAACCAAAGAAGGTATAGAGAAAGAACTTTATAGCTGAATATATTCTTCTTGGTCCACCCCATATTCCGATAATTAAATACATGGGAATTAAAATGGCTTCCCAAAAGAGATAAAATATAACTAAATCAAGGGCACAAAAGGTCCCAACCATTGCAATATTAGTAAAAAGTAAAGCTAAATAAAATTCCTTTACCAATTCTTTAATTGAATCCCAGGAAATTAGTATACAAAGAAGTGTAGTTAAAGTTGAGAGGGGAATAAAAAGTATACTAACTCCATCAACACCTAAAAAATAATAGGAATTGATAAACTCTATCCAACGTTTTTTCTCTACAAACTGGAAACCCACTTTAGAAAAATCAAAATTTACAAGCAAATAAATGGATAAAATGCTATCAATAATTATGGTAATTAAAGATACCCATTTTATAAAGGATTCGTGTTTTTTGTCAGTAAAAAGTATAATCAATATTCCGATAAGAGGAAACCATATAATCCAAGAAAGTAAATTATTCAATAATAAAGATTCCATAGTACTCCCCCATTAAACCTATTTCAGATATAAATAAAGCAATAAATATACCAATATACCAATTAAAATAAAAGTTGAATAATGATTTACAATTCCAGTGTGTAAAATTCTTAAACCTGTTCCGGTTATATTAACAAGTCTTGCACTACCATTGACTATACCTTCTATAATAGTATTATCTGTAATTGCTACTACAACTTTCCTTGAAATCCATATTGTTGGTCTAACAATAATATAATGATACAATTCATCAAAATACCATTTTCTATAAAGAAAAGTATAAAGTGCTCGAACATTTTTTGAGAGAAGTGTTTCAAGTTCTGGTTTTTTAATATATATTAACCAGGCTAAAAAGATCCCAAAAAGACCAGCTAAAACTGAAAGAAACATAAGCAAATATTCAGCAGAATGGGAAACTTCATGAATAATTCTTGGATGTCCAAGTACAGGGACTAAAAACTTTTCTATATGATTCTTTCCTCCTAAAACTTCAGGAATTCCTATCCAACCTGCAACTATAGAACCTATAGCAAGAAAAATGAGTGGAATAGTCATAACTCTTGGAGATTCATGAGGTTCTCCATGTACATATTCCCAACCCTTAAACTCACCAAAAAAGGCTCTAAAGATAATTCTGAAAGAATAAAATGCAGTCATAGAGGCTACTATTAATCCTAAAAGCCATATAAATTTACCCCAAGGATATTTAGAGAAAAAGGCTTGTGCTAAAATTTCATCTTTACTGAAAAATCCTGCAAATCCTGGGATACCAGAAATAGATAAGCTTGCTATTAGAAGGGTCCAAAATGTTATAGGCATATATTTTTTTAATCCACCCATTATTCTTATATCATTTGGATCAGGTGCATGATGTAATAAATGAATAATACTTCCTGCTCCTAAAAATAGAAGTGCTTTAAAATAGGCGTGAGTGAGAAGATGAAACATTCCAGCAATAAATGCTCCTACTCCACAGGCCATAAACATATAACCAAGCTGAGAAAGGGTAGAATAAGCAATAACTCTTTTTATATCAAACTGAGTTGGTGCAATAGATGCAGACATAAAACAGGTAATTGCTCCTATAAAAGCTACTATAAACATCATAGCATCTGATAATTCAAAGAGGGGATGAAGTCTACATACCATAAAAACTCCAGCTGTAACCATGGTAGCAGCATGAATTAAAGCTGAAACGGGAGTTGGACCTTCCATAGCATCCGGAAGCCATACATGAAGCGGAAATTGGGCACTCTTACCCATTGCTCCACAGAATAAAAGAAAGGCGATTAAAAAGGGAACATGTACTTCATATCCAAGCACTTCTATATACTTGTCAGCAATCTCAGGAAGTTTAGAAAAAATTTCATTATAATATAAAGTTCCTAAGAAATAAAAGGCAGAAAAAATACCAAGGGCAAAACCAAAATCACCTATTCTGTTAACTATAAATGCTTTTTTTGCTGCATCAGAAGCACTACCTTTTTGATACCAAAAACCAATTAAAAAATAGGAACAAAGACCAACCCCTTCCCATCCTAAGTAAAGCTGAGCTAAATTGTTAGAAAGTACAAGCATTAACATAAAAAAGACAAATAAAGAAATATAAGCAAAAAATCTATAATAACCTGGGTCTCCTCCCATATAACCTACAGAATAAACATGGATAAGGAAGGATACACAAGTTACCATAGTGATCATAGCAGCAGAAAGGGGATCTACAAGAAAACCTAATCCTACCTTTAAATTATAGGCAAACATCCAAGTATAAATATCAAAATGGTATATTTTCCCATTTATAACTTCTATTAAAACTTTAATAGAAAGTAAAAAGCTAAAAAATAGAGCAATTATCGGTAAAAGATGGGCTTTATCCCTAAAATATTTTTTACCAAAGATAAGAGTTATTATACTTGCTAATAAAGGTAAAAAGGGTATCAGGAATACATAAATATCAAAATTAGTAATTAACTCAAATTGCTTTTCCACCATATCTTACCCCTTAAAATTTGTAATCTCATCTGAATAAACTGTTCTAAGCCTCTTATAAATTAAGACAACCAAACTTAATCCTATTGCAGCTTCCGCAGCAGCCATAGCTATTATAAAAAATACTATAATATATCCACTTATATCCTTAGTAAAATGAGAAATAGCAGCAAATAAAACAATAAGCCCATTAAGCATTATTTCTATAGAAATAAGGATAACAATTAGATTTCTCCTTGAAAGAAAACCAAAAAGTCCTATCAAAAAAAGAATTATAGACAAAATTATATATTGTTCTAAACTTGGCATTTTTCCTCCCTATTCCACGGTTTTTACTTTTCTTATCAAAAATACTGCTCCAAGTATAGCAACAAGTAAAATCACACCTATTATCTCAAACTGTAAAAGATAATTCCTAAAAAGATAGTTTGCTATCCACCATACATTGCTTTTTTCTTCTATACTGAAAGGCAAATAGGCTCTAAAAGAAGGTTTTAAGGAAATTAAAATAAAAAGATTTTTTATTAAAAAGGCTCCAAAAAGTAAGAAAACTATAGCTATTAAACTAACAAGTCTTATAAAAACATTTCTTCTGGTTTCTTTTCTTAAATTTATTAAATAGACTACAAATAAGAAAAGGACTAAAATAGCACCTGCATATACTATTATTTGGACTACAGTTAAAAATTCAGCACCAAGAGTTAAAAGTAAAAAAGCTTGATGAACTATCATTACTAATACCAATAAAACTGTATAAACAGGATGTCTTGAAAATATGGCAAAAACACTTGAAAATATCATAACAATAGCTAAATAATAAAAAATAATTAAATCCCAATTCATATTTATACCCCTGTAAATTCGCGTTTTTTTGCAGGTAAAAACTTCTCAGGTATACCCCTTGGTTTCCAGAAGGGATTTAAATAAGGTCTTTTCTGGGTAACTATAAATTCATCCCAGTTTTTAAGAAGTTTTTCCTTATCAAAAAAAAGATCCTCTCTTTTAAAACCTATATATTCATAATATTCTGTAAGAACAATTGCATTAACAGGACAGACCTCTTCGCAATATCCACAATAAACACATCTTAAAGCTTCTATTTCATATTTGACAATTTTTCTTTTCTTTGTTTCCGGATCTGTTTCATATTCTATATTTATACATCTTGAAGGACAAACCTTTACACAACGTAAACAGGCTATGCATAAGGTATCTCCAGTTTTTTCATCTCTTACCAATGCATGACGTCCTCTAAATCCAGGAGCAGGAATTGGTCTAACTTTATCATAATATTGAATGGTGACAGGTCTTGCAAATAACATCTTTCTTAAAGTTAAAGCAAGTCCTTTTAAGATCTCAATAAGTAAAGCCTTTTCCAATATCCTCATTATTCCACCCTCTTAAAATATTAGTTTCAAAAAGGCTGTTAAAAATAAATTAATAATCCCAACAGGAATTAATACTTTCCAACCAAGTCCCATAAGTTGGTCATAACGATAACGAGGTAAAGTTGCTCTTACCCAAATATAAACAAAAAGAAGGAAATATAATTTTATTAGAAACCAAAAAAAGGGAACATAAGGAACTTTAAAAGGTCCTACCCATCCGCCCAAAAAGCAGGTAACAGCAAGTGCGCTCATTACAACCATACCAAAATATTCAGCAAGATAAAATATAGCAAATCTCATAGCACTATATTCTACAAAGTATCCAGCCACAAGTTCAGTTTCAGCCTCTGGCAAATCAAAGGGAACTCTATTACATTCTGCAATTGCCGAGATTATAAATACATAAAAGGCTATAATCTGAGGAATAAGATATATTTTATAAGGTGAATTAATCTGAGCATTAACAATATCTACCAAATTAAGACTTCCTGCCATAAGAACTACACTAAGTAAAGCAAGACTCATAGCAATCTCATAGCTTATAACCTGAGCACTTGCTCTCAAACCTCCTAAAAAGGCATACCTTGAATTGGATGCCCATCCTGAAAGAATAACTCCATAAGCACTAAGAGAACTTAAGGCTAAAATAAATAAAATCCCCACATTTATATTGCTCAAAACAAATTTTTCCCAAAGGGGTATTAAAGCAACTCCTGTTCCTGCACAAACAAGAGAAATAAAAGGAGCTATATAAAATATGGGTTTATCAACTCCATAAGGAATAAGGTCTTCTTTAGTTAAAAGTTTTAACATATCTGCAATAGGTTGAAGTAATCCTCTTGGACCAACTCTATTAGGACCAAGTCTCTGCTGCATGCGGGCTATAATCTTTCTTTCTGCGTAGGTTAAATAGGCTACATGAAGTAAGGCTATCACTAATAAAATAACTGCAGCAATTATTATGGATATTAATCTATCTATTACCTCTCCCATTTTTCCTCCCTATCTATCAGAATCACCCAAAACTATATCCAAGGTTCCAATTATAGCTATAAGGTCTGCAATTAGGTGATTTTTAGCCATAAAGGGTATAGCTGAAATGTGAACAAAGGATGGCGTTCTAACTCTTAATCTCCAAGGTTTTCCTGAACCATCGCTTACTACATAAACTGCCAATTCTCCTTTTGGTGATTCTATAGAAGCAAAGGCTTCTCCTGGAGGAACTACAGGAACTTCTTCTCCTTTAAAAATAACACCTTTTTTAGGTACAGGCTTTGGTTCAGGTTTTCTAACTTTTTCTGGTATTAAAAGATCTGGAGCATTTTCTGCAAGAACTGGTTCTCCCTCAGTTTCAGAAAGCTTATCTAAACATTGTCTTATAATTCTATTTGATTGCCTCAATTCTTCCATTCTAACACGGTATCTATCATAGGTATCTCCGTTTTTACCTGTGGGAACAATAAAATCAACCTCTCCATAAGCATCATAGGGCCTGAATTTTCTAACATCATAGGGAACTCCTGATCCTCTCAACACAGGACCAGTCAATCCAAGATTTATAGCATCCTCAGCAGAAACAACTGCTATTCCTTTTGTCCTTTTAAGCCAAATTCTGTTTACATCGATTAAAGTTTCATAATCATAAATTCTTGGTGGAAACTCTTCAGTAAATTTATAAAGTTCATCTATAATTTCTTGAGTAAAATCCTGTCTTACTCCTCCAATTCTTACATAAGTATGAGTTAATCTTGCACCACAAATCTTTTCATAGATATTTAATAGCCACTCTCTATCTCTAAAACAATATAAAAAGACTGTCATTGCTCCAATATCTAAAGCATGAGTAGCAAGCCAAAGTAGATGATTGCAAATTCTTGCCATCTCACAAACAATTGTTCTTAAAAGTTTTGCTCTTCTTGGAACCTCTAATCCCATAAGTTTTTCAAAAGCTAAAGCAAATGCGGTATTATTAGCAGCTGAAGCTATATAATCCAAACGATCACTCAATACAATAGTCTGATTGTAATTTAAAGTTTCTGCTAATTTCTCAACCCCTCTATGAAGATAACCTATTATAGGTGTACAATTAACAATGGTTTCTCCTTCAAGCTCAAGAAAAAGTCTCAAAACCCCATGAGTAGATGGATGCTGGGGTCCCATATTAAGATAAAAAGGTTCTTCCCATTTTTCCTCATTTACCTGTTTTTTGTTAATTTCTAAATAGGTTGTCATATCTCCTTCCCTTTAACTTTGTTCTTTAATCTTCTCTTTAAGTTCTTTATATGTTTTCCATTCCTGTTCTTCTTCCAAATAAACTGGATAATCTTTTCTCAAAGGATGCCCTTCCCAGTCATCGGGCATAAGAATTCTTTTCAAATTAGGATGCCCCTTAAAACTGATACCGAACATATCATAAACTTCTCTTTCAAACCAGTTTGCTGTTCTAAAAAGAGGCGTAACTGAAAAATGCCAGCAATCTTCCTCTGGAATTCTCACTTTAAGTCTTAAAAGAGTCTTATTATCAAGATTATAAAGGTGATAAACCACTTCAAAACGTTCTTTAAAGTTTTTATATTTATATTCTAAATAATCTACTCCGCAAAGATCAATTAAATATTTAAAACCTTTTTCATCTTTTAAATACTTCATCAAATCAAGAAAACCAGCTCTTTTACAAATTAAAGTAAAATAATCCTTCTCTTGAATCTCTATAATAACTGTAGGAAATTTTTCTTTTAATTCACTTAATAATTCTTCCATGGCTTATCTCCAAAATCCCCATCTTTTAGCTTCTCTTTTTATTTTCTGCTGAAGGTTTAATAACCCAAAAAGAAGAGCTTCTGGTCTTGGTGGACAACCTGGAATATAAATATCTACAGGTAAAAACTCATCTGCTCCCTGAGCTACAGAATAAGTCTTAAAGATACCTCCAGAACAGGCACAGCTTCCCATAGCAATAACATATTTGGGCTCTGGCATTTGATCGTAAACTCTTCTAACAATTGGAGCCATTTTTTTGGTAACTGTTCCTGCAACAATAAGAACATCAGCTTGACGTGGGGTTGCTCTGAAAATTATTCCATATCTATCAAGATCAAAATGGCTTGCTCCTGTTGCCATCATTTCAATTGCACAACAGGCAAGACCAAAGGTTACAGGCCACATTGAACCTGCTCTTGCCCAATTGATAATTTTATCAATAGGACTTATGACTACAGGTGTTCCTGGAACCTGCCTAATACCTGGTGCTATTTCAATAGTATCTTTTTCTATTCCCATTGTAAAGCTCCTTCACTCCAAGCATAAATATAAGCTATTAATAACATTATTACAAATATTCCTATTTCTATAAAACCAAACCAGCTTAAATCCTCAAAAATAACAGCCCATGGATAAAGAAAAATTATTTCTACATCAAATACCAAAAATATAACTGCTATTAGGTAAAACCTTACTCTAAAAGGTATTCTTGCGTCACCTGAGGGATCAAGCCCACATTCATAAGGAATTAACTTTTCAGAATAGGGTCTTCTTGGTCCTAAAAGAATATTAAGGATTACTAAAGCTACACCAAGCACTAAAAGTAATAGTGCAAAAAGAAAAAGGTTAAAATATGATCCCATTTTACTATTCTCCTTCTGCGGATTTTTCTTCTGTTTTTGGTTTTGCTTCTATCTTTTTAACTTCTAAGGCTTTGTTAGGACACACACTTACACAAAAGGGAAGTTCTCCTGCGATAATCCTTTCATAACAAAGATCGCATTTATTAATAGTTCCTGTATTAAAATTGAACTTAGGAACACCCCAAGGACAAGCTTCTACACAATTTTTACACCCTACACAAAGTGCCATATTAAAAGTTACTGCACCATCTTTAATACTAATTGCTCCTACAGGGCAGGCAGCTCCACATTGAGGTTTTTTACAGTGCATACAAGAAAAATAGTAGAATTTATCTCCCACTTTATAAATACTGCAATTACTTAATCCAAAATGATTTTCAGCACAAGCCCTTACACACTCTTCACAACCATCACAGACTTCAGGATTATGTTGAATTTTATAACTCATGGTATCTTCCTAGACTATAAATTTTAGGTTATTATTTTGAATTTTCATTTGACTAAGTAAAAAGTCAAGTTTTAAAAAAGGGATAATATTTAATAATTTTCTTTCCCTTATAAAAATTTATCAATTTTTATTTAAATTTTCTCAATTTTTCTTTACTTTTTTGTTTTAACCAATTTTTTTGTTATAAACGTTTCTTGAAAAAATTATGATATCCTCGTTTTCGCTATTTTGAATCATGTAGCAAAGCCCTTCTAAATATAAAAATAAAAGAGCTAAAAAATAGTAAACAATTTCTAAAAAATTTCTTTCTTTTTCTAATTTTTCCTCTATCAAACCCTTAAAGGTAAAAGATAACTTTTCTTCCAAATATTTCTTCAAATTTTCTAAATAAAACTCTATGGATAAAGCTGAAAAATTTTTTAACATTTCTTCTTTAATCTCTTCTTGATTTAAAATTGACAAAATTGCTCTTAAAATTAGGCTTTTTTCTCCTTCTCCTTTAAAATTTTTTATATCAGATTTTTCAGGGAAATCAAAAATTCTGCCTAAGAAAATCTTTTCAAATAAAACTCTTTCTAAGGATAAGGCTTTGTAATAATTGGGTTTTTCTTTTAAACTTTTTTCGAAGGGAATTTCTTTTAAATCTTCAATTTCCTCTTTATTACCGTTGTGAATATTTATATTTAATAATAGACAACTTTTTAGATAAATAGCTTCAGAAAGTTTTATGAGAAATTCTAAAAATATCTCATTAAATTTTACTAAAGGTAAATATCTTTGAAGAGAAAGAACTATTTTAGTAAGATTTAAATCTATGAGCTCAATTCTATTTTTTGAGATTTTACCTTTAAGTTCTTCAAGTTCCTTATAAAATTCTACGGGGGTTTCCAAAGCATACATTTACGAATTTTTTTTACTTAGGAGATGAACCTTTTTAAAACACATATTCATAACTACCTTTATACCTTCTTTTTCCGCAAGATTCTTAGCTTCTTCATTAATTATTCCTTCTTGCATCCATATCACCTTGGGTCTTAATTTTATAGCTTCTTTTACAATGGGTAAAACTTGATCGGATCTTCTAAAAATTATTATAACTTCAGGATAAAAATCGGGTGGTAAATCTGATAAAGAGGTATATACCTTCTTTCCCAAAATTTCTTCTCTTGCAGGATTAACAGGAATAACATTAAATCCCTCTTTAAGAAGATAATCCATAACCATATAACTTGGACGCTCGGGATTATGGCTTGCTCCAACTATTACAATATTTTTGTATTTCTTAGGAATTTTTAATAATTCCTTAGGAATATTTGAATAATCGGGAATCGGACAAGTTTCCTTTTTCATTTTATTCTTTCTCTACTTTTACATTACAGATTTTAAAAAACTTTTCTGGGTCAAGGGAAGCACCACCTACAAGTGCTCCGTCTATATTAGGTTTTTTCATCAGATCTTGAATGTTATCTGGAGTAACACTTCCTCCATAAAGAATTCTAATTTGCTTACTTACTTCTTCTGAATAAATATCTTTTAATTTTTCTCTGATGAAAGCTTGAACTTCTTCTGCTTGTTCAGGTGTTGCATTTATACCAGTTCCTATAGCCCATACAGGCTCATAAGCAATAACAAGCTCATCCCCTTTTATGTCCTTTATGTATTTAAGTCCTTCTATAAGCTGATTTTCTACGATTTCCAAAGTTTTTCCTTTGTTTCTTTCTTCTAAAGTTTCTCCTATACATAAAATAGGTATAAGTCCGAATTTATATACTCCTTCAACCCTTTTAGCTATTAGTTCATTAGTTTCTCCAAAAATATGTCTTCTTTCAGAATGTCCCAAGATTACATATTCAACCCCCAATTCCTTAAGCATAAGAGGAGAAATTTCACCTGTAAAGGCTCCTTGTTTTTCCCAGCAAGCATTTTGTGCACCTAATTTTAAAGGACTATTTTTTATAAGATTTTTACAATATAATAAAGCAGTAAAAGGGGGGGCAATTATTATTTCCCTATCAGAAAAATCAATTTGTGAAATTTTTTCTAAAAATTTATTAAAATATTCTTCTACCTCTTTTAAAGTTTTATTCATTTTCCAATTTCCAGCAAAAAGGTATTTTTTCATTTTTTAAATCTTAAGTACCTTTAATCCCGGAAGTTCTTTGCCTTCAAGATATTCTAAGAAAGCTCCTCCTGCAGTAGAAATGTAAGAAAAGGAGTTTTCAACCCCTGCAACTTTAATAGCTAAAATGGTATCACCACCCCCTGCTATGGTGGTACCAGGAAGAGTAGCTATTTTTCTTGCTAAAGCAACAGTTCCTTTATGAAAAGGAGGTTTTTCAAAATAACCCAAAGGACCATTCCATACAAGAGTATTTGCTCCTTCTAAAGCCTGGGAAAATAAATCTACAGTAGCAGGTCCTACATCATAAATTTTGTCTTCTTTTTCTATTTCATTTAATTCTACATTTCTCACCTCTTCATTTCTTTCAACCGTTACATCTACAGGAAGATAAATTTTAACCCCCTGGTCTTTTGCTTCTTTCATTATTTGCTTAGCTAAATCTACACATTCATTTTCCAGTAAAGAGTTTCCTACTAAATATCCCTTAGCAGCTAAAAAGGTATTTGCCATAACCCCACCTATAATCAATTTATCCACCTTATTAAGAAGGCTCTTTAAAACCCCTATTTTATTAGAAGCTTTACTTCCTCCAACTATTGCATAAAAGGGGCGCTCCGGTTTACCTACGATTTTAGAAAGATATTTCAATTCCTTTTCCATTTGAAATCCTATGCCCTTTTCAGAAACAAGCTGAGGTACTCCTACCACAGAAGCATGATTTCTATGAGATACAGAAAAAGCATCGTTTATAAATATATCTGCAAATTTAGCCAAAAGTTTAGCAAATTCTAAGTCATTTTTAGTTTCTCCTTCATAAAATCTTACATTCTCCAAAAGTAAAACTTCTCCTTCTTTTAATTCCTCTAAAACTTTTTCTGCGGACTCACTTGTAATATCTTCTAAAAATTTTACCGGAACTTTGAGAAGAGTTTTTAAGTATTCATAAACTGGTTTTAAAGAATATTGAGGATCTCTTCCTTTTGGTCTACCCAGATGAGAGCAAAGGATGGCTTTACCAAAAGAATGGATGACATAATTTATGGTGGGAAGCGTTTCAATAATCCTGGTATCATCAGTAATTTTACCTTTTTCCATAGGGACATTAAAGTCCACCCTTATAAATACTTTTTTTCCTTTTAAATCAAATTCACTTAGATGTTTCATTGTTTCCCCCTTAATTAGAAGTGAGCAATCTTTTTTATAAGATTAACCATTTCTAAAGCTGCTAAAGCTGCTTCAGCTCCTTTATTACCTGCTTTGGTCCCTGCTCTTTCTATAGCCTGCTCTATAGTATCTGTAGTTAAAATACCGAAGATAATAGGTATACCTGTTTCAAGCATAACCTGTGCTATACCTTTTGAAGTTTCTGCAGCTATATATTCAAAATGAGGAGTTGCTCCTCTTATAATTGTACCTAAACATAAAATAGCATCAAATTTTTTAGTTTCTGCCAGTTTTTTTGCTATTAAAGGAATTTCAAAAGCCCCAGGGACCCAAGTAATATATATGTCTTCTTCTGAAACCTTATGTCTTTTTAAAATGTCTAAGGCACCTTCTAAAAGTTTTTGAGTAATAAAAATGTTAAATCTACTCACTACTATACCTATTTTTACACCTTCTCCTTCATAAATACCTTCTAATATTACGCATCTCATTCTTCTACCCCCCTTTTCATTTCATTATTTTTAAAATTAGGAGAATAAATAATTACCTTTTCACCTTTTTTAATATAGCCATACTTTGTTCTTAAAATCTCTTCATAGGGTATATCAGAATTAGATAATTTCTGAATTTCCTTTCTATAGTATTTATTCTCTTTTTCAATCTCTTCTATTTTTTTTAATTCTCTTTTCACCATAAAACTGAGAATTAGATAAAGGGAAAAGGTAAGAATAGCTCCTATTATTAAAATCCCAATAAATAATTTTTTTCTCTTTTTTCTCTTTTTCTTATAGGGTTTAATTAAAATTGTGGTTTCACGTCTTTTTAGCATAATTTTATCTAAAACCACTGCCAAGGAGATTCTGGATAAACCTTTTTCTCAGATGGAACCCCAGAAGGAACTTTAGTTTCGGGTTGAATATAAGGGGAATAAGAGGAAGAGTAAGATCTTAAATTATAACCAGGAGGCGGAGGTGGTGGTGGGATAGGAACCTTTATATCAAATTCTTCTTTTTTGGAAATTAGTCTTGAAAAGATACCACCTATTTTAGGAAAGGGGTTAATCTTAGAAAAAAAAGACTTTTCCTCTGAAGGAGGAAAGGCAGGTATTGTTTCTGAAGAAAGAATTTTATTTTTAATTTCTTCAAGATGATTTGTTAATCTTAATGAAATCTCAGAAAGACTTGTAGTTTCTTTTGTTGAATAGAAAGTCTTTAAAGTAAAAGCATCTATTAAATTAAGTTCAATTTTTGCTTTATCCTTTGAAACCTCAATTAAAGTTTTTAAGAAATAATTAACATTTATTGTCTTTTTTTTGATATCTTCTTCTTTTAAAAATATACTTTCTATCTGAGGAGAAACTGTTAAATTTTTATAAATAGTATTTTCTATATTTTCTTTGAATTGAGGAAATAATATATTTTTACCCTTTAATTCAACAGGTAAAATACCTATTCTAATCTGAGCAAAAACTAAAGAAGGAAAATATAGGAAAATAAAAATCCAAAAATATTTCATTTCTTTTGTTCTAAACTTTTTTCTTTTTCTGCAACTAAAAGCCTTGTTTTAACTATAGTATCTGGCGTTAAACTCATGGAATCAATTCCACATTCTACTAAAAATTCAGCAAAATCTGGAAAATCACTGGGAGCCTGACCACAAATACCTATTTTTTTATTATATTTTTTAGCAATTTCTATTACTTCTTTAACTAATTTTTTAACAGCTGGATTTCTTTCGTCATAGATGTGAGCAACCAGCTCGGAGTCTCTATCCAAACCTAAGGTTAATTGAGTTAAATCATTTGACCCTATAGAAAAACCATCAAAAACTTTAGCAAATTCCTCTGCCAAAATAACATTGCTTGGAATTTCGCACATTACATATATTTCAAGTCCATTTTCTCCCTGTTTAAGCCCATATTTTTCCATTACCTTTATAACTTTAATTCCTTCTTCAACGGTTCTACAGAAAGGAACCATTACTTTCACATTAGTTAATCCCATCTCATCTCTTACTTTTTTTATAGCTTTACACTCTAAAGCAAAGGCAGGTTCAAATTTAGGATCATAATAACGGGAAGCTCCTCTCCATCCTATCATAGGATTAGATTCAGTAGGTTCGTATAAAAATCCTCCTGTCAAATTGGCATACTCATTAGTTTTAAAATCTGAAAATCTGACAATTACATCATTTGGATAAAAAGCGGCACCAATCATAGCTATACCTTGAGCTAATTTATCTACATAAAAATCAGCTTTGTTTTCGTATCCATAAGTTTTTTCCTCAATTAAAGAGACAATCTTAGCAATTTTTTTATCGTTTTTTGCTTTTTCCTTTAATTTTTCATATTCTATCAAAGCTAAAGGATGAATTCCTATATGAGAACCAATGATAAACTCTATTCTTGCAAGTCCTACACCATCATTAGGAAGCTGTCCTTGAGAAAAAGCCTGTTCAGGAATACCTATATTCATCATAATTTTTGTTTTAGTTCTTGGGAGTGTTTCAAGATCAATTCTTTCTACTTCATAGGGAACTAAACCTTCCAAAACTCTACCCTCTTCTCCTTGGGTACAATCCACAGTTATTCCCATCCCTGTTTTTATAAGTTGAGTGGCTACTTCAGTTCCTACTATACAGGGAATACCAAGTTCTCTTGAAACAATAGCAGCATGACAAGTTCTTCCTCCTTTATCTGTTACAATGGCAGATGCTTTTTTCATAATAGGTTCCCAATCTGGATCTGTCATAGTTGTTACTAAAACTTCTCCTTCTTGAAACTGGGAAATCTCGTCTACCTCTAAAATAACTCTTGCTTTACCTTGACTTATTTTGCTACCTACTGCTTTTCCTGTACATATGACCCTACCATCACCTTTTAATTTATAAATTTCATAGTACCTTTGCTGTTTTATTGCGTGAACCGTTTCTGGACGAGCTTGAACAATATAAAGCTCTCCCGTACCCACATTAATTCCGTCTCCATCCTTTGCCCATTCTATATCCATGGGTCTTCCATAATGTTCTTCAATAATTATTCCCCATTTGGCAAGAGTTAAAATTTCTTCATCTGTTAATACAAATTTCTTCCTTTCCTCCTTAGAAGTTTTCACTGTTCTGATAGGGTTTTTTGGATTATTTCCATAAATTATTTTTATGTGTTTGTTACCTAATTTTTTTGAAAGGATTGGTTTATAACCTAATTTTAAGGTTGTTTTAAAAACATAATATTCATCTGGATTTACCTTTCCTTGAACTACAGCCTCTCCTAAACCCCAAGAACCTGTAATATAAACTACATCCCTAAAACCACTTTCAGTATCTAAAGTAAACATAACCCCTGAGCAAGCCATATCGCTTCTTACCATTTTTTGAACTGCTACAGACAAATAAACAGCAAAGTGATCAAATCCTTTATCTTCTCTATAAGATATAGCTCTGTCGGTAAATAAAGAAGCAAAGCATCTTTGAACTGCTTTCACTACATTTTCCTCCCCACTTATATTTAGATAAGTTTCTTGCTGTCCTGCGAATGAAGCATCTGGAAGATCCTCAGCAGTAGCTGAAGATCTTACTGCCACATCCACATTTTTAAAATAAATTTCCTCTAATCTTTTATAGGCCTTTTTAATTTCTTCTGCCAAATCCTCAGGCATTTTTGCTCTTAAAATGAGATTTCTTATTTTTTTCCCTCTTGCTTGTAAATCTTCCACATTATGTGTATCAAGTCCAGTTAAAAATTCTTTTATTTTGTCATCAAGGTGATTTTCTTTTATAAAATATTTATAAGCCTCAGCAGTTACAGCAAATCCATAAGGAACTTTTATTCCCTTTTCCGTAAGTCTTGTATACATCTCTCCTAAGGAAGCATTTTTACCCCCTACGAGAGGAACATCCTTATAAGTAATTTCATCAAACCATAATATGAAAGGTTTGTGAGAACCCATAGAAATTCCCTCCCTTTAAGCTTTGTTCTTGCTATTAAAAGGATAATAGCAAAGATTACTTTTATTGTCAAGTAATTGAAATGATGAATTTGACTTTAAACTTAATGTGTGTTATTTTAAAAATATGCCACAAAAAGTAGTTTGCACTAATAAAAAGGCTTACCATTTTTATAATATAGAAGAAACTTATGAAGCTGGAATCCAACTTCTTGGATGTGAAGTAAAATCTCTAAGACAGGGGAGAGCTAATTTAAATGATAGCTTCGCAAGAGTGGTTAATGGTGAAGTTTTTCTCTATAATCTTCATATAAGTCCTTATCCTCATAGCAGAGAAGCTCAAAATATAGATCCTACAAGAACAAGAAAACTCCTTTTGAGAAAAACAGAGATAAAAAGATTGGCAGGAAAGGTTCAAGAAAGAGGTTATACTCTTATTCCATTAAAAATTTATTTTAATGAAAGGGGGCTTGCTAAGGTAGAGCTTGCACTAGCTAAAGGAAAAAAAGTTTATGATAGAAGAGAGGAAATAAAAAGAAGAGATTTAGAAAGGGAGTTAAAAAGAAAATTTAAAATTAAATGAAGCCTCTTTATCTTTCTATAAAAGGTTTCGGACCTTATCTAAAGACAGAAATAAATGAAGAAGATTTCAAATTTTTAACAGAAAACAAACTCTTTTTAATTTCTGGAGAAATAGGGGCAGGTAAAACTACAATTTTTGATGCTATTGTTTATGCCCTTTATGGAGAAAGTACTATAGAAGGGCGCAACCCATCTGATCTTATTTCCCATTTTATTAAAAATAAACCTAATATTATTCCAGAGATTAATTTTAAATTTTTCTTAGATGGAAAAACCTATCAAATCATAAGAAGACCCTCTTTTAGAGGAAGAGCTGAGAATGTATCTTTATGGATTGAAAATAAACTTTTTTCGGTAAAAAAAGAGGAAATAAAGACAAAAATAAAGGAACTTATAGGGCTTGATGCTAAGCAGTTTAAAAAAGTTTTTCTTATCCCACAAGGGGAATATAGAAAAATATTAATCGCTAAAAAAGAAGAAAGAGAAGGACTTCTTGAAACTATCTTTGAAACCTCTCTTTTTTCTAACTTAGAAGACTTTTTAAAAAATAAGTTAAAAGATCTAAAAGACCTTTATCAATCCCTTAACAAAAGAGAGGAAAATCTAAAAAATATTGCTCAAGTACCAAGTTTTGAAGAACTGAAAGAAAGAATTAGAGAGTTAGAAAAGAAACAAAAAAATTTGAAAGAGGAAATAATATTTTTAACTTCCAAAAAGGAAAAAATCGAAAGGAAACTAAAAGAATTAGAGCAAATTTTACAGCTTTATGAAAAAATAAAAGAACTTTCGGAAAAATTAGAAAATCTTAAAAAAAAAGAAGGGGAATTTCAAGCTAAAAAAGAGCTTTTAAAAAAATTAAAAACTTTGAAAGAAAATTTAATTTTTTATGAAAACTTTAAAAAACTTAAATTTGAATTAAAGGAAAATTACAAGAAAAAGAGGGATTTGCTAAATAGCCTTGATAAACTCAAAGAAAGACTTGAATTACTTGATAGTGAACTCAAAAAACTTTCTCAAAGAGAAAAAGAGATAGAGGAAAAAAAGAAGGAATTACAAAACCTAAAAACTTTAGAAACCCGCTTAGAAGAAAAAGAAATTTTACAAAAAAAATTAAACCAAATAACCTATCTTTATAAAAGGGACTTAGAGGAATTAGAGAATATTCAAAAAAAGATAAATAGCCTTAAAAATGAGATAGAAAAATCTTTTGAAGAAAAAGACAGATTTAATAGAATAATCATTTTATTAAAGGAAAAAGAAAAAATTATTGAACTACTTAAGGCTTTTGAAGAATATGAAGAATTAATACCAGAAGTTAAAAATACAGAAGAAGAAATTAAGAATTTAACAAATTACTGTGAAAAGCTTGAAAAATTAAAAGAAGATTTAGAAATAAAAAACCGTGCCCAATACTTGGCAAAGTTTTTAAAAGAGGGTAAACCCTGTCCTGTTTGTGGATCAACCTCTCATCCCCATCCAATTAAAGCAGAAAATTTTTTACAAAGGCTTAAAGAAGTAGAAAAAGAAATTTTAGAAAAAAAGAAAAATTTAGAGAAGAAAAAAGAAAGGTTTTATATTTTAAAAACCAAGATAGAAAACTTTGAAAAAATATTACAGAATAAAGATAAAAATTTACTTTATGAAAATTATAAAAATATAGAAAATGAACTCTCCAATCTTCCTAAGGACTATCTTGAAAAGCTTATGGAAAATAAAGCTGAAAATATTAATCTACTTTGGGGAAGCAAAATCAAAAATCTGAAAAGTGAGTTGAATTTTTTTGAAAATAAGGAAATAGAAAAAAAGAAAAATTTAGAAAAGCTGAAAAACGAAGAAATTACAATAAGAGAACGTTTAAATATTATGGAGGAATTTTTAAAAACTTCTCCTTCTTCTGAAAATTTCAAATTTAAAATAAATTTCTTGGAGAAAGAAATTAAAGATTGGGAAGATAAAAAAAGATTTTTAGAAAAGGAAATCAGCTTTTTAAATGAAGAAAAAATAAAAACCGAAACTCAATTAAAAAACAAAGAAGAATATATAAAAAAAATTATTAAAGATTATAAAAAAAATATTTTTCCATTAATCAATTTGAAAAGAATAGGTTTATTAAGTTCTATGAGTGATTTTGAGAGTTATTTATCTATGTTTGATCAAATTGAGATAATGGAAAGGGATATCCAAGGTTTTTTTTATGAATTAGAAGGAACTCAAAGGGATCTTAAAAAAATTAAAGATGATTTGGAAATCTATGTTAAAAATTGGGAAGCCTTTACTAATAAATCTTTAAATAAAGAAATTTTATATGAAGAATTAGAAGCAAAGGAAAAAGAAAAAAGATCTATCGAAAATTCTTTAGGTAATATAAATAAAGATTTGGGTAGCTTAGAAAAGGAAATTTCCCATCTTAAAGAAGTTTTAGTAGCCTATGAAGAAATAAAAAAAGAAAAAAAATCTATAGAAGAAGAATACCCTTTGTTAGAAGCTCTCTATAATCTTATTACTGGTAAAAACAAAAAGGGAATCTCTTTTCATTCTTTTGTACTTTCCCTTTTTGCTCAACTTATCTTAAAAAGAGCCAATTTTTATTTTAAAGAGTTTTCTTTTGGAAGATATAAATTCATAGAGGATGAGGTGTTACAAAAAAGATTTATCTTAGAAGTTTTTGATCATTACACTGGAAGCAAAAGAGAGACTAAGACTTTATCTGGAGGAGAGTCCTTTTTAGCTACCCTCTCTTTAGCCCTCGGAACATCGGATGTGATTCTATATTTACATAGAACCCGTCCCTTTGAATCACTTTTTATTGATGAGGGTTTGGGGAGCCTTGATGAAAATACTTTGGAAAAAGTAGTTAATACTTTATTAAATTTAGCTCATCATAGCGGAAGAATAATAGGAATTATATCTCATTTGAAGGAACTCAAGGATAAGTTTCCTGTAGTAATAGAGGTACATAAAAATCAATTCTCAGGAAGTTATATAAAAATAAATAAAAATTTTTGAAAATAAGGAAATAAAAATTGAAACCTCTTATTTTAGCAGGAGGAAAGGGAAATAGATTAGGAGGAAAAAAAGCTACCGTACTTCTTTTAGAAAAACCTCTTATTTATTGGGTCTTTCAAAAATTAAAAAATTTTTCATCTCCTGTTTATATTTCTGTAAAAAATAAAATTCAAGAGGATGAAATTAAAAGGGAATTAATTAAAGAAAAAATTAAAATTGACGAAATGGTATTTATAAGAGATTTATATCCAGAAATAGAGGGACCCTTGTGTGGTATTATTTCAGCCTTAAAACTTTTTCCAGAAAAAGAGGCTTTTTTAGTAGTTGCAGTTGATCAACCATTAATAAATAAAAGTTTTTTAGAGTATTTAAGTACTCTTTCTTATATTTTTTGTAACCAATTTTTAATAGTATGTAAGGGCGAAGGAAAAATAAGACCTTTTCCTGGCGTTTATCCTTGTTCTTTAAAAGAGGAAATAGAAAACTTTTTATTAACCTCTCCCAAAAGAAGCCTTTTTAGACTTTTTCAATATTTAAATGCTAATCAAAAAATTTTGTTTATCAAAAAGGATGATAAAATAGGTTATGAAAATTTCATAAATATTAATACTCCAGAAGAATTAAAAAGGGTAGAATTATGTTTTTCCCAGAAATTGAAAACCCACAAAATGTAAAAATTTTAGTGGTAGATGATAATGCCTCTACTCGAGAAAATCTTAAGGAAATTCTATCCTTAGATGGCTATAAAGTTTATACAGCTAAAAACGGAAAAGAAGCCTTAGAAATGCTTCCAGAACTTAATCCAGACATAATGGTAGTTGATCTTTTTATGCCTGAACTGGACGGAATTTCTCTATGTAAAATTGTAAAAAATAATGTAGAAACCGTAGATATAGGAATTATTTTAATTACAGCTGCTAATGATGTAGATTCAAGAATTAAAGGACTTGCTTCAGGAGCAGACGATTTTTTAAATAAACCCTTTCTCATTCCGGAACTAAAAGCAAGGATATTATCTCTTTCTAAGATAAAAAAATATAGAGACTTTCTGAAAAATTATCAAATTTTATTAGAAAAGGAAGTTGAAAAAAAGACTTCAGAACTTCAAAAAATCTATTTACAACTCCAAATAGCCTATAACGAAATAAAAGATCTCTCATTAGAAATAATTTACAGACTTGCTAAAGCTGCTGAATTTAAGGACATATATACAGGATTTCACATTCAAAGAATAGGTTTTTATTCCACAAAAATTGCTGAACATTTAGGATTAAGCAAAGAGCAAATTGAACTTATAAAATATAGTTCCCCTCTTCATGATATTGGAAAGTTAAAAATTCCGGATTATATTTTATTAAAACCTGGTCCTCTTAGCAAAGAAGAATGGGAAATAATGAAAACTCACACTATTATAGGTGCAAAAATTCTTGAAGGATCAAAAATAAAATATCTTAAAGCTGCAGAAAAAATAGCACTTCTACATCATGAAAAATGGGATGGAACAGGCTATCCCTATGGTCTCAAAGGAAAAAAGATACCTCTTTTTGCAAGGATTGTTTCTATTGCTGATGTTTTTGATGCCCTAACTTCAGACAGACCTTATAGAAAAGCCTTTTCTGTTGAAGAAGCTTTTGAAATCATTAAAAATGAATCGGGTAAGCACTTTGATCCTGAATTGGTTGAGGTATTTCTAAAAATTAAAGACGATATTGTAGAAATAAGAACGCTCTTCAAAGATGAAAATAACTTAGGCTTCTAAAATTTCTCTTAACCTCAAAGCATTGGGAACAGCGTAACCCTCTGCTGTGTTATCAAAGTAAATATAAGCTGTTTTAACTTTAAAGACTTTAATCTTTTCAGCAAGCCTCTGAAGTTCCTCCTCTTCATAATTTGATACGTAAAGTTTCTTAGATCCATGAAGTCTAATATATAGATAATCTACAGTTTGTACTTCATACCAGGAAGGATATTTACCAGCGCAATCAGAAAAGCATAAACAAACTTTATACTTTTTTAAAAGTTCAGTAAATTCTTCATTATGAAAGGTAATATTTCTTATTTCTACCACATTAAGATAATCTGAAGGTAAAATTTTTAAAAAGTTTTCTAATACCTCCCTCTCATATTTAAAAGAGGGTGGAAACTGAAAAAGAAGAACTTTTCCTTTTTCTTTTAAAGGAGATATAGCTTTAAGAAAACTATTTAAATCGTCTTTCACATCTTTAAGTTTTTTTAAATGAGTTATAGTTTTAGGAATTTTAACAGAAAATACAAAGTTCTCAGGCGTTTCTTCATACCATTTTTTAAAGGTTTTAGGTGTAGGAATTTTATAAAAGGTGGCATTTATTTCTACAGTGTTAAAATACTGAGAATAAATTTTTAGCCACTCCCTTGGTTTGCTTTCCTGAGGATATAAATAGCTTTTAAAGGAATAATAACTCCAACCGCATGTTCCTATGTAATACTTGACTTTCATACTTTTTAAAGTTAGAATATTTTTTAAAATTTTAAAGTATTTTTAAAGGTTTTGGTTAAAAATTTTAGAAGAGAAAAGGACTTAAGACTTTTTATAAAGAAATTCTTAAAGGAAAACTTGAAAGGGCTTCCTCCAGAAAGCAAAATTGACATTGAGGTTATCAAAATTAAACCAGCTGAGGTAATTTTAAAATTTCCCTTTTATTCCGAAGGAAATTTAATAAGAGCAAATGAAGTAGATTTTTTACTAAAAGATTTGATTAATCTTGGAATAAAAGCTCAAGTGAAATATATAGATGACGTAGAGATCTTTGAAGAAAATCAGAATGGATAGATTAATAGTTTTAGTTCCTTCTGAATCAGAAGCTGAGGTTTTAAAGGATTTTGATTTGGATTTGCAGATTGTTGGAATTGGTCCTGTTGAGTCTGCGCTTTCCTCTTATCAAATTTTATCAGAAAAAAAACCAAAAATAGTTTTTCTAACTGGCTGGGCTGGAGCTTATCCAGAAACTGATTTAAAGATTGGAGATGTAGTGGTGGCAACTCAAGAAGTATTTGCTGATTTTGGAAGAAAATATAAAACTCATTATGCCTCCTTTCCAGAAAATTTAAAAGTATGCAATAGCTGTTCTTTAACTCATGCTTTTACCGAAAAAACTATACAGCTTTTAGAAGACTGCAATTTGACCCCAGTTGCAGGAAATTTTTCTACTGTATGTGCAGCAACTTATGACATTAATAGAGCTTATTTTATTAAAAAAAAATACGATGTTATAGCAGAAAATATGGAAGGTTTTGGGGTTGCTAAGGCTTGTGAAAAACTAAAAATTTTTTTAGTGGAAATAAGGGTAATAAGCAATCTTCTTTATCAGCCAGATATAGATTGGGATAAAAATAGAGCTTCTGAGGTTTTAAGATGGATTTGGGAATGTATAACCAAAAATTGGAAATAGCTCTTTCTCCTTGTCCTAATGATGTTTTTATAGTATCAGGACTTCTCTTAAAAATAATTGAAACCACTTTTGATTTTCTATTTTATTTTGAAGACATAGAAACCTTAAACAATTTAGCTATAAACGGCTCATTTCCTATTATTAAAGCCTCCTTTGCTATATGGAAATTTATCTTTTCTGAATACGAACTTTTACCAGTTGGTTCTGCACTTGGTTTTGGTGTTGGACCTCTACTTGTAGGAATAGAACCTTACCATATTGAAGAATTTAGCAAATTAAAAATTGCCATCCCTGGAGAACACACTACCGCTCACTTTCTCTTTAATTTTTTTTATCAAGGAAAAATAAAAAAAATCTTTGCCAGATATGATAAAATAATTTCCCTTTTATCAGAAAAAAAAGCTGAACTTGGTATCCTTATTCATGAAGGGAGATTTTTGTACGATAAATACAATCTTTATAAAATTGTTGACTTGGGAGAATATTGGGAGAATTTAACCTCTTCTCCCCTTCCCTTAGGAGGATTTTTTATTAAAAGAGCTTTATCAGAAAAAATTAAAAATGAAATTGTTAATCTCTTTAGAGAAAGTATTAACTGGGCTAAAAATAATTGGGATAAGGTTTTTCCTTTATTAAAAACCTATGCTCAAGAATTGGAAGAAGAAACTATTAAAAAACACGTTAACACCTATGTAAATGAATATACCTATGAATTAAGGGATCCTGCATTAAAAGGCTTGACAATTTTAAAGGACTATTTAAACATTAAAAAATCTTTAAAAGAAATTATTTGGGGAATTTAATTTTATGGAATTCTGGAAGGTATTTTTGCAAACTGGATATTTAGGTAAATTTGTTCTTTTAGTATTAGTTATTATGAGTATTCAAACCTGGTATATAATCATTGCCAACTATTTCAGATACAAAGCTTTCAAAAATCTTCTTTATAGCGTAGATTCATTAATAAAAAGAACTAAGGATTTCCCCTCTTTAATAAAAGAAATCAAGGAACTGGAATCCAATCTTTTAGGACATAGCATAAAAAGGGTGGTAGCAGATTTTGGAGAAATTTATGAAACCTATTTTGAAAAGGCAGAACAAGAAAAAAATTTTAATTCAGAAATTGCACTTAGCTTAGCTGAAAAAGAACTTATGGAAAGGGCTTTAATGGAACAGGAAGCTATTACCATGAAATTAAGCAAGGGTTTGGGGATTCTTGCTACAGTTGGAAATGTGGCTCCATTTATAGGACTTTTTGGAACTGTTTGGGGTATAATGAAAGCCTTTCATGATATTGGCTTAAAAGGAAGTGCGAGTTTGGCAACTGTGGCCCCTGGGATTGCTGAAGCATTAATTAATACAGCTATGGGTCTTTTTTGTGCCATCCCTGCAGTAGTAGCCTATAACTATTACCTTTTAAAAAAAGAAGAAACTTCTAAAACCCTTGAACTAATATTTAAGAAAATTCTGCTTATCTTAAAAAGAGGATTTATTTCTTACAAAATTTAAAAATTATATTAAAATTATATTCTTCAGAGATGTTTAAAAGTTATATTTAGGAGGGGATAATGGCAACCTGTAAAGTAACTGACCAAACTTTTGAAAAGGAAGTTTTAAGGTCTGAAATTCCTGTATTAGTAGATTTTTGGGCAGCATGGTGCGGACCTTGTAAAATTATTGCACCTATTATTGATGAAATAGCGGATGAATTAGAAGGAAAAATTAAGGTTTGTAAATTAAATGTTGATGAAAATCCTATAACACCGGGAAAATACGGAATAAGGGCTATCCCAACTTTAATCATTTTTAAAAACGGAGAGCCTGTGGAGGTTATTGTTGGAGCAGTATCAAAAAGCGTGATTTTAAACGCTTTAAATAAAGCGCTATCTTCTTAAGTTTTTAATAGTATGAAAGTCTGTGATTTTAAAAAATTTTTTTTAATCATTTTTGTTTTTTTTATTTTATTTTCTTTAAACTCCTGCGGAACTATTTCAAAAATTTCATCTGGAATAGCTTCTCAATTCTCTGAATCATTCGGAAAAAAGAAAAAGAAAGAGGAGGAACCCATACTTGCTGAACTTCTTAGAGAAGCAGAAAGAAATTTTGCCAAAGGTAATTATGAAAAGGCTTATGAAACTTATAAAGAAATAAGAGATAAATTCCCGGGTTCCCCTCAAGCTGTTCTTGCTCAATTAAGAATGGCAGATGCAAAATTTTGGGAAGGGGAATATTTAGAGGCTATAGCTCTTTACGAGGAATTTGAAAAATTTTATCCTAATAACGAAGCCATACCTTATGTAATTTATCAAATAGGAACCTGCTATTATAAAATGAAGCGTTCCTATGATAGGGATCAGAGCTATACCGAAAAAGCCATATCTGCTTATCAAAGGCTTTTACAAAATTTTCCCGAGAGTCCATATAGGGCTGAAGCAGAAAAAAGAATTAAAGAACTCAGAGAACTTTTGGCACAGCATGAACTTTATGTAGCTAAATTTTATTATAAGATAAAATACTATAGAGGTGCCTATCAAAGAATTCTTTATATTATAAATACCTATCCTGATACCTATGCCTCAAAGGAAGCCCAAAAGCTTCTTTTAACTTATTATCAAAAAGCCCTCTTAGAAACCAAGGATCTTACTGAGGGTACCAAAAAAGATTTTTGGGGAGATAAGGTTCCCTAATTATTTATCTTCGTAAGTAAACTCTATTTCTTCTTTCCTTTCTTTAGCTTCCCTTTCTGTTTCCACTCTTTCAAAAGGATATTTTTCTTTAAAATCATCTATTGTTAAAAACGCTCTCGAAGCTGAGGGAGGGAAATAGCCCAGTTTTTCAAGTACCATTCCCATATCAGCTCCACATTTGGGGCAAATCTTTATCTCTTCAGAAAAAATGTAATTACATTTTTGACACTTCATCTTTTATCTCTCCTTGTTCTAAATTTTTACCACAGCATTTTTTGTATTTTTTACCACTTCCACAAGGACATGGATCATTTCTTCCTATCTTTTGAACCCTGACGGGCTGAGTCACTGCGTTTTCCTTTTTTCCAAAGACGTCCTCTCTTTTGTATTGAAGTTTTTTATTATCAATTTCTTCTTTTTCCAGTTCTTCTATTATTTCTTTGGAAGCTTCTCGAGTTTCTTTAATTTCTATTCTAAATAAATAAGATAAAGTGGTTTCTTTTATTCTTCTCATCAAATCCACAAAAAGATAAAAAGCTTCTTTTTTATATTCCTGTAAAGGATTTTTCTGCCCATATCCTCTTAACCCTGTGCTTTCCTTAAGATGGTCAAGTATAAGTAGATGTTCTTTCCATAGAGTGTCTATGGTTGTAAGTAAAAAGTATTTTTCAAGCCCTCTTAAGGTATCAGGACCTATCATTTTTTCCTTTTCTTCATATCTTTTTAAAGCTGAATTTTTGAGTTCTCTTAAAAAGTCTTCTTTTTTAGAAAGGTTTGCATCTATTTCTGGAGTGAAAGCAAAAATTTCTTTAAACTTCTGCAAGGCCTCTTCAAGATTTTCCTTTTCTAAATGTTTACTTTCAACAAAAGCCTCCTCTACAAGTTCTTCACATTTTTCTTCAATCATAGAAATAATCCAATCTTTTATAGACTCACTTTTTAAAATCTCTTTTCTTTGAGAATAAATCGTTTCTCTTTGTTTATTCATTACGTCATCGTATTCTAAAAGGTGTTTTCTTATTTCAAAATGATAGGCTTCTACCTTTTTTTGTGCCTGTTCTATTGCTTTAGATAACCAAGGATGTTCCAGAGGTTCTCCTTCAGGAAGTCCAAGCTTTTCCATAAAGGTCTTAAGTTTTTCAGAACCAAAGAGTCTTAAAAGATCATCTTCTAAAGATAGAAAGAAACGAGATGCGCCTGGATCTCCTTGTCTTCCTGCTCTCCCTCTAAGTTGATTATCTATTCTTCTTGATTCATGCCTTTCTGTTCCGATTACATAAAGACCACCGAGAGCTTTAACTTTCTCGGCATCTTTCTGACATTCTAAATATTTCTCATAAAGAACTTTTGCCCAATAATCCTTATATTTAGTAGTTGGATCAAGTCCCTGTTTTGCCATAGCAAGAGCTTCATTCCAAGCTCTTTCATCAATCTCAGAAAGGTCGTATCCTTCTGCCTCAAGTTGAGCCTTTGCAAGGCCCTCTGGATTACCTCCCAAAATTATGTCAACTCCTCTTCCTGCCATATTGGTAGCTATAGTTACAGTGTGAGATCTTCCTGCCTGAGCAATAATTTGAGCTTCTTTTTCGTGATGTTTTGCATTTAAAACCTGATGAGGAATTTTTTTCTTTTTAAGCATCTTTGAAAGAAGCTCGTTTTTTTCAATACTTGTCGTACCTACAAGAACTGGTCTACCTTCTTTATAACATTTTTCTATTTCTTCAACCACTTTTTCAAATTTCTCTTTTTGTGTCCTAAATACTACATCTGGATAGTCAATTCTTATCATAGGCTTATGAGTAGGAATAACCACCACATCCAAATTGTAAATCTCTTTAAACTCTGCAGCTTCAGTTTCAGCTGTTCCTGTCATCCCAGCAAGCTTTTCATACATTCTGAAGTAATTTTGAATAGTTATCATAGCTAAAGTCTGATTTTCTGCTTCTATTCTTAATCTTTCCTTTGCTTCTATAGCTTGATGAAGTCCGTCACTCCATCTTCTTCCAGGCATAAGCCTTCCAGTAAATTCGTCAACAATTATCACTTTTCCATCTTTGACTACATAATCTACATCTCTTTTAAAAAGATGGTGAGCTCTTAAGGCCTGATTTATATGATGCACAAGTCTTACATATCTTGGATTATATAAATTCTTTATGCCAAGAAGTCTTTCACACTCAGCAATACCCTCTTCTGTTAAAATAGCATTTTTAGACTTTTCATCTAAAGTAAAATGAATATCCTTTTTAAGTTTTCTTACTATCTCATCTATATAATAATAAAGATCTGTGGATTCTTCAGAGGGACCAGAAATAATCAAGGGAGTTCTTGCTTCATCTATCAAAATAGAATCCACTTCATCTATAATGGCATAATAATGTCCTCTCTGAACCATATCCTCCAATGAATATTTCATATTATCACGAAGGTAATCAAACCCAAATTCACTATTTGTTCCATAAGTTATGTCACATGCATAAGCTTTTTTTCTTTCAGAATCGCCCATTTGGTTTTGTAGATACCCTACAGTTAGACCTAAAAATCTATAAATAGGTCCCATCCACTCAGCATCTCTTTTAGCAAGATAATCATTTACTGTAACTATATGAACCCCTTTTCCAGTAAGAGCATTTAAATAAGCAGGAAGGGTTGCAACCAAAGTTTTTCCTTCTCCTGTTTTCATTTCAGCAATTTTGCCTTCGTGTAAAACTATTCCACCCATAAGTTGGACATCAAAATGACGCATTCCAAGAACCCTTCTTGCTGTTTCTCTTACCACAGCAAAGACTTCAGGAAGAAGTTCATCAAGGGTTGCTCCCCTATCTAATCTTTCCTTAAATTCTATAGTCTTCCTTGCAAGTTCTGCATCAGAAAGTTTTTGCATTTCAGGCTCTAAGGAATTAATTTTTTGAACTATAGGTTTGAGCCTTTTTAACTCTCTTTCGTTTTTAGTTCCTATGATTTTAGCTAAAACCTGAGCAATCATAACAATTTCATGCTCCCTTTTAGATTTTTATTAATTTAATACTTTTTCTTCATAAAACAACCCGCCTTGTTTGTCTCACATAAAAATTTATTCGAATAAGAGAGGTTAAATCTCAATTAAAAAAACGTAGATGAGTTTGTGGGGAGGGTTTAGCCCCTCCCCTCAGATTTCGAATCTTAGAAGTTATATCTCAAAATAGCTCTTCCTGTATAGGTCTGATAATCCGCATTGAAGT
>ERZ1669249.61-NODE-61-length-69671-cov-5.851069_pt1 | contig 69671 bp, 71 predicted proteins | sample MGYA00579293_ERZ1669249 | MGnify/ENA primary metagenome ERZ1669249 (study PRJEB41166, sample SAMN08046057) | hot springs metagenome | biome: hot spring; feature: neutral hot spring; material: thermophilic sediment; isolation source: thermophilic sediment from... | reverse complement strand
CCCGCCGCTCTACCAGGCTGAGCTACGGGCCCCAAGCTTCTTTAATAATCCAAGAGCTTTTATATTTATTTTTCTGTTTTCAACGAAACTTTCACTGCAACGTATTGGATGAGGAGGATCGTGCCTATAACCAACGATATCAATGCGATAATGGATAAGCCTGCATACGGGAGAGACGTAGTCTCAAGCCTGTAAGCAACTCCTACCTGCGTTCCCATCGAGTCAAATACGACTACGTTCTCGAAGACACTAAAGTTTGTTAACTGGAAAGAACCAGATCCCCCAGCTGGTAAGACTGTGGAATGTACGATGGTTTCATTGGTTTTAAAAGTTATGTTGACCGGGTTTGCCCCTTTATTAAGGAATTCAAAGTCGATTCTTCTAGCATTAAACACTCTAGGATCCTGTATGAGCATGCTGAGAGTGTAGAATGACTTTCCACTTACTTCAAAATCTTTATCGCCTTCAACAACGTTTATGCTTTCATAGCTTCCTAGAAATGACAGGATTATGGATAATAGGAGCAAGCCCAGCGCGAGCATTAGCAAAATCCGTGGAGTCATCAGCATTTTCTCACCATTTTTAAATTACCCTGTAGACATTATTTAAGAGTGTGAGAAATTGTCGCAGCGAGAGAAACCGCGGAGTAGGAAGCTTACCGAGTTTTTCAAGAAAAACACGCAGGAGGATTTCGAGAAAAAACCTGTCGGGAATGTTAGTGAGCAGTTGAAACCATCGGATTCTAGTGATGAGGAAGACGTGGCAAAGCACATTCTAGAATTGGTTGAATCCAGAACAAGTCAATCAAAAACGAGAAGCCTAGTCGAGGAGGAATCTAGCAAAGAGGCGTCATCGCTAAAAACCTCTAAACCGCTTGCAGATGAATTGCTGGAGCAGATTCTCGCGGAAGAAATAAAGCCTATTGAATGCGATAATAAGGGTATCTGCACTGATGGGATAAAAGTGGGAGAATTTTTCATAGATAAGTATGGTGTTAAAAGACAGAGAGGCTTCGTAAATACCACAAGGCTCCCAGTATACTTAGATGTTGTGGTGGAGGAGGCAAAGGTTTCCCCGCTTCTATCAAAAGCGTACTCTATCCAAACCAGTAGGAACGCTCTCGCAATAGTTCCAGAGGATTTTATATGTGAACTACAGGAGCGTTACGGCGTAGTCTTGGAAGGATTTGAAAAATGTGCTCAGGGGAAAGGAGTTACGGTATTTGATACCCATGGGAAGAGAAGGGTGAGGTAAAAAAGATTTAATGAATAGGAGTTTTGTAGTAAGTTTTGCCTTCTTCAATATCCGTCATTAAACGTGGAGTTCTCTTCCTCCTTCTCTTCTTACCAGCTCTAGGCTCCCATTTCATGCCTGGAGTTCCTAAGCTTCCATCCGGGTATTCAACAATCATTTTCAAAGCTAAGAGGTGGTTGACAGCTCTTCTAACCCTGTCCTCTCCTGCAATACCGCTGAACTCTTTCACCAATTCGTCGAAGAACAACGGTCTCCCCTTGTTCCTAATAGCGTTTAATACCATTTCTGGGAGCTCGCTATCTCTAGGAGCGATCTCAACAACCAGGTCGAAATCCTCATACACTATTTTCCCTTTAACCATATTATCACCATATATTAATTAGTGGGAATCTAAATATTTAAACTTTATCACTAATTAATCCCACTATATAAAAGAAATATTCATTAACCCAACTCTTTATTAAGATTATTGCGTGATTATTGATGAACCCCATTCTAGCGAGGAAAGGCGAAACGGTTCTGTTAATGGGGAACGAAGCTATTGCTAGAGGAGCACTGGAGTCTGGAATATGCATGGCCGCTGCCTATCCGGGAACACCTTCAACTGAAATAGTTGAGACACTCTCGGAAGTTGCTAAGGATTTGAAGATCTGGGTTGAATGGAGCGTTAACGAGAAAGTCGCGTTTGAAACAGCCTATGCTGCAGCGATTTCAGGGGTTAAGAGTCTAACAGCGATGAAGCATGTGGGATTGAATGTGGCAGCAGATATTTTAATGAGCAGCGCCTACGCGGGCGTTAAGGCAGGATTCGTAGTGGTTTCAGCTGATGACCCAGGTCATTACAGCAGTCAGAACGAGCAGGACAATAGGTGGTATGGGTTCATATCTCACATCCCGGTTGTGGAGCCGAGTAGCCCTAGGGAAGCATATCATTACACTAAAGAAGCGTTTAAACTGAGTGAAAAGTATGGACACCCCGTCATCTTGAGGACGACTACAAGGATTAGCCATACCAGGCAACCCGTAACCCTCGACGAGGACCTTCCAGAATCACCGGTATGTAAGGGTGTCTTCGAAAAAGCGATTGACAGGTGGGTCCTTGTCCCAGGACATGCTAGGAAGCTTAAAATGAAGCTTTTAGAGGTTTGGAGGAAGATTCAGTATGATACCGGTGAGCCTTTCGCGAAAATTATAAACCCAGGCATGAAAGACGTTATAATAGCCAGCGGGATAGCGTACTCTCACGTTGAAGAAGCTTTGAGAATTCTAGGCCTCGAGTCAAAGATTACTGTTTTAAAACTCAATATGCCTGTTCCTGTTCCAAGGAAACCTGTTGAAGAAGTGTTGAGAAATGCGGAGAGAGTATTAGTTGTTGAAGAACTTGACCCTGTGGTTGAGAAGCAGGTGAAAAGTATTTCATCAGAACTAGGTCTTGGTTGCAAAGTATATGGTAAAGAGTATGTCCCGGAAAACGACGAGCTTTCCCTCCAGGTTGTTTACAATGGGCTGTGCAGATTCCTCGATAAGTGTGAGCCGCGCATATGGGAGAGCGTTGGCGATTTGAAAATAGAGCCTGCAATACCTCCCCGCCCGCCCGTTTTATGCCCGGGATGCCCTCACAGGAGTAGCTACTATATCGTGAAAACAGCGTTGAACAAGGCTGGGATAAGGAATGTTATATTCACCGGTGACATCGGCTGCTACACTCTAGGGTTCCAGAAGCCTTTCGAGACCCAAATGACTAGTTTCGAAATGGGCGGTGCGATAGGCGTTGCCCATGGGTTGAGCAAGGTAGTGGATGAGGCGATCGTGGCGGTGGTAGGGGATTCCACGTTCTATCATGCCGGGATTCCAGGCGTAATCAACCTGGTTTTCAACAAAGGGAGGGCCGTATCATTGATTCTTGATAATTCGATAACTGCTATGACTGGGCATCAACCCCATCCAGGCACCGGTGTCACAGCTGTCGGTGAGCCCACGGTTAGGATCATGCCCGAGGATATTTTGAAAGCGGTTGGCTTCGAAACCTATGTGATCAATCCTTTGAAGGTTAAAGAATCGATAAATACCCTTGGGAAAGCTCTCGAGGAATTTAAGAGCGGGAAAAAAATTGCAATAATATCTAGGGCTCGTTGCGCGCTCGAAGTCTTGAGAGATGCTAGGAAGACTAAGACAGTACTTCCTGTTTACAAGGTAGACCCTGAGAAGTGTACTGGGTGCATGGCCTGTGTCAATCTATCAGCGTGTCCAGCTCTCGTAGTAGACCCTGACAGCAGGAAGCCAGTTATTATTGAGGATTTATGCGCAGGTTGTGGTCTATGCGCGAGCATATGTCCATTCAAAGCCATCAGTACTGCTAACACTCCCTCCCAGGATTGGGAAAAACTATGGTAGGTGGTGTGAATGAGTAAACGGTTTAATTTAGTCTTAACAGGGGTCGGGGGTCAAGGCCTAATCACTCTGGGAAGATTAATAGGTGAGGCGTGCATTAGGGCGGGCTTGAACGTTACCGTTGCTGAAGTTCACGGTATGAGTCAGAGAGGTGGAAGCGTCATCGTCCACGTTAGAATAGGTGAGGGAGACTCGCCTGTGATACCTGTCGGGGGAGCGCACCATATCATTGCCATGGAGGTCTTAGAAGCGGGGAGGTCTGTAAGGTATGCTAACAAGGATACAGTGATGGTTGTAAACGATCTCATACTACCACCTCCCTTAGCCAAGTACCCGGGTAAGAAGGACGTGATCGAGGCCTTGAAAAGCAAGCTGGGAAGAGTCTACTTATACGATGCGGAGGGCGTCAGTAAGAGAGTTATGGGAACACCCATATCATCCAACATCGCGCTCCTCGGATTCAGCCTGGGAGTAAACCCAGCCCTGGAGGATCTAATAGGTAAGACTGATGTTGAAGAAGCCATAGAGGCCATATTCAAGGGGAAAGCCCTCGAGTTAAACATGAAAGTGTTTGAAGAAGCGTTTAAGGAGGGAAAGGCGAGCATTGGAGGGTGAAAAAAACATTATTCGCGAGAGAATCGAGGAAGCAATAGATTTAATCGACAAGTTAGAGAGAATCGTGTCAAGGCTTCAGTCAGGAGACAAGGTAACTCCCGGAACATTGTTCCAAATATATGAAACCTTAATGACCCTGCGTGAGAAAATCGTGGAAATAAGAAGTTTAACCTAACCGTTCTTTTTCCTCAACACTGCTCAAATCGTGGTATGGTTTATACGTGTAAACAACGCCGATCTCTTTTGGGATAATGTTTTCAATATATGCGTGAGGTGATGCGAAAACAATCCTAGATGCTTTAGAAACCGTTTTCACGTTAGCTAGTCTAGACAGCCATGCCTCCTCTGTGCTCAAAGTCTGCACATGGGTTTTGAATAGGTAAGCTCTACGCGTGTTCAACTCGCTTATCCAAACATGCCCCCTACTGCCGATCGACACCAAGTTTATGCAGTATGCATTTTCAACAAGCAATGGGTTTTTGATAGGCATTAGAAGGCAGTTCTCCCCTGCTAGGAGAGTTATTCTACCCCCTCCCAGGATAACGACGTCTCGACCTATGATTAAATCCGCGTCTAAGAATCCTTTTATCACTATTTCACCACAGCTTACCACATGGTCCCTGAACCCGCTAAGGTAGTAGCTGGCTTCACAAACACTCTTTTCTGTTTCCATCATTACCATCATCACGATTAATGAGATAGTATTGGAAGGAATATAATAAAATAACTGCGTGATTAGTAAGTGGGGTAAGCCACTCATGGAATTATTAGGCATTGATACGCTGGTTATTGACAGAATGTCGAGAATTCTTCAGAGAAGTAGTGAGAATTTGCAGAGACTAGACTTATTCAACCCTAAATTTTATCCTTCCAGGGAGCATAGTGAGGAGGAAGTGTTGAGATATCTCACCGTAATGGTTGCGATGGATCACCGTCTGAGTCGACCTGGAAGAGTTTACGAAGCCTGCCTAGAGGATGGTTGCTACAAGGGAGCCGATCTTCTTTACCGGCTGGGCAAGGTCAAATTTGATGAAAACCCCGATTTCTTTACTCCGGAGTACTTGTCGAAAATTAGGGAGGAGGAGGTTGAGAAATGGTTGAGCATCGGTAACGCTCGCCCAGTGGACATCGTGTTGAGAACCCGTCTCCTAAGGGATCTTGGCGTGAAATTAATTAAGCTCTACGATGGGAGGGTGTCGTCCCTGGTCGAGGCAAGCAATAATAGGCTTCACGGTGATGGGATAAACCCTGGTTTCGCTGATTTTTTAAGAGTTTTTAGGGCTTTCGAAGACCCTGTTGAGAAGAAATCAATGCTTCTCGCCAAGTTTCTTCATTTCCGAGGGTTGTTTAAACCCGTTGACAAGCCCTATATACCTGTTGACAACCACTTGACAAGGATTGCGTTGAGAACAGGCATGGTAGTCGTCTCCGGTAGATTATGGAACGATATATTAAACATGAAAGAAGTGTCGATGAGCGATGACGTCTTGATTCGAATGGTCGTTAGAGAGGCCTACGGCTTGTTAGCGGAGAAGAGTGGGCGTAGCGTTTGGGAGCTTGATGACCACTTCTGGTTGCATGGGAGGACGATATGCATTAGAAGTGAAAAACCCTTGTGCGAGAAATGTATGTTTAAGGGTTTCTGCAGGGCTCGTAGAAACAATGCGTTTATGGTTTACGAGCACACATATTATAACACATGGTATTACTAAGGGGTGAGCAACCATTTCCGAGCGTGACGTACGGGAATTACTAACCTTGAACAGTATTGAGAAATTAATCATGGAGTACTTCTTGAAGAACATAAGCGTTGGAGAAATCATAGCAATAATTGACCTAAGGGAGGAAATAAAGAAAAGGGCGAAGAGCGGGGAGCTGGCATACGGGGAGATCGATGATGCCGTAATAGAAAGGGACTTGTTAACAATCATCACCAGCCTCATCAAGCGGGGTTTTCTCGAATACAATATGGGGGTTTTCAACCTGGCAGGCTGGATAAGAGATTACTTGAAGAAGAAGTACAAGTCCTTAGAGGCCGGTGTTTTCAAGAGCATAGATAAATTAACTAGTGATTAGGGGGCTTCCAGGCTATGAAGCCTTGTGATTCCTCGTCGAAGTATACTCTTATAAAGCCTGCTCTTTCCAACCGGTTCTTGATTCCTTTTAAAATACTGTAGTTGCTTTTGAAACCGGGTAATCCAGTGTAGTGATACAAGATACCGCCTGGTTTTATAACCCTGTAGAGTTCTTTGTAAAAATCTAACCCGTATAAATCACCTGTTGAACCACTGAACCTGGGTGGATCGTGAATTATCCTGTCAAAGAATGAGTCTTCAAAATATCTAACTAGATTTACAATATCAATGTTCGCAATAGTGAGCCTTTCATCACTCAGACCCTTGCTCCATGGATTCCTCTCAGCAATCCATAGAACGTTGGGATCAATCTCGGCAGATACTACTTTCGAAGCCCCTCTTTCAATAGATGCAAGCGCCGTGTATCCAAGCCCTGTGCAAGTGTCCAGTACGACGTTGCCTCGTCTAACCCTTGCCTTACTGGCTTTCAACAAGGCATCTTCCCAAGGGTTTAAGCCCACAATTCTGTGCATGTGTATTCCATTGATTTCTAGCGTGGGAGGCAGGACCATTCCAATCGCTTTTAACTTGTAATACCCTCTCATGGTTGAAACAGCTATTTCATATACTCTATCATTCTCTAAGAGAACTACCCTATCTTCCTCGCTGGGAGTAATGGCGTCAAAATCTAGCTCTATATCTCTGATCAAGACTTTTTTACCACTTACACAAACTTTTTCATGAGTAAGACCTAGATCCAGGGAGACCTCTAAGCATGAATTCCTATTTTTCAAAGCGTTGACCAGCCAACTGGTGAACCAGTACCCCTTCACGGGCTTAAAGGCGTAAACGTTACTCATAGTTCCTAACCATTGATTCCAGAGGAATAAGTCTCAAGCTACCTGTCGTCTTCCCAAGTTCTTTTCTAAGCTTTGAAATAGTATCAGAACTCCCTTCAATAATCAATATATTAATGTGGGAGTTACCGATTTTATAGTACATTGACGCTTTCACTATTTCCACGTATTTCCCCAAGATGGTTGAGGGGATGGGTTTCGAAGAAACTGCAACTATGATTGAAATACATGAGTGCTTTTCTTCCACTTCAACGTGAAGATTTTCATGCAGGTACTCGTTTAACGCGTACTCTATGACACGGGATCTCTCGCAAGAGTTTAACCGGGCCAAGTCATCTACTAAATCAGCTATTTTAACAGGTATGCTTACACCGAATCTTCTTTTCTTACTCACTTCATCCACCTCCTCAAGACCCCGTGAACCATGAAAACCACGAGGACTACTCCTGTGAGGCCCGTGGGACTCAGGTTGAAGTATAGGGATAGTAGGAATCCGACGCTACATGAGAATAGGGAAAGCGTTATCGAGTAGAGGATCAGCTCTTTTCCACTGTTAGAGTAGAAGGATGCAGTTATTGCTGGTAGAAGTATTAAAACATGTTGAAGAATGTATCCACTGACCCTTAGCAACCCTATGCTTGTTAAGCCGATAATAGTGTAGGTGAGGGTGTCGTAAACACCAGTTTTCAAACCTAGCAGTTTCACAGACACTTCGTCAATACCCAGTGAAAGTATTTCATATATTGAGAGGACGAAAATAATTGAAACCACCACCGTAACGAGAGACACGAGCAACACGTCTCTGCTGGATAGTAGGAGGGGGTCTCCGAGGAAAAGAGAGTTTAAATTATAGCTGACAGGGAAAAGCGTTATCAGCAGGTAACCCCCTATCACGCTGAAAGCCGAGGTTGAGGCTACTATTACTGCTGAAGTATTATTAGGGTCTAAACCCTTCCTGATCAATACTCCCGCTAAGTAGATGATGAACAACCCGATCAACAAAGACCATACCGGGAACTGAACCCCCGTGAGGGATTCCAGCATCAAACCCGTGATTACTGCTAGAAGGCTCGTATGGGTAGCGCTAGAGGCGAGAAACTCCATTTTTCTATAGTAAACAATAATGCTGGTCAGGGAAAATGTGAGACCCATCATTAGATACGTGGTTATCTTCTTCGGATCAAAAAATAAGGCTGAGGTCACAGAAGCTATTAAGGTTATCGTCACCAGGAGAACTAGTGTCAAATGTCTTTCCTTAAACCTCATCTCTCCCTCACCCTGACACGGCTTTTTATCAAAAACCCGGCAGCCAAGCCTATTGCACCCGTTACTCCTGACAATGCCAACACCGTGGCGTTGCTCCATCCATTTCCCTTTCTACATGTAGCCCAGGTCTCTAAGGGTGTTATATTTTGCGAGACGAGTTTTGACAATCTTGAGAAAAACGAATTATTAGTTAAGGGGGACTCAACTTTCAAAACGGGAACCCCGTATAACGAGGCTTGTTCCTCCAGGTATTCCGAGGTCTTGGTTGGCGGGTACGTCACGATCACCAACCCAACCATGTGTTCCCGCATTAGTTTTTCAACTTCCAGAAGATCCATCGAGGAGGCTTCAGCGTCGTGTTCCGCTTTAACGAGCTTGACTACTTTGATTCCTAACCATTCAACAGCGTACTGGGATAATGGTGCATCCGCAACAGCCATTGTGTCGTACTTTCCTCTGTGAACCAGTATAGTGTTTAAAACATTCTCGTAAAATGCTAAGTATCTACTTATGTAGCAGTCCCGCATTGATGGGTTTAGCTCTGAGAACAGCATTGTAAGGTTGTATGTGAAGAGTAAGTAGTTTAATGGGTCGTACAGTACAGCATGGTAGTTGGGTTGTCTGGTGTTAGGATTCGTCAACAATATAATTCCGCTAATACTGGTAACCTCTACAAGGCGTCCGTCGAGCTCGCCAGTGTTTACAAGCTCCTTAATTTGCAACTCAGCATGTGTATGAGCGGTTGAAACGATAACATCGGCTTTCTTCAAATAATTCACATCATCAGGGGTCAGCATGTATTCATGGGGATCAACTCCAGCTGGAATCAAACCTTTAACAGTATCGCCGGGACACGTGATTAGTGAAATATCTGGGACAAGGCTTGAAAACGTTGTGACAATGGTTAACCCCTGTGTTTCGCCATGGTACGAAGGTAGCCATATCAAGCCGATGATGAGGAATACTATTAAAGCCTTTCTCAACCCTACCACCGCATTGTGCATAAATAAATTTTAACCCTTTAAAATAATTTGTGCACAGGGATGGGCATGAAGATTTTGCTTGAAAATTTAACCATTATACGTGGGGCGAAAAAAATCGTAGAGAACTTTACAGCTGAATTCCAAGGCCCCGGTTTGATCCAAGTAATAGGCCCTAATGGCGCCGGCAAAACAACTCTTTTCCTCACGATCCTGGGTTTGCTAAAGCCGAGCAAAGGCAGAATCCTCATAGATAAAGACGATGTTACCGGTTCAACCCAGAAATTGAAGGGGATGGTCGCATATCTTCCACAGAGGTTTGAAATCCCTAGGAATCTCCCCCTAACGGTTTTCGAGTTCATGGAGTGTTGCATGAGGCTAAACAGTAAATGGCCCCGCGTATTTGGGAGAAAAGCCAGCTCCGAGAGGATAGCGGAGGCATTGAAGCTGGTCGGGCTGGAGGAGCAATTATGGGCTTCGAAGATTTCGAGGCTTTCAGGAGGCCAGTTTCAGCGATTAATGATAGCTCGCACATTAATGCTTGACACGCCAATCATAATCCTCGACGAGCCCCTTTCCAACATAGACCCGGAGGGAAGGAAAATGATGGCGGATCTTTTCGGTCGAATATCCAATGAAAAACTCATCATCTTAAGCTCACACGACCCCATGCTCCTCATGCCTTACACCTCCAAGATCCTAGTACTTGGCAATGGCCAGGCCTATTACGGAGCACCTCAAGACGTTGTCACTAAGGTTGTGCTGAATAAAATATATGGAGAATGCTTGATAGAGGTTAAAGATCACATTCACATTGCAGACTGGCACTGAAGGAATGGATGGGGCGTGTCTCCCATAATGCTTCGGCTCTTGGAAGGCGAAGTCCTTTTGTATAGAGGGTTGGGATGGGTTGTTAAAGGTTATCAGCACCCAGGAGACGCGATTGTAGCATATCCCAGATATGACCTGGTCAACAATGGAAAACTCTACCACCATGAAATAAAATGGCTCGCAGAATCGATGAGGTTTTGGGACTGCATTAAGCGGAATGCCCCGCTAATTCCCTTAGCCGAAGTCTTCAAGCCGGTAGCAAGGGTGAACCAGCAAGTAACTTACTTATTGTCAACCCTGTCGGAGCTGATCAGGAATAAAGGGGAGGAAGTAGAAGTGAGCGGTTCCTCGATACTTGGTTTTAGAAATCCTAGGGATGTGGACGTTATAGTCTACAATAGCACGGTTGAAACAGCATCGGTGCTAAGAGAACTCTTAAACAAAGGTGTGCTGAGGAGAGCGGGTGAATACATTATTGTCAATGAGTATTTAGAGAAGCATTCTTCTAGAATGCCGTTGGAGAACTATTTAAAGCTGAAGCGTAACACGTTCCTGCATTTTATTCTAGGAGGTGTCCACGTTAACGTTAAACTAGTATCGCTGTCAACAGGTTACAATTATTGTGTGGATAAGGTTGAAGAATATGCTTCTTACAATGGGTTTTTCAAGGTGTTGGAAAGAATAACCGCACCCCTTATACCTGCAAGATATCTTGCCAGGGTTGGTAACGAAATAATGGAGTTGGAGTCGTTAAGGGAGGTTTACTCGGAGCTTGAGCCAGGCGAATACTACGTGGCAGGGGGTGTTATCGAGGAGAGGAGAAGAGGCAGGGTCCTCGTTCCAGACCACGGTGTAGTAATTCCTCAATAAATCTCGATAGATTGAGATGTGATCATATAGTTTGAAGAGAAGAGGAGAGAAGAAAATAAAAATGGTTTATCGGGCTAACCCAGCCCTCTTTAACACGCCTCTCACAAAATCGGGTGTTGCTGGAATCCTGTTCAACAATCTATTGGCTTGCTTGCTTCCAATAGCGTGGGCTATGGCGTTCACTATTGAGGGAGCTATCGCAACTATTGAGGGTTCTCCTAATCCTTTGGCCCCGAAGGGCCCTCTTATGAAGCCTGCTTCGACAAAGTCCACGTTAATTCTCTCTGGAATATCAAGGCCTGTTGGAATATGGTATGTGGAGAACGAGGTGCTGTAAACGTGCCCGTTTTCTGAATGAACAGTGTCCTCCATGAGCGCGTAGCCCATTCCCTGGATGTATCCTCCAACGCCATGATGCTCGGCACCAGTCCTGTTGACAACCCGGCCAATGTCGTATACAACGGTCGCTTCCACGACCTTGGTCAACCCGGTTTCAATATCTACTTCCACATCGCTCACTACAGCTCCGAAAGTATAGGTGAAGTATGGCTGTCCGGTGCCCGTCTCCTCGTGCCATTCAGCCGGGGGTGCTCTGTAATATCCGAACTCCTGGATTGGTATCCCCTTCCAGAAGGTTTGCTCTATGAGCTCTTTCCAGGTTATATGGTGGTCCGGCTGATCCTTACAGTATACTTTGGGTGCCTCGATCACAACATCCTCAGGGCTTACACATCCCAGCATTTCAGCAGCAAGCTTGTTCAATCTCTGCCTAATCTTGTACGCCGCCACCAGGGTCGCGTTCCCGCCCATCGCGGTCGATCTCGAGGCCACAGTTGGACCTGCGTCCGGGGTCGCAGCAGTGTCTGGAGGCTCGATTTTGAAATAGCTTGGCGGAACGCCAAGTATCTCGGCTGCAATGTTGACTAGTCCTTGTAGAGAGCCTTGGCCCATGTCGGTTAAACCGGTTCTGAATATTATGCTTCCATCTCTCTGAATTATGAGCGATACGGTGGAGAAGTCAGCTCCCTCAGCCCCAATGCTGTTCCCATGATACATTAAAGCTATACCAATGCCTCTTCTCGCAGGGCCTTTAAGCGTGCTGTATAGTTTTCTCTTCTCACTCCACCCACTTATCTCTAGAGCTCTTTTGATAGCATCCTCTAAGCCTACCCCGTGATCTAACAGCTGGCCGTGAACCGTTCTATCACCGTTTCTCAAGATATTCTTAAGCCTGAACTCCACGGGATCCATTCCTAACTCCTCAGCAAGAAGATCCATCTGCCTCTCAACCGCGAACGTGACCTGCGGGTTGCCGAAGCCTCTGAACGCTCCAGCAGGGACTCGGTTGGTATAGACTACAGCCAGGTCGACGCGGGCGTTTCTAACCTTGTAGGGTCCAGTGCTGTGAACAACAGCTCTCCACCCTACGAAGGGCCCAAGACTCGCATATGCTCCAGTATCAAGCACTATGTCAGCGTCAACGGCTAGGAGGGTTCCATCCTTGCTTGCCGCATGCCTATACTTCGCCACCATTGGGTGGCGCTTCGTATGACCTATTATTGACTCCTCCCTTGTATGGAGAACTACTGCTGTCCTCTTCAATGCCAGGGCGGCTAGCGCGGCTTTAGCTGCGATCTCGTTTCCAACATCCTCCGCCCCTCCGAAACCGCCTCCTAGCGCAGGCGCTACAACCCTCACCATGTTGAACGGGAGTCCAAGAACGTTTGAAACAGCTTTTCTCGTGTCGAACGGACACTGCGTCTTCGCGTATATCGTCACGCTTCCATCAGGTTCAGGGATAGCTATTGCGGCCTCCGGCTCCAGGTAAGCGTGCTCCTGCATTGGGGTTCTATACTTGTTTTCCACAACGACGGACGCTTCCTTGAACGCTTTTTCAACGTCTCCAACCCTTATCTTGTACCTGGACAGGACGTCGCTACCTCTCTCATCATGTATTAGTACATGCTCCTTCTCGGTCAGCCCGTTTAAATCCATTACCTGCAACACATCCGTGTAAACCGGGAGAGGCTCGTAATCAACGTTTACTAGCTCGCCTGCATCTCTGGCGTTCTCGAGAGATTCCGCAACGATCAATGCTACTGTATCCCCGATGAATCTAACCTTCCTATCCGCTAGCAATGGCTGGTCTGGTAGCACATACCCCACGTCGTTAATCCCAGGAATATCCCTGGCTGTTATTACCTTTAGAACACCAGGGTATTTCAAAGCCTCACTGTAGTCTATCTTCTTTATCTTGGCGTGAGCGTACTTGGAGCGTACGCTGTGGACGAATACTGCGTTCTTGAACAAGTTTATCATGTCTGCCGTGAACAGCGGCTTACCCGTGATCTTTGAAATAGCGTCCCATCTCACCACGTGCTTGCCCAGGTATGTGAACTCCTTTGTCGGCTTGTCCTTTGTTTTCGTGAACATTTCTTCAACGATTTGGACGTAATCCGGCTTGCTCACATGCTTCACCTCCCTATAACTTTCATGTGGTACTTTTCACGCACTTGTTTCTCATCAAAGTATATTTTTCCCTCTTTGATGTACTTTGCCGCTAGCTTAGCGGCGGCGAAATAGTAGTGGTAGCTCCCACACCTGCACAATACGCTGCTCAACCATTCCTTAACCTGCTCCTGATGAGGTTCCGGATGGGTGTCTAGAAGAGCCTTGGTCATCATCATGAAGCCCGGGGTACAGAAGCCGCATTGAACACCCCTTGTCTCTAAGTACGCTAATTGAATAGCGTGAAGCTTGCCCTCGGGCGCCAGTCCCTCAAGAGTTAACACTTCGGCCCCGTCAAGCGTAGCGGTGAGTGTTAGGCATGAATGTCTCGGCAAACCGTTAACAAGCACGATGCACGTGCCGCATTCTCCTCTGCCGCAGCCTTCTTTAACGCTTGTGAGACCCAGCCTGTACCTGAGAGTGTCCACAAGCCTCTCATGGGCTGGGACTTCGAGAACATGCTCTTTACCGTTTACTTTCAGATTAACCTTGAAGCTCATGCTCAATTCAGATCACCCCTTTCTCAATCCGGGTTTTACACTTGAGGAGACCTCTCCTCAAAGCAACCTTCGACATGTCTAATCTATACTCTGCTGTCGTCCACCAATCAGTTATTCTCTCCATATACGTTGGTAAGACCTCTTCAGCCGCCTTCTCGATTAAATCCTCGGAGAACGTTTTACCGAGCAAGAAGCCTTCAACCTCGTGAGATCTTGCAGGAGCTCTCTTCCCCTTAACCATGTCAAAAGCTATTTTAACATCACGGATCTTTCCCTCCTCCAACGTGAGGAAGAAGGCGCCTGTTATGATTCCAGCTATTAGTAGTTCGCGCCTATCGAATTTAACAAAGCTACTGCTGGAGCCTTGTGGGGGAATAGCAAACTCTACTTCTTTCACCAGCTCGTCCGGCCGTAGGTCAGTAATCCTTTTATCAAGTATGAATTTTTCCAGAGGGATTGACCGCTCGCCCCTACTGCTTACTGCCTTGACGTTCGCATTGTAGGCGAGGAGAAGTGTTGCATAATCACTATACTGGGTTCCAGCAACCACGTTTCCCCCTATTGTGGCAGAGAATCTTATGGCGAGAGTGCCGAACTTCTTCCACGTGTCAACGAATCCTGCGAATCTAACGTCGCTGTGAAGGAAGGTTCTGCTTATCTCGTAGAGGGTTGTCGTAGCCCCTATCCTCACCTTACCATCTTCGATTTTCACATAGGAAAGATGTTTCTTCAGAGGTGAGAGGTCTAGCAGGTACTTCGGCGTTGGGATTTTCTTATCTCTTATCAGTACTAACAGCTCTGTGCCTCCAGCTAGAGGCTTGACATCTGGCGCGTTTTTAGAGAGGAATTCTAAGGCGTCTTCAAGGGTTTTCGGCCTATACAGTCCGAATATTAGAACTCACCTCTCGTTGAGAGAATGTTATACCCGGGTGGGTTAAAAAATCTTAAATATCATGATTCACTATACTCTTCAATCCTATACTTGCTGTTAGAAATCCTTTTATACATTAGTGCTAATATTCTTCCACAGAGGTTGTAACCATGAAAGTATGCAGGGACATGGTAGAATGTATTGGTGCAACACCAATAATAAGACTATCCAGGGTAGTGCCGGAGGGATTCCAGCCTGAGATATGGGCTAAGATGGAGTTCACCAACCCTACCGGCAGTGTAAAGGACAGGATGGCATACTATATGATTAAGAAAGCGATGGAGAAAGGCGAGTTGAAGCCTGGCATGACCCTTGTAGTTCCAACAACCGGGAACACCGGCATAGCCTTCTCAGCGCTTGGAAGCGTCCTCGGTTTCAAAGTGCTAATAGTGATCCCAGAAGAAATGAGTGCTGAAAGATTCATGCTCATGAGATTGTTCGGCGCAGACTTCTACTTCACTCCTGGAGGTGAGAGCGATGCTGATAAAGCATTGGAGATTGCTAAGAAGCTTGCCGCGGAAAACCCTGATAAATACTACTTCTTCGACCAATGGGGTGATGAGGCAAACGTTGAAGCACACTACGAGACAACGGGTAAGGAAATACTTGAGCAAATAGGCTGTCCCAAAGCCTTCGTAGCGGAGGTTGGGACAGGCGGGACGCTAATGGGTATTGCTAAAAGACTCAAAGAGGAGTGCAGAGACGTGATCGTGGCTGGTGCGGAGCCTGCTGAATGCCCAGTTGCAGCTGGATGGTTCAAGACGGGCAAGCCTGGCCCATGGGGCAGGCACGAGATCGAGGGTGTTGGCGACGGATTCATCCCGGATATTGTGATGAGATATAAGCATTTGCTAGACGACTTCGTAACGGTGTCAAGCGATGAGGCAATAAATATGGCAAGGCTTATTGCGAGAAGGCAGGGTCTTCCCGTAGGTATTAGTAGCGGAGCAAACGTTGTCGCAGCCATTAAGCTAGCCCAGGAGCACAAGCTTGGGAAGGGAGACAAGGTTGTAACTATATTGCCAGACTACGCTGCAAGATACTTCAGCACCAGGCTGTTCAAGAAGCAGAGGGAAATAGCTAGCAGGAAGCAAATCTTAGATGAACTAGATATTTAACCCTAGCCCTTCATCAAAATTTTTTCCTCCTTTTCTTTACTTCTCTCTACTTTCTTCTTTAAATTCATACAATGGTTTAAAAGTATATATTTATTATTAAGATATGCAGTGACACCGTATGAGGCTTGGGAACAAAGTTGACACGGATGTAAACAGGAAAGTGTACCTCGCGGAGACCGCTACGTACAATTTCGCCGTAAATATTTCAATAGGAATGAGCAATGCTCTACTGATCAGGCTTCTCTCATACGGTGTTTCAGAGCTTGGTTCACTCACATTCGTAAGGATACTCGCGTACGGGGTAAGCCAGGTTCCTGCTGCACTTCTCGTCGAGCACTACCGACATAGAAGAAAAATGCTGTGGAATTTGTTCGGAGCTATAAACAGGCTGGGACCAAGCCTCCTGATTTTCTCACTGATTCTCCCAAAAGAGTACTCTTTATCATTTGCTCTAACAATATCTTTTCTCTCACAGTTTGCGGGAGGGGTGGCCGGGGTTGCAGCCACAGACGTGTTAGCTGATATCATACCAGTCGAGGAATCTCCTTATTTCTTCTCTAAGGTTAACCAGTTGAACTATGTTTCAATAAGCCTGGCCTTTATAACCTCGTTCGCCACTTTCGCGCTAATACCTGATTACCTGGTTTCCTACCAGCTTCTTTACGCCATTTCTTTCACTGTGGGACTGGTCTCCACCCTGTTCCTGGTTAGGATTAAGGATCCGAAGGGATTTGTGAATCACGGGAGATCGATGACAAGGCTGTATGATGATTTAGAAGTGGTTAAATTCATCTTTACTGATAAGAGGCTGAGGAGATATCTCCTAGTAATATCGTTGTTTAATTTCTCGGTCAACATTCCAGCCCCGTTCTGGGACTATATCGTTATGGTCGTGATCGGAGGTAACGAGCTAATTGTTGTGTTGAAAAATGTGGTGAGTTTAGCGGTAAAATCAGTAGGCATGTTCTTCTGGAAAAGAGAGATTGTTAAGTTTGGCTTGAGAAAAGTAACAGTAGTCGGCATGGCCTCAACAGCTGTGGTTCCAATACTTTACAAGGATTTTGCCACCACTACAAGCCTCCTAGGTATTGAGGCTGTCAGCGGCTACGTATGGGCTCCCCTGGACCTCTCCATCTTTCTCTACAATGCTTACCTGCCTCCGAAGGAGGTTAGACCTGCCTACCTCTCACTCCTAGGCTTAACCATAAACTCTGTTTCCAGTTTAGCCTCCATGATGGGCACTATCATAGCGGTCTCAACAGGGGATGTGGGAAGCGTCCTGCTAGCCTCGAGTGTTTTAAGAGGTGTCACAGCATCCATCGCTTACGCCACGTTGCCTGAGGTTGAAGAGAAGAGTACTGGGGTGCGCAAGTAGTATAGTTATAAGAATTATTGTAGAATCAATAACATGGAGTGATAGATGGTAGCATGAGAATAGACCCCAGTCTTTGCATACTATGTAGGGGAAGAGGCTTCTGCGGCCTTTCCTACTGCCCAGTTTTATCCAGGACAAAAGCCCAGCTCAAGCTGAGGAAAGTTGAAGCCTCGAGGGTAATTGAAGGCTCCTCACCCCCTGCAGTCTTCATTGGCAGATATGGGTATCCATATGTCAGGGTTGGAGCTTCAACGCCGCCCTTGACAGGTGATACTTCACTCTACGATTACCCTGAGAAATGGATTAATCTCAAGATTGATGACGTGTTGGATTTCAGGTGGAGCTTGATAACAGGGTTCACCGTTAACCAGGTTAGAGCGGTAGACAACCCACTAGTAGAGAATATGAGATTGATGGTTATGAGCGCGAAGCCCGTTGACGTATATATCGAGGTTTCAAAGCCACCGAGGCCTGTGATCACTTTTGACGAGCACCTGCCTCCAATGGGTCCGAGATCACCGCTGGAAAAAGTCAAGTTGATCGGGAACCCCAGCATACCTGGGCCTGTAGAGAGCGCTGTTTCAGACCACGATCTCGAGGCTGAGAAAGCGGTGCTGAAACTATACTTCGACGGCATCCCCGTATCCCACATTCAGAAAATCTTCAGCATTGGAGCCCTTGGAGTTAGGGAGCAGAGAAAGCTTGTCCCCACAAGATGGAGTATCACAGCCGTAGATTACATCATCTCTAGAAATCTCCTGAAAAATGTTAAAAGATACGACGTGTTAAGCGAGATACAGGTATATGAGCACAGGATTCACGGAAACCTGTTTGTAGCGATACTATACCCTGAGAAATGGAGTTACGAATGGATGGAGGCCTGGTGGCCCGGGTCAACCTGGAACCCGTTGTCAACAAGCGTCGTTGTCGAGGGAGACTACGAGGATTATAAAGGCAGGGATACCTACCCCGGAATAGGCGGGTGCTACTACGCCAGCATGCTCGCAACCCTTGAACACTTGAACAGGGTTAGAAAGCAGGCGACGGCTATTTTGCTCAGGGAGATCTATCCTAGTTTCAACCTTCCAATCGGCGTCTGGTTTGTCAGGGAATCTGTGAGGACAATGTTCTCGAAACCGCCTGTTTTAAAGACAACGAACCTTGAAGAGGTGAGGAGCTATCTCGACGCGAACACTAGACTCGGCGCGCTGAAATGGTTTTCATCGTCTAAGCTTATTCGAAGAATTATCACGGGGAGGAAAATCACGGATTTCTTCAGAAAGGGATAGGGATTGTTTAAGACTTGTGAAATCATTAAGCAGAGAACAATGACAGCTTTATCGAGGAGCGGGTTGCCAGGTCTGGATTATGCTTTAAACCCTTACATAGGTTGCATGCACGCCTGCGTATACTGCTACGCTAGGCTTTACACACGTGATAAGAGAGTATCCGAGAACTGGGGGAGGATTGTTATCGTTAAGGAGAACCTGTTGGAAGTTTTAAACAGCGAGGTTAAAAGACTGAGGAGGGGCGTGGTTGGTGTTGGAACAATAACCGATGCCTACCAGCCTGTTGAAGCCGTGTATAAACTTACAAGGGAGGCTGTGAAAATCCTGCTGAAAAACGGGTTCAAGATTTCCATTCAAACCAAAAACCCACTTGTATTAAGAGATGTTGATGTTTTAAGCGCTGGTAAAGAACTCGTCGACATCGGCTTCACCATCACCTCCATCGAATGCGGTAGGTCGAGAACATTGGAGCCTAACGCGCCTTGTCCAGAAGCAAGAATAGAAGCCTTGAGAAAACTCAGCAGGTCTGGATTTAACACATGGATTTTCTACGGACCCATCATACCAGGGTTCAACGATGACGAAGATACCATAACACTCCTTGTAGACATCGCATCTGAAACAAAAAGTATCCTATACTACGACCCTCTTCACTTCAAGCCATTCATGAAGAGTCCAAGCCACCCATTGCACTCTCTCTACGCTTCAAGAGCGTTTCCGCAAAGAATTAGGAAAACAATCTATCATCTACGTCAAAAATGTTTAGAACGCGGCATTCAGTGCAGGGGAGGGTTCGACTAATCTCCTTCCAGCCCTGAAGGGGAAGTTATCAGTTGTAACTATTGCCAGCGAGTCTTCCACCAGTTCTTGGTAAAAGTCTTTTGGCTCTTCGCCGAGAACAATCTCCACTCTAACATCATGTTGCCTGAAGAAGAGGTCTAGGTATTCAAAGCCAAACCTCATTAATCTATCTTTATACGTAGCAACTATTACGTCGACCTGTTCATTCACTACGCAGTCGAGGAGCTTGAGCAGACCTTTACGGGTGGTATTGAGGCTGCCGACCGTGTCACTTAAAACATCGACTACTCTATATCCCTTGGAACTACAGTACTGTGTTGGATACTCAACCTGTCTCTCTAACAACTCTTCTGGTCGGAGGAGTTAGAGCGAGCATAGACAACTGCTTTATTTCCAACCGGAGCATGTAACCCCTGAGGACTCTTTCCAGCCTCGCCCTCAAGTATTCTGTAACCACCAGCAGTTCTAACAGCTCTAACCCAGAGGGAAAGAATAGCCTAACCGGTACCGAACCTTTCACAAACCTCCCCAGGCCTCAGCAACCTCTCTGAAACCTCTGCCGCTAATAACAATGAATGAGGAGGAGGCTCGTAAATCTAATAACCCGTAATAGAAGAAAAAACAGCCTTGTCAATTCAGTGACCAATCGTTTCCTGAAGGTCAATTGCTAAATCCTCTAGTGTGGATGAACCACCCTCTATTAGCCAATCGTCTTCTAGTGTTTACTCGTTGCTTCTAAAAACTGCGCGGCTCTCGAGTACGGAGACTCCAGAAAGAAGCCTTCGCCACACCTAGGACACACTATGAGAATAGGCCTCTCTCTTTCCTCAGGCAGGGAATGCTCTTCTACAACGTAAATCGTTGTCTCATACATATAGCTGAATTCTTTCATTTCTCCTTCGAAGCCACAGTTAGGACATTTCAACCTCATGCTTAATCAATAATAGTTTGTCTAAACCCCTTTAATAATGATATTAGTTAGCTATAGGAACAACATAACACGTTTTATTAGAGTTTGGAGGACGCTGAAGTCTCATGTAATGGATTAGGTTTTCGATGAACGGGTCTTAAAATAAGCGATTTAAATCAAGTATTGTACGAGAATCTTCCACTAGTCAGCCCTGCCCACAGTGAGGTAAGGTCAGGAAGAAATATGTGCCTGAGCCGTGGCTGCAGGATTGTGTTGGAAAATGTTAAACTAGTATGTGAACCTTCACCTGATCTCGTTGAAAACTTCTCGCAAAGGCTTCAACACCTTCACTAAGAGGGTATTCACTGGTCACGAGATCATCGACCTTAACGAGCCCGTTTCTTAAAAGCTCGATCGCTTTTTCAAAAGGCCCGCACCGGCTTCCAACGAGCCTCGCTTCTTTCACGACAAATTTAGTAACGTCGAAATAGATTGGGACTCCATGGGTGGATTTAACCGAGATGATCCCCCTAGGCTTTACAATTTCAACCGCTAGTTTCATGCCGTCGGGGCTCCCGGTGGCTTCCACCACGTAGTCGAATCCTTGTCCCTCACTAGTATGCTTTTTAACGTACTCAACTATCTCGGCTTCATCAACGATTTCATCCACGTTTGAATTTTCAACGAAAACTTGTTTTGGAGAGTCTTTTCTAACAACGGCGACGAGCCTTCTCGGACGTATAATGGATGATATAGTTCTTAACGCAAGCAGGCCTATGGTTCCAACACCTATGACAGCAACGCTGTGAAAGCTTGCGACGGGCGACAGCTCAAGCATCTCGACTATGGAGGCTAATGGTTCCACGAAGGCTGATTGAACCTCTGAAAGCTCTTCAACGTTGTGGACGAGGTCGTATCTTGATACCACGTACTCCGCCATGCCCCCGTCCCTGGTTATTCCAAGGGTTTCCCTGTAGGGGCAGTGGGTTTTCAACCCTTCCCTGCAGAAGGAGCATTTTCCGCAGTAGAAGTTTATCTCGCTTGTCACGCTAGCACCGATTAGAGAAGGCTCAACCCCCTTCCCAACATCTACTATTTTCCCAACCAGCTCGTGGCCGGGGATTATGGGTAGCTTACCCGGTCTGTAGCTCCCCTTGTAAAAAGCTTTATCTGTTCCGCAGATCCCTACTCTTTTAACCCTTATTAGAACCTCGCCACTACCTGGTTTCGGATCTTCGACCTCTTCTAAGCGCAGGTCTTTAGGAGCGTGAAGCACGAGAGCCTTCATCCCAGCCACCTACTCCTTAATGTAGGGCTTGCCGAGAGCCTTCGGCATCTTAACCTTCTTCATGATCACTACCACAGTGATAAGCGTGGCCAGGTATGGGAGGGCTTTGAACAAGCTTTGCCCACTCGTCCTCAAGAAGGTTAAGTACTCGGGGAGCATTAATTGTTGCACCTTCAGCGACAGCCACGTTGCAAAAGCCTCGAAAAATCCGAACAGAAACGCTCCTACTATAGCCGTTAACGGGTTCCAGTTGCTGAAGGATACATTTGCCAGTGCGACGAAGCCCCTGCCCGAAGTCATCTCCCTGCTGAAGAATCCAACCCAGTTGACAACTAGGAAGGAACCAGCCAGTCCGGTGTAAAAACCGCCGACACCTGTTAGGAGAAGCCTAGTCCTGTACACATTAACCCCCATGGCTTCAGCAGAGTGCGGGTTCTCGCCGCAAGCCCTTATCCGGAGGCCCCAAGTAGTTTTCTCTAGCAAATACCATGAAGCTACTGCAAGCACTACTGCGACAATGCTTATAGGCTTCAAGGTAAGTATGGCATTGCCTATGGGTAGTTGGAGATCTGCCAGCTTCTCCACACTAGGGGATCCCCCATATTCCCCCCAGAGCCTGTAAAGCGCTAAGGTCGCTACTCCAAGAGCTAACATGTTTATTCCCGTGCCCACCACTATCTGGTTGCTGTGAAGGTAGGAGCTCAGGTATCCCATCAGCAGGCCTGTTGCAAGACCTATTGTGGACGAGATTAATAGTGCCAGGTATGGGTTACTTGTGTAATGTGTTATTATAGCGCTGGTTAAAGCGCTGAGTATCATAATGCCTTCGAGACCAATGTTGACTACACCGGATTTCTCGGTGAGAATCTCTCCTGCAGAGGCGAGCAGAAGCGGCGTCATTGATGTAAGAGAGAGGGATAATAGGGTTACAATGTCTTCGACAGGTATCATTTCCGCCTCACCTTAAGCACGGCCTTCATGTAGTGATATGCGAAGGGTATCGCCAGGGATATGACAATTATACCTATTATCAAATCCGCTACCTGATGGGGAAGCCCAAGCCTGGTCTCAATCCACTGCCCCCCTATTAGAAGCCCTGAGAGAAAAATACTTGAAACCACTACCCCAATCGGGTTGTTTCTCCCTAAAAGGCTTGCCCCTATACCCAGAAACCCATACCCGTACAAGCTCATCATCATGGTGTCAAGCCTGTGCACGATACCTAGCACTAGGACGGAGCCACCGAGACCCGCCATAGTACCCCCCAGAGCGAACGATGCTAGCATCAACTTTCTGTTTTCAAACCCGGCAATCATTGAGGCTAATGGATTAAGGCCTGAAACCCTCATTGCGAAGCCTAGTCTCGTCCTGTAGAATAGGAACGCCCCGGCAATAGCTGCTGCAAGCGCTACAAGGAAGGAAGTATTCAGCCTAAGAAATCCTAAATCCATTAAAGGTAGCTTCGCCGTGTCAGGAACTTGCCGTGTCAAATGCGGTATAGACGGGTCTGTAAGATAAGTGGCTATGGCAAACATCGAGATGTTGAAGAGAGCCCAGTTGATCATTATCGCTGCTACAACCTCGTTAACATTCCTGTAAACCCTCAAGACCGCTAGCAACATGCCCAGAGCTGCACCTGCTAAGCCGCCGGCTATTAAGGCTAGCAGCGAGTTGCCAGTGTACAAGGCTATTATAAGCGAAGCTATGGCTCCAACGTATAACTGACCTTCTCCTCCGATATTGAACAATCCGGTTAGCGAGGGATACAGAAAGGCTAAAGCGGTGAAAATCAGTGGAGAGGCTCTTGACAAGAGGTAGCTAGCATTGTCAAACCCCTTGCTAAACATCACAGAGTATGCTACTAAGGACAGGTCTGACGAGTATCCCATAAGAATCATTATAAAGGCTGTAATAATGAGAGATAAGAGAATTGATAATGAGACTTCTAACAAAGCTAGCCCGTATTCTCTTCTCCTGCTGGCAATGTTCTCAAACAATTTCTCTAGAATACCCGGCTTCCCGCTCAACAAGAACCACCCATGCACAATCCTATTTTCTCCACAGTTAAACCACCAGGTGTGCCCTCCGCTGTGATCCTACCGTTGAACATGATAACTAAGCGGTCACTTAACGTTAAAAGCTCCTCAAGATCTGAGGAAATAAGTAGGACAGCGCCTCCCTTGTTTCTGTGATCAAGGAGAAGTCTTCTTATTTGCTGAGTAGATTTAACATCAAGTCCCTGAGTCGGCTCCATGGCTACCAATAACTTAGGGTTTTTAACGAGCTCCCGGCCCGTCATAACTTTTTGCTGATTCCCACCACTGAGATGTTTAACGAGAACCCTTGGGCTGGCGGCCACTACCTCGTAATCCTTGATTACTTTCAAAGATAAACTCTCTAATTCCTTTGTCCTTATGACACCGAACCTGCTTACCAAGTGTATATGATTCGTAAGCAAAATGTTTGCAGATATATCCATTTCACCTATAAGCCCGATCTTCCTCGACTCAGGGATGAACGATATTCCTTTCCTCAACCTCTCCTCTACAGATAGGCTTGCTATATCCTCGTTTTCAAACAAGATCCTCCCTTTAACAGGCCTCCTCAACCCTATAATGGTCTCAGCTAATTCCTTCTGGCCATTGCCTTGTATGCCCGCAACCCCTACAACTTCCCCGCTATGTATTCTCAAGGAGATCTCTTTCAGAGTGCTCTGTTCCTTATCGCCTTTCACTTCAATATCTTCTAGGATGAGGATTTCCCTAGAGAGATTGTTTGATGATGTTTTACCTGTTTGATTAAGCTCGGGTAATTCCTCCCCAATCATCATCTTCGCAAGTGTTGACTCATCAATGTTAGCTGTTTCAGCCTCTCCAACCTTTCTTCCTTTTCTCAACACTACAACTCTATTCGTCAACTCCTTGATTTCTCTCAACTTATGCGAGATGAAAATAACTGAAACACCGTTCTCACGTAGCTTTTTTATCAGTCTGAATAATTCCTCTATCTCAAGAGGGTTTAAGACGCTTGTTGGCTCGTCAAGTATTAGGATTTCAGCCCCAGTTATTAGTGATTTAATTATTTCAACCTTTTGCTGAGCCCCTATAGGTAGTCGAGCAACCGGTTCATCTAATGGGATTTGAAACCCCAGGGTTTTAAGAACTTCTTCCACCTTTCTACGTGTTTCATCGATGGATGCTTTTTTATCAATAGTGCTCATGAATAAGTGCATATTCTCCTTTACGGTGAATTCATCGATTAGCGAGAAATGCTGATATATCATCCTTATCCCATGCTTCAAAGCATCCCATGGACCGTGTAAGTTTACCTCCCGTCCTTTTATGTAAATCCTACCTGAGGACGGCTTTATCTCACCGTATAAAATCCTCATCAAAGTGGTTTTACCCGCGCCGTTCTCGCCGAGAAGCCCGAGTATTTCACCTGGGTATATTTCAATAGACACGTTATCCAGGGCTTTAACTCCATCAGGGTATGTTTTGCTTATGTTTTCAAGCCTCACAAGAGGCTCTTTCACCATTGATTCTAACCCGTAATCACTTTTTTGAAGGATATGGGGTTTGAGGGATAAAAAATTAGACCGATCCCTTAGAAAGCGCGGCGTTTAAATTGCCGTTGATCAATGCATCTATTATGCTGTTATATTCCTCGATGCTGACAGGGTCTTTGAAAGCTATCTCACCGCTCGCAATCTTCTGGTAAAGCTCGTTGTAGATTCCCCACGTGGATGAATCGATGTATTGTGTTCTAGTCTGGTTCACTATGGACACAACCTGGTCCACGGTGTAATCTTTCAGTTTGCCAACATCACGAGCCCATTCTGCGAACGTTCTCACACCTTCCAAATCCCATATACCCACACCTGACTCGGCAAGGCCGAGGACCTTGATTCCAGGCTCCCACTTCTTCTCAACGACCATTTTAATAGCTGTATACACGGCGACATCCACTCTTTTCGCACCGCTAAGTGGAATATACTCAGGAGCATACCACTCCTGGCTCGCATCCTGCCCTATTGCGAACGCCTTCCCCATTTGATTCTTATTCCAGTCGACAACAGCATCCATCATGCCTACGTGTGTATACCCGGCCAACCCGTATAATACCGGGGCTCCTTGCTGGAGCATCTGCCATGCAGTGTTGTAGCCTACCTGTGGATCCGTGAAAGTGTTGGTGTACTGCCATAAGAGGCTTACATTGTAGCCTGTCTTCAATTCAAAGTACTTTATTCCGAAGAGATACCCTATGTGGAACCTCCAGAGAGGCGGTATGCTCATCCCCGCTACGGCACCCACCTTGTTCGCGTTAAGGCTTTTAGCCATCCCCGATGCTAAAACCCCTACGAGCGCTCCAACCTCCTGCTCCCTGAAGAGTATGTCCACTTCATTATTTCTGTTAACAAATGTTGAAGCATCGATTAAAGCATACTTCTGGTTCGGATAATTATCAGCAGTTTTGTTGAGCGGGTCCGTCCACAGGAACCCGACAAGCACTATTAAGTCATACTCACCGCTCTCGGAGTAGGATCGTAGAACGTTTTCCATGTCGGCAACAGACCTGGGTGTTGTGTAATCCACTTTAACATTAAGCTCGTTCTTGGCTTTCTCAGCTCCCAGCCATGCCATGTCGTTGAAGCTTAAGTCTCCCCTGCCACCAACATCAAACAGGACGAGAACCTTAACCTCCTTACTAGGTTGTGTGCCGCCCTGGTAGAACCCTCCTAACATCACTACTGCAACACCTGCTATGACTACTATTGCAACAAGTACGAGGATTAGAGTTGTTCTAGCAATAGACTTCATCTTATCCACCATGTTTTAACGTGATAAAGGATTAAGTATATAATTATTATGGAATCATTGTTAAGCTACTCTTTTTGAAATCAATATTTATGAATCCTAAAGTAATGTATAGATCTAATGCCGGGGTGTTTGAATGAAGCTTCGCCATTACATTGTTGCCGGCATCCTGGTGATCTTATTGATGTATGTTATCCCCTATGCTTTCCTTCAGAGGGTTAAGGATGTAAGCCTTTTTACCTACTGGGCTGTTCTCAGCCTCACCTGGATAATTGTTTCCATCATCTATCTCTACAGGTGGGTGAGAGAATGAACTCAATCCACTTTATCGCTCTTCTCATCTACTTCGCCGTGGGAACACTCATCGCTTACGTGTCTAGAAGAATGGGTGTTAAATCAGCTTCAGACTATTACGTAGCAGGCGGGAGAATGGGCGCGTTGTTGGCTGCAGGAACTTATGCGGCGACCACTTACAGCGCGTTCATGATGGTGGGACTGGTTGGTTTAACATATCAAACCGGCGTGGGCGCTCTTGGTTTCGAGCTAGTGTATCTTGTTTCAACCGTGACTATTCTATCAACTCTGGGTTTTAAGATATGGAAGTTGGCCAGGACTAGGAAATGGATATCCCCGTCGCAAATGATAGGAGACCTGTATGGCTCTAAAATCCTTGCAGTCACAGTAGCAACCCTATACTTGTTCGCGATGATTCCTTACACCGTCGCACAGATCCAAGGATTGGGCGTCATATTCCAGGTAAGCGGTCTCGAGTATGCTCACGGCGTCATGATTGGAGCAGCCATAATCCTGCTATGGATTGTTCTCGCAGGGATTTGGAGCGTTGCATCAACGGATCTCTACCAGGGAATACTAATGCTTGCGGGAGGCTTGGTCTTTTTGTCCTGGACAGCATCCACGCTTACGCAGGCGGCAGACGTCTCGGAGGTTTTTGAAACTCTCGGGGATCAGGGATTTCTGGGATTAACGAGCTTCTGGAGCGTGCAAGTCTTCCTGGCGTACACTATTCCATGGGTGTTTTTCGCCATAACCAATCCACAGGTGGTATCCAGGCTTTATGTCCACAGAGACGTTAACGCTTATAAAAGAAGTGTAGCACTATTCTCTGCTTACGGCTTCATATACACGCTCATCGCGATATCCATTGGACTATTTGCTAGAATGCTGGCCATAGGCGGCTTAATACCGGAAAACTTGCCAAGGGATTCCGTCACACCGAGTCTTTTAAAACTAATGACCCCTGCCTTATCCGCTATTGTAAGCGTATCGATCATGGCGGCAGCCATTTCCACAGCTAACAGTATCGTTCTCTCAGTGTCGAGCTCAGTTTTCAAGGACATTTTAAACCGAGAGGAGAAATCACTGAGAGCCGCATTCATTATCAACCTGCTCCTAACACTCATCGCTTCCGGGCTCGCCATCCTGAGGCTTGGATACATAGTGGACTTATCAGTTCTCACCTCAGTTCTTCTGCTACCTCTAGCACCTATTACTTTGCTAGGTATTTGGAGACAGGGTAAGCTCTCCACAGCTTCGAGAATTGCTGCTGTCGCAGCGATTGTTACAGGAGCTGGAATAGGGGTCTACGGGTTCATAGCTTACGGAGCGGCTAAGACCTTTACAATGTCTTATCTCCACCTCCCCATCTCAGCATGGATTCTCTTATCCTCGACTATAATATTGGTTCTGGGGAGCATGGTTGACGAATTAAGGAGGAGGATTGAAAAATAAGGACTAAGTGTCTTGAAGCCTGCCGTTCAAATACTCACTGTATCCAGCGAGATCCAGTAATCCATGACCGCTGAGGTTGAACAGTATAACAGGCTTTTCATCTCCTTTAGTATATCTTCTAGCAATATCTATCACTGCTTTAACAGCGTGCGCACTCTCCGGGGCGGGCACAATACCCTGTGTTCTAGCAAACAGCACTCCTGCCTCAAACACTTCTCGCTGCGAGTAGGCGATAGGGTTTACAATCCCGTTTTTCACTAGCACGCTTAGTGTTGGAGCAACCCCATGGTATCTAAGCCCTCCTGCGTGAATAGGCGGGGGCACGTAGTCGTGTCCGAGCGTGTGCATTTTCAGCATTGGCGTTAATCCTGCGGAATCCCCGTAGTCATACCTGTACTCACCTATCGTCATTGAGGGTACCGCTTTTGGCTCCACGGCTATGAAGACGGTGCTTGCTTTCCCCGATAGCTTGTACGGTATGAAGGGGTATGAGAGGCCTGCGAAATTACTGCCTCCTCCAACACACCCCACTATGTGTGATACCTCCTCGACACCTATTCCAATACTTTCCAATTGTTTCAACGCCTCCATACCTATGACTGACTGGTGTAGTAGCACGTGGTTTAGCACGCTCCCAAGGCTATACTTAGCCGTGCCGTGGCTCGATAACACATCTTCGATTGCTTCCGAAATAGCAATCCCCAAGCTACCAGGGTGGTTAGGGTTTTCCTCAAGATATTTTCTCCCAACACGTGTTAGCGAACTAGGACTCGGATAGACTTCTGCTCCATAGGTTTCCATTAAGATCCTCCGCAAGGGTTTCTGGTTGTAGCTCGCCCTCACCATGTAGACCCTGATCTTAATTCCGAAAAGACTTCCTGCTAGGGATAGCGCGCTACCCCATTGGCCCGCCCCTGTTTCAGTACATAATCTCTCCACCCCTTCCTTCATATTGTAGTATGCTTGAGCCACCGCGGTATTGAACTTGTGGGAGCCTGCTGGGAGGACGCCTTCATACTTGAAGAATATCCTTGCACTGGTTTTCAGAGTTTTTTCAAGATTCCTCGCTCTTATGAGGGGGGTTGGCCTACCTGCTTGTGCATAGTGCTGGAGTATTTCATCGGGGATTTTGATATATCTTTCACTAGAGACTTCCTGCCTGACCAGCTCCCTGGGAAATATTTCTTCAAGAATTTCGGGTCCTGCAACCTGCCCGTTGGGAAGGATTGGTGGAGGCAGGTTTTCGGGAAGGTCGGGAATTATGTTATACCATTGCGTAGGGATGATGGACGAGTCCTGCGAAGCTTTCAATACCATTCCAACATGGTCCCACCACGAGTAGCTGAGGATCAAGTCACCAAGTATAAAAGCTTTACGGTATCCAATATCTGAGGCTTAAAATTACGATAATGTTTCGCAAAAGATAGTATTGTCCAGCTTTAATGTGTTAATGGAATGCTATGGCTCCTAGGAGAGGTAGTGCGAGAACCGTTGGGATGGTGAGGATGAACGTAATGTATGCAACAAGGTCAGGTCTCCACCCGTATTTTGACGCCATTAGAGTGTTTAAAACAGCGGGCGGCATTCCTGATACTACAGCTAGCTGGATTGACTCGATCCATGAGAATCCAACGGATAATGCGAAGCATACTGCTACGACAGGAGCGATGATAAATCGGTACAAGACCGTTACTAGTAACGGTTTCTTAACCATGTCGGATGTGATCCCACCTAGCTGCAGTCTTAAGCCGAGGACAAAAGTTGCTAAGTAGCTAAGGATTTTAGGTGCCCACCAGAGCAGGCCTGAGACATATGTGCCGGGATGCCCCAGCTGGTTAAAAAATACTCCTATGAGAAACCCTATCAACGCGGGGAGTTTCAAGATTTTAAGCAAGTCAATCTTTTTCAACGCGATGAAATCGGGTATTAAAACATTAAAAGTAAGGGTTGCCAGCCCCAGTATTGACGCTATTTTCACATCACCGAACAAGGCGAGGCTGACCGGAAACCCTAGGAAAACCGCGTTGGGAAAGAGAACGGTGAGAAGGGCCGCATTTCTCACATCATCTCTCCACGTCCTGGATATGTACTTGAATGATAAGCCTGCTACAGCGATGTATAAGGCAAATGATGCTACTATTAAAACATCGCTTTCCGCAAGGCTTCTGGTTGAAAAAGTATATATGAATGCTAGCGGAACGAGTAGATAATATACAGCATTAGTTAAGAGGTTGGTGAAAGCATCAAATAATTCGCGCCGGGTAAAGAATCTCTGGTAAGCTGTTTTCGCTAAGAATGCGGATAGAATTATAGCGACAAGTATGAATGAATCGTTCATATCCTCTCGCCCTCATCCCTCCTTGACCAGGTATTCATCCCCTCCCCAAATCTCCAACGGCGAGGCTGTAGAGTAGATCAGGGTGTTTTCAGCATTGTAAACGCTCACATTAGCCGGCACGGGCATAGCCTCTTCAAGATCGCTAATCATGCAGACCCCCTGCGTGAATAAGCACTGGTAAACCTTTTCTGTTCCAATAGGCTTTACCACGATTTTATATCTATCAGGTAACCCGGTGAAGAAGACCTTATTGCTCACTGTGAAGTAGAAGTGCTCCCTAGGAATCGTCTCGCTGCTACCGTCAGGCCTGACCCAGCCCAGGGTTATTTCACCGAACCTGAGGCGGTTGTAGTATAAGAGCCTTATTTGGTGAAACCCTTTTAGAAGCTTGATCTCTCGGCTCATGTGTAAACGGCTCGGCTGATCATACCATTCGTTTATTATCAGCTCCTGATTAACCCAAAACTTGCATCCATCGGAAGATATGACGTAAAACGCGTACTTTCCAGGGTTCTCGACTTTGAGAAAACCCTTCCACTCAATCATGAAGTATTCTGGGGGTACGTTAGGATGCGGTTTATCAGTGTAGACGAAGCTCACATACGGGGAGACCGACTCTGCTATTGGGGTTAATCCAGTAGTATCTTCCGGGGGCTTGTTGCCTTTCCATGTGTAGAATCTTGTTAAAAGACCGTTGAGCAAACCGCTTTTCGTTTTTACTAACACATAGTTTGGCAAATAATACCCCATAATATCTTAATACGTTGTAATTAAATATAATTATCTCAGGCGATTTCAAATGGTTACGATAGGTCCTGGCTTACTACCAGAGCTTGTAAACACTTCTCCATTGTTGAGAAAAGCCTATGAAGCAGTAGTTTCCGACCCGGAAGTCCCTGTTTTATGGGAGCTTTCCAACATTATGGCTGTTAAGAGGTTGAAATATAATGATCATGGACCCGTGCATGCTCATATCGCAGCAGGTGCCGCGCTAAGTATTTTTCACCTACTAATTAAGAAGGGTATTACTCCTAGTTTGATTAAAGATGGAGTGTTAAACAATGTGGAACACGCTATGCTGGTGCCTCTTCTAGCAGGCCTTCTCCACGACATAGGTAATAGTGTTCACAGAGACATGCATGAGAGGATTGGAGCAGTATTAGCGATTCCGATCGTAGACAGGGTTTTGAGACACATCATCAAGGATGAGCGGGAAGTGTTAAGGCTTAGGCAGGAGGTCTCCCATGCCATATACTGCACAAGCTACGATGTTGAATGCTTGACGATTGAAGCGGGAACCGTTAAAGTCGGGGACGGCTTGGACATGGCTGAGGGGAGGGCTAGAGTTCCCTACAGGCTTGGAAGCGTGTCAATCCACAGTGTTTCAGCCTTAAGTATTAAGAAGGTTGAAATAGAGGAGGGGGTGCAGAATCCTATCAGAGTAAACGTTTATATGACCGAGATGGCTGGAATATTCCAGGTGGATGAGGTTCTCGTTCCCAAGATCAAAACAACTCCTCTCAGGAATCTTATAGAAGTCCATGCAATAATAGGTAGCGAGGAGGTTAAATCCTACCCGTAACTTCCATTACGAAAAGAATTGAATTGTAATGCTGAAAAGCCCGCAATCCTTAAATACTCACTCATTACTCATGTTTTAACGGTGCGGGGTATGTGGTTTAACACCGTTAAAACAGCATAGAACTCTACTAGCCGAGCTCTCCTCACCAGGGCCATGCCCGGTCAAACTCCTCGCCACCGTGGCCGGTAAAACAACGGATTCAATCATTCTCCGGGATATCTCAGGGTTTAAGGAGTTCAAGGTTAAAGGGGGGGTCGGAAGGGAGATTTTAAACCTGCCCTGCGAGACCTCAATATACGTTGAGGGATTAGTTAAAGGAGATTATCTCGAAGTTGAGAAGTACAGAGTAGTCCACCCCTCTAAGCTTGAATGTTGTGAAAAAGAATCTGAAGATGTTCGAGAATTCGCATTGAATTACTACGTGTATGCTGGGAGACCCAGGTATTTCAAAATTATTAAAACAATGTCTTCCCTGTCCTACTTAACAAGGAACGTACTAGTATCGGAGGGATTTACAGAGTTACAACCACCCATTATCGGCTGGAAGAGCGATCCCGGCTTGAGGGGTGCTGGTAAGGTTAAAGTAAGCCTTTATGGAAGTCAATACGAGTTGCACTCGAGCCTGATAATGTACAAGCAGATATACGCCAGTATTTTCGAGAGAATATTCTACTTCGCGAGGAACATTAGGGTTGAACCACTGGAAAATGCTTACACCGGGAGACATTTAATCGAGTTCACGCAGGTTGACGTCGAGGAAGCATTCACCAGTATGCCGGAGGCAATAGGCTTTGCCGAGTCCGTGTTGAAAAGAGTAGTGAGGGAGTTCCTAAACAGCAATGGAGACCTCCTTGACTCCTCAAGGATTGAGTGGCTTGATAAGACCTTCCTGTCCGAGAAATATCCAGTCGTCACGTACGATGAAGCCGTGAACTTGCTGGCTCGTAATGGTTTCGATGTTAGAAAAGGTAGCGAGCTATCTCACAAGGCTGAGGCGTTTCTAGGAGAGTACTATGGTATCCCGGTTTGGCTGACCGGTTTCCCTTCAACTGCTAGAGGATTCTACTATATTGAAAACGCGGAAAGACCCGGGTATAACGTTGACTGGAACCTGATACTTCCAGAAGGACATGGAGAAATACTAGACGGGGGATGCAGAGAGTACAGGGCTGAGGAACTAGTGAGGAGGATTCAAGCCTCGGGCGAGAACCCGGCAGAGTATGAATGGTTTCTAAATATTGCTTCAAAAGGATTTGTGAAACCTACTTGCGGATGGGGTTTAGGACTTGAGAGGTTGGTAAAAGCCTTCCATGGGCTAACCCATATCGGGTTCGCGACACCCCATCCACGGCTGCCTGGTATAATTGGTCCTTAACAGTTTTTTTATTATACGTAATTCTCATAATTAAATAAAGGTGGTTGTGTTGTTCGATCCCGAGGAGGTTAGAAAAGATTTTCCAATTCTCTCTAGAAAGATTAACGGTAGACCTTTAGTTTACTTTGATAACGCTGCCTCCACGCAGAAGCCTATCCAGGTAATTAACGCCATTGTCGAGTTTTACAGAAACCATTATGCTAACATACACAGGGGGTTGCACACGCTGAGCCAGGAAGCAAGTGAAATGTATGAGAAAGCACATGAAACCTTAGCCAAGTTTATCAATGCTTACTCATGGGAGGAAGTTGTCTTCTGCAACAATACCACCGATGCCATGAACCTGGTAGCTTATGCATGGGGTTTGAAAAATCTCAGAGAAGGTGATGAGATCGTTGCAACCATCATGGACCATCACAGCACCATGCTTCCCTGGAGGAAAATAGCGAAAATGAAAGGGGCTGTTGTAAAATACATAAATGTAACCCAGCAGGGCTACCTCGACTATGACTCCTTAAACACGATCATCACCCCTAAAACTAAGGTTATAGTCTTCCCTATCGCAAGCAATGTCCTTGGGACTATAAACAATGTTGAAGAACTGGTTAAGAGGGCTAGAGAAGTAGGCGCAATTGTTGTCGCGGATGGCGCTCAAAGCGTGCCTCACACGCTAACCGATGTGAGAAAACTGGGTGTTGACTTCTTGGGCTTCAGCGGGCATAAGATGCTGGGGCCTACCGGGAGCGGAGTGTTATGGGGGAGGAAGGATGTTCTAGAGGAAATGGACTTGTTCAAGGTTGGAGGAGACACGATTAGAGACGTTACTGTTGACGATACTGTATGGTTGGATCTTCCATGGAGGTTTGAAGCAGGTACGCCGAACATAGAGGCAGGAATAGCTCTAGGAGTGGCTGCTGAGTATTTAATGAAGCTGGGCATGGAGAATGTGCGTGAGCATGAGAAACAGCTTGTAGCGTATACTCTGAAAAGGCTGGGCGAGGAGTTCCCAGATGACATCAGGGTTTACGGCCCCAGGGACCCTGGTGATAAGACCGGTGTCGTCTCGTTCAACATCATAGGTTTAAACCATCATACTGTTGCTAAAGCACTAGACCTTTTCGGCATCGCGGTTAGATCCGGGATGCACTGTGCCCACCCCCTCCACTATTCTTTGAAGATAACATATTTGGAAAAACCGCCCTCGGGTTTGCCGGAGAAACCGGAGGATAGGCTGATTCTCTACGGTAGCGTGAGGGCTAGCTACTACATCTACAACACCTTCGAAGAAGTAGACTACTTCATTGAAACCCTGGGGAAGATAGTGAATCTCAAAGAAGCATTAAAGAAAGAGAAGCCGGAAGCAGTCTGCACGGGAAGCTGATGAGAAAATATTGGAAAAAAAGTATAGTGTTTAGGAAATGTTATTTAGCAGGCCCAATGATCCTGGCGAACTTCTTGTTGGTGTAGGGGCTAACGGCGAACGCGATCTTTATCTTGCCCCTCTTCGTCTCCTTCACGACAACCTCGTATTTGTCTGTCTCGAAGTATTTCTTCGCCTTTAGGTCGAAGAACTTGAGTTTCTCCATACCTATCCCCATTTAGGTTGTTTTCATGTATTATTATCTTGTATAGGATTTATTTAAACTTTGCGTTTTGCAATAATTTCATTAAATTAAACCAAATTATGTATGATTTTACATTAATAATTACTTTAAAATTTATTTTTAATAGGTTCTAAATACCATGATTCTCTTATTTCAAAGTTTATGTTATTATCATATACAGTGTTTAAATTTTAGAATACTGTTCTATTTTATGCGCTTCTCCGGAGGTTGAGTAGGATTGTTGGTAAGAATTTGTATTAATATATGGGCCAAATAGTGTCGGGTTCTTTGCAGATGCCGGTTCTGCTGTAAACCTCCCAGGCGGCTTTTTCAACCTCCTCAATTATTTTTTCCTCGTCGATTGTGAGTAGTTTTCTATCATACATTACGAGCTTGCCATCTATTATAGAGTGTTTAACATCGCTACCTGAGGCCGCATAAGCCAGGTGTGATACAGGATTAACAAGGGGGTGTAGATGGGGAACCCAGTAATCCAAGACTATTATATCTGCCCTCTTTCCCTTTTCAATACTGCCTACCATGTGGTCTATCATCAACGCCCTAGCTCCGTTAATGGTTGCCATTTCAACAACTTGCTCTGCACGAATAGCCTCCGCGTTCAGGGTCCTCACAGGTTGGAGCAGTGCAGCATGCTTCATCTCCCTCATAAGGTCATACGTGTTATTGCTCGGCCCACCATCAGTTCCTAATGCAACGTTCACCCCTGCTTTCAACATTTCAGAAATCCTTGCCGCCCCGCTAGCCAGCTTCATATTGCTCGAAGGATTATGGCTTACCGTTGTACCGGTTTCACTCAACAATTTTACCTCATCATCTCCAACCCAAACCACGTGTACCAGTACGACGTTTCTACCTGTGAGACCGAGCCAGTTCGCGAATTCAACTGGTTTTTTACCAAAGCTTTTCAAAGTATACTCAACATCCTCTCTGACCTCGGCCAGATGCATGGTGATTCCCGTGTTTAGTTCGCGGGCTTTTTCAGAGATTTTCCTATATAATTCGAGGCTTACCGCTCCCGGCGTTCGAGGACCAAACCATATCCATATCCTATTGCTCAACCCGTTATACTTATGGTAAAGCCTTAGAGTATCGTTAAAACTGGTATCACCGGGCTCTACGAGACCCTCGTGGAGAATGTTTTCCTCTAATGCATAGCCTTTAAGATCCATTACGTGCCTAGCAACCGCAGCCCTTATGCCGCTGTCGTGTAGAAACTCTATTATGTTGTCGGGCCCGTAGCGCCCAACGAGCCCTGTTTCCAAGAAGGCTGTTGTACCTGTTTTAAGCATCTCCGCTACGACGAGCTTCGCTGAGGCAAGGGCTTCCTCGGGCTTATAGCTTCCCTGGAGAGGCCACACTCGGTTCTTCAACCATTTTATTAAGGGCAGGTAGTCGGCGCAGTGTCTTATCAACCCCTGTGCTAGGTGGACGTGGGTGTTTACTAGACCCGGCATTATGATATCTCGCTCAGCCTCTATTACGATGTCGCTGAAGCTTTTATAACTGGGATCTAACTCCTCTTTCTTGCCAACATCTATAATGATTCCATCGCTGATCGCGACGGCACCGTTTTTAATTATTCTTCGGTTTGAATCGAGTGTTAGAACCCATCCTCCCCTAACATAAATATCTGCCATTTTTATCATCTAAGGATTATTATTTGTGGGAAAAATTTATAAAACAACAAGGTTTAAATGTATAAGCAAAAATAAGGTGGTGCGTTGGGCATCTTCTTCACACGCTACAATATTGAAGAGAGAAGTAGACTAGTAGAAGCAGCGGCGGGTAGGCTCCCAGCCGATATAGTCATAACCAATGTCAACATCATCCTCCCCCATACAGAAGAGATTCTCGAGAAACACAGCATTATCGTAAAGGATAGGAGGATAGCAGGAGTTGTTGAGGACGAGTCGATTTCAAAACACATTTCCAGGGAGACACTGATAATAGATGGTTCAAACGACTATGTGTTTCCCGGGTTCATAGACCTTCACGTCCATATTGAGTCGTCACTGCTTGACCCGGTGGGATTCTCTAAAATAGCTCTTAAACATGGAACAACCACGGTTGTAGCCGACCCTCATGAAATCGCCAACGTGCTGGGAGTTCAAGGCGTGGAGTTGTTTGTGAAGGCTTCCGCGAATCTCCCATTGAAGATATTGATAGATCTCCCGAGCTGTGTTCCAGCAACGGATCCTGCTTTAAGACTTGAAACCACGCCACATGTGATATCGGACATGGAGATTGAGCAGCTGGCATGTTTCGACAACATTGTCGGCCTTGGAGAAGTTATGGACTTCCTCAGCGTTACTAATGCTTCAGATAAGGTATTGAGGAAGTTGAAAGTAGCAAGCGACAAGGGGTTGATCGTTAACGGGCATGCTCCGTTGCTAACCGGGAGGTTGCTAGACGCGTACATTTCCGCCGGCATAATAAGCGATCACGAGTCAACCACTTATCATGAAGGCTTGGAAAAGCTGAGGAAGGGTATGTGGCTTTACATAAGGGAGGGTAGCGCTTGGAGAGATCTCGGGGAATTGTCCAAAATCTTGCTGGAAAAGTCAAACTGCGAATTGTGCGCTTTCGTAAGCGACGACGTCAATGTTTACGACCTGTTCACGCAGGGACATGTTGACAGAATAGTTAACCTCGCCATTGAGTACGGTCTTGACCCTATCAAAGCGATAAAATACGCCACGTTTAACCCGGCCATTCGCTTACACATGGAGGAGCACATAGGAGTCTTAGCACCTGGGAGGATAGCTGATATAGTGTTCTCTAAAAACATAAAAGAGATTAAACCCCATACGGTTATCAGCAACGGGGACATAGTCTATTATAAAGGGGAATTGAAGAAGACTTTTCCACGGTACAGGTATCCTGAAGAAGCGCTCAACACGGTTAAACTCGGCCCCTTCTTGGAAAACCCGAGCTTCACACCTCGCGTCGGTGAATTCAACGGGGTTGCCCGTGTCAACACTATTAACGTACAACCAGGGTCTGCTTTAACGAAGAGAACGGTGGAAGAGCTAGCTGTGGAGGACGGTGAGATACGGAGTGATCCTTCAAGAGATATCATGTATGTTGCTGTTGCGGACAGGCACAGTGGTTCTGGAGGCTTTTCAATAGGTTTCATTAAGGGATTAGGGTTTAAGGCTGGGGCTATAGCACAGTCGATCGCTCATGATACTCACAACTTAATAACAGCTGGATGGAATCCGCAGGATATGAACGTAGCCGTCAAAGAAATTGCTAGAATACAGGGGGGAATAGTTGTCGTGGATGATGGGCAAGTAATAGCTGAGATACCTTTAAGACTAGCCGGTTTAATGAGTATTGAGGAGCCTGAAGAGGTTTTCAAGAAATATGTCAACATGGTAGAGGTTCTTCGCGAAAAATACGGGCTGAACTTTGAGTCTTACTTCATGACGCTCGCGCTGATTTCTCTTCCAGTAATACCGGAGATCAGAATCACGGATAAGGGACTGGTTGACGTTTCAAAGGGTAGTTTAATACCGCTTGTTGAGGAGGTTCTCAAAGCCTAGGTTTCTCACCACTTTCTTCTTTCTCAATTCTTACATATTTCGTTTTGTTACTTACAATATCGCTTCTACCAGGATAATCTTCTATTATAACAGTATACTCTACTAGACCATCTTTAGCCTTGTTAAGCAGATCCAATACTCTGTCACACTCACTGTCGTTTTCACCCCGAGACTCGCAAAGGAAGGAGGTTTTCTCAATTAAATCCATGATTAAACCTTCAATAGTGGTGATGAAGCCCTGGGAGAATGGTCCCGGGGAAATCTCTATGTTGAATTCAGGTATCAAAACCCTGGAGCCGCCGGCCCTTATCAATAATGCTCTTTCATCGCCTGGTTTTTCAACCTTATAAATAATCTTCCTCGGTTCACTAATTGATAAGACGCCGATGTCGCGCTTCCTGAAACCGCATTTATCACAGGTTAAGACCGAGATCAATATGTCGCCATAATACGGTACATTATGGATGTAATCCTCCACTAATGCTTTCTGACTACAAACAGGGCATTCAACCTCATACTCCGCTATTTTCACCGGCTCACTCATCGAGGCCTCCCTTCTTTTTCCTTGCTGTAATCATATGTGAACCATCACACGAAGGTGCTTTAAAAAATGCAGCCCCCAATCCTTCTCTACACGTGGCTACGGTAACCTTCCTCACACAGGCCTGAGTTATAATAGGCTGTAAAAGGCGAGACCTTTCAGCTTTCGGTAAATATATTGAACCGTGAAGCACTTCTCCACTCTCCTTATACAAGGTTGTCAGCGACTCATCCCCAAAGGCTTGTGAAAGTCTTTTAAGACTATCCCATCTAGCCTTATAGGTAGATGTTACAATGTGTTGGGCTCCGGCATCAACTACAGCGTCAACCAGCTCTTTAAGCTCTAACGGGTCATCATTTATTCCAGGTATCACGGGGTCTATTCTGGCTCCAACAGGAATACCGTGCTCTCTCAAATATTGAATGGTTTTCAACCTCTTATCCGGTGGTGGAGCCCCAGGCTCTAACCTTCCCGAGATTTCACGGTTTAACGCGGTTATGGTTATCATCACGGCCGCGGGCGCTCTCGCCAGAATATCCACATCTCTCTTAACTATGTGTGATTTCGTTGTTATCAACATCTTCATACCATGCTCGTGGAGTAGTATGAGCGTCTTTCTCGTCAGCCCAGCCCATGCTTCAACAGGTGGATAGGGATCGCTGCTCGTGCTTAACTCTATAATCGAACCTTGCTCCACCTTTGTTAAATCGGTTTTCAACATTGCGAGGAAGTTGTTCTTTGGGTTGCTTGGTTTTCTCCCTATGTAAGGTGTTGCGTAACAGTAGAGGCAGAAGTGAGAGCACCCGGTGTAAGGGTGTATTGAATATTTGAAAGGGCAGGTACATAAAGGAGATTTCCACGGGTCGAAAACCCTTAACACGCGCATGCTTGTTTTTACGGATCTTGTTTTCAAAACACTAACCCCTGGTTGCCCGGATCCTTGATAATGTGCCCCGCCCGACCGTCCTCCATCATATCCATCCCCTCTCAAAGGGTCTCTGGGAGGCGTGGGAAGGCGGGGCATTAAAATATTACTGTAGACGCTCTATTAACCCTTACCGCTTTCTTAACGCTTTTAAGTTTACTTAGAAATAGTTTTAAGAGGGATTGAATGGTTTCCGGCATTACAAGAGATGCAATGTACGAGATTGTTAATTTCATTGTCAAATCCATTGACTTAATAGAAGACTATAGTAAGGAAAACATGATTAGCTTGCTCACCTCTGCCAGGAAAGAGAATAAGAGGGTTTTCGTGATAGGCGCGGGGAGAAGTGGACTAATAGCCAGGGCCTTCGCTATGAGACTGCTACATTTGGGTTTCAACGTGTATGTGATAGGTGAAACCATTCTACCAAGAGCTTCTCCAGGCGATATCTTGATAGCTATATCAGGTTCCGGTAGGACGAAACTTGTGGTAGCGGCAGCTGAAGCTGCCAAAGGAGCGTTGATGAAAGTAGTAGCCATTACCACATACCCAGACTCTCCTCTCGGCAGGTTGGCTGACATAGTTGTCAGGATACCTGGCAGAACCAAGATGGCTGTTGAAGAAGACTATATTAGCAGGCAGATTCTAGGTATTCACGAACCTCTCGCACCGTTAGGAACACTCTTCGAGGACACGACGCTAATATTTCTTGACGGTATAATCGTTGAGTTAATGAACAGGCTCGGCATAACTGAGGAGGAGTTGATGAACAGGCATGCAAACATTGAGTGAGCAGTGAACCGTTCACGAATTCATTAAAAGATAGTTAAACCTGTTCAAACATATTTACACAATGGCGATATGTATGGAAGAAAGAGAAGGCAGGGAGAAACCTTCCCCAGAAATAAAAGTAAAGGTTGAAGAAACCGATGTTGAAGAGTTGCGAGAAGTACTGAACGCGGTCACGCCATTTCTCGAGAAGCTGAAGGATTGGATAAAGGAAATCATTGGAGTGTTCACCAGCGGGCTGGACGGTAAAAAGCTCGGGGAAGACATAGGAAAATTCTACCAGGAGTTGAAGGCTCAAGGCCTTCCGGAAGAGTTGATTATTGAGATGGTAAAGGATTATTACAAGAGAAGGATGGAAATAGTCCCCTCACTTGAGAAGCTGATTGAAAGCTTAACCAAGTTAAAAGAGCTTAGGAGAGAAGAGGAGGAAGAAGAGCGTAAAGAAGAGAACCCCAGTCGTGGCTGATTTTCAAGTTATCGAGGGATTTAATGACTCTTGACGAGAAGATCGAAGTCGTTATTGAGTTGTTGACAAGAGTGTTGATGAAGCTGGAGAGGCTTGAGAATGAGCTAAGTAAGGCAGGTGCTGACCCGGCCTTGTACCAAATCTCGCTGGAATTAGCCACTCTTTTTTCAAAACCAATCATGGAGACGCTTGAGGCGGCTAGAAGGGTTTACTCAATTATTGCAGGGTTCACGGAAATCGACCCTATCAGCAAGGCAGTTATATACGTCTTATCGGCTTGCGAGCCTTATACTATCTCGGAGATCACGAGGAAGGTTAGAGATCTGAGAGGTTCTTCCTCAAGAAGGATAATAAGCGATAGGCTAAGAGGGCTTGAGGCTAGGGGGATAGTGATTAATATCGGCTCTCCTCAACGACCCCGATTTACACTAAAAGCATGCATGGATGATAATTATGGGAAGGAAGCTTAGAAGTCTTGCGAAGACTGGGATGATCCTGGGGTTCATAGCGGATGCCCTGGGAATATTGATTTATTTAGTGATGCTGGTTTTCTACGCGTACCTGCTCCTATTCGGTAAATACCTTGTAAATAGATTATTGTTGTCGATAAGTTTATACAGGTTTAAGGTTCCAAGAGAAGTTAGAGGAGATATTCTGAGAGTCTTCGATGAGAAATGGTTTAAGAGCTTGGGCTTCGGAGCCCTTATTTATAAGCTTGTCAGAGATTGAGCATTATTTCGGTGTCATAATGAGGAATCAAATACTGATCGTTAAAGCCATGGTTATAGCAGCTGTTTACACGGGCTTGACAGTGATTTTAGGAGTCCTGTCCTATGGAGAACTCCAATTCAGAATTAGTGATGCAATGCTACTTCTCCCACTGCTTCAAGGGTTTGGCGCGGAGGCTGTGCTAGGATTGACGCTGGGTGGTTTTCTCGGAAACATTACCAGCCCCTTCCAGCCGTGGGATTTGATTTTCGGGCCATTAACAAACGCTCTTGCATCAGCCTTCGTGCTTGCGATAGGTAGAAAAATCAATGCCAGGGCAATATTTAAACACTTGATGAGTACTATAGTAGCATCTTTAACAATAGCGTTATTAGTAGGCTATGGAGAATTACATTTGGTCTATGGACTACCCTTGATCACCGTGTTATATGTTTTCATTAGCGAAGTAGTAGTGATAGGGGTCATCGGCTGGACCGTGATAAAATCCTTGGAGAGGTACATAAAGAGATGAATGAGATTGTAGCGTCAGATCTAGCAATAGGGTACGACAAGAGTTTCCCTCTTTTAAAAAATCTGGATTTTAAACTAACAAACGGTGTGTACGTTCTCTTAGGAGCCAACGGCTCCGGCAAATCAACTCTTTTAAAAACAATAGCAGGGCTCCTCCCCCCTCTTCAAGGGGAAATATACGTCAATGGTTTCAAACCCTACCTGTTGAAGAGAAAGGAAGCGGCAAAATTAATCGGCTACGTCTGGCAAAACCCTTTCCACGGTTTCGTGGAGCCCACCGTTGAAAGAGAAATATTGTTCATCAGCAAGCAGACCGGTGTAGAAGTTAACTGGAAGCTCATCCATAAGCTTGTCCCCTTGGAGCTATTCGAGAGAAGCCCTTTCACCCTAAGCGGTGGTGAGGCAAAACGTGTAAGCCTTGCCAGCGTTATCGCACTAGACCAACCTATTTGGCTTTTAGATGAGCCATTTAACGAGTTGGATTTCTCAGGGGTGAAGATCTTCACAGGCATAATCAACTATGCCCGCGCGAGAGGCAAAATAGTTGTTATTACAACACATTACCCCAGTCTAGCAGATCTTGTAAAGCCTGACTACTACCTGTTGATCAACAGGTCAAGCGGCACACTCGTAATAGACAAGTGGAGCAACCTAAGCGATGAAGAGTTAGTAGGAAATGAAGTGATCCCGAGGGTGCTTAAATCTGAGCTTACTGATTAAGGCTATTAAACATCAGGAGGTTAAAAGCCTTGCTCACCGTGAAGGTTTACTCGTGTTAAAGAGTTTCCTCCTACTCCTCTCCTATATCTCAATAATGATTAACTCGTTCGAGTTTTATTTAGCACTTATTTTCTCATCAATAATGATTATGCTAGCAGGAAAAGCTTACAGGATATTTTTGGAGTCCATTGGAGTCTACGGGCCGGCAGCCCTCCTGATATACCTGGTGAACTTAGCCTTCAACACTATCTCGTCGAGAACTTTTGACATCCTGCTCTACGGTTACACGGTGTTTATAGGGATGGTGATGATTGTTTCAACAACACCGAGGAAGCAGTTTTTAAGAGTGCTTGAAAAAATTAGGCTTGACGTAGTGTTTTTCATGACTCTCAGCATCCTAGAGGAGTTTGATGAGATGGTGAATTCCAAGAAGGCGAGAGGGTGGGATGCTGGTTTAAACATTCTGAAATACTACGTTATAATAGTGGATGCCATTAAATTGTCAATTGTGAGATTGAAGAATGTGGAGGAATCGCTCCTGGCTAGAGGAGTTGAAAAATTTTAAAAAATAATGAACCTTCCATTCTCATATATTAGGACACCGTCAGCGTATACTCTGCCTTTACTCATATCCTTGATCAAATCCCAGTGTATTGACGATACGTTTTTACCGCCTGTTTCAGGATAGGAGGCTCCGAGAGCCATGTGAATCGTTCCGCCAATCTTCTCGTCGAACAGTATCTCTTTCGTGTGCCGGGTAATATTGTAGTTAAGCCCGAACGCTATCTCCCCAAGCCTTGAAGCCCCTTCATCCGTGCTTATCATCCTCTTCAAGAATTCTTCGCCACGCCTCGCGGAAGCTTCCACGACTCTGCCGTTTTTAAACACCAGCCTGACCCCCTCAACCTCCACTCCTCTCCATATTGCTGGATAATCGAATTCTACCACTCCTTCCACAGATTCTTCTACAGGCCCGGTGAAAACCTCCCCGCCAGGCATGTTGTTCTTCCCCTCATCGGCGATCCATTTCCTTCCTTCAACGCTAAGCAAGAGATTAATCCCTGGTCCTTCAAACCTTAACTCTCTAACCTTGTTCAGGAATTCAGCCACTTTGGAAAGCTCCTGTCCAATCCTCACCCACTCGGCCACAGGGTTCTCGCTGTCAGCGTATAGCGCGTGGAAGACAAAGTCCTCGTACTCTGAGATGCTCATTCCAGCTTCCTGTGCAAGAGCCTTTGTTGGATAGATTGTGACCACCCATTTCAGCTCCCCTTTAGCGCTTCTCTCCAGGAAGATCTTGTTCAGCTCTCTTCTAGCCTGAGCCCTTGCCTTTAATTTCTCGGGATCTATGTTTACAAGCGGCTTGGTGTGTGAAGGCGAGATAATGCTTACTGAGGCATTGGCTTTCTCAACTATTTCCTTCTCAATGACGCTTACGTGTGTTAGCACGCGTTGAGGCGCGAATTTGTAGAACGTTTCAGTTATCGATTCCTCATCCAGCCTTATTAAAAGAGGGTATGCTTCCTTTTCAACTATTTTTCTAACAAGCTCCCTCACTAACGGGATAGCTTCCACTGAGGCGTTTACAACAACTTCTTCTCCGGGTTTGAGATTTAGTGAGTAATCAACTATGATTTCAGCCTGCTTGCTTATCCTAGGGTCTACCAATGTCCCCACCGCTACTTTCTCTCCGCGAGCATCCTGTCCAGCGCGAGGATTCCGGCTATGTTGTCTCCTACTAGTTTCACCTTTGCCAATAGATCGCTTGCATTCTTCTCTTCTTCAACCTGCTCGTTTATGAACCATTGGAGAAAGGCCTCGGTAGCTTTGTCTTCATGCTTCCTGACAAGGTCGACCAGCTCCCATATCCTCCCAGTGTTTCTTACCTCAGCATCGTAGAATTCCTGGACGGCTTCCATTATGCTACCCCACTTCTTTGAAGGTGCTGAGATATCGTAAAGCTCTATCACGCCTCCTCTATCAATTATGTACTCGTAAAACCTCATGGCATGCTCTAATTCCTCTTTAGCCTGTACTTTAAAGTAGTGTGAGAACCCTGCAAGAGATTTCTTATCGAAGAATGCAGCCATGGAGAGGTATAGATATGCGTTCTGGAGCTCTTGATTCAGCTGCTTGTTCAAAGCTTTTAGGACTTCCTCATTCATGCTATCACCATGTTATAAAGATTTAACGCGTTGTTAATAAACTGCACGCGCCAAAGCCTTCTTTTTATTTCTGGACTGGCTTATTTAAGATGGGGGTTAGTTTGCCAGATCCCGTGGAGTATGCTGAAGCACTGTCCCTGGCGTTCGCGCTGGAAGCCTCAGGCTATCCTAAACCCGGCAATGTTGATAGGATACATGACCTCCCGGGGCTACCGTATGAGGCATTCATAGTTACAAGTATTGTAGCTACAAAGTACTTGGAGAAGGGCGTGAGGAGAGGTATTAAGGGCTGGGGTGATGTAGTCTTCGGTGACTTGGTCTACGGTATTGTAGCAGATTCCATGCGGAAATCGGGTTCGACAAATACATGCTTAGGTTCAAGCCTGCTGATAGCACCTCTAAGTGTTGCCATAGGCTTGTGTTTGAGAAAAGAAGAGGAAAACCTCAACTGTTTTTTAAGAATGATCCGCGAGGTTTTATCAGCAACCTCTGTCGAGGACTCTGTGGAATTCTACAGGGCTGTAAGGGAGGCTAGACCCAGCTATATCAAGCCTACTGATGAAACAGGAGAATTCGTCAACGTATGGGATCATGATTACAAGAAGAAGCTGAGGTCTAAGAAGCAGAGGTTGAAGGATGTTTTAGAGTTCAGTGCTTCGCATGATATAGTATCTCATGAGTTGGTTAATGGATTGCCAAGGAGTGTTAACGAGCTGAGATTCCTGGCTGAAAGGTTTAACGCCCATAAAAACTGGAACCGCGCAGTGGTTGAGACGTACGTGCACTTGTTAAGCAGGGAACACGATACCGTGATTGTAAGAGAACATGGTTTTGAAGTAGCTTCCAGGGTTAGGGATTTGGCGAGCGTGTATATAATAAAACTCCTCGTAGCTCCTCAGTCGGAATGGTTAAGCCTTATAACATCTTTGGACACGGAGATTAGGAGGATAAGGGTTAATCCAGCCTCGGTAGCGGATATAATTGCATCGACGATTGCGCTGTACACCATAGACTCTTTAGCCAGGAACAAGTATTACCTCAATCTTAATCCTTGATGAAACGTTTTCAATAATCCTTAAACCTTTCCTCCTCGAAAACCCTCCCCCTGGGATGGTATCCAAAGGACTCCCAGTATCCGTTAACATATTTATCCGTGAAAACTATCTTTCTCAACCACTTAGCGCTCTTCCATCCATAGAGATGGGGTACTATGAGTCTTACCGGATACCCGTGGAGAAATTCGAGGGGTCGACCATTCATCTCTAAAGCTAGGAAAACGTTTGGTTTCAAAACCTCTTCAAAGGGGAATATTGTGGTATACCCGTCCATCCCTTCCGTGTAGATCCATTTAACACCTTCCATTGGTTTAACCAGGCTCAGGATTCGCTCAAAGGGGACACCTTTCATTCTAACGTTTCCAACGCTCCAGCCTGTAACGCAGTGAAAATCGATTGAATATTCGGCTAAACCCAATCTGTACAACCCTTCGAGGTCAAGGGTCACCGGGTTTTCAACCAGGCCTGTTACCTCCAGCCGCCATTCTTCAACATTAAATTTAGGTATTCCAAGGATATTGTATATAACGAAATTAGGAATGAACACCTGACCAGGAGGTTGCTCTTTACTACTAGGATCATTATACTCCGTGAGAACAGGTTGCTCGTTGGCAAGGCCGATATTGAGGTTTAATTTATCGGGCTCTTCGGGAACCGTAAACAATACTCTTCTAACAGCGTTGTTCTTGGTTACAACCCTGACGCCAATGAATCGTCCGTTATCTAACATGTACCTAAACCTGTACAGTAAATGGCTGCTCCCGATAGGCTCGTTTGAGTCGAAGACCAGCTTGAAGGGGTTTTTCACATCGAAGACTGCATAGAAAACAGCATTAACCATGTCTTGTATCTCTTTAACATCCTCATACCGTTTTTCCTCAACGACACAATCAACCACGTACTTGACTCCTTTGATCCTGATGCTTTTCTCCTCGATAAAGTAGCACTTCATGTGAAACCCTTCAAGTAGTTATAAGGTGTTTCATAAATATATTTTATAAAAACAAGGGGTAGGAGCCATGAGCGAAGATTTACCGGTGGAGTTGAGAATGAAGCTGTATAAGAAGTATTTGTCTAAACTTGCAAATAAGAATGAAAACTCTGTCTCGGCGAAAGAGTCTGTGAGAGAAGACCCTGAGAAGGTGGTGCAGAGTAAGCTTTCAGATGAGAGAGCGGAGGAGATAATGGAGAAGATCAAGATAAAGTATCCTGAAATATATGATTTACTAGTTAAGGAATTGTACCGGGCTATTAAACAAGGTGTTGTGAGCGAATTAGATGGCTTAACTTTACTAAGCATTGCTCATAGCATTGGATTAGATATAAGGCCTGACCTACGTATAAGGTTTGTTAAAAATGGAAAGGAAGTAGATATGAAGGAGTATTTAGGAAAATAAAAAAGAAGAATTGAAAAATCATTTAACTCCATACATTGTTAACGCTAACACTGCCATCTTCGTCCATAAACCGTTCTCAGCCTGCTCGTAAATCACCGATTTCTTCGGATCGTCAATCACATCGTCATCGGCTTCATAGCCCCTGAAGATTGGTAATACATGCATTAATACTCCTTTCTTGTCCATTAAATCCATTAACTCCTTTGTAACCTTCCAGTTCCGATACTTCTCGTAAATCTTCAGCTCCTCATCCTTAAACTTGCTGTAGCCGACCTGGACAAGGGTTGGTGAGGCCCAGTTTCTCGGGAATACGGCGTGAGCCCCTTTCACAGCCTCCTGCAAGTTATCCGTTATCTCCAGGCTTCCCCCGTGCTCCTTAGCCAGTTCCCTGGCTTTTTCAACCAGCTTCGGATCCAGGTCGAATCCCGGCGGCCTTGCAATAACAACGTCTACTCCAAACCTCGGGAAGAGGATCATGTCCTCCTGTACGCTGCACCATCCCCTGATCTCTGGGCTGTAAGCCCACATTATCACGTATTTCTTGCCCTGCGGGTTCACGAACCTTTCCTTGAACGTGTAGATGTCGGCTAAACCCTGAGTGGGATGGAACATGTCGTCAGCCATGTTGATGACAGGGATGTTAGCTGCCTGGGCCATCTCCCTTATATAGGCGTTTCCTACACCGTACAGGTAGTCGATAGCCTTGTCTAAGATCCTTATTCCTAGCCCATGCCCGTACACATCGTACATCGCGGCAACGTCCTTAATAGCTTCGCCAGCCTTCTCCTGTTTCCCAAAAGCCATTCTCGTCGTTGTAGCATCAATGAATGCTGCATGACCGCCCAGGAAGGCCATTCCGGACTCAAATGCTGCCCTCGTTCTTGTCGAGCCGGCGAAGAATAGCATGTAGAATACTTTACTAGCGAGTATTTTCGGAATATGCTCTACTCCGTAGTAATGTGCTATTTCCTTGAACTCTTTCGCAAGGTTCAAGGCTATCTCTATCTGCTCATCTGTCCAGTCAAGGGTTGAGATGAGGTCTTTACCGCTTAGTTCTCTGACAAGGTGTCGCAACGCAGGCATTTACTTCACCAGCAATTGTAATTATCTACCGGGGACGTATTTAAAAACATGGTTAAACACTCAAAGCTTAAAACAATTTAAAAGCTAGTTGTTTCTAGTTAACCATGTGGTGGGTTGGAATTGAGTAGGAGATTGTTAATAGTGGGAATTATTGTGGTTTTGATTGCGACCGGATCTCTAGCATGGTTTTCTCTTCAACGTCCTGAGACTACTAGGAAAGTTGTGGTCTACGCCTATAACGACAGGATTACGGGGATAGACCCCAGCGTGGAAGACGACACTGGATTAGTCGTATTGGGATCAGTATATGAGCCCCTCCTTTATTACGACCCCAGGAGTGATGAATTTAAACCTGCCTTAGCAGTCAACTGGACAAGTAATGAAGATGGGACGGAATGGGTTTTTAAGCTAAGAGAAGGAGTAGTGTTTCACGATGGCACTATTTTCAATGCTACTGCTGTTAAAATCAGTATTGAAAGAGCAAGAGACGTGTATAGGTCAACGGGGCGTGGAATGGGATATATCTGGGATATGGTTTCAAGCATCGAAATACTGGATGCCTACACGGTTAAATTCATCCTAGATTACCCGGCAAGGCTAGATTTCATAGCCTCAGCCTCATATGCAGCATACATATTCTCCCCCTCCGTTATTGAGAAAGCTGGAGCCAGTGATATTCTTGATGGGAAAATAGAGCAGTGGTTCAACCAGGGGCATTCCGCAGGCACCGGGCCATACATGATTGAGGATTACAAGCCGGATAAGGAAGTCAGGCTTAAAAAATTCGAGGAATGGTGGGGTTGGAAATTAGTGAACAATCCTCACGCCCCTGATTACGTGATTATTAAAATTCTCACCGAACCCCAGTCGCAGTACAACGGGTTAACCTCGGGCGAGGTAGACATAGTTTCAAGCGTGCCCAGGGATTATGTTGGTCAATTGCTAAGTAAAGGGTACAAAAACTACAATCTCACAACCTATCACAACTACATACTATTCTTCAACACTAAGAGGTATCCAACGAACATAACAGAGTTCAGGCTCGCGGTGGCACACGCGATAGACCTAGACGAACTGGTTCAGTTATGCATGAAGGGTTTCGCACTTAAAGGTAGCGGTGTGGTCCCACACTACTTCCCGGGCCACGCGGACAATCTAACCTACCGTTACAACCTATCTCTAGCTAGAGAGTACTTGAGCCTCTCCGGTGTTGAAACCCCTGTTACCATTGAGTTTCTATACCAGGTTGATTACGAGGAGAACAGGATTCTGGCTGAGACGTTGAAGTCAAGGCTTCTCCAGCTGGGCATTGAAGTTGTATTAAACCCTCAGCCGTGGACCGCTTTGAAGGACATTGCTAAAGGTGTTTGGGAGAACCCTGATAACACTCCTCATTTGGTAATTGCCGACTGGTGGCCAACTATTCCAAGCCCCTACGACTACCTATACCCGATGTTTCACAGCGAGTCGAAAGAGTGGAATTATGCGGGCTATGAGAACCCTGTTTTCGATGAGCTAATAGATGAGGCTTGGGAGCTGGAGGGTGAGGATTACCAAGCCGCTATGGATAAATACTATCAAGCACAGGAAATACTATTCGATGAGGCGGTAGCTATCAATCTTTGGGATGAGGTGAAGCCGTTCATTTATAATCCGAAAATAGAAATCCCCAGGGAAGCCATGAACCCGCTGTATATGTATGTAATATTCTTCCAATACGTGAAGGTGGGCTAGCCGGAAATGCCGGTCAGCCTTAACTATATTGTGAAGAGGCTTTTTTGGAGCATACTTGTTTTAGTAGGCGTGGTTGTTTTCTCATACTTGGTCATCATTTTCTCGCCTGGAGACCCGGCGACGAAGTGGGCTGGGAACCCGAGAGGTGTTAACGCTACCCTTGCCATCGAAGCAGCCAGAAGGGAGCTAGGTCTTGATAAGCCACTGCACATACAGGTTTTCGACTTCATAATTAAGGTTTTCACAGGAAACCTGGGAACTAGTATTGCTTACAAGCAACCAGTTTTCACTATCCTCTACTCAAATCTTGCCGCAACGCTTGAGCTCCTTTTCTGCTCCTACGTGATAATTCTACCTATAGGCATATTTCTAGGAGTTTACTCGGCTCTCCACAGGGATGAATTAATCGATGATTTACTACAGACTTTTGGCACGGTAATGGCTAATACTCCCGCGTTCTGGCTTGCCGCTATAGTCTTCCTACTACTAGTGTCAAGCGGGCACCCTGTATACGGGAGGATAGATACGAGGCTGGCTTTGGAAACAGGTTTTCAGCCGATTACAGGGTTTTACTTGCTTGATAGTCTCTTGCAAGGGAATATAATAATCTTCATTGATGTCTTAATCAAGCTCATTCCTCCAGCACTTATAGTTGGAGTATATCCCTTAGGCTTGTCGATTAGGCTGTCTAGAGCTCTGATGGCTGAGTCTCTCACAGAGGATTTTGTGAGAGCGGCTGTAGCGTGGGGGGTGAGGAAACGGCGGATTATTTGGAGATATGCTTTCAGAGCCAGTATTCCCCCTTTGGTTCAGGTCTCCGGTCTAGCCTTTGCCTACAGCCTAATAGATGCGATGGTTGTAGAGTACGCAGTGTTTGGTAGAGAAGGGCTGGGCAGGCTCCTGGTCGACGCGTTAAACTATAGTGACTTTAAACTCGCAATTGGTTTACTAATAGTTGTCACAGTGTTCTACCTTGTAATCAATACATTGGCGGATGTTATTCAAGCATTAATTGATCCAAGGGTGAGACTGTAGATGACGAGCACTAGCAATGATAAACTCGACATCTCTGCTGCCGTGAAAAATGCTAAGAGAGCGCTTCAAATCAGGACAGGGTTCGTAGCATTAATCTTTAAAGCTTGGAGTAAAAGTAACAGGTTTAAAATAGGATTACTCATTTCCTCGTTTATCATTTTGATCGGTGTTTTAGCTCCCCTAATAGCTCCTTATCCTCGCGACGGACTGGGCTATGTCCCGGAGGATGCGTTGCAAAAGATCAGGCTCCCCCCTTCACAGGATCACTTGTTCGGCACCGATACTAGAGGGCGAGACATATTTTCAAGAGTTGTCTTCGGGGCCAGGTCTGCGTTAATCCAGATTTTCCTCGTGGTTTCTTCCAGCCTATTAATTGGATTGTTCATGGGGGTTATTGCTGCCTACTATAAAGGATTGGTTGAAACTGTGATTAACTATTTAATTGAACTATTTATGAGCATACCCGCCATCGTAATAGCCCTAGCGCTAAGGCTGATCCTCGGCTCCGGATTATTCACCGTAGTATTAGCCTTAATCATAACATGGTGGTCCTGGTATGGACGGGTAACCTACATATATTCTAGAAGCATTGTTGAAATGGACTATGTTCTTCTCGCAAAGCTCTCAGGAGTTTCAGGTTTGAAGATAATTTTCAGGCATGTTGTAAGGAATGCTTCACCCCCCGTCCTAGTCCAGGCGGTAACGGATCTGGGGAGTGTTCTGCTCGAAGCATCAGCGATAAACTTCCTAGGGCTTGGACTGCCCCCCGACTCACCCGAATGGGGGGTTATAATGCAGGAGGGCATTCAATACTTGTCAATATCCCCTTGGATTAGTGTTTTCCCGGGTATATTCATATTGATAACAGCTTTAGGGTTCAGCCTTATTGGAGATAGCCTTAGGGAAGAAGTAGACCCTAAGTTGAGGAGAAGGTGGAGGCTATGGTTCTAGCGGTGGAAGCTGAGGATTTGAAGATCGGGTATGAGGATGAGGAGGTAGTTTGGGCGGTAAAAGGAGTTTCATTCAAGGTAGAGGTTGCGGAGATATTTTGCCTCGTAGGTGAGAGCGGATGTGGGAAATCCACTACAGGAAACGCCATCGTGGGCATCCTCCCACCGTACTCGGTGACCGACGGCGTTCTACGGATTTTCGGGAAAACCGTGATAGAGGGGAATAGAAGGGATTACACGGGCGTGAGAGGTCGCATAGTATCCTACGTTCCCCAAAACCCGGGCTCTAGTTTAAACCCGTATTTAACCGTTGAGGAACAGTTCTACTACGTTTTAAACAGCGTATATGGATGGGGTCGTAAGAAAGCGCTAGAAGAGGCGGCAAAGTATCTCCAAATGGTAGATCTAGATCCCGGTAAGGTCTTGGATTACTATCCTCACGAGCTAAGCGGGGGTATGCAGCAGAGGACGGCAATAGCCTTAGCGCTTTCCACAGGCGCTAAGATAATTGTTGCCGATGAGCCAACATCAGCCCTGGATGCTCATTTAAGGCTTGGATTAATCAGGCTTCTCACCCGTCTCAGAGACACTATTAAGCTAACCCTCATATTCATCACCCACGACTTATTATCAGCTGGAAAGATCTGCGACAAGATAGCCATCATGTATTCGGGGAGAATACTAGAGCTTGGCACGTCCGGGAAGATACTTACAGAACCGCTTCACCCTTATACCGAGATGCTTGTCGACGCAGTTCCAATTCTCGGCGTGTTAAAGCCTTTGAAAACTTACGGAGGAGAACCTCCTCCCCCAGATGTAGAGGTTAAGGGATGCCTGTTTCTAGATAGATGTCCAAAGAAATTTGAAAAATGCTATTATTCCCATCCTCCGCCCAAGGAGGTTCATGAAAGAATTGTTGAATGCTGGAGGTATGTTTGAAGATGTCGGCGTCAGCGATTGTTAGGCTAGAAAACGTTACCCTAGGATATTACACTATCCCCAAGGGGTGGAGGTCTTTATTTAAAATAAAACAACCCGTTGTCTTCAACGTGAACTTAAACGTAATTGATGGTGAGAAAGTGGTTATAATAGGTGAGAGCGGTTCGGGCAAAACAACCCTTTTGAAAACCATTCTGGGCATTCTACCCCCGTTCGAGGGAAAAGTATACGTTTTAGGTAAAAGCATATACGATTTACCTGTTAAGGAGCGGAGGAAAATTACCAGGCAAATAGGGTATGTACCTCAGGACCCGTATAAGTCGCTGAATCCCAGGGTTAAGGTTGAGACAGTGATGATGGAGCCGCTGGAGAGAAGCAATCTAACAGAGTCGGAGAAACGGGAGAGAATTGTCGAAGCCCTCAGGCTTGTTCAACTGCATGAAAGAATTCTTGAATACTACCCGATGCAGCTTAGTGGGGGGATGATGCAAAGGGTTTTGATAGCTAGAGCGATAGTGCATGACCCCGAGATTCTCATCCTGGATGAGCCGACATCAGCGCTCGATGTCTCGATACAGGCCCAGGTTATAAATTTATTGAACCATATTCAGAAGAAGCTTGAGTTAGCAATGCTAACGGTTACTCACGACCTTGCAGTGGCTCAGTACTTGGCTGACAGGGTGATCATTCTTTACAGGGGGAGAATAGTAGAGGAGGGGGAAACAAGGATGGTACTATCCCAACCCTCACACGAGTACACCCGGTTGCTGATTTCGAGCTACAGGGCTTCAATATAAGTTTTAAATCATTAAGTTAATAGAGGTATTAGCTGGCTGAGGATGATGCTGGGCGAAGTATATTTAACGGCTAGGCAAAACAGGATCGTGAGCTTAGTCCTCAATGGGATATATGATTTAGAAAAAGTGTCTCAACACCTTGGAGTGAAGCCTGAGGATATAATGAGGGATATAACGGAGTTGAGCAATAAGGGCTTGATAGTTATTCACAGAGAGGTGGAGAAGAAGTTAAAGATTACTAGAATCGGGAAACTCTACATGGAGAAAGGGTTGCCTGAGAAAATCGTTCTATCCTATTATAATGAATGCGTTGATAAGAGGATTGAAGCATTAACGAACTGCTTATCCGAGAAAACCGGGTTAGACCGTGATGAAATCTCTATAGGGATACAGTACATTGTGAAAGCAAAGTGTGGTAAAATATTGGAAGGCTCACTGATCTTGGGAGACCCGTTAATCTGCCAACAACTCCTGGCCTCCGCAAAACATGTCGAAGAAGTATTGCGTAGCATTGATAGAGAGGTTAAGGTTTCCGAAGAGGAATTGGCGGATTTAAGAAAGAGAAAAATGGTGGAGATTGTTGAGAAGAGGGTTTTAAGAATAAGTCCAACACCCTTACTGCAAGAATTGGCTAGTAAGGGTTTGATCAAGGAGAAGGAAATAGTAACCGTCGTGAAACCATCAATGGCACTTGAACTAGACAAGTATGTGGTTAAAGAATTCGATCTTTCAATCCCTGTTCCAAGGCTCCCGAGCGTGAGGAAGCACCCATTCATGGAGTTTATAGATGATTTAAGGGATATAATGGTTTCCTTAGGTTTCGAGGAGGTTAAAGGCCCTCATGTTGAAGCAGAGTTTTGGAATTTCGACGTGCTTTACCAGGCTCAGGACCACCCTGCCAGGGAGATACACGATACTTTCTTCGTTAAAAGCGATGCCAGAGCTTCTATTTCCAGCCAGCTTATGGAGAGGGCTAGGAGGGTACACGAGAAAGGATGGGGGTATAAGTGGAGTCCTGAGAGAGCGATGAGGCTTGTCTTGCGTAGTCAAACAACAGCAGTATCTGCTAGAGCCATTTTCGAGAGAGGAGAGGGCGAGTACAGGGTTTTCACGATCGACAGGGTTTTCCGCCCCGAGAATCTGGATGCCAAGCACAGTATGGAGTTCTACCAGCTTGACGGGATTATTGTTGGGAAAAACGTGAACTTTAAACACTTGCTCTACTTCTTCAAGGAACTCGCTGCAGCCCTTGGGATAAAAGAGGTGTGGTTTAAACCAGGCTACTTCCCCTTTACCGAGCCGAGCGTTGAAGGATATATAAGGCATCCTAAGCTTGGATGGGTTGAGGTTTTCCCGGGCGGAGTGTTCAGGCCCGAGGTTATGGAAATTCTCGGAGCTCCTGGAGTTAAAGCGGTTGCATGGGGTATTGGTGTTGACAGGCTTGCCATGCAGGTTTTGGGAATCGATGACATAAGATTACTGTTTACAACGGACATAGAGGCTTTAAAGAACATGAAGTACCTCGGCCTACCTTACAAGTTTTCAAAGACCAGTGGGAGGAACGTTGGAGTTGCGGAATATCCTCAATGAGATGGTGAACCCGTTTAAATGAGGAATGATCGGGAGCCTTATAAGATCCGGCTCTTCCTAACCTCGTTGTTGAGGACTATATTGAACAAGCCTGTTGGTTTCGATGAAGCGGTTAGAACCACTATGCGAAGGATTAAACTAGACAAGCGCGAGAAAAGATCAGCCTATATTCATGCTTACCAAACTATTGTAAACTACTATGGTTTGAAATACCTGGCTGAGAAAAAAGGGTTAGGTGAGGGTGTAAAAGCCATTGTTAACCTGCTTGAAAAGCTTAACTACAACTTCGAAACCTATTTGGAGTTGATGGATGAAATTACTCAAGAGATGCCTATTGAAGAGAGACTTGCAAAGAAGTATAGTTATCCGTTATGGGTTGTGAAAGAGCTTCTAAAACATCTCCCTGTGAGCGAGGTTGAGAAAACCCTCCGAAACCTGAACGAGAAAAAGAGATGGGCCCGCGTCAACACTGTGAACGCTACATTGGAGGAGGCGCTGGAATGCTTGGAGAATGAGGGTGTGAGGTTTCAGCGCCACCCTAAGTTCGAGGATTTCTTGAGGATTACGGATCCGTTCTACCCGATAGGGGGTTCTAAATGTTTCAAGAAAGGGTTGTTGATACCTGAGGATTTAAGTTCTTATGTTCTAGTTGAGAGCGTGATGAAATATGTGGCTTCCCCTCTCCTCGACTCATGTTCGGCACCTGGTGTTAAACTATTTCATATATTATCAAAGAATGCATCATTGAGAGCTATTGCAGTGGACTACTCTAGTAAGAGATTGTTGTATGCCGTGGAAATCTTGAAAACGTATGTTAACCAAGGAAGAATTCTATTGATCAACGGTGACTCCAGGATTCTCGCATACAAAAATAGATTTTCAACCATAGTACTCGACGCCCCTTGCTCAGGCTCCGGCGCAGTCTATGGTGATCCAAGCGTTAAATTGAGACTCTCAAGGGAACATGTACGAAGATATGCCCTTATCCAGTATGAATTGATGAAAAATGTTATTAAACAAGGTGAAAACATCGTTTACACAACCTGTAGCATACTCCCTATTGAAGGAGAAATGATTGTGCAGAGGATTTATAAGGAAGCACGCGCTGTGCTTCAAGATCTAGTCGGCGACTACATAGATCCAGCATATCCCGGGTATGATGTCTCTTATAAAACCTTTCGAATCTATCCCCATAAAGTAGAGGGACAAGGGTTTTTCATCAGCGTTCTCAGAGGTGTTAGGTGATTGAAGCTAAGTATAGACTATGCTTACGGTGTTCACCCCAGTAGATGTTTCGGGTTAACCCTGGGGCTGGACATACTTTTACCGCCCAAAAAATGCCCTCTTGACTGTTCGTGGTGCCCCCTGGGTAAAACGGTGGATAGAACCAGGACAGCGAAAGAGCAAGAGGTAAACCTTGGTAAGATTGTTGAAGAGTTAAAAGAGCTATACGAGTACATTGGTACGCTGGCTAGAAAGGTATATGTATGGGGTTTTGGAGACCCATTATTGAATCGCCGAATATCTGAAGCGGTCAAGGCTGTGAGAGCGGAAAGCCAAGCTGATAAAGTAATTATCCATACTTCAGGTCTTCTCCTACCCCAGTATTATTCTTCAGGGCTATTTGAAGACGTTGACGAATTTGTAATCCCATTTGAATGGGCCTCTGAGATAAGGCTCGAGTTTGGATGGGAACCTGCGGTGTCCATTACAACTTTTCTTGAAATACTGTCAGAGTTTAACAGGAAATACCCGGGGAAGCTGGGGCTTGAAATCACCGTTTTTAAGTTTGCAGGATCTTTAACACCTTCAACCGAGTCCTTGAGGGAGATCGCAAAGCAGGCGCGGAGGGTTGGCGCAGAAAGAGTTTATTTGAAAACCATTAACCGTTTTGTAAGCGAGAAGATACACTCAGTCAACCCCAGGTTGATAAGTGAATATGCTGAAATACTGGAGGAGAATGGGATTAAGCCGGTTGTCTGTTACGGTAGCGTTAACTTCGAACCAGGCATCCAAAAGCACGGCTTGATTAGACTCGTGTATAACCATATTTTGAGAAAACCCTTAAGTTTCAGGGAGTTGAGAAGTATTTACGGCGATAATGGAGTGATCTCAGCGGAAAACCTTGTAACTATGAAGAAAGCTGTGAAAACCGCTTGGGAAAAAGAAGTATACTATCGCGGCGTGATCTAGTCGTGGAAAAATCTTTAGAACCCCTCGCTAAAAATTTCAGGATTAATGCTACGAGAGAAATGCTCAAAGAGGCTAGTAAAATAATGTGGAGGTCTTCCAAGCGCATGACTGGAAACCCTTATTCAGTAATTCCCGTTTGGGAAAATAAGGTTAAGGGGTCGGTTCTTTAATGGCGGCTATGATTGTCTTTTACATCTACGTTGGCTGGCTTTTCTCAAAGCTTTTAGGGATTTATTTTAAGATGAAGGATTTAGGGGAGCTTCCCGGATATATACTGGGCTCCCTGATAACCGCGATGTTCTTCCATGGCTTGGTTAATCATGAAGATCTAAGCCTAGTTGCGGAGATTTCTTCAATACTAATAGTATTTCATGCTGGTTTAACCAGCGATTTCACGGAGGTCTTGGAGAACTTTAAAAAAGCATTAGTAATGTCTCTTTCCGCGGTATTTACCACTTTCATGATTGTTACGTCTACACTCCTCTACCTGGATTTTCCCTTGGAAACAGCCTTATTGATCGCTATTCTATTCTCTAACACTGCGACAGAGACTACGGCACTTGCTCTTGAGAAGCTTGGAACACAGTTGAAGAACCTACTGGTTTCCGCGAGCTTCATAGACGATATTATCGTGCTATTCATCGCAACAGCATATTTTAACCTGTTAAAAGGAGCTGGAGGGTTGGATTTCATCCTCTCATTATTCATCTCCATCACCATGTTGGCGATAATTATGCAGGTTGGAAAGTTTAGAGAAAGGTTTGCAAGATTCTTCATTAAAATGTCTAAATCGCATGAATCTTTTGTCGACATAACGATCACTGTTTTAACCGGCATGGTCGCTTTATCCCTGGTGTTTAAGGGAAGCGGGCTCATCGCAGCTTATTTAGCGGGCCTCCTTATTTCGATTGGCGCAGCAATAAAGGATCCTCTTCTCAGATTTAAGCCGAGAATAATAGATTTCAGCGTAATGCTCGATAGCTTTATAGACTCCGTGTTTATACCATTGTTCCTCTTATATGTCTCCCCACTAATAGTTAGGCCAGGAGTGAATTTAGCATTTATAATTCTCATATTTGCTGGCGCAGTTCTAGGTAAATTCCTACCCTACTTCTTTTTCATAAGACGTGATCAACGATTCAGGGAAGACGCGGTTGTAGCCGGGCTGTGTATGAGTGGGAGAGGTGGTTTAGAAATGGTTCTAGTGGTTCATGGGATGAGTTTAGGGTTGTTGCCGGAAATGCTTGTTAATTCAATACTTGTCGTCTCCGTCTCCACGAGTTTGTTCGCGATGTTTTCTACTGGTTTATGGAGAAGAAGAATCAGCTAGGCCCGTGAATTCATCCCTTTTAACAAGGTCATCCCTTCCAAGCCTCATCCTCGAGATTAATATTGTTGAATAAGCTTAATAAGTTTGGAAAGACTTACCTCAGCCACCACTACCGGATTGGCAACGCCTAGCTCATAGAGTATCTTGGGATGTATTTCTCCTACGAAACCAACCCTTTCCCCGTTTACATATATAGATGTAAATCTCTCCTCCAGGAACCCTTCATTTTTATCTCTAAGAAACTTATATTCTGCATTAATAAGGTCGAAAATAGAAGCTATTAGCGATAAGCCATCTGTGAGTGTAGATTTCTCATGGGATATTGCTACTCCAAGCCTTCTCTCCACCACAGGTTCTCCTTCGCCTTCTCCCGGCATTATAACGTCTCCTACCTCGAAGATTTTGATTACTGATTGCTTGCTTGAGTTCTCTACGACAGCATCTAGCAATCCAGGTGTCAGCCAAACTCTCAATCCGGTGAATCTTTCAGATTTGGGGTTGGAAACCAGGTACATGTTGGTTTTCAAGCCAAATCTTGTTAATTGGGTAAACTCGTTGCTCATAATGTAGTTGGATACCTCCGTGTAACCCATTCCGATTAAAATATCCCTTATTTTCCGTGAAAACGCTTCGATAGGGTGAATCCTACCTGGATGAGTTGACGGAGGCAACGAGTCAGCCTCGGCCCCTAATACATGGTATCCTAGTGAAATAGAAACGTCTTCGGCAACATCAACCCATGATTTAACATCCAGCCTGAACAATGGTACTTTGACTTTCAATTTTTTACCATCATTCTGAATGATTTCGTAGTAGTGTTTTCTCAGTAGTTGAGCAATATCGTCAGCTTCTAGCCGTGTCCCTAATAACCCATTAACCTCGTCCACGTTTAAAACCAGTATTTGAGCCTCAGTCTTGGGGGAAACTATTTTTTCACCGGTGGGGGTTGATACTTCCACTATCTCCACAATTCCTGATGATGACCTCTCCGCTATGTTCAGAGCCATGATTGTCACTAAATTGATTGCCGTTTCCTTATCAGTGCTCGTGGAGTCTATCAATATGTTTCTAGTTCTAACATCTACTTTCGAGGTTTCCCCATTAACGATGGGTGCAAGGCTTAGTATTTGACCGGTAGAATCAGCTAGGACCGGGTATTTCCTCATGCCGGCTATGATATATCCATATAATTGCCCCTGTTTAGTCTCTTCCAGAGCTTTTCTCAAGCTTATTTCCCTTGAGGCTTCTAAAGGTATGAAAAACGTACTGTCAGGGTCACCTAGTTTATAGTAAATAGGGGGAGTTATCTTGTCAAGGTCGTAGACTCCTATGCTTGCCTTTCTTCGATCCCTACCGTAGGTTGAGGCTAGCTTTTCCTGAAGTTGCATTATTTGCCTTACCGCTTCATCATCCAGGGTAAGATCTCTTACAACTGCTAGGGCAACATAGGGTCTTTCAGGTATGTTCTCAGCGAATCCTTTAACACTGGATGGTTTGAACTGCAACTCCTTTGAAGCTAGCCCCATGAAGGGTCGTAATCCTCTCGCCAATCCTTCCGCGCTGAATATGTCGGGCCTGTCATGATTTGCCTCGTACTCGAGCAAGTCATTCTCCAGCATTTCAATCTCGCATTTGAGGAATGGCAAGTACTTCTTTACATCCTCGTCCGATAGTTGTTTGCCCAATAATCTCTCTAAATCCCTGATGCTTACCCTTATCGTTGGCATTTCTATCACGTTACTGTATTATTTTAAGATTTCATCCTTGATAATACTCCACGCGTTGTTAATAATGATTTCTTCGTTCTTAGTCCAACCTATCAGGTTTTCCTGCTTGAACAACTCCATTAAGTTTTCAACACCGTTCTTGTAGCCGAGCGGGGCGTATAGTGAAAGATAGGTGTTGGCACCTCTTATCTCTCTGAGACGTAGGAACATGTCCCTATCCATTTTCTTATAAAGTAGTCGCAGGGATATTGGTGTTTCAAGCTCGTTTACCTTGTCCCGGACTGGCATTCTTTCTGAATCTATCAAGCTACTTATCAATGTGGGGGTTATCCCGGTCTTCAAGGACTCCATTCCATACCATGCTTTAAGGTATTCCTTGAACCTTGCTCTCACCTGGTCTGTCTTAAACTTCTGATAGTACAAGCTTCCAGCCACCAGCGATGCTAGTGAAATTTGAATAAGGCTTGTAACAGAGAGGGTTGACAAAGCATCCATGTTGGTATGATAGTATTTGCTAGGCCACTCATTATACATCACACTATCCCATCCCCACCCAATTGTCACATCGTGATCGCTTCCAGCAGTGTACGGCGTGATGCTGTAGCGAACCCCGGGGAGTTTGAACCCGCCGAACGATGATGCAGTGTCCATGACGTATTTAACAGCGAGGTATGCGTACGGGGCTATTGTCGAGTCTATGATGAGGGGAGGCATTACTATGTTGAGGGTTGAGCCTGTAACACCTTGATTACTCCCCACCATGTCTAAGTTGATAACAGCTTTGGGAGGGTTTTTCAAAGCGTTTTTCAAGAATATAGTGCCCGTGTACTCGGGAACCCATGCATGACAGGAGGGGATGTAGGCCTCGTTTCTCGAGTTAGCAATTGCGAAAGCTATTAACGCGTTCGCAACACTACCACTGGCGTTGTCGTGCGCGCCTGGTTTTGGGTGGCATATATGGCTTGTATACAATACTGCTGGCTCCTCCGTGTTGCAAGCCACTAATGCTAGTATTCCCTCCCCGCTATATTCGCTCTCCACCCTCCAGCATACGGTTATTTTTCTAGCAGGGTTTTCAATAAGCATTGATTGAAGCCTAAGCGCTGTGGTATAGGGTATGTTCATCACGACCTTATCTAGAACCTCCTCCCTACTTATGAAAAGACCGGTGTATGGGACAGCATCTCTAAACCTCTTCGGGTCATACACCAGGATGAGCCTGGCATCAATGGTCTTGTAGAGATCATAGACATATCCCTTAGCTAGTACAACATCCCCCTCGCACTTTTCATTCGTACATATGGATAATTCTCCACACCCCTCCCCAGGAGGCGAGTGAGCGGCTACGAGTGTAGGGTAGTCTTTAGAATGGAATTTCTCAATAACAGTGTTTCCCACTTTAACTTCCAAGAAAGCGTTTTTGAGATTCCAGCTCGCCGGGATTTCCATGAATCCTTTTGTACCGCCTGGAGCTATTTTCAGCACCCTGGTTGAAAGACCCATCCCACTTAGAACTTCTTTTAACTCCTCAACCGCCAGGTTTAACTCCCTAGAACCCTGAATCCTATGGTATCTCGTGATAATGTTGAGGAGGTCCCTCGCCATCGACGCGTGCAAGTTCTCCATGTACTTCGAGACTAGTTCATGAATCAAGGCTTATCCTCCGTTACACATTAAATATTGTTCGCAATTATATTAAATTTGGCAAGCACGAGGTCGGGATTTATGGTTATCGTCAGCATAACACCTGAAATCGCCATTGAAGGCGGGAGAATATACGCCGGCGGCCTAGGTGTTTTGGAAGGAGACAAGTTGCTGGGAGCGGGCGACATGGGGCTTGACTACCTAGCTCTCTCCCTCTTCTACCGCCAGGGATACACAAGTATTAGCTTCAAAGGGGTTGAGCCGGTACTTCAGCCCGAGGAACAAGACCAGGAATTCATCTCAAAGCTCTCGCAAGAGAAAGAATTCAGTGTGCAATTACGTGGAGAAGATGTCATTGTTAGACCATGGGTATTCAAGTATAAGACAGCGAAGGCAGTCTTATTCGAAGCGGTATGCCCGTTCTGGGCTAGAAGGCTTACAGATAGGGTTTACTATGAAAACAGTATTGAGGAAACCTTCTACAAGTATGCCTTATTGGCAAAGGCATCGGCATACTATTTGAAAAACTATGTTGGACTCGATAAGGTGAGCGTTATAGATTTAGAAGAGAGCTATGCCTCTCTCATTCTCAACGTGCTGGAGGTATCAAGGATTTCGCGCATCATAATACACACTCCCGGGCCATGGGGGCATCCGAGCTTCCCGGGAGAGTTCATTGCTAGAGAATTCGGCGTGTTCCTAGGAGACTATATTAATCTAACAGAGTTCTCCCTCTCCAAACTAGACAAGGGTATAGTTGTTTCGAAGAAGCAGGAAGCGGTTGCTGCCGCCATTTTTCCAAAGTACAAGGAAAAGATAGTTTCAATCACTAATGGTATACATCTAGGGAGGTGGATGCATCCAGCTCTGCGTGAAGCAGTGAACAGTTCAACTATTAGCATCGATCTTTTGAAGAGAGTTAGACAGAGCGCTAAGGAGGAAGCTTTTTCGCTAATTAAAAGCTTCAAAGGCAACGTCAACATGGATGGAAGAATAGTGATCGCATGGACTAGGAGGCTGGCAAGGTATAAGCGTCCATACTTTATCGCGAGATTTATAGAGGAAAACCCTGATATTAACGCGTTCTTCATAATTGCTGGTAAACCCCACCCAAGAGACTCCGACGGAATAGGTTACTTGAAGAAATTCAGAGAGCTGGACTTAAAGCTTACTAACGTGGCGTATATACCCGATTACAACATTGAGAAGGCGAGAACAATAATTCAGGGATCAGACTTACTGTTGTTCACGCCTTTCCCAGGCTGGGAGGCTTGCGGTACGAGCTACATGAAAGCCATGGTGAACGGGGTTCCGGTTCTCTCCAGCAGAGATGGCGGCGTTCTCGAGGTTGTTGAGGACGGGGTTAACAGCTGGCTCTTCGGCATTGAACCCTCAGACTTCATAAACATATACACTGATCAAAGGGCCAGGGAAATCGATGAGAAGGATTACTACGAGTTCAGAAACAAGTTGCTCTGGATAATTGAACTCTACCAGAGGGATCCGGAAAAGTATTGGGAAGTAGCTTTCAACAGCTTGAAGACTGCCCCGGGCAAGGTAGACATTAGAGAAGCGTTGAAAAAATACTATATTAAAATGTAGTTTACCTAACCACTAGGACTGAAATAGGAGCGTTTATTACGAGAGATAGTGCCACGCTGCCAATGGGGAGTTCGCCATAGAGCGTTTTGCCCCTGGCTCCCATTATCACTAGGTCGTAACCTTCCTCAACGATTTCTTTTATCAACCGATAGCTGACGCTTTCCAGGCTAGGATCATATTCGAGCGTCTTATATGAAACGTTAATAGGTTCTCTAGCTATTCTCGCCTTAGCCTTCGCCAGCGGGTCTTGGCTGAGGGTTTCTCCCTTGCTTTTAACAGTTACCACTGTTATCTTTGAACCATAATGCTTGGCTAAATCAATAGCCAGCTCCAGTGCTTTAAGACTTACCTCGCTCCCATCAACAGGGACTAGTATCTTCCTGTAGATGAAACTAATCCTATATGAGGGCTCTTCACCATTCAACTGTAGAATACACCTCTAGATAATTATGTATCATCCTCTTATTAAAAAACATCTTTTAATCCCCCGATACCCAGCAGTTTATCTGTTTCCTCAACTACTTTTTCCAAAGGTAATTTGACGCCGGCAACAGCGTATAGAGCATCCATGTTTTCTGGAACCACTATTGATTCTTGATGAATAGCCTGGATCAGTGAGATACTGTTACCGGAGACTAGTATGGAATTCTCGAAGACAACGTTTTCGTAGATATCGTTCCTACTCCTCAGGAAGTCTCTAGCGGCCTCGATCAACTTGCTGGTGGAGTCCAAGCCGGTTTTCTTGGGATCAACCAGGAGTATTCGGGCATACCTGCTTAAAACCTCGGTAACTTGTTCCTTAATTACAGGTGTAGCCACCTCTACATCTAAATATTGTACATGCATAAGAGTTGTTGGAACTACAACCGCTTGGCTGATTATTTTAACATTGGGTAAGACCAGCATTGCGTCCTTCCCGTGGTGGCTAACATCCTCTACAGATTCAAGTTTTATGGAGTTAATGGGTCCTCTAGCATCCTCCTTGGGATCCGCCCCTCTCCTGATCACGAGTACTCTGGCACGTTTAACGTTGAATTCCTTGTGTAATACGCAGAGAATCCTGAGCAATCCAGTAGTGTTGCAACTAACCACTCTAAGGTACTTCCTACCGACTGCCTCGTCATAGTTGCAGTAAGTGCTGAAACTTAACTCCGCTACCTCCGGCTTCTCTCCTCCTTGAAAAATAGCTGGTTTTCCAGCAGCTTTATATAGTGAAAGATTCGCAAACCCCTTACCACTAGGCGAGGCATCGATTATTATGGAAGACTCCTCTAGGAACTCCTGGATGGTTCCTTTCGGCGTTACACCTTGTGATTCAAAATCACGCCATTTCTCAGGTGGGACATAGATGTTTATACCTTTCTTGAAAGCCATCTTTGAAGAGTAGTCAGGGGTGTACTTAACTATTCCTACAAGCTGGAACCTTGAGTTTTTCAGCACAGCGTCTGCGACTCTTTTCCCTATGGTACCGTAACCGTTTAATCCCACCTTGATCAATTCTACCATCCCAGGAACATTTTCGAAGATAATTCCATCGCTTTCAAAGCAGGTAATTCCTCGCCGGAGAGGAACAGTAGTAGCGCGTTCCCGCCGGTGGAGACATGGATCCTGTTGTTCAACCTGCTCTCATCAACCATTGAACCCAGGTGTCCCCCTGCTATTAGAGTGAAAGCGTTGCTCCTATAGACCGATTCCAGTAGGTTGAGCGTCCCCTTTCTAAATTCCTCCTCTTCTATGACCCCGGCCGGCCCTCTCATCACTATTACCTTAGCATCCTTCAGTAAATCCCCATATATTTTGACAGTGTTTTCGCCAATGTCTCTAATCACTCCACGTATTTCGCCAACGTACACGTTCCTCACCTCTCCGTTTACCTTAGCCTTGAAGTCTATCGGTGTCTCGATAGGTGCACCCCTCATCAAAATGTAGCGTGCCCTTGGAATAAGAGGTAGCAGCCCCTTCTCCTCCAACACCTTCATGTTTTCAACGCCAATGTCGATTCCTTTAGCCACTAAGAATAGGTGAGCCAGTAACCCGGTTGCCAAGATTCTATCCGCTAGCTTGTTTCTCATCAAGTTTTCAATAACGCGGAGAAGCTCGCGGACTTTTGAACCTCCTAGCACGTATATACGAGGAGATTCGAACGAGTTCAATATCCTGGTAATTGCCTGGATTTCCTTCTCAAATACCGGTCCAATACAGCTTGGAAGCGATAACGGGAAACCCACTATGCTTGGCTGGCTTCTGTGAGCGGTTGCGAAGGCATCGTTGACGTAGACGTCTACGTTGCTTGAAAGCTTTTTCACGAGCATTGTTAAAGCTTGTTTCTCAGGTGCAGCCTCTATTATCTCCTCGGAAAGCAGCCTTAGATTTTCCAAGAGAAGGATTTCACCGGGTTTAAGATTCCTAATCTCCTCCCTTGCCTTTGGACCAATAATATCGTCCACAAATTTAACAGGGGTCTCAGTGTACTTGGAAAGCAGTTCAGCATGCTTCTCGAGGCTTATGAAATCCCCTTCGCCAGGACGGCCTTGATGCGAGATAAGCACCAATGCTGGGTTGTAATCTTTTATCATTTCTTTAATGTATTTCCCGTGAACACTTATTCTCCTATCATCTAATATCTCCCCGGTATCCGGGTCTACAGGGGAGTTTATATCTATTCTCACCAACACTTTCTTCTCCCTAATGTCTAGGTCTCTAACAGTGGGTAGTTTCGGTATATTTATCGACACAAATATACACCAAAATTCAATATAGGGGTTGAGGCTTATAAGTTTCCATGGAAGTCTTTAATTAAACATTTCAATAAATTCAACGGGGATTTTTTCATCAAAATTTAAATAAGTATATAAAAATAAAAAAGGATGCATTACTCTTCAAAATGGATAGCCCTGGTTGGACACACAGAGGTGCAGAGACCGCACCCATAACACTTTGTCTTGTCCACAACAGCCAATCTCTTACCGTTGCTGGATTCTTCAACATGCACTGCATCGTAGTCACAGACTTGCTGGCAGAACCCGCAGCCAATACATTTTTTCTCATCAACCACTGGCGGCTTAGCCCAAACCCTTCTCGGCTCAGGTTTCAAATGCTTCAACGCCAGTCCTTTCACGTCCAGTATGCTCGAGTACCCGTGTTTTTCAAGCCATGTCTTAGTCTCGCTTAAAATTCTCTGGAACACGCTGAACCCTTCAACTAGTGCGGCTGTACATATTTGAACAGCTGATGCCCCAGCCATGAAGTACTCGATAACGTCCACGCCTCTGGTAATCCCTCCAACCCCGATAACTGGGAGTTTGGTACTCTTCGCTGCCTCCGCCACCACGGCCAGAGAAATGGGCTTCAGAGCCGGGCCGCTCATCCACCCGTACCCGTAGGGGCCTCCGACTATTGGCATACCGGTTTCAACATCTATGCTCAATGCAGGTCCAATAGTGTTTGTAGCTACGATTCCATCGACGCGGACGTTTTCAAGCTCTCTCACCAGCTCCGGTATGTTAGGAGTGAACGGGCTGAGCTTGGCGAAGATGGGGATTGATACGGATTCTCTAAGGGCTTTAGCAGCCTCTATTACGGGGCGATAGTCTTTTCCTATGTAATGCGTGGAGAATTCGATCGCGTCTGCGCCTGCTCTCTCTACTTTAGGACCAAGCAGCGCTAGCTCTTCGGGCTTGTAGCCTATGCTGACAAAGAAAGCCACCCCCCGCTCCCTGCAGTAGGTTTTGACTATTGGGTATTCACGCTCTAAGTAGTGTTCAGCAGGGATATCGCTCCATAGCTCGGCGTTGAGGAAGGCATGTATAAATCTATGGTTTCCCGCATCCACCGGAGTTATCCTAACATCCCCTGGTTTTAAGGTTTTCAAGTAGTAAAACCTACCCATTCCCCTGTCCACAACGGCCATGCTCGGCCTTGGAACAATGGCGGGTTTGACGCTAATCGTTTTCGCAACAACTCCTCCAACCCCGTTATCGATCAACAGCTTCATTGTTTCAGCATCGCGGGAGATCGGGCATGCAGCATTCATAATGGGGGTTTTCATCTTTATACCGGCTATTTCTACAGATAGATCTACCACACGTTTCACCCACTGTACCGATTAATTGTTAATTATTCAAGTAAAAAAGTTTTATCAACATCAATTACCGTTCAGTGATGCGAGAGTTCGTTGAAAAACAGGGTGATAAGGGTAGAAGTGTGAATCTAAAAAAATTCTACCCACACAATGGGTAGTCTTCCGGAACCTTTGCCCTGAAAAACGTGCCGGTCTCAGGGTCCTGGAACAAACCTACTTTCACGCCTTTCTTACCGCGAGGATTTAACTGCCAAACCTTCTTCGGGATTAGCTCTAATTCTTTTCCGGTTGCTGTTTTCACCTTAACTGGCTTGTCACAAGGCATATTTCCACCTCACAAATTATTTAGACTGTTAAAGCTTTTATAACTTTACGTTTTAAGATTTGAAATAATATTGTAGTATTTAACATGCTTTTTAACAAAATAATTGATTTGAAAACGGGGACATTTTGGCGAATACTGATAGTGAAAACTTTTCACGATTACTACGGCTTGTCTAGAACGTCTAACTGGTATTCTCCCTTCTCAATGAGCTTTTCCCATAGTTTTTCAACAACCTTGTGAACATAATCTATGGATTTTTCCTCATCAAGGTTTAAGACCACCCTGTCCTTCATAACTAGCTTTCCATTCACAATAACGGTTTTAACATCCCTGCTATTCACAGTGTTAACAAGGTGTCCATAAACTGTTTTAGAGTTAACCGGTGTCGAGGGGAGTTCGGGTTTTATCAAGATTATGTCGGCTTTTTTACCAGGCTCTATGCTTCCCAGCTCCT
>ERZ1669249.59-NODE-59-length-70083-cov-21.161478_pt1 | contig 70083 bp, 71 predicted proteins | sample MGYA00579293_ERZ1669249 | MGnify/ENA primary metagenome ERZ1669249 (study PRJEB41166, sample SAMN08046057) | hot springs metagenome | biome: hot spring; feature: neutral hot spring; material: thermophilic sediment; isolation source: thermophilic sediment from... | reverse complement strand
TCTGATATTCTTAAAGACAATTGCTTTAGCAACACTTATTGTGGCTACTATATGCCATCTTTTCAGAGGCACTGTCCTAATGTACACAACCCATTCCGGATTCTCTAAATCAACTTTTCTATCTATCCCTTCAGCAATGGCTTTCACTGCATCAATTGTGTGCATCTTAACGAGTTTTCCACGCTCATCGATAGCATATATTTTTCCATGTAATGTTATTCTATATGATGCATTTACAGGAATTCTTGCTAATGCATAGTTTCTTGCTTTTTCAATAACCTTAGTTATTATCGGATCAACAACTTCATCTACAGGTATTACTCTATGAATTGGTGTGTCTTTACCTTGTAAACATTTCTTTACTTCAAACCAAAATCTGTATGGTTCTGATACACTAAGTAGGATAAGCGATGATCTAACTTTTACAATAATATATGAGGTCCCAATACAGCTATTTATTTGGGAAAAAGCCCAGTTAATGTTTTCTCTATTAGGATCCAAGGTTATTATTACATTAAAGCTCATTTTTAAATCTTCCTCAATATTTTAATATAAGATACTACCTCCCTAGGAACAACATACGCCTTGTTTTGATAAAGCAAAGCAATTTCATTTTTAGTTATTTTAACAATTCTTCCGCTTATGTCTTGACCATTCAAAAGTTTTACCATTGCATCTGATCCTATCAAATCTTCATCTAAAACATATTCCTTATCACAACACTCTCCATAGCCATGTATATCACTTTGACCAGTAACAACATAAGCTATAGCTTGTCGCGATACTATAACAGCTTCATTTCCAACCATCATACCAATTTCATAATTAGCAACTTCGTCAACAAGACCCATGAGTTTACTACCATCTAGCATATAAACCTCTATACTTCTTCCAACAAATCTTTCATCAATTACATAAAGCCCTCTCCTCTTAGCCTGATAATAAGCCACGTCACTTACACCAAGACCATTTCTACACCTATGTAATTTTTAAGCTGTTGATAAAACTTACAACACAAACAAAAGCAATGCAAATTCATTAACTCAGTTTTTACATATTCTAAGGCTTATCCATCTTAACCATATATTCATAGCCAATCAGTATGTTTATTACTCATTAAATAATTGAGATAATCAAAAACTTAATTCACCTTAGGTTTCAACCTTATTTAAAATAAAGATATTGTATTTCTTAGCATAGAGAATCTTGTTATACGTGGAAATTATAAAGCAAAAACTTATAAATCTTTTCTTAACCTTTAAACAAAGTTTCAGTTGTAAACTTTAAAAATTTCGATATAACAAATTTTGAAGTGGTGAAAAACCTTTGTGTCAATAAGTATATATAATACATTAACAAGGTCTTTAGAGCCCTTCCAACCTATTTCACCCCCAATTGTGAAAGCCTATTTCTGTGGACCGACAGTATATGACTATACACACCTGGGGCATGTAAGAGCTTATTTGGCTTTTGATTTTGTAAAGAGATATTTGAAGCTAAGAGGTTATACTGTTATTCATGTTCAAAACATTACGGATATAGATGATAAAATTATAAAGAGAGCTAATGACGAGGGTGTATCTTGGAAAGAAATAGCTGATAGATATTCAAAGGACTATATGGAGGTGCTAACAAAACTTAATATAAATGTTGATATTCATCCTAGAGTTACTGAGCATATTAAAGAGATAATAGAGTTTATTGAGAAACTTATTGAAAAAGGATATGCATATGTAGTGCCAAGTGGTTCTGTATACTTTGATGTTTCAACAGTTTCAGATTATGGCAAGCTTTCAAAGAGAACACGAAGTGAGGAGTGGCGTCAAGAGGAGGAGTTTCTAGCAGAGAAAAGAAATCCATATGATTTTGCGTTATGGAAGGCCGCAAAGCCTGGAGAACCATGGTGGGAATCGCCATGGGGACGTGGAAGACCTGGATGGCATACAGAATGTGCTGTTATGAGTAGTCGCTATCTGGGAACACAATTTGATATACATGGAGGTGGTCAGGATCTCATATTTCCACATCATGAAAATGAGATTGCCATGGCTGAAGCAGCGTATGGCTTAAAGCCGTGGGTCAAATACTGGATTCACGTAGGCTATTTAACAATAAGAGGAGAAAAGATGAGTAAAAGCTTAGGCAATATAATAACAGCTAAAGAGGCTATAGAAAAATTCTCACCTGAAGTTCTTAGGCTATGGGTTTTCTCAGCACATTATAGAAAACAATTAGAATTCAATGAAAGTATTTTAGAAAATTACAAGACTTTATATCAAAGACTTGTGACAGCAACTGAAATTGTAAAGAAAATAATAAAAAGTCCTAGTATATCTCATCATCTTACTGATGAAGATATTTCAATTCTTAATAAGCTAGAGGCTAGTGAAATAATGTTTCATGAAGCTATGTCAAATGATTTCAATACTCCAAAAGCTTTAGAAGCTGTAAATAATCTTGTCTCTACGATATTCAAAGATATTGAAAGAAAGGAAAGATATGAACTTGCATTGAGAGCATATTCAATTCTATCGAGTTTCAATACTGTTTTAGGGGTTTTAGATAAATATCTAAAAGAGAGAATTGAAGTTGATTTAAGTACTATTGAAAAACTTGTTGATATTATTATCAAAATTAGATCAGAACTAAGAAAAAGAAAGGAGTATGAATTAAGTGACAAAATAAGACAAGAGCTATTGTCTTTAGGAATTAAAGTATTTGATTATAAGGACGAGAGTAGGTGGGTATGGGAAAAATGATGTGTTGTATAGCATCTGAAAAAATAGAAAATGACAAATTGGAAAAACTACTAGATTTTACAGTTTTAGAAACAAGAAGAAACAAGGGAAAATACTTCACACTAATATTTATTGCATCTTCAACAAAAAATGCTTTTAGATATAGAGATGTCTTCACCAAGTATCTTGACATAGGCATTAGAATATATGTAGAGAATGAGAATAGTACTCAGCTAAATAAAATTCTGAGTATGTGTGAAAAGATATTATATTCAAAAGAGGATGATGTGCAGCGAATTCTAAGCATTATTGCTTTAAACAATAAAGCTGTTTTGCAAGTCTGAGGAGAAGATATGAATGCGAGGTCCCCGTCGCTCCACCCAACATCATTCATCAGAGATGCTCCTTAGGTCATCCCTCTACAAATATTCGCTCACAAAAACAAAATTAAGCTTATATGCTAGTAAATGTGAGGTTTGTAACGAAAAACCTGCAAAATACTTGTGTAAGATGTGCAATAGATATGTCTGTGAAGATCATTATGATAGAAAAAAGGAGCTTTGCCTTGTATGTCTTGAGACTTTGTGTGATATATGCAGAAATTCGCTAGCTGTAGGAAGATGCTGTAAATGTGGAAGAAAGGTGTGCCATAATTGCCTTATTGAATTAGATGAAGTGCATAGGCTATGTTACTACTGCTTGATATCGAAAAACACAAACATTAAATTATATGCCATAAGTTAATAAACCCTTCCAATACGAAATTATTACAACAATTAAAGTGTTAGAGGATAGTAGACTATGAAAGTATCTTATATGCTAGAATATGTTCAAACACTAGAGAAATCATATGAGGACACGCTAAGAAGGGCTGTAAGCAGCAAAATCGATAAAAGATACATTCAGGTCATATCTGAAATGGTATCATTTATATCATCAATTAAGACGTTTTTGAATAAAGCCATGGTATTAGATAAAGTACTTAGCGAGCTTAAGGCAGGTAGAGCATGTTTTAAATGGTTTTACTCAGAAGACAGATCTTATGTGTCGTTAACAAGGATTGATCCTCAAATAGGTATTTCATATAATGGCACTGCTCTTAGCGTTTCATATCTAGAGAACTCGATATCGTTTAATGAAAGAGTTATTGAGATAAAACTAAATGAGTTTAGAGATAGCATCTCAATTAACGACATTGATGATATTATTGCTAAAAGATCTGTGATAATGAAGCTAATCGGAGAAGCTTCTACTGCATTACTGAAATACTCAGATGAGTTTTCTATTTGTGCCAAAGCTATACATAGATAATATATAACAATTCAAGTAAAAATTATGCAACACATACTCAACTTCTCTTCATTATCCTGTAATTTCAGACGGGGATTCTAACATCACTTCAATTAAAATCAGATCAGTTGAGGCAACGGGCTTCATCATTTTAATAACTTAAATGAGTATTTGCCATTTTCTCAAGCTAGTATTGTATACAAGTAGTGCTGATTCTTTAAGTTTTTTGAAAAGACGTAATTCAATAGCATCTAAAATTTTTTGTATTTCTTCATCGTTATTTGTAGATAGGTTCTCTATTTTTTTAACAAATTCTTGCCAATACGTAGGCTCTACAGCAATTCTTTCATCTTTTCCTTCAATAACTTTAGCCCCCTCTCTTTCAAGTTTAGAAAAGAAACTGTCTCTATCCCTTATCCTAGTGGCTATATCCCTTTCAAATATTACTTTTTGTTCTCGAAGAATATCTATTGCTGATTTTTTTGATATTTCTTTAGCTTTCTTTGCAGCTGTTTTCTCAATGCCTTGTTGATAAATAGCTACTTTCTCTTCTAAACTCTTCAATTTTTCCTCTATAGCTTCTAATCTTTCAATGAATTCTCCATATTTTCTACTCAGCTCATCTATTTTTGAAGTGAATGGATTGATTTTATCCTGTATTCTTCTCTCTAGAAGCTGAATAAGTTTTTCGGATGTTAATGAAGTGGTTTTTTCAGTTTCTTTTACCTGAGTCTCCTTCCCCACACTTCTCATAAGCAAAGCTCTTAAATATTCTGAAATAGTTAAAAAACCCTCAGACTTGGCCTTAGCCAATAACTCTTCATATGTTTTTTCATCAATTTTTATAATCACTGTTTTCATTATTTAACCTATTTTTCTATATTGTATAAAGACATTAAAAACTTGTTAGATATCAACATATTTAAGTTGCTCTAGAACATACTGTCTTATTTCATCGGGTTTGGGAAGATTATATAAAAGCTTTCCATTTTCAATTATTTTATTTAACATCGGCTTAGCTACCTCACCATCTTTACATTTAATTACTTTTCCTGGCACATCTATATAGTCTTCAATGATAGGCTTGCATCTATACAACTGTTTTGCACCTGGAAGCTTACCTCTTTTAGTGATTGGTATCCACTTCCCCTCTTTCTCATCATAAATCTCAACAATATCCATGCTTAGATCAATAGACGGTGGAAAGGCAATTGATGTACCTACACCAAAAACATCTGCAACATCCTTTAATCTTTCTATATCATTCTCATCAAGACCACCACTTATAACTATTTTTACTTCCTCAAATCCATGTAATTTAAGAGTCCATTTAACTTCTTGAGCAATTAGTCGAATATCTCCTCTTCTACTCCTTGGTGTATCAAGTCTTACACCCCAAAGCCTTTTTCCAAGAGTTTTTGCTGCAAGTAAGCTTTCATAGCGTTCATCATAAAATGTATCAACAAGAGCTATTCTAGGCACGTTTTCAGGCATTGTATTATCGAATGCTTTCCATGCTTCAACTGGATCCCCAAATACCAATATTAGTGCATGTGGTATTGTACCCTTTGGTTCTATACCCAGAAAATCCTTGCTAAACGCACCAGAAACAGCATCACAACCACCTATATAAGCTGCTCTATCCAATGCAGGTGCTATTGCTGGATGCTGAACTCTTAAACCAAAGAATATTACTTGTTTATCACCTGCTCTCTTCTTTATTCTAGCAGCTTTTGTAGATACACTACTATAAAACCTTAGTATACCTAACAAAGCTGTTTCTATTGTTATTATATCACAGATTTTACCTTCTAAAATTGCTAACGGTTGTAGAGATGTGAATATTGTTCCCTCTGGAACAGAATAGAATGTTGCAGGAATTCCCTGCAATAGAGATACAGCCTCCTCCAAACCAGTGTACAAAGCCCATTTATATCCACTTGGAAGACCATACACATGAATTTCATATCTAACAACTTTATTACAAAGACCATATTTCTCTAGTATTTGCTTACTTCTAATAAAGTAAATGTCTGTTGCATAACCTTTCTTTATTTCATCTTCACTAAATATATAAAACCGAGGATAAGACTTTGTCATGTACGATCGCTCTATTTAAAGCACTAGTTTATAAAGAATTTTGATTTGAATTGAAATCATTTTCTATTGCTTTTACTCTACTTTTATACCCTTCTCCTCTGCAATTTTTTTAGGCATAATTGTTATTATCCCTGTTTCCTCCTCCTTTACAACCACAAACTCCTTACCATACTTATTCACAATATTTCTTGGTACGTATAAGTTAAGTGACAATGTGTAGTAGTCATAGCTATATGTTTTGTCTTTTACATGTTTCTTTCCTATAATTCTTCGTGCTTCAACAACTCTGGTCTTTGCTTTACCTATAGTTTCTGTGCTCATTATTTCTCACCATAGGATTCTACAGTTACTACTCAACAAAATAAGCTTTACTGAAATAAATATTATTTATTCAACATATATACCTGGTCTAAGAGGTAAAGCTACTTTTTTCTTTCCACCATAATCTGGTGCTTCTACATCATCAGCACTGAATATTTTAAGTGAAATACCAAGTTTCCTTTCAATGTACTCTTTTGCAAGTTTTAATGCTTCCGATTCTTCAATATCGCATTCCATATAAAGTTCTCTAAGATCTTCTGGAACGTTTACTGAAACATCATACAATGTTTTGATTAATCTTCCAAACTCTCTCTTGTCTAAACCTAACTCCTTTGATACATAATCTATAACTTCACTTACTTTCAAACCATTTGATAGTGCCTTAATCACGCTTTTCATAATTCTTTGGGTATTCTTTGGAGATACATATATTATTGCTATGCTTATGCTTGGTTTCTTCAAAGCTCTTACTATGTTATTAATGGACTCAACAACAACATCTGCATATTTAAATGCCATCAACAAGTTTTTGTCATAGGTTTTTGGCAATTTAAATGATTTTGTTGTTATTCTACCTTCAGCAAATGTTTTACTCCAAATCTCTTCTGCTATATATGGAGTGTAAACACTTATTAGTGCAGTCCATACCTTAATAACATCAAGAATTCTTTTTGATGGCTTATCAACTATCTTCAAATAGTTCTTTATAAGCTCCTTTATCTCGTAGAAGATCTTTATACCTGCTTCTCTTAATCTAAAATCTTCCATAAGCTTCTCAATTTCATTAACAATATAGCTAAACATATTTAAGAACCATTGATCAAAGATATCTTCACTTTCTCTATATTCATTCCTGTTATTGTAAATTTGTAATATAATGTCTTGTATCTCTAACAATAGTTGAGGATACTCAGCTTTGCCAAGTTTATTAAGCATTTCTAAATCTATATTCTCATCCTGATAGACCTCAGCATTTAATGCAAGAAGTAATCTAATAATATCTGCACCATATTCGTCAATTAAATTCTTCAATGGTATGATGTTTCTAGCTGATTTACTCATTTTTTGCTGCTTTATCAGAACCCATCCATTGGCTATTATGCTTTTAGGCCATAGCTCCTTTGGAAATAATGCTACATGATTGAATATGAAGAATGTTAGGTGATTTGGAATGAGATCTTTGCCACTAACTCTTACATCCAGCGGATACCAATACAAAAATTCTTTTCTTATGCTTTCTACATCACTTACCCTAGCATTTACCAACCTAGCTATGTTTTCTGCATCATCCTTACCTAGAAATATGTAATCCCAAAACTCTTTAGGTAATTCCCTAATACTTTGTACAAGCTCTCTAATTTTGTGTACAACAGTGTAAAATGCCATGTATATAGTTGAGTCGCTAAGACTTTCTATAATCCATTTTTTATCCCATGGCAAAGGTGTTCCCAGACCCCTTGTTCGTGCACATGCCCTTTTTCTAAGCCAATCTATTGTTGCTTCAAACTGGGCTCTTGCTTCTTGAGGTACAACTTTTATGTTTTTTAAAGCTTCCTTAGCAATGTTTTTCCAGGACTCATTGCCATAATCAATAAACCACTGATCTTTCAATACTTTTACAACTATTTCTGTACCACATCTACAGTAAACTGGTTTGTTAAGTAATTCATATATTATAACCCCTAGGCCATTGTTTATTAGAAGATTTTTCACAGCTTCCCTAGCATTTTTAACTGATTTACCTTCTACCTCTCTCTCCACATACTCCTTGAATTGAGTTAATACGTTAAGTTTCTTAACCATAAATCCTTTCTGATATTCTAAAGAATAAACAAATTTAGTTGCTTCATCAAGTTTATCTTTATCTGTTTGTGACAAAATCTTGAATTGTTTCAGTGCTTGATATGCTGTTGCAATTTTTTCTCCATTAATCTCTATAATAATTTTAGGTGTTATGTTGAATACAAGTTTCCTTACATTTACACTTTCACTATTCTTGATATCCTCTAATGCAATAGCATCATAGGGTGCATGAGCAGGAACACTCATAACAACACCAGTAGCAAATGATGTGTCAACAAATGACGCTGGTAATATAGGTACTATCTCCCCAGTAACTGGATTCTTAACAAAAACCCCTACAAGATTTCTGCCCAAGACCTTATCTAACACCTCAAAATCTAATTGATATTTAAGTCTTGATGTAGCCTCCTCTCCCACTACCCAAATATCTCCATTACTTAACTTAATCCTTAAATAATGTTTGTCAGGGTTAACCCACAGGTTAGTTACTCCGAATACTGTTTCAGGTCTTAATGTTGCTGTTGGATATGCCACACCACTATCATCTCTAAACAAAATTGCTACAAATTCTCCTATTTCTGGCTCAACATCACCCTTTGTATCATGCATACCAACAGGCATTTCATGCCTTGGGCACCAACCTACTGGATGTGTACCTCTTTCTATATAGCCTCTCTCATACAGTTCAATAAATTGCCATTGTATAAACGATTTATAGTCATCATCAATTGTTGTAAATTCTCTTCTCCAATCAATTGAAAGACCATAAAGCTTCATAACTTCCTTTGACACTTCATGAAAATATCTAGCTAGATATAATGGATCTACCATCTTCTTTATATCATCATCTGAAACCCCATATACATTTTTAAGCAAATAAATTAAATCCTTATCCCCATTCTCTATGGCTTCAGCCATAGTTATTATAGGTGTTCCTGTATAGTGAAACCCCATTGGAAATAAAACATTATATCCTTGAACACGCTTGAACCTAGCCACTATATCAGCTATTAGATATGTTCTTCCATGTCCTATATGAATAGGGCCATTTGGATACATATAAGCTGCTGTTATGAAAAACTTTGGTCTAGAGTCATCTGGATCTGCTTGGTATGCATTTTCTTCGAAGAGTATTTTACTCCACTTATATGTAAGCTGGATAAAATACTCATTGATGTTGCTAGTCATATTTAAATTACCTGTAATCTTACAAAAGCCTAATATATTAATGAAGTAATTTTAAATTTTTTCAAGCTAACTAAAAGGTTGTAAAGGAGGGATAAGCAACATTGCAAAAATGTAGCAATGCTAAAGAAATTACAAAGATAGTGATATATTCAACAGCATTCATTGTCTTAATAGATTTAATCATATTGCTAACCCTAAGTTTAATAACTATTCTAAGAAATGCCTTGGGCGATGGACTTTCACTATCAATATTAATATTCATGGGACTTTTCATTATATATGGGCTTTACATGATTTCACGAAGACTTTTAAATATGTAAGGAATATAGTTATGTTGCTAAAGCTAAATATTGGAAAAGATTTCATGACATATCTCGTTATAGAGACTGTGCATGTGGCAGATGATGATCTTGGCCGTAACCGAGAAATTAATGTGAGGAATTTGGTAGCCTCTGATAAGGGATGAAGAAACTTGCCCCCTACAGACTTAATGAAGATATTATCGCGTACGGACCGCTTGATATATCTTTTTCAAAACTATTTGAAGAATGCTGGGTTTTCAACTGAGCAAGGCAATGATATCATTAACCCTTTTCCATATACATGCAAACTCGTATTAGGTGAAAAACCTTTAATTTGCTTAGGATTATCAATATGTTTCTCTACTAATGAAAGGACAACAAAATACTTCTTGAATAATTTTAAATATAATGGCTTTTGGTTTATAACCCCTGGAAAAGGCAGTGTTTCATGCATAGATGATGTTTGCAAAGCATGCACAGCCAATAATTATGTAAGTATATATTCAAAAAATTGTATTGAAAATGTTCATATAATCAAGGATAGTCCATTAGAAATGCTTAACATTAGCAAAATAGAGAAAAATGAAATACCCTCAGTCTTAGCAGTTAACCTTGAAACATTTGCTAAATCAAGTTTGACTTTAGCATTTATGGAACCTGCTAGAATAAAATATTTAAGTTTTCATCACATGATTTTAGAATATTATGGAAATTGCTTTTACATATCTAAAGAACCATTAATTCACAGCATTAGAAGAATTCTCGTAGAGAAACACATATTCAACTCACAACTATCACTTAGCAAACTGCAATACTCACCTCTTGTGGAAGTTCTTGATCCATATTCTATTGTGATTCCACAAAATTTTAATGATAAATGCATAGAGATGCTCTCTCTGAACATAACTAGTAATGCTATCAACACTATTATTAGAGTTTATAGTAGCCGAGTGACTAAGGTGTATTTAGATGATGTTGAATACGATTATAAACATAACGTTGTTAGAGTGGCTTTAGAACCATTAACTAAAGTCGTGATCAAGTTATGTCTATATCCAAAGATTTAGACTTCATTTATAGGCTGGGAGTTGTTTTAAATGAAAATGAATAGATAAAATTTTCTTTTAATAATGAAGTTTTTGATTCAGGAAAATGTTATCAGGAATTGACTTTGAATAAGAAAGCAAAGCTAAAAATTAAAGGGAATTACTGAATCTTTAACAATCACAATGGTTAGATATAGATACGTTGTTGAAATAAATAATCTACTTTGAGAAATTTGAGAAATCTAGTCTTTTAAGATAGAGGGGGTTAGAAATAAAAGGTTATAAGCGTGTAATTATTAAACAAAGAATATAGGTGAACTTTCTTGAGTATGATCAGAGAAGTTAAGGAGGAATCCAAAAGAGAGATGCTAAAAAGAATAAGTGCTCACAGTCATATAAGAGGCTTAGGTTTAGACGAAAAAGGAGAGCCTTTATTCATAGCTGATGGTCTTGTTGGACAACTAGAGGCTAGAAAAGCTGCTGGCGTTGTTGTTAAAATGATTAAAGAAGGTAAGCTTGCTGGAAGAGGAATATTATTTGTTGGTCCACCAGGTTCTGGAAAAACAGCATTAGCAATAGCAATAGCAAGGGAACTTGGTGAAGACACTCCATTTGTAATGATAAATGGAGCAGAGCTTTACTCTAGTGAGATTAAGAAGACAGAAATTTTGATGAGAGCTGTTAGAAGAGCTATTGGAATTAGGATAAGAGAATTTAGAAGAGTTTATGAAGGTGTTGTAAAAGAAATAAAATTTGCATTGGCTTCACACCCATTCAATCCGTATGTAAAGGTGCCTAGAGGTGCAAGAATAACTCTTGCTACAAAAGATGAAGAGAAAACACTTGAAGTTGATCAAGCTATTGCGACACAGCTTGCTCAATTAGGTGTGAGAAGAGGTGATTTGATAAGCATAGATGCTGATTCTGGTGAGGTTTTCAAACTTGGAAGAGTGAAGGGTGTTGAAAAAGCAAAATACTATGATGTTGAAACAACGAGGGTTTTAGAGGAAATGCCAAAAGGTAAAATATTCAAGGAGAAAGAGATTGTAAGAACAGTTACGCTTCACGATTTAGATGAAGCATATGCAGCTCAGAAAAGGGCGGTAATATCATTAATTGGTGTAGGTACGGAAGAAAAAGAAATAGATCCAGAGATTAGAAGAGCTGTTGACGAATCAGTTAAGAAGGCATTAAGTGAAGGGAAGGTTACTCTTGTTCCAGGAGTTCTGTTTATAGATGATGTTCATATGCTTGATATAGAGGCGTTTAGCTTCTTAAGTAGAGTAATGGAGAGTGAGTTCTCACCAATACTTATAATGGCTACAAACAGGGGTATAACGAAGATACGTGGCACAGAGCTTGAAAGTCCTCATGGTGTACCACTAGATCTTCTCGATAGGCTTCTAATTATAACTGTAAGACCGTATACAACAGATGAAATGAGGGAAATAATACTGATTAGAGCCGATGAGGAAGAGGTAAAGCTTTCTAAAGATGCTTTAGAACTTTTAGTTAAAATTGCAAGTGAAAGAAGTCTGAGATATGCAATTCAATTAATGCAGCCAGCAAGAATTATTGCTGAGAAAAAAGGAAGAGATGAAATAAGAAAAGAAGATGTTGAGGAGGCAAGTAAATTATTCATAGATGTTTCACAAAGTGTTGAACTCGCAAGGAAATGGGAAGATAAATTCCTAAAGTAGTGTATATATATGGCAGATAGTAAAACACAACAACAAGATTTAATACAAAGATTTTTAGAGTTTATGAAGTATGTTCAGCCATTAGAAGAAAATGAGATAGAGCTGTACTCAGCTGATGACTTAGCGAAAGTCTGGGGCATTGAAAAAGAAAGAGTTCGATCAATATTAAGGAAGCTGCGGAGAGAGGGTTTTGTTAGAAGAACCAAAAGTGGTAAATACAAACTTACACTAGCTGCTAAAGTTTTAATCAGAATATATAAGAGAGTTAAAAGATAATCCAGCTATAGATGATGATCACGGCTGTACCTGACAATTTTGATGAAAACCCGTGTTACTGATAAGTATACATTTGTTAAACAAGCTGAAAATATTAGGGAGAGGAACACATGTCTAAAACTTTGAGTTTTGATATCATTAACTTGATTTATAATTGGCGAGTAGAGGAATCAAGAAAAAGATTAGAAGAAAAACTTGAGAATGAAATTTATGTTACAGATTTAATCTATTGTCCACTAAAGTATCATTATCAAAAGAAGTACAAGGAAATAGTAATTGCTAATGCATTTGATCCTGTTACAATCTTTGGTGAATTGATTCATCTAGGTGTTGGAAAATTGTTAAGCAATCTTCTAGGTAGTAACAATGTTGAGTTAGAGAAAGAGTATGAAAAGGAGGTAGTTGTTGATGGAACTACATATATTGTAAAGGGACGTGTAGATGCAATAATTGGCGACTGGTTAATAGAAATTAAATCGAGTAAATCAGATTTGAATATTCCACACCAACATCACATTCTACAAACAAGGCTTTATCTATGGTTAACTGGATTGAAAAAAGCTATTCTACTTTATATAACACAAAATAGAGTAGCTGAATACATAGTTGAGGAACCGGTTTCTGATGGTGAAGTATCAGATCTAATTAGAAGCATCATAGCTAAGAGCCCTGCTCCTCGATATAGTTGGGAGTGCTCATATTGTCCATTTTCAACGCTATGCCCAAGCAAGAAAACATCCTAGTAATATTAAAGAAATGTAAAGTGTTAACCAAATGAATGCATAGCTAAAAAGTTTGTTTTAATATTTAGCATAGAGCTTATAAACCAGTTACTACACGTTAGCCTGTCACTAGGCGACAAACAAAAATGGATCAAAGTAGTAATACAAATGTTATGGATAGAATCATAGGCAAACATGTGTATGGCAATCTATATGAAGTCGATATAGAAATTGCTAAAGACGAAGAAAGACTAAAGCAAATGGTTGTGGAAGCATCTAAATTGGCTAATATGACGTTATATGAAGTTAAAAGTTGGAGTTTTGGTGGAAAAAAAGGTGGGGTATCTGTAATAGCACTTGTTCTTGAAAGCCATATAGCAGTTCACACATGGATTGAATATAGATATGCAACAGTAGATGTTTATACATGTGGAGAGAAGAGTGATCCTTGGAAAGCATTTGAATATATAGTTGCAAATTTAAAGCCTAAATACTATACAGTTAACTATGCAGATAGAAGTAGCTTTGAAGCTATAAGAACATAGACCTAGCTAAAACTGTGATGAAGGTAAAGGCGCTGATAATGTGATGTGGCTGAGCTACTCTGAATATTATTTTTTGAACATATCTTGTATTTTTACATAGCGAATTCACATCCTTATTAATATGATGTTGGCGTCCTAGACTGAGCAAAATGATGAATTGATTCCGGCACTGATGACAAAATTATATTGATTTTTAAACTGAGGATATGTATTGTCTTTTTCATGGTGATAATAAGTGGATAAAACAGTAGTTATTGGTCTTGGCGAAGTTGGAAATGCTATTTATAAAGTGCTTAGTCAAAGCGGTAAGTTTGAGGTTTATGGATTTGACATTGACACTGCTAAAACTGTTAATAAGCTAGAGGAAATACCGCAAAGCATTGATTTCATGCACATAGCTATACCATATACATCAAAATTTGTTGACATAGTTAAGCAGTATGCTAATATGTTTAAACCAAGATACATAATAATTCACTCTACTGTTGCTCCAGGAACAACGAGAGAAGTTTATAAGCAAGTATCTATTCCAACAGCATTCTCACCAGTTAGAGGTAAGCATCCAAATATTGTTAAGCATCTATATTTTTGGACTAAATGGATTGCAAGTATTCCAGGTAATGAGCTTTCAGTATTTGTTTTACATCTCATTTTAGCAGGTTTCAAAGTAAGGGAGTATGTAGGAGATCCAGAAACATTAGAGTTGGCAAAGTTGTGGGAAACTACATATAGAGCTATAATGATAGCTTCTTGGCAGGAGATACATAGAATTGCAACGAGATTTAATGCTGATATGGAGACTATTATGGAGTTTATTGCTGAGGTTCATGAAGTTTTGCATGATAGACCTCTATACTACCCAGACTACATAGGGGGGCATTGCCTCATACCAAACACAAGAATATTACATAAGGCATTCCCATCTAAACTATTAGAGTTTGTGTTAGAATCAAATGAAAAGAGAATAGAAGAATTAAAAGTTGAGAAAATACGCAATGACATTGAGAAAATGAAGCTAATAGTTCAGAGATACATAAATAGAGACTATTACACATAGCACGATTTTCACATGAGAAATCTTTTTAAATGATGCTGAATAATAAAAAGTTTTGATAAGAAATACGAAGGTAGTAAAAATGCCATCAGAATATGTGTTACCGCCATATATAGAAGAGATGTTTAAATTTGATGTAACAGATAGCGATGTAGAGGTGTTGAAGGAAACATTAAAAGACATGAGAGCACAGGTTCGTGTAAAATTCTTTACATCAGGAAATAAAAGAGAATGTTTCTCATGCTCAGAAACAGAAAAGTTGTTAAATGTATTAGTGGAAGCAAGCCCGCTTATGGGATCTGAAAAAGCTATAGTAATTGAAAAATATGATTTAGAAACCAATGGAGATATGTTTAAGAGACATAACATTGATAGAATTCCTTCAATAATGCTTCTCGATGGCGCTATAACATATCTTGGTATGCCCGCAGGTGAAGAAGTTAAGGCATTTGTTGAAACAATAATCAGAATAAGCACAGGTGATCATGGACTTTCAGAATCAACAATTAAAGAACTATCAAATTTGGAAGGCAGAGCAGTTATTGAAACTATTGTCACACCACCATGTCCTTATTGTCCCTATGCAGTACTACTTTCAAACATGTTTGCATATGCCAGCAAAATCTATGGAGGAGGAAAAGTAAGATCAATTGTTGTTGAAGCATACGAAAATCCCGATCTAGCCGACAAATATGCTGTAACAACAGTTCCTACAATTGTTGTAAACGGGAGGGTAGTATTTGTTGGATTGCCATACGAAACCCAGTTGCTTAAGGCAGTAAAAAGATTAGCACAACTAGAATTTTAATCTCCTTTGTTTCATCATATCTGTTTATAATTGATTCCATACTCTTTTCTTTACATTCAGCGCGAAACACTTTAGACGTTCATAAACTTCATAACTGCTCTTAAGAAGACTCCTAACTAATTTTTGAAAATTCCCTAACTCTTAGTAATTTGAATATAGACACAACATAAAAGATTTTAAACTTTTATTTCAACCTTAAAAAGACGTATCTTTGTAGTTATAATGGGTATCTGTAGTGAAGAGAGATTATAACTATTTTACAATAGTTCTTTTAATCATCATTATTGCAATTCATGTATATCTAGTTGCTGTACAAGCATTAGATCTTGAAAATGAGGAGATGAAGAAATTTTACATAGGAGCGAAGGGGTATGTATCAGATGAGGTGTGGTATGTTGATGCTGCCAGAAATATTTTAAGAAAATTATTTGGGTTACAGCCAAAACAAATACATTGTTGTAATGCAACATTGGTGTACTCTACAAAGAATGATGCCTTTAAGGCGTCATTAATAGCTTCACAATATGGTGTAACAGTGCTTTCAACATCATTTAATAAAATCAATGCAATTTATGTACATTCAAATAATTTAAGTGCATTAGATTTGTTTGCAAAAATGACTAATGCAAGTGATGTTGTCTATGGCTGGATTCTTGGCGATGCTGAGGGAATAAACACATATATGAATTTAGAGCATCCGCCAATGGCTAAATACATAATAGCCTTGTCCATGATTTTGCTTGGTGATAGACCGTTCTATTGGCGTATTCCATCAATTATAATGGGCTCTTTAACAGTAATAATTTCTTTCCTCATAGCTAAGAAAATTACGGGATCAAATGAGCTTAGCTTAATTATGGCTTCTGCAATAGCTGTAGACCCTTTGACGAGAAATCTTGCATCTATTGCTCTATTAGATATATATGTAGCTGCTTTCACCGCCCTAGCTATTCTTTTAGCTATTTATGGAAAATACAAAGCCTCTATACTTGTTCTTGGATTTGCTTCAACGTTTAAATTTACAGCTCTCTTAGCTTTCTTGCCAATATTACTTTTATACATAAGCAACATTATTAGAGAAGGTAGAAAGAAATTTGTTGAGGTATTCTCAAAATCTGTTGAGCTTCTAACACTAGCATTGCTATCATTTATATTCTTTCAGCTGCTAGTATCAATACCAATAATATTTAGACTAGGTATTGATACATGGCTTAATCAAAGCATTTTAGGTGCTATTTCATGGCATCTCAGAATTAAATGTGTTGGAAGTGAATGTCCTGTGGCATCAGCACCTTGGGACTGGTTCTTTGGTTTAAACTCATTTCCCTTATATATATACTCGAATGGTGTAACAATCTATGCTCAAGGTTTTGTTCCTGCTTATTTGCTAAGCTTTATCCTAGCCATACTTACAATAGCCTACAGAAAGTTTAATTCTATAAGCAAAAGGCCTTGGATCTTGTTATCTGGTTTTATTCTTGCCTATATAATACTTTGGCTTGCTGGTTCACGAACTCAGTACAGTTTCTATGCTGTTCAACTAACACCATATGTTTACATTTACCTAATTTCTCAGTTATATGAATATATATGGAGAGAAAACATAGTTAAAACATTTGTTGAGTGGAAAAATGTTTTTGAGAGAATCTGGCAAATAATTTTAGTAATTTTGAGTTGAAAACAATGGTACTAGAAAAGGATTTATCCAAAGTATTGAACATTTTGGCTGATTCTATATCAACTTTAGGTGTTAACGTCAATGAATTAAAAGACTCTGTGAAGGAGTTAGAAAAAAGCCAACAGTTTTTAGTATCCAAAAAAGCAGTGAAAATACTAAATAAGCTCCATATAGAGATTTTTAATTTGAGAAATTCTATTGAAAAAAGTGAAACTAAAGACATCATAAACTCTATATCAAATGTAGTAAGAGGTATTTCTAACTATGTAAAAGAACTAGGTGTAGAATTCAAATTGACTACACAAAGGTCTTTGTTATTTCTAGCAATTACAATACTAATCTCAATGATTACAAGCATAGCATCTTTTAGCATACTATATTTACTTCAAATTGTAAATAATCTTAGCTTTGTAACATTGACATTCATTGTTCTATTTACTGTATTAGCTTCGTTTTTATCATTACATCTGAAATTATTAACAACAATAATTTTAGTGCCTTTAACATTCATTCCTTCTATAATAACTTCAATTATTGGCTTAGCTCTTCACACAATTTTTACTCCTACAATCGTCATTCAATTATTGTTTAGCACAGCAATATTAATACTATTAACAATATTTTTAATTCAGCAAATAAGCAACTATAAAGATGCTATAAATAAAGTGATACTTATTTACAATACCATTAACTCATTGAAAACAATTATTGAAGATCTTACTAAAAAATGGAAAAGACTAGATCATACTATTATTGATGAAGCTATTTTTACTAATGTATATGGTGATGAAGCTACTGAGCTTATTAAGTATACTATTGATGTTAGTAAGGTGAAGTAGACTACTGGTGATTAAAAATGCCTGAGAAACAACAAACACAACAGCAAAAAACAAAAGAACTCAAGGTATTTTCAACTCAAGTTGTTACAATTGATGCAATAAGAAACGATAGACGAAAATTAACATTACTATACATGATAAAAACACTTAATAGCGTTAGTGAAAAAGGATTAACTCATCTAATAACAATACTTAACGATGAAAAAGGAGTGAACTTAGGATATACAATAGTAAAGCTAGGTAATAGAATAATTGTTAGAGAACTACTTGAAGATATCAAAGCATTACTATATGTAGGTTTAATTGAAACAGATCCAAAAACTAAGAAGCTTCAATTAACAAGCAAAGGTAAAGAGTTTTTAGAAACAATACAAACTGTTGACAAGAAATTATCTGAGATCTTAGGTACAGTGGAAGAATTAAAGACAAAGGTGGTTGCAATAGATGAAGAAGTTGCAACAGCAACACAAATTATGCAACAAATTAGAAAGAGATAAAAATAAGACGTTTATCATTTAATAGCGATAAAGATTTCTACTAGGTTTCATTTAAATTCAAACTATTTATTATAATCTATGTTTTAGCAAAAATTTTCATACTTCTCTTATTCTCCAAAATGTTAAAATCATAATTAAGACAATTTAAAAATTAGCAAAATTTGTTGCAATTTACAGTATTAGGTGTTTAGACATAAAAACTTTATTATATTGATAATGAGACTCTTTCACGTTCCCCTCTTCTTCTCTGACCAATACCTTCGCCAAATAGTTCTAATAATAAAGGGCTTAGCTTACCTTCCTTTTCTAACTTAGCTATATAATCTCTAAACTCAGACGTGTGTTTAATATCAAGATCTATTAGTTGTTGTAGTATATTGTAGATGGTAGTCCACACAAATTCGAGTTCTTCTTTAGGCATATTACTAATAATAAAAGGATCTTGAAGCCAGTTATCAAAAGCTCTAAGTGTTCTAATCATGTGCTGAAATGCCATTCTAGTATACAATATCAATTCTAGCCTATCACCTTTCTTTGCATTATCATTTACATTACTAAACCACTGTTTAACCTTTTTCTGCATTTCAATCCATTGAGTCAGACTATCATACATTGATGACATTTTACACTACACCTCAACATATTATTTTGATTCACGCCAAATTTGTGTAACTTATACAGCGTTATTTACTTAATAAGTTATATGGTTTTCCATTCATTTTAATTTCCTCTGGCACCTTATCTTTGTACATGCTAAGAAATTCCAAATCTTCACTCTTCTTCCTATAGCTATCTGGAAGTAAACGAGGAATCTCATCTATTATGGGATACCATCTACTACAATTATTGCAGTAAAGTACTCCTGTTTTCACCTCAATCTTTATACATTCATTACATGGTATTTCAATGCCCTTTTCAGTTAACTCCTTTACAAATCCATTCTTATATGAGCAGTACAGATCGCAAAGAGGTATTTGAACATTTTGAGGTATTTTTCTACTTTCATACTTTGCTATTTCTATCACAACTAATTTTAGTGGAAAACCTTTATCTTTGCAATAAGGGCATGCCAAGTAGTTGAGGAGTCTATACTTCATTTTTCTAGCCTCTTCTTAACTTCTTCAATTTTGCTTAGCAGCTCAGAGAGAATATCTTTTGACGTTTCTTCATCCCATGATTCTACAGCTATTCTTAGCAAAGGTTCTGTTCCACTTGGTCTTACAAGAAATGATGCATTATTCATAATAACCTTTATTCCATCTATATCAATTATTTTATATGATTTGTAGTAATCCTTTAGAGACTCTACGATAGCCAACCCTTCTTCTCTATTTGAAATTGGAATCTTTGTTCTTAATATAAATGGTTTTTGAATTGCATCAACAATATTTGAAAGTTTCTCACCATTTTCGATAAGTATGTTGGCCATTAAGGCTGCTGCAGCTGTTCCATCACGTACTAACTGAAATGGTACATAGGCAAATCCTCCATTATCTTCAAAACCTGAAATTGCTCCACCAAGTTCAACAATTTTTCTAGCTATATTTAAGAAACCTACCCTTGTCCAAACAACATCTATACCATTTTTAATGAAGTATTTATCAGTTAAAATGTGGCTTGTAGAAATTGCTGTAACAATTCTTTTGGGAAGATTTGCATGTTTTTTCGCAACATAGTTACTCATTATTATTGCTGATATAGTTCCATCAACAAATCTACCCTCATTATCAATAAAAATGGCTCTATCACCATCACCATCATGCGCTACACCAAAATCAGCATTAACGGCTTTAACAATTTTCATTAAATCCGATAGTGTTTCTGGTGTTGGTTCATAAAATCTGTAAGGTAGACCAACATCAGCATTAATTGTTAAAACCTTTAACCCAAGTTCTTTTAATAGCCTTGGTGTTGTAAATACTGAAACACTATTAGCGCAATCTACCACAACCTTCATCTCTTTCTTTCTAAACTTTTCAGCATCGAAATGCTTCTTGATACCAGTTATATAATAATCTATTGCCACATCAAATCTCTCTACAGATCTTAGATCGTGCCATGAAGCTTTTCTAAATTTAGATTCAAATAATATTGACTCTATCTCCATGTCAATTTCAGGTGGAGCCTCTATACCATCGCTTAAAACAACTTTTATACCAACCCATTCTGGAGGATTATGACTTGCAGTAACAACAACACCATAGTCAAAACCACATTCTTTAACACAGTATTGCAGAGCTGGTGTTGGTATAAAGCCAGCATCATAAACTTTAGTACCTGTCGAAACTAGACCAGCAATAACAAGATGGTAAATTAAGTTGTTGCCTATTCTTGCATCTTTACCTACTAGAGCTCTAGAACCAGGGGGGAAGTAACTACCAATAGCCATTGATAGTCTTAGTGGAAACGATATATCCTCCTTATCTACAATCCATCTAACACCATCAGTTCCAAACAGCTTTCTTTCAATTGTTTTTGTCATAATATTTTCACCCTAACTCAATTAACTACTAAATTAGTTCTGAAATATGCATTTCATTATAAACTTATTTAGAAACGTATTTAATTTAATGTTGGTAAAGGAAATTGATAACGATATGGATGGATGTTCTAACGCCAAAGCAAGCAAAGTTGTTTGGCTATATGTCACTTGTTCTAAGGGAAAGAGGGTTCAAGGTTTTTATTACAGCTAGAAATTATGATTACACAGTCTCTGTTTTAAAGAGCATCGGTTTAGAGTATAATGTTATTGGTATATATGCTGAAAGTCTCAAAGATAAGATTGCTGAAGAAGCAAAGAGAACTCTGGCCTTACTTGAAGTTTTACCTGAGTTTGATTTTCTAATGGCGTTTCCCAATCCTGTAGCATCTAGGATAGCTTTTGGATTGGGAAAACCCTACATAGCTTTTACTGATAGTCCACATAGCAAGGCTCCATCAAAACTTTCGCTGCCTTTGGCTAGGGCGGTGATATTTTCTTCCTGTATTCCAAAAGAGGAAATAGAAAGATACATAGTTAGAGAAGAAACAATTATTGTTCAATTCAATGGTGTAGATGAGCTAGAGTGGATTAGGAAATTTTCTCCAGATCCAAGCTATATAGACAGATGGAACTTGAAACCTTATGAATACATAGTGATTAGGCCTCCAGAGATAAAAGCATCGTATTATAATACACAAAAAGAAGATGTTATTGAAGTATTTGAGAAGATTATTAAATCTGCCATTAGTAAAGGATACAAAGTAGTTTACTTACCTAGGTATCATAATGACTATTTGCAGCATAAATTTAAAGAATATAGAGAATTTATCATACCAAGCAATATGGTAGATGTGGATGCTTCAAAACTTAGTTACTATGCCAGGTTAGTAGTCACAGGTGGAGGAACAATGGCAAGAGAATCAGCATTGCTTGGAACTCCAGGCATATGTTTATTTCCAACAAAGCTATATGTGAATGAATGCGTATCGAACTGGGGCTTTCCACTTTATCATATATCAGATTTGCAGAAAGCTCTTAATATATTTAATCAACTGCTAAATATTTCAACGGAGCAGCTAGAACTATACAAAATGCATGCTAAGGAAAAAATAAAAATGTTTGAAATACCGTCAGAAGTTTCCTTGAAAATATTAGAAATGTTTAGTAAAGAGGCAAAATAGATGAAGACAAAAATTATAGCTGGAATTGATGAGGCTGGAAGAGGTCCACTCGTAGGTGACATGTTTATAGCCTTGGTTGCAATAGAAGAAAAGTTTCTGCCTATACTAAATAGCCTCGGTGTAAACGATAGTAAAAAACTAGCAAAACAAAAAAGAGAAAAGCTATTTCCCATAATACTTTCTCTATCATCACTTGTAATTACTAGTAGGATACAGCCTAGTCAAATAGATGAATACAATATTAATAGCTTAGAAATGAGCACAATTCTAAATATTGTTAAAAAAGCATGTAGAATCATTGATATAGAGGAAATTTACATTGATGCCTTCACCAATCCTAAGAGAATTGAGGAAAAGATAAGTTCATTGAATATTAGAGCAAAAGTCATTGTAGAATTCAAGGCAGATTCTAAATATGCTGTTGTAGAGGCTGCAAGTATAGTTGCAAAAGTTTTGCGTGATGAACATATAAAACAGTTAAGCAAAGTCTATGGAGATGTGGGAAGTGGTTATCCAAGTGATAGAAAAACGATTGACTGGTTAAAAAAGTATTATGTAACACATGGAGAGATACCACCAATAGTTAGAAGGTCTTGGAGTACCATAGACAAAGTATTGCATAAAAAAATTAAGAAGGGTAAGACATTGTTTGAGTACAGAAACTATAATAGTTCCACAAAATAGTTTTTAATGATAGTAAAGATTAACTCATTCAACTTTAAAAAGGAGGTAATTAATGCCGAGCAATCCAAGATTTGTAGTAGATTCGATGCTTGGTCACGTAGCTCGTTGGCTAAGACTTTTAGGTTATGATACATTATACTATCGAAAAATAGATGATTGGAAGCTTTTGAAGATAGCTAAAAACGAGGATAGAATTTTGATAACTAGAGATCAAGGTCTTTTCAATAGAGCTAAAAAGTTACATGTAAGAACATTTTTTGTTGAAGATCCCGACATAAGTGTGGTTTTGGCAGAGCTTTCTGCAAGATTTAACATTCAATTAGAATTCAATAAAAACGATACTAGATGTCCAAACTGTAATACACCACTTCGCTATACAACCTCCATAATTGATGTTGCGCATAGAGTCTCTAAAAATATTGTGTTAAAATATAAGGAATTTTGGCTTTGTCCCTCTTGTAAGAAGGTTTATTGGCAAGGAAATCATTGGAAAACAATTACTGAAGTACTGGAAAAAGCTAAGATTAGAAAAGTTAATGTACTGGAAAACATAACTATTGCTATGAAAAAAGTTAATGTAGTTAATACGGGTAATAATAATGAGCCAAAGTGATGTAATTTTACCTAGTGAATTATCAATTGAGGATGGAGTATATTTAGTTAGACTAGCCAGAAAAGCAATAGAAGAATATATAAAAAAAGGCATCAAAATGGAACCTGATAAACTAATTGATAAAAAGTTCATGAGACGTGGAATGGCTTTCGTAACTATAGAAAGAATTGTAGGAACAAGTGAGAAGGAGCTTAGAGGATGCATAGGATTTTTACAACCCATTTCATCATTAGCAAAAATAGTTATAGAATCTGCTATTGCAGCAGCAACTGAGGATCCACGTTTTCCTCCATTAAAAGAGGAGGAGCTTGAGAATATAGTTATAGAAGTTTCTATTCTTTCACCTCCAATGCTTACAAAGAATCCGATGAAGGATATAATCATTGGAAAGCATGGTATAATAATTTCAAGAGGTTGGAACACAGGAACACTGCTACCACAGGTGCCAATAGATTATTGCTGGGATGTTGAAACATTTCTTGCCGAAGGATGTTTAAAAGCTGGTTTGGAACCTGATTGCTGGTATGATAATAAAACAAAGATCTTTATATATGAAGGAAGAATATTTTATGAAGAAAAACCCTATGGTGATATAAAAGAACGTGATCTTGCTAGTGAACTAAGTAAAAAATGCAAATACTAAAGATAGTTGGAATTATTGAAGGTGTATAGACTATGATACTTTCTGACTTTGATTTAATTAATTACATAAAGAGTGAGAGATTAAAGATAATACCTTTTTCAGATGATATTGTTAGGGAAAATGGTTTAGATTTAAGAATTGGAGACGAAATATGTGTACTAAGTGAAATTAATGATGTTTTAGATCCTTATGATCCTTATGTTAATATAACTAAATTTTATAGATGCTTTAAAGCTGATGAATTTATTTTTGAGCCGAGAAAAATATACCTGGCTACAACTGTTGAATATGTAAAAGTTCCTCCAGAGCTCATGGCATTTGTGGAACTTAGATCAACATTTGCTAGAATGGGTTTATCAATACCACCCACAATAATTGATGGAGGATTTGAGGGCCAGATAACAATAGAGATACATACATCAACATTTCCAATTAAAATTAAAAAGAATACCAGGTTCCTTCATGTAGTATTTTCAAAAGTTACAACACCTATTCAGAAGCCATATGCAGGCAGATACCAAGGGCAAAAAGGTGTTAATTTACCAAAGCTACCTGTGCAATAATGCAGCTATGTTTTTTAAATCATTCCTTTTTACTACAACCTTACATATCTATATTAATTATGCAAAGATGCTAAGTGAAAAATAAACAAGTTACTAGCTCATTCTAGTGAGTTTTTAACTTAGATTCAACAAGAATGTTATTAGTTCCTAGAAGATGTTCTATTTCAAGTGTGGATAATTGATCTTTTAAAACATTTTCATTTTCATCACATATTTCAATTTTTTTAAATGGTTCCACATAGAATTCCCTATTCCTGTACCTTATTACTATGTAAATTTCAGTATTCACACTTATTTTGTGAATACCGTTAGAATTTAACTCAATGTGTATTCTACTTTTTCTATTAAAATCTAATAGACCTATCCATGTTTTTCTAAAACATGCAACACCATCTTTCATAGCTATGCATTTGCTGTTACTATCCTTTGGTATTTTATAGAGTATTTCACCATATTCATTCATAATCTTAAGAACTACATCACTATCATCCACAACTATATTTCCATAAGCTGATACATAACCTGCTATAATAGCTTTCTTTACTAATGATCCCCCCTCTAATGTGTATATATTATTATTTGATTCAAACACTGGTAAATCTTGTATAAATCCCACAAATCTAACTTCATTTTTTGTTTTTATACAGGGTCTTATATCCAACGAATATACATCTACAGTCACTATCCAATTCTTTGAAAAACCATATACAAATGGCTCCTGATATGCTATTACATCTATTGGCATACCAACTTCTATCAATCTTGGTGGTGCAACAATTACACTTCTACCATCCTCAAAGGTACAAGCAGCTGCTTTATAGCCTATACTACATTTATCTGGCCTAGCTTTTTTATATATTCTATCGAATAGTTTTAGTTCATCGTAAGTTGCTAAATAAATAGAGGTGCTTTTATCCTCATAACATGCTACAATAAATGCACCATCAATTTTAGCTGTTGCAACCTTTTCACATGATTTTATAAAATTTTTAGATTCAACAATTGCTCCTTTTTTCGACCTTTTAACAGCTATACCAAATTCAGTATGAGAAAAACCATTTGCTTCACAAACAACTTTACTCCCCACAACTACAGGTTCAGCACAAGAATTGATACTTTCAACAATCTTTCCTACACCAATTGATGTAAGTGTTATCTTGGGTTGAGCAACAACATCAATTAGAATGGATTCCTTATCAAAATTTGAAACACCTTTAACAACATAACCAAGATCCTTAAACAACCTTATGCTATATGGAAGAGCAAAATCCAATTCAACATCACCTACCTAGAGATGCTATAAGGTATTGCAAACATTTTGTTATCTCCACCTTATGACTAGGCTCTATAAAATGAGTTGCTTGTTTTTGATTTCAAGAATCTTATCTTGCATCTGAAGTACAGAAAATCTTAAGCTTATTCAATTACCATCAACAGATGTCTATGAATAATGCATTAACTAATTTTATAGTGTTAATGTGAAAAGCAGTGCTGCAAACCCTGGTAGTAATGTTGATATGTTTTTTCCCATTGCTATTTTGCTTGCTACAAAACCAAATGAAGTGGTAGCTATATACGCCATTGATATAATTGATTTGGTCATTCCTAAACCTGCACCAAGACTTATTGTTGCTGTTGATAAATATGGTGCTAGAACTATAGCTGCGATTACCAATAAGATATAAAACATTGTTTTTCTTAGCATTCTTTGAATTTCAAATACGAACATTGTGAATATATCGAATATATATGGATCAGTATCTCCAAATGTTTTGAAAAACTCTATGGACTCATTTAAATAATCTATAAGCCATAGTCTTGTACTCTTTTTTGCAAGATTCTCAAGTTTATTAGATTTAAATAAGTACATTGTTCTATAAACTCTTATGTGATTAGCCATAGACTCTACAACATCGTCTATTCTAATGGTTAAAGAAGTAAGAGTTTTTATAAATGGGTAAACACCAATAGCTATAGCTGCAATAGAGCTGTAAAAGGCATAGGTTTTAAATGTATTTAAATCAGCTAAATCAAGTACAAGCATTAGTGGTGGAAAGGCCAAGACTATTGTACCAAATGTAAATAGTGCTCTATAAGCCATGAACATTTTCTTATCTATTATAACTTTCGATACATAGGGATAGTCGGGTAAAATAAAACATGTAAGAGCTGATACAAGAACTATCAAAGCAGATACTATATTTATAATTGTTGAATTCTCGCTTACAGTTCCCTGCTCAATGTTTACCATAAACATTGTTGACATAGAAATAAGTATAACAGGAGCTATAGAAAATAGAATTGCAATTAATATAGATATGGTTATTTTGCTGTTGAGCGCTCTTTCAACATTAACTGCAATACCTTTAACAAAATCCATTGCTCTATCTCTTAAATACTGAAGAGCTGTTCCAGAGGAAAGCGATGCTAAGTATTCTGATAGAAAAAGCCTTGTTCTATCACCTGCTAATCTACTTAGAAATGATAAGGATTCAAAAACTCCATAAATTTCAAATAATCCTAAAAATCTTTTTCCAAGCTCACTAAAAGCATATAGAACTTTACTATTTGTTATAAATTTCAGCAACTCCACAGGTTCCAAACCTGTTTTGCTAACTGCTGTGGCCTCTAAAACAAAGAATGGAAGTTCTTCATCAAGCTTCTTTCTATAACTGGAAATTGAGGTTAGGGTATCTATAACCTTTATCCATATAGATATGCCAAGACCTGTACCCAAAAAGACAAGCATTAATGTATCCTGCAAACCCCCAAGAAAAGCTAGGAGCAGTGGAACTACAAAAGCCACAGGTGTTAATAGCAAAGCTGTTCTAATCTCCTCAAAGGCTTTTTTGTATCTACCTAAATTACCTGTTGCTAAAGCCACTAACCTCCTATACCTACTTATCACAACATTGACAAAGTTCATGATAGTACATCACCAGTATTTAATATTTGTTCTATTGGTATCTCTGTCTTAATTCTTAGCTCACTCCATCTCCTAATCCTCTTAACAAGCTCTTCAAATGATATATTTAGTCCATCCTTTTCCCTATCCCACACAATATTAAAATCCATATAACCTTTTTCAGCATTATAAATAAGTTCCACAAGCCTTTTTAGCTGCCTCTTAGGTTTTTCACCATAGCCCATAATAGCTATAAAATTAAACATTGCTACTTGCACAGGTGACAAGTTAATTGGTGGACCTGTAAACCTTGTAATAACCTCTTCTGGGCTAGATCCATGAAATGTTGAATATCCTCCAAGTCCAGCAAGTAGAGCATTTACCAAAACCTTTGCCTCTTCTCCTCTTGTTTCACCAACAACAATAATTTTTGTTGCCGATGATCTTAAAGCAGCTTTGGCCAAGTCAAAAAGATCTATCTTTACAACTCCAAGTTCAAATGTCGTGTATCTAACCCATGACGAGCCTGGTGGAGGATCTATTTCACCAGTATCTTCTATTATTGCTACCTTCCATCCAGGAGGAACAAAGGAGTAGAGCAGGCTTCTAAGTAATGTTGTCTTGCCTGAACCAGGCGGTCCAGCTATTATCATTGAACCCCTTGCACGTATTAAAACCTTGAATAAATCTGCAACAGCTTTAGGCAAAACACCTTGGTTTACCATGTGATAAATACTTGGTGGATTAGGCATCTTCTTTCTAATCACTATTTCAGGTCTTCTAGATGTTGAAATTGTATATGCAACCATGTGAACTCTATGACCGCCGTCTTTAGGTGGTAAAGCTGTATCAACTATTGGATTCGATGTTGATATATACGTACCACATTTAGTTGCTATGAGTTGCTGAAGCTTTACAACCTCGTCAAATGATTCCAAAACTATATTAGTTCTTATAAAGTCCACCTCTGGAATTTTTTGCTCAACCCATGAATGCTTAACCCACACATGACCAGGGCCAACAATAGAAATATCTGTTATGTATGGATCATCAAGAAAGATCTGTAACTTTCCATAACCAGTAACAGATCTTAAGGCATAAATAGCTTCTGCCACGTTACTTCTATCAATACCAATTACTTCAACAAGTACATCACCTATATCATTACCTTTCCTCATAAGCGCAATAATATCATCTAGCCTACTCTCTATAGAATCAAAAATATGTTTGTCTATTAGAGGAGTTGCTACATATATTGTTTCACCATTATCATTAGTAATATCAATCTTGTAAGCACCAACAACATAACTAAACAAAACATTACCAACAATAGGTATATACCTAGTAGAGTCCCTTCCAAGTTCATACTTCGTATTTCTTCTAGGTAATCGTGAAAAAATGATTAAATGCTTTACGAGATTCTTAATGCTTAACTTCATTATCTAAACCGCCATTACTTGGTAATAAGCATAAGGAATAGAATTTTGCATTATTTGAATTAGTATCCAAATTTATTAATTGATAAGAATTAAAAATAAAAGTTTGTTTTAAATTCATTCGTAGTAAATAGCATTAAAATCCCATTACATTTGTATTCCGCCAACTGCCTTGATCCATGCTGTTGTTCCTGTTGATGTGTCTTGTACCTGTACTTCTACAGATATTGGTGAATCTGATGAGGATTTTACAGGTATAGTTATTACAAAGCTTTGACTACTTTTCAAATTAAGTGTTTGTGGAAGTGCAGGTATTATGTTTACGTTATTTACTGTTGAGCCATTTGCAAGTGTTACTCTGTAACCTATAACTTGCAAATTTCTATCCAAATTATTTCTAACATTGACTGCAACTATATATTTGCCTTGGCTAAATGTGGCACTCCACTCAGCAACAGCCATATCTGTAGCTGGTAACTTTCTCACTTGTGCATCATACCAAGACTTAATTGCAAAACCCACTACAACAGCTATTAGTATCACTATCATAATTACGACAGCTTCACTTAAACCTTTTCTAATCTTTTCTATACAACGAGGTCTTTTTGCCTTGTACATCTTTCACTCCAATAACTATATTGACTTTATAAACTGTATTGTAACATGATCAAAACAATGAAAGAAGAAAAATTTTGGTGGAATGTACTAAGCATTTGAATTGAGAATGTTGTTGATGAGAAGGTTGTGTAATACCATTGTAGAACTATTATGGTGAATATAATTCAAAGTTTTTGTAGAGCCGCCGGCGGGATTTGAACCCGCGACCACCGGCTTACGAGGCCGGCGCTCTACCGGGCTGAGCTACGGCGGCTCTTTAATAAATAGTAATGTGTTTTTGTGTTGCTTTAAGTGTTTTGTGTCTTGCTCGGCTTTATTTCATTGACAATTTTTTGAATGGTATTGGGGCTTCCTTTACCCTATACTCATTTATATAACCAAACATGAATTGTTTTAACGATTTTTCTGTGCTTATTCCTAACACATTTATGATTTGACTTGTTATGTTTGGCATTATTGGGTGTAAAAGTAGAGATGCTAATCTTATGGATTCTAGTGCTGAGTATATTGTTTCAACTGGGTTTTCCTTGTTCCAAGGCTCTTGCTTGTTTAGATATGCATTTGTTTCATGTGCTATATCAAGTGTTGTCTTCACTGCTTCAGCTATTCTAATATTGTTATAATGCTCTATTGCTTTTTGAGTTAAGCTTTCAACTTTCTTTGCATGCTCATAATCCACTTCTTTTTTTACAACACCACCAAATATCTTTATAGCCAAACTTGTTACTCTTCTAACCAGATTACCATAGTTGTTAACGAGATCCCCCATATATATAGAGTCGTATATATCCCACGAAACCTCAGAATCTTTCTCAAAGTTGGCTATTCTAGCTATTATGAACCTTACCGCATCAGAACTTCCATATCTAGCAATCATATCATCAATTGAAGTTACATTTCCTGTTGATTTACCCATTTTAATTCCTTTAACAGTTAAATAGCCATGCACAACAAGCTTTTTTGGTGGTGGCAAACCTAGCATTAGGAGTAGTGAGAACCATATTGCTGTGTGAAACCATAGAATGTCCTTACCTATAAACTGTATAGAGTTGCTCCAAAGATTTTTGAACTGTTTTTCATTCTTATCAAGACCTGCTCCAGTTAAGTAGTTGAGTAACGCATCTATCCATACATAAACTGTGAATCTAGAATCAAATGGCAGTTCTATGCCCCAACTAACCCTCTCTTTTGGTCTAGCGATAGACAGATCTTGCAACCCCTCCAACTCGATTTTGGATATGACCTCATCTGCATATTGCTTTGGATACACAACATCTGCTTCTTTCAAAATCTTTAACACAGCGTCTTTGAATTGTGAAAGCTTTAAAAAATATGTTTCTTCTTCAACGAGTTCCAATGGTCTTCTGTGAATAGGACATAAAGGTGTGTTATTCTCAACAACATATTCTCTATCGCTGTAATACCTTTCACATGCTGTACAATACCATCCCTTGTACATTCCACGATAAATGTAGCCACGCTCATTAAGCAAATTCAGAACATTTCTTACAAGAGCTTCATGATCTTCATCAGTTGTTCTAATAAATCTGTTGAAACTTATATCCAGTTTTCTCCAATAATCTTTGAAAATACTTGACATTTCATCAACAAAACTCTTAGGATCCCTTCCTCTTTTCTCAGCTTCTTTCTGCAACTTAGCACCATGTTCGTCAGTTCCTGTTAGAAAGAACACTTCATAACCTATTAACCTATACCATCTGCTAACAATATCTGCAAGAACAGTTGTATAGGCATGTCCTAAATGAGGCTTATCATTAGGGTAGTATATGGGTGTAGTAACATAAACATATTTGGCATTTTCCAAGAGACTCACCTACTAAAAATACTTGGCTAAAACAGAGCAATAATAACTATAGATGAACAAGAATGTTATTGGGATTAAATCTTAAGATAATGTTTTCCAAATATCATATCTATTTACTTTACTGTAATTACCATAACTAAGCTGGAAATCGCCTGAAAGTAATATTGATACAGACCAAAGCTTATGTGTAAAATTGGTTTATTTCTTGGTGGGGCCGCGGGGATTTGAACCCCGGACCACGGGGGCCCAAGCCCCGCATTCTACCAAGCTAAACTACGGCCCCAAGTTTTTCAGCTCTTAGTTTTTAGAGGTTTTAAGCTACAGTGTTTATTCTAAGCTGTTGTAATTTTAAGTTTTTCGATATATACCTAAAACTATGATTTGAATGGGTTATGCATTACAAGCCTTTATTTTCTCTTCATATATGAGGAAATAAGCTTATTCTAAGCTATTATATTAGCTTCTTGAGGCTTTATCAGCTCCATTACCAAGCCACTATCCTTTTCTGAAGACTCAACTGCCACTGTGCTTACTAGAAGTGCGTAGGTAACATTTAGTGCTAGTTCTATGGCGTCTTTTGCTGATTTAAATTCTATTTGAGCTCCTATAGCAATTTTAAATATTTTTTGCGCTATTTTCTTAACCTCTTCATATTCATATCTTCTGTATTCCTCTATTAGAAGCCTTATTAACTCAGCCAATTGCTCTTTTTCAAAGTCTGTTAACATAGCCCAGCTTCTCACATAGTTTACTAGTGATGAGAATGTAGAGTACCTTATTTTAACTCCTAAAAATGATGATATTTCATAAATAGCCTGTAATGATTCTGAAACACAGTCCATGTCTTTATCATTCAATGCATAGATACATATCATTATATCATCTAGTTCAAAACCTAAAGACGGCAAGTACAACACCAAAAATACTCTCTCCAGAATAACATATTTATTAATTTGAAACCCAATAATAGAGATGAATAATGCCGCCGGCGGGACTTGAACCCGCGACCACCGGATCTCCCAACCTAAATAGCATATGAGTCCGGCGCTCTACCAGGCTGAGCTACGGCGGCTCAAAAACATCATTTACTGTCTAGACTTTATAAGTCTTATTCATCGTTATGACCCTTCTTCAATCAGCCCTTCTAAGCATCATCACATATTCAGCAAGGCCACCACATTCATCACATAACAACATTTTGTGTAGCAAGCTTATTAAATGCTATAAAAAAATAGTTTTTCTCTGGCGAATAAATTGAAAGATTGTAGTGAAAAACTCATTGAAATTGCGAAAAACTCTGGGGCACCATTTACTATAGAAGTTGTTAAGTCTATTGCTAGAATATGTGATGAAAACCCTTATGACCTTTGGTATGAAATACTTGGAAAGATTACTCAAATAGGTGCTACATTAACCGCCTCTTCATCTTCTAAAGAAAGGAAGAGTATAAAAGAACCTTGTTGGCGTTGCGAAGCCTGTGGAAAGATCTTTACAGATGCAAAACAACTAGTAAATCACATAACATATTTTGTAAGACAAAAAGATAAGCCACATATAGAGCTTTATCAAAAAATTAAAAAAATTGAGAATGAAAAAGGAAAGACATTTACAGAAGCAGCCTTAGAAATGCTTAAATGTTCGTAACATAATGATGAAAACTATTTAAAAATATACATAATTTTTACTAGATATTAGGCTAGTACCTATGTGGAGTACGTGTAAGGAGTTTTCAGAGAATGTAGAAGACTGTAGGAAAGTTTTTCCAAGTTTATATGATCGACGAAGAAAATATATATTGATATTAATATTACTGCTATTGTCAACTTCTCTAGTTATTGGTTGGAATTACTATGACATAATGTGGTGGATTTCTTGGTACAGAATTTTAGAGAAGAATGGACCTCTATACTTATTCTCATTATATAGATTATGTAGAGTACCAACATGCAAAGTTCCTTATCCCCCTATAGCAGTAATAATGTTTGTTTCTATTTATGCTCTTGCCATGATAATGCCATATCAATTGAGATACGCAATACTCAAACTGATATTAGTTGTAGTTCCTGCTTACATAATTTTTAAAGTTATTAGAAAGAGTAGAGGATTTGAAATAGCTTTGCTTTGGTTATTAAGTCTTCCATTCCTTCAGATACTATTTGCACTTCAATTTGATGTCTTAGTTGCGTTGTTTGTACTGCTTTCAACTCTTTATATTTGGAGTGGAAAACATTTTAAAGCTGCAGCATCCCTAGCCATAGCCACATTGATAAAGCCCATAGTTGCTGTTATTGCAATACTTCATATGATTTTTCTATATAGAAGAGGTGGGTTTAGAAAGGTTATTGAGTATATTGCCATAGCACTTGTTATTGGATTAGCCATTACAACGCCATTCATTGTTGCATCTGGCAAAAACTTTGTAGAGAATGTGATAAGTTTTCATGCTACAAGACCTCCTCAAGATGCTTCTCCTTGGGCTATAGCAACATTTGTTCTAGAATCCAATATAACTAAATATAACAACATTATAGATAACCTCTGGACAATACCTTTTGTTATTGCACTTTCTTTCACAGTTCTTGGATTCATCATTATTATGAGGCAAAAACCCTATGTTTCGTTAAGATTCTTGGCTTTATCAACATCAATATTGCTTTTGCTAACAATAGTATTTGGCAAAATTGGTAATACAAATTACTTAGTTTGGATTGTACCAACATCAATAATAGCACTTGATTGTCAAATTTTAAGAAAGTTTTACTTGCTAACAACTCTACTAGTTTTGCTAGTTTCGGTACCGATGACTGGAATAATGCTCTATCTAGCTCCTGCTGTAAGCGCAGAACCAACATTTATGGCTGAAGATCTTGGTTATTGGGATGCTCGTACACTATTTATGCAATCAATAAACTATTACATTATTTATGTGCTTAGCATATTTCAGCAATATTCTCTATTGCCAATTAGAATAGTTGCACCAAGCGATTTTTTAGAAACGATAAACTATATTACAACGTTAATTGATGTTAAAAAGATTTGTCTTGTAGGTCTTGTCATACTTGCACAAATACTTTTAATGCTGCTATTAATTTTGCATTATAAATCATTGTATGGTGAAACATCATGTTAAGAATCGGTGTAATAGGCGTAGGTCGATGGGGCAAAAATCATGTAAGAGTTTTAAAACAATTGGAATATGAGGGTAAGGTGAAGCTGGAGGCGATATGCGATGTCAAAGAGGATCTTGTTTTAGCCATTAAAAATGAGTTTAAAGTGCCAATAGCAAAAACAGATTATCGTGAAATGCTTAAACATGTTGATGCAGTAATCATTTCAACATCTATTAGCGAGTTATTTAAAGTTGCAGAAGGTGTTTTAATTGAAGGTAAGCATGCATTAATAGAAAAGCCTGTTGCAACATCTGTTTATGATGCTATGAAACTTTTAGAAATAGTGCATTCAAACAAGCTTGTAGCAGCACCTGGAATGATAATGCGGTTTGATCCTACAGTTAATAAACTTAGAGAAATTCTATTAAATGAAGCCATAACCTATATTATTTTCAAAAGACTTTCTAGAAGACCTGAACACATGCTTTCTTACCCTGTACTATTAGATTTAGCAGTACATGACATAGATTTGTGTAGATATATAACAAGTAATGAAATAGCTGAGGTTATCGATTCAAAGAAAATTAAACTACCATATGACGAAATAGTATTAGCAGTTCTAAGAACAACAAATAACATTTACTGTATTCTACATGTAGATGGTTTTTCACCTTATAAAATCCGTGAAATTGATGTGATTACACCAAAACTATTTGTAAGAGCTGACACAAGCAAAGGTAAAATACTATACTATGATACGTCAAATGCTAAGGTTCAAGCACAAGAGAATGTTATTCAAGTAGAGTATTATGAGCCATTGAAAAAGGAGTTGGAATGGTTTATAGAAGTTGTTAAAACAAGGCCTGCTACCTATGCACCAAGTTTGTATGATGCTGTTGAGAATTTGAAAGTAGTTGAAGCTATACAATCTAAAATTTCTTAAGTCTATTCCATTTCAATCCAGGTATATCCACAATTAGAACACTTAAATGTTTTGACTATAGAGTCAGAGCTCTCAGCTGAAGAAGCATGTTTTCTCCAATAGTAAACACCTTTTTTACCACACTGAGGACAAACAATGGTTTCTTCAAATATAGCTCCAGGTGGAATGCCGAGCACCACCTCTTCTTTCTTCTCAATGTATTGAGTGAACACAGTAGATTTTCTCAACATAACAGAAGAATCTTTGCTAAGCGTTTTTCTATAGCCACATTTAACACAAACTAGTGTTGAAACTCCATCTACACTTTTTACAACCATGATGCTTCCACACCTTGGACAGAAATACATTGGCATATCACCAGAGAAACTTGTTTCTCACTGAATTCTTAGTTTAACTAGGATATATGCTTAACAATTAATACAATGCTAGCTACTATTACTTACACCTCCTTAGCTGCTTCACAAACAATGAATATAAATACAAAAATGAATGTAGAAATATGAGAATTTTTAATTGAGAAAATTTCACAATCCAAGGATAAGATAATCCCTATACACACAATTGAATCGCAATCTAAATCCAAACACTATATTTTATGGAATTGGCAAAGTAACAAACAAATCCAAAGAGAATCTAAATACCTTGATGCTTTGTCATCAGCACTCAAGACCCCTATCACCTATCAACCCCGCTAAATGTTCATCATCTTTTTCTCTATTAAAACTTTTTTATTTTTCTCAAAAATAAAGGTTTTGTGAAAATAGGTTTAGGTTGTGATGCGCCTTCTTAAGTACTCTGAAATTAGGAGTATTGTAACTAGGTCTGATGTTGTTTTAGAGGTTGTTGAAGCTAGAAATCCTCTGGAAATTAAAAGTAATGTTATTGAGTACCTTGCTAAGGGAGGTGAAAAGGAATATATCCTTGTGCTAAATAAATGTGATCTTGTACCAAAATATGTTTGCATAGAATGGATGAGATATTTTATGGAGAATAATATTAGGGCTCTATGCACCTCATCATTAAAGGGCTTTGGAGTAAAAAAGTTAAAGCAGTTGCTTCTAAGCTATGCTGAATCTAAAAAGCCTCTGAATGTTTCTGTTTTTGGTCTTCCTAAGGTAGGTAAATCATCACTTATAAATGCTTTAAAAGGAAAGAATTCAGCACCTACAAGTCGTTATCCAGGATCCTGGGGATATACAAAAAGTATAACAATATACAAGATCTTGCCAGGTATATACGTAATTGATACTCCGGGGTTTATACCACCTGATGTAAAGGGGTTAGAGATGCTAATAAGAAGCTTACCTACAGACAACATACCTAATCCAGTAAGTATTGCAAGAGAAATTATAGCAAAGATTCTACAAAACAATCCAAGTTCCATCGAAATGGCATATGGGGTAGTGTCCTCGGATCCTCTACAGCTATTAGAGCATATAGCTGTTAAAAGAGGCTGGTTTTTCAGAAAAAGTCAAGAGCCAAACATAGATGAAGCTGCAAAGACTGTCATAAGAGATTATTTGAATGGTAAAATAACATTTTATTCACGCCCCCCTACAAGAGCTGTTCCTGATTCTAGCTAAGACCTTCTTATAGTATTTTTCATCTAGATGAAGTTCCTCCATAAGCTTTTTCACAATCTTGTTTAGCTCTTCACGTGTTTTACAAATCTTTAAAGCCTCGTAGACTATCCTATAGATTTTGTTGTCAATCCCCATAGCATCTCTAATTGCATCATTAAGTGACTTGCCATTGAATCTAACACTTAGAACTATTTCAACAATTTTGTTTATCTCTTTAGGCACACCAATAACACTATCTTTGTAAAGAATAGATTTTCTCTCTACATCTAATCCTCTTAGAATATTCATAGCATATGTAGCAAAGGGTCTTGGAAACATGTCATCAACAAGTAATCCTATGATGAATACCTCTCCACTCATTATATCACTTTCTGTAAGCTTCTCATGAGCATATGGATCTAGAATCACAACCTTGTGATTTCTTATGAGATCATGTGGTAATTGGTTGTACAAAGCAATAGCATTTCTAAACGATTTGAATAATGCTATAACTTCATGAGATGGTGAGAGCACTGCAATATTTAAATCTGTTAAATACTGTCTAATGGTATTTATAGACAGCAGTAATTGAGTCAATGCCTTCTTCTTTTCTTTATCATGATGAAGTTCCCATAGAAGTGCATCAAACATTATTATGGGCTTCCTTGGATAATGGTTAACAAACTTAGCAATGAAATGTTTTGTGAAATCATCTTGGCAATATTCTCTAGAATCTTTTGCACTATAGTTAAAAATTGTTCCCTTCCTTGATGCTTTTGCAAGCCACAATCCTTTGTAAAAACCTATTAACTTACCCATAACATTATCTCTACACAGCTTTACTTTATCAATTATAATGCCATTCACGATTTCATTTAAAATCTCCTGACTAGTTATTTCCCTACTCGACTTCTTTTTATGAACTATTCTTTTATACAATAAAGGGGTTATGGATAGCTCATATACTTCGAGACTTCTAAGTATATGCACTGCAATATCAATTGGTGTAGAAGTCATCACATCCTCATTTTATTAATGATCCAAGTTAAGAAGGTTAATAAATTGTTTTGTTTTAAGTTGCAACTGTAGAAGCTTCAACTACACTATTAGTTGTTACGTGATTTACTGAATTTGCATCTTGAACTTTTTCACTAGACTCGACAGTAAATACAATGTCTTTATTATTTAGCAAAATCTCTAAGAGCTTTCTACCTGCATCAGAAAGCCTATAGATTTTGTAATTACCTCGAATGTAAACTACTTCAACTATATTCAACGCTTCTAAAATATGGAAAGATGCTAAAACTTCGTATCTTGGCAACCCTGTTATAGAGATTACATCACTTGGAGATGCTATTCTATCCTTCAATGCATTTAGTATCATCAACAACTTTTCACGAGGAGTCAAAAATAATTCACCGTTTCCTCATTATCATATGAAAAGGTATTATAAGAAGCTAGGCTAATAGCTATGTACATTATATAAGGCTTTGCTAAATAAGGGAGGATATGAAGCATAGCATCGCTATAGAACTTGGCGAATCAGTTTTAACAAGAAATAGCAAACTTGTTTTATATTCACATCAATGGAATTTACTTAGAATATTAGATCCTGCTCTAATTTCTCATCCTCATATAATGTTGTATTCAAATATTCTTCTATTCTCAAATGCGCCATTCATACAAAAACATAGTGAAAAACTCAGGGTTTACAGTATTGCACTTGAAAAAAATGAAAAGAGCTTCCATTTTAATTTGCAAAACTATGAAGAGATTTTAACTTATACCGACAACAGCTGTATTCTGGTTTCACAAAATCAGAGAGAGGCTAGGATTCTTCAATTTCATGTAAATGGAACTGTAGATGAATACATTATTGAAAAACCAGATTATATCTTGCCCCAAGGGATTTATAGCTATGTCGTAAAAAATCAGGGAAGTCTTGCCATTGTAAAGAATCCTACACAACCTGAGGAGATTATGAAGTGTAAACGTGTTATATATAAAGAAATGAATGGGTATAAAATTCTACAGTGTATAACCTCAGATAATGTTTTACTAATTATTAGTGATAACCTCTATGGATATGCTCATGATTATAAAGGAGATGATTTTACCATAACAGATGTTTACATGGGCTTAAATACTATAACCATAAATTCTTTAAATAGAACAATGCTAATTAACTTTTCTAAAAATGGCGCCTATATATATGAGCTTCCCCATCCGTTAAGGAATGCAACATTTATAGATGATAATGTTGTTCTTGGTACAATAGACAATAACTTAGTGTTATACAATACAAAGAGAAATTCATTTAAAATTTTGAGAAAAATTGACAGTGAAACAAGTATTTACATGGATATAGCAAGTGGTTATGTTATATTGAAAAACAATGAAAAGATAGAATTGATGGATCTAAAAAATGATTTTTTAATTTCTATGAAAACATCTGCAAAAGATGCTATTGTTTCTGATTCTAAGCTATTTTTATTGAGTAATAATAGGGTTGCTATTTATACCATAGAAACTGTTAGTAAAAAAATTAATATAGAAAAGTTATATGAGGCACCAACAACACTGGTTCACTGCATTAATGCAGATAGCAAAAACATATTATGTATAGATTTATTGGGAAGATTGCTTAGGATAGATGTGAAATATCTATTTAGCTATAAACCTGCTTTTCTAAAATTGCGAAGTGACCAAGGCCTTGCAATATTATTAAAATCTTTTACACCTGGATATCCAATAAAGATTTTCCCATCAGAAAATGTTCATATAAGGTTCAAACGTCTGAGCACCATCTCCACAAAAGCATCTATATTTACTGATTCAAGAAAGAAGTTAACTCTTAATGTAACTGTGCATGGAGTTATAGACTCCATTGAGAAATGTTTAAAGATAAATTATGAGAAATTTGAATTTTATTTTCAAAAACCGAAAATTATCGAAGATGTTTTAATTTTAAATGGCTTTCCCATAGTATGCAACGAAAAATTGCGCCACAGCATTAGAAAGTGTATTGAAGATATGCAGAGAATAAGTAGCTTAGATGCGATAATGACATGTCTTATTGATGAAAATAAAGAAAAGGGTTTTGTAGCACTTCATCAACTAGTGTTTATGAATAGAATTCATTTTGTTAATATTGCTCCATCAATAAACTTTGAAAATGACACTATATGCATAGACAATGTTAATAGCCTGAAACATGCTGATGTTAAACTAAAGATTTTGTGTAGCAACAAGCTATATACCATTGACAATGGCTGTTTAAAACTAGGTGATTGTGAATATGTAAAGCTACTTCTAACTGTGAAACCATTAAATGATGAATGCCTTATTGAAATACCCATTCAACACAACACCTCTCTTAACATTGAACTACATGAAAAAAGCAGTGCCACTTTCTCCCATGGGCTTTCGCACAAGGTGCTATTGCCAACGAGCTGTGGTGTTGTTAAGTCTTCAAGGGTAATATACAGAAATGGGTTCTTACTAGAAGTGGTTATAGCTAATGAATGTGACAACATTGCTTTAACCGTTCTTCTTCCCACACAATCCTTTATAGTTATGCCACATTCTGAAAAAATTGTTGAGGAGCCTATTAATGGTGATGATATTGTCCGTGGCCATAAAGATCTTGCAATCCTTGAGCCTTGCGGCGCTAAACTTGTTATGTTTCCTTTTGATTTGAGTAAGGCTATTGCTTTCATTCATGGAATCGCTTTAAAAATCTCTGCTATAACTGGGCTAAGAAGATGGGTAAAAAGATCTTAGATAGCTTTTACTGGTACAAAAGCTTATTAAAACACGTTAGCAAGCTAGTTCGTAAAACTATAAGGCTTTTTCCTATTATTGAGCATAAAAGTGGTTATGTTTGTGAAGAGATTAGAAAAAGTGTATATAGATGTCACAACAACTCTAATGCAAAACTTGTTGCCTTGTACACTATTGAAGATTCTTTTGTTAGAATTGAGGAAATGGAATATGTGGATTTTCTTACTCATTTAAAGAGGTATATCAACACGTTGGCGCCACCTGGATGCATTCTAATGACAGTATCCAGTACAGGTGTGTTGAGCCCTGATAGCTATCTTTCAAAAATAAATAGCAAACTTCAAATGAAGCTTGTTGAGCTTGAAAGCGATAGAACGAATACTAGACTTAGGAGTCTTGTTGAGAGACTTATAGAGATTAGGAAAAGAGTACTTAGTGGGGTAATGCCAGTAGAAACATCAATATTAACAGCCATTATATGTGATGATGCTAGAACATATGAAGATATGCTTATTAACATACCTCAAATAGCTAAGCAGGTCCTGGGAATTTCATTAAAGAGAGTTAGAGATGCTGGAAAAGCTCTTCAGATAATCAATTTTCGTTGGGGAAAAATCTAGGGTGATATTACTAGATTCTTTTGCCTATGCTATGCCACTACTTTTACCACCTTCAAAAACTCTAGACATTGAAGATACTAGTAATGGTGTTTACATAGGTATTGACCTTATCTTTGGGAGAAAAATACATTGGAGTGTTACCAAATCACCATCAAGTCACATACTTATTGTGGGTCCATCAGGCTCTGGAAAAAGTGTCTCGGTTTCAGTAATTGTTTCGAGACTTAGCACAAAATTTGGTGCTCCAATAACAGTTTTTGATATAAAAAATGAGTATGAAAGCTATATGAAGCTCTTTCTAGGAAGAACATTTAATGTTTGGGATGTTACAGCTAATTACATACCTCTATGCACCTGTGGCGATGAGGTAGGTGCTAAATATGATGCACAGCTATTTGTTAACACTATCAACACTATTTTTAAGATGCCTGCATATGTAAGAGAGCAGCTGCTTGATGTTGTAACAAAGCTTTGTAGACAATGTGATGAAACCATTTTGGGAGAGGCTATACCTAGTTACTGGCTACTTGAAGATTATGAGTCTCTGGATGCTGTTCTCAATGTTTTTAAAGTATATAGTACCACAGCCGATGTTCTAGAAATGATGTTGAACAAGGACATCATCATAGATCTTCACAAAATCTTTCTCCTGGATAAGAAGGCTTCAGCAACAATAATACTCTATATAATGAAACAGTTATTACGCAGATCAGCCGCATCTTTCGGAGGCGGTATCAATAGAATTGTGGTATTGGATGAGCTATGGCATTTAACTCACTATGCTATTGATGAGTTTATCAATGTTCTTGTAAGATATGGTAGAGGTTTTGGAATTGCTATTGCAATGGCTACTCAAAGCATAGATGATTTAAATCCCTACGCTAATTCTATTGTAGAAAACTGTGGAATGTTCATGGCACTTTCATCTGCATCGCAAAGCTATTGGCTTAAACTTGCTAAGTACCTCAATTTAAGTAGAAAAGGTGTGGAAAACGCCATGAAGTTTTCTGGTCAGGGCACTGGTGTTTTGAGGCTTTACCCTTTGGAAAAACCACTGTATGTTTATGTGGATCCGTTAAGTATTTAACTCTACTTTTCTATTCCAAGCTCCTCATATATCTCCTTAGGTGCTATTAGTCTAGCACCACGACTTGCCTCATGCCTCTTCCTAAGCTTTCTCTCCTTTTGCTTCTTCTTCCACTTATGCTTATGCGTTCCTCTCAAACCTCTAACAGCAAGTAATCCCCTAATCCTTCTACCAGCAGATGTTTTACCTCTAAACACTCTACCACGCTGACTTGGACTTGCTATCCAATTTATGTCAGGATCACTTAGTATTGCTGGGTGGTGTGGATCAACAAGTATAACCTCATAGTATTTATACAGCCCATCTTCACCAACGTAATAACTTGAAAGAACTTCGAGGTTTCTATACTTTCTAGCAGCCCTCTCTTCTGCTATTAGCCTTAAACTTTTCCTAGGTGAATGCCCATACACACCCATTCTCTTTGGTCTTCTACCAGATCTTGGCCTAGGTTTTCTAAGCCCTCCCTTCCTAACCCTTACCCTAACAACAACAAAACCTGGCTTAGCTTTATAACCAAGTCTTCTCGCTCTATCTATTCTCGTTGGCTTCTCAACTCTTACAATAGATGGTTGTCTTCTCCACTCAACTAGTCTCTCCTTCATTAATAAACCATGTTCACCTTCATATGGCCTCTTCCACATCAAAGCCATGTAGTGATACATTGAATTTGCCACTAGCACCACCTTTTTCTTTACAGCTTTTACACTGGTTATCGATAACAAGTTTTAAGCAATAATGAAAATTAGTAATTTGAAGTGAATCTCATGCCTGCACCAAAAATTTATGTAGGGCTATTGGGCAAGACCAATGTTGGTAAATCAACATTCTTTTCAGCAGCAACACTTGTACCTGTAAAAATTGAGAACAGACCTTTTGTAACTTTGGAACCTGATGAGGCTATTGCATATGTTAGAAAAACCTGTGTTCATAAAGAACTTGGGCTTCCAGGTTGTACCCCCGTCTCCTCTCTTTGCATTAATGGCGAAAGATTTATTCCGATAGTGCTTGTTGATCTACCTGGTCTTGTTAAAGATGCTCATAAGGGTAGAGGCCTGGGCAACAAGTTTCTCGATTCAATTAGGCAAGCAGATGCCTTGATACATGTTATTGATGTTTCTGGCTCTACAGATGAGGATGGCAGACCTGTGAAACCTGGCTATAGAGATCCAATCGAAGATGTTGTGGAGATTGAGAATGAATATGATGAGTGGATGTATGGAATAATCTCAAAAGATTGGCCACGATTTGCAAGAGGATTAGATACCATGAACCAGAGCCAGGTTATAGAGGCACTGGCACAGAGATTATCTGGACTCTCAATAACTAAGAGCCATGTGGCTAAAGCTCTTGCCATTACAAAACTTGAAAACTCTAAACCATCGTCATGGAGAGAAGAGGAGCTTAGACTATTCATCAAAACGCTTAGAGAAGTTTCAAAACCAATAGTCATTGCCGCAAACAAAATTGATATACCTGAGGCAAAAGATCTTTTCAAAAAACTTGTCAAGAGATTGCCGAATAGAATAATAGTACCAGTTACAGCACTTGGCGAGTTAATGCTTAGAAGATTTGTTGAAAAAGGCTTTGTAGAGTATCTTCCTGGAGATACAGAGTTTAGAATAAAGGATAGAAGTGTGTTTACGCAGCAACAGCTAAAGGGTTTAGAACTTCTGAAGGAGATAATGAAGGAGTTTGGAGGTACTGGAGTACAAAAAGCTTTAAATAGTGTTGTTTTCAATGCTCTAAACAAGATTGTTGTGTATCCTGTTGAAGATGAGAATAGGTATACTGATAGCAAAGGAAATATTCTTCCAGATGCATATCTTGTAACGAAAGGGTCTAGAGCAATAGATCTTGCATACCTGGTTCACACAGATCTTGGCAAAAGGTTTCTATATGCAATTAACGCTAAGACTAAGCAGAGAGTAGGTAAAGAATATGAGCTTAAAGATGATGATGTGATAAAAATTGTTGCAGCAGTATAGTGAGAAGTATGCAGGAAACCGATAAAAGAAAAACCACTTTATCAGAAGTAGCAATGTCTACAACATGCCACGCTACTGAGGATTGTGAAAAGGTTAAGCAAGCTTTGCTAAATCTTGTTCCACAGGAAATAGCCTCTTCAACACAACTAGTTGTAGAGTCTATGAAAGGTTTCTACGGAAATGTTATAACAAGATTCGAGGCCAGATTCAAAGATGAGGAAGCTTTAAAGGTTTTAGACCATGTTGCAAAACTTCTTAGCGAAAATGACAAGAGATATGTGATAAATTCTCTTGAGATTAGATATGATGCTAAAACCAACAAGGTGTTTATTAGAGTTGATAAGCAAAGTGCTTATTTGGGAAAGCCATTTGTTTCTGAAGGTGATGATGTAATAAGAATTGTGTTGTCATTCTCCATGCTTAGATCTGTAGATGGTATTAGAAGAGTTCTTGAGGAGATATTCTTTGGGTTCAAGAAGTAAGGCAAACATGTTTGTATTGTTTAGTTCTTGCAATGATGTTAAAAACTATGTTTATTCTGATAGCGATGCAGGCTTAATTGGACTGGAAAGCAGTTTTCTCGACAAATGCATGGATGTTATAGCTTCTGTAAATGAGAATGTTGTTTTTGTGCCAAGGAATTTAAAATCTGTGGAGAGAAAATCTATTCCACATGAGTCTAGCACTAAGAGAAAGACCCTAACATCTTACATTCCTCTCGATACACAATCAGCTAGAATACTAGCAAAGCTTCGCAAACCCGTTGTTGTTCTAGTATCTCCCAACACACTAAGATATGTAGATGAGGCACAGGTTAACTTTATGAGGCAATCACATGAACGAAAGTTTTTGGAAATTGCCTTGGGACAATTCATCAAATTCCTTACCGATAGTAAAAAAGGTTATGTCTATGTGGAGAAGGTGTTTAGAGGTCTTGGAGATGTTATTGAGCATGCCCTCAAATATGATATTGGCATCGTTGCTTCAGGTGCTGTTGACTATTACCCCAAAACACTTTTCACAAGCCACATTGATATAGTGTTTTTTTCTCTTGGTTTCAGCAAAAGAGAAAGGCGCATGATTTTAGAGGTATATCCTGTTGAGTTATTGAAAATGCTTCATGGTGATTAGTACTTTGGATTTTATAAGCATTGTTGCCATAGCCATAGCGCTGGCATCGCTGGTAATAGTGTTTGCATATACACATAGAATGTGGAAATATATTTCAATGCTTTTAGACGAGCTATCCATAGCTATGCTTGTTAGGAAAAAAAGTAGAAAAGTGAAGAGGTATATCCTCGTTAAGTTCATATGCAAAGACAAAACAGATTTGAAAAGTTTTGTAAAAAGCCTTGAAAATATGTTTACAAAACTTCTTGGAGAGCTAGATAAAATTGATTGTGGCATAACAGTAGCATCTATTTCAACAGATTCCAGTAGGGCTATAATAAGGGTTGTAGGGGATTATAGATGCTTAAAGAGAGTTTTAATCACATTATCAATTCAGCACATATTATTTGAAGGCTGCATAGTTGTTCCTATAAGAACCTCAGGGCTTATGTCGAGACTAAGAAAAATGTTGTAGCTTCTGCATCTAATCAAGGACTTTTCAAAATGTTTAAAATGTTCTCTAGAAACTCTAGAGCCTTCTCAAACTCTTCTCTACCCTTTTGAGATAATCTGTATAGCGATTCACCATCACTTTTAATTGTTTCTAAAAGCCCTTCTCTAACCATTCTATAGATGACACTGTACACGGTTATTGTCGATGCTTTTATGCCCATGTCGTTTCTCAAAGCCTTCACAATATCGTAGCCTCTCAAAGGCTCTTTATTAAGCAAGGTTTTTGCTACATATATCCAAAGAGTTTCCACTGTTAGCTTTCTTTTCAATCTATTCAAAGCTTTTGAGGACATGATTCTAAAACCCTTCTCATTTTATTTGCTATGCTCAAAAAGACTTATATATCTCTCTGTGTATATATTTCGCCAGAAATATTTGGGGTGAGAAATATAGTTAGAGTTGGAATTGTTGGTGTTGGCAATATTGCGGCTATGCTTGTTCAAGCAGTTGAATATTATAAAAGATATGAGAAAACAGATGGTTTAATACATCATGTTATTGGAGGTTATAGAGTTGATGATATAAGATTTGTTTATGCAGTTGATGTTTCAAGAAATAAAGTTGGTAAAGATCTTTCAGAAGCTATATTTGCCAAGCCAAATCAAGTCCCAAGGTATATCAATATCCCAAGAACAGGTGTTGTTGTTAGAATGGGCAAGGTATTAGATGGTGTAGCTAATCATATGCAAGAAGATTTTGAGCCTGCTAGCTACCCAGAGCCAACACTTCAAGAAATTGTGAAAGAGCTTGAAGAACTAAATGTTGATGTGCTTGTAAACCTGCTACCTGTTGGTAGTGCAAAAGCTTCTAGATTCTATGCAGAAGCAGCTGCAAGAGCTGGTACAGCATTCATTAACTGTATACCAGAGTTCATAGCAAGCGACACTGTTTACAGCAAAATGTTTGAAGAAAACAATACCCTTATTCTAGGCGATGATATAAAGGGTCAGCTAGGCTCAACAATAGTCCATAGAACACTTGCAAGCTTAGCTGCTATGAGAGGTGGGGAAATAGTTGAGTCCTACCAGCTAAACGTTGGTGGTAACAGCGACTTTAAGAACATGCTTGATCACAGCAGGTTGCACAGCAAGAAAATAAGCAAGACAATGGCTGTTGCATCTACACAGCCAGATCCAGAAAAAATTGTTGGCAACCTATTCGCAGGTCCAAGTGGCTACATACCATTTCTTGGCAACACCAAGGTTTCCTACATATACATGAAGGTTCTTGGGTTTATGGGTATTCCAGTAACGATAGATCTTAAGCTAGTGGTTGATGACAAGGCAATGGCATCTGCAGTACTTGTAGATGTTATTAGGCTCGCCAAAGCATTGAAAGACAAAAGTGTTAGAGGAAGTCCTGAATGGGCATCAGCATTCTACTTCAAGTACCCACCAAAGCAAGCAAAAAGCGATGAAGAGGCATTGCTAAACCTCTACTTGAAGCTTGATGAGCTTGGAATTGAGATAGAGCCAAAGAGACTATACTTGTGGAACTATATAAAGCAAAAACAATAGGCTTATTACCCTGTCAAAGCCCTATACTCTTAGCAGCATATAAAAAGATGATGATGCCGCTCCAAACAGTTTTACTTGATTAAATGAAGACCCCGCGACGATCTGATAAAGAAGATTTTCATTAAAATTTAACTTTGTAAACAATTGATGGTAATGTGCCATGTATTACCTTAAGCCTTTCAACACTAATATTTTTAATCTCAGCTAAAACATTTTCAGTTACCCTAATTGCTGATGTTATAAAAACAATCTCTTTGAAGCCGCTTTCCTTGAGAACTTCAAGGGTTCTTCTATAGAGCTTGGCTACACCCCCAGGCTTCATTCTATAGCCATATGGCGGATTAAAGACAGCTACATCTATTTCTTTTCCAAATTCATGCTCCATGCTCTTAATCTTCGGTGTGACATCCACTAAATCCCCAACTATGAACAGCGTTGAATCATCTACACCAGCATTCTTAGCATTTATTACAGCACCTTCAACAAATCTAGGATTTATGTCAACACCTATATGTACCCTCTCCCACTCAACAGGAATTCTGCTACAAAGCTTCTCCAACTTACTAATAGCTTGTGGAGCTAGCTTACCTATCATTCCAAGATCTAAGCTTCTTTTTGCTATACACGGAATTTCTATTCCCTTTGTCCATAAAGCTGCTTCAATAACTATTGTGCCTCCACCACACATTGGATCATACAAACCATTTCCAGGTTTCCAACCAGCTATTCTAAGCATTGCAGATGCTATTGTGCTTTTCAATGCTGCTGGATGGTTAAATACCCTATATCTTCTCATGTGAAGCGATTCTCTTGTGAGTGAAACTGCTACCACAAGCCTTGTTTTGTTCAACTCAACATAAATCTCAACATCAGGTTCATCCAAATTTACCTTGAGTCTAGTGAATTTGGCTTGCATATAACTATCTATAACAGCCTGTCCAGCAACTCTTCCAATATCAATACTAGTAAAACTGTGTTCACCTATTCTCTCAGATCTAACAGCAAATGATTGGCTAGGCTCTATAAAAGATGTGAAGTCTACATCCTTAACAACTCTGTATATATCATCTAGTGTATAAACATCTTCTCTGACAAGAATCACATAGTAAATGTTATTAGCAATACGAGAACGAAAAACATTTGCAAGACCATATTCATCAACATCCAAAAACACTCTACCACTTGACATATGAGCTATGGAAGCATTAGCTAATTCCCTTAGCTCCTCAGCTAAAACATTTTCAAAACCAGTATCAGATGTTACAAGCAGTTTCAAAAAACTCACCAACACATTTGTCAGATAGCCACCGCAACCTCATCAATCGGAAGCGGTCGGGATTAACATCATCCAAACTGTTTTTGGTTAACAAGGCTAATAAGTATACTACGAATTTACTTACATGGAACTATTTTTGTGCCTATGCTTTCCCCCCTCAACACTTTTTCAACATTGCTAGTCTCAAATCCGTTGAAAACTATAACCTCTATACAGCTTCTCCTAATTATTTGAATAGCTATGGGATCCAAAAGCTCATAGCCACCAGCCTCGTATCTCTGGCTCATAAAATTTACAAGCTCATCTATTGAAACAACACTAAGTTTCTTAGCATTGGAAAACCTCTTCGGATCCTTATCATAAACACCATCGACATCAGTAGCATAAAGCATTTTACCAATTCCAAGAGTTTCAGCAACAACAGCTGCTACTGCCGCTGTTGACTGACCGGGTTGAAGACCACCAACAACAACCACTTTGTTACTGCTCCAAGCTCTCTGCACATCCTCTACACTTCTGGGTATAGGAGTATAGGCATAATCCCCAAGAGCATAAGCAAGCAAAAGCGCATTGACACGCGCAATCTCAATGCCTATCATATCAGCTTGCGCATTATTCAAACCCAAAGCCTTTGCACATTTTATATAAGCTCTAGAATACTGACCCCCACCAACAACAACAGCAATTCTTTTTCCCTCATCAACAAGCTTCTTAATAGTATCAGCATATCTAGCAATAATCTCTGGATTATCGGGATTAACAATCTTTCCAGAGATTTTCAACAAAAGCTTTTCCCTACTCATATCAACACACATCCTCACAAACTCAAGAAGTTACACATTTATGAGGATATTAAAGCTTTGAAAACCTGGAGAACTCATATCAAGTTCTGTTGAAAATATATGAGATTAGCTAGGAAATTCTCTTTAACGAAAATGAATTGAGGTAACGCTAAAAACACTTTGAAGATGCATTATCAGTATACTAATTGATGCACTACTGACTCAACAAGTAGTTGGATTTTACACAACCATTCAATTAATTAAACAAAAACACATTCAATTGCAACAAAATAGCAAGTAGCCTTAGAGCTTGTAGCAAAAGATTCAGAGCTTTTATTAAATGGCACAAGTGATTAGAATACCGAATACAATTGAAAAACAAATATACTTGCAAATAGAGTATTTTGAGACTTCATAGGAAATTTGCAAAGCACTTCACACTATAAACCTCTTAAACAATTGATAAGCCAGTACACAAGTAAGTCAATCAACTAATGCATTGCAGTATAAACAACATGCTTTTTAACAGCATAAATAGCACAGCTTATAAAATGATTAAATTTGGAACTTTAGCCACTTGAGCCAAATCCCACATTATCTAGCACAACAAAATTAAGAACTGCAACAAGTGCTTCTACAGCTATTGCTTAAAAGGAATTGAATTATCCTTATAGACACGTTCTATCCATATAGAAGGGGGAAACAAGCATATATAGACTCAATTGGGTAAAACAAACCCTATGGAGTTTCATCAGACTTCTTGAGCACTCATAAAACTGCTTAATTTTACTGCACGAAAGTTAAGCACCACTTAACTACACCATTAAATAGCATATAGCTTACGACCCCCTGTTAAAACCACATAAGCCAGCAACATCAGCTCAAAAACTCTTAACAAGTCTAAGAACTTAATGAAACCCAGTAACATGTGTTGAAAAACAAGTCATTCTATACATAGATATAATGCTTCAGAACCTAAATACATCTTCTCCCTGAGCTACACTTACAAATCTAGCAACATAGGGTATCGCAGTGTTGATGTACTTGTTAATGTATTAATGTATCAATTTAATAGTTGTTTCTAGTTGATTGTATACCTAAAGATCATTATTTAGAGCATATGTTTTTATAGATACGTTTTGAATCATGAATTGCCTTGGTTAAGACTTTTCAATGATAAGGTGCATGAGAGTAGCTGCGGAGAATTTGTATACTGTTGGAAATGCTTTACGAAGCTGATGCAAAAAATAATGCTATGAATTGTATATGAATCTTCGTGGAAGTTGAGAATTTTGTTTTTATACAATGCTTCAAATCTTGAGTGTTTTAAGATAAGGATTTTGTTTAAAATATTGAAATTCATTAATTGTTGAAGCAATTTTGTAATGGAATTATTCACTGATTACCTAGAAAATCTAGTTCTAATGGGTATCTAAGAATTGCTATAACTCCACCTAGCATCTTTATTCTTTGACCCACAGGTGTGTTGCTGGGAACTATAACCATGTCTCCACCCTTATTCACAACATCTCTCAACATTTTCTCAACCTTGTATCTAGTTTCATCAAAGCTGCTCAACATCTCGTCGACTATGGCCAGCTTCTTCACAGCTCCTAATTCAGCTGCAAGCGAGACACTGTCCATGCCATAAGCAACCATGTTTATGTCCTTCACTAAAAGCCTGTCAAACTCATCGATAACCTCAGACGCCTTTGCTATAGCAGTATCTCTTATTATCGAGCTTAGCACATCTCTATTGAGAAGCTCTTGTAAACCAGCATAACCACCATTGGCAACAGTATCCAGAAATATCCTTATTTTGCTGTCAAGCAAAACCACAGCATCCCTAATCTTATTCTTTAAACTACCTGGAGACGCTATAACAACAGCTTCCACACCATATCTATGAGCAGAATCAACTATTTTCCTAGTAAGCTCAGAAACAAGCTCCTTCTCAGCAACTTCAAAAGATTCATCACTTAGAGGTAGAGACACATTCTCAGAATCAATAATCTTCATACCTTGTAACTGAAGAAGGGCAATCGCGTATTCATCAAAATCAACAGCAACAAGCAAAATATTCAACGGTCTAACAATTTTCAAAATCTCCTCAACTAGTTTAGGATCCCAAGAAACCTTCTGAATAACAATCTCATCACCAACACCAACAGATATTGTGTGATGAGACCCCTTAACACCAAATCTATCAGGACCCTCAACAACTATTCCATGAATCCTCAACCTATTTGTAAAAGGCTGAAACTCTGTTTTTTCAACTCTAATAGCTAAAGTCATGGGAATTCTTCTTTTCTCATCACCAATACTAACATCTCTTGTAGTACGAGCCTTAATAACATCCCCCTTAGACACAAGCATACTCAAAATCCATAAATCATCAAGACCATCAATCCTGACTCGTAAAACACCATCTCTATAATCCAAAACCTCCAGCTTCATTAAACATCACACAAAAATAAGCGGTGCACGGCCCCCATTATGTGGGTGTGTGGTGTGTGTACAAACCACCCACACCAAACCTCACTCCGTAGACCCGTGAACGTCGATGTCAGGGGTTAGGCTGCTTCCTTCCGGACCTGACCATCCCCCTGCAAGGATGGTAGCTACCTCCCTACAGAGGTAGCCCCATCCCCATCGACCCCACGGGGCGGAGCTCATAGCAGTGTGGGTGGTTTGTACACACACCACACACCCACATAATGGGTTACTGGCCCCCGCATTACGCCCATTTCGGATTCGGGGGAGGGCGAGCCCCCCAGGCCCTACCCGTGCACCAAAAAATATTTACTTTACAAGTTAATAAACGTTATTTGAAGCTTTGAAAACAATAATCCTCATAGCGAACATTTTGTGTTATAAGTATATAGGTTTGGTTTTCACAATGTTGATACTATATTCCTAGATTTGGTTCTTACAAATCCTTACGTCATGTTTTTAAGTTTGTTTGTTTGTTTTTTGTTTTGGTGTGTTGTGTTGGCATGTACAAAACCTGTTAAAGTTAAGTTGCCAGAAGGTGGTGAGAAAGAGCTAGTGCCAAAAAAGGTTTGGAGTCTTTCACCAAAAGGTAGAAAAGGTGTTAAAATAGGGCTTTTCCAAGATCCAGCATCAGGAAAGTATTTTAGAGCTAAAGTACCAGACGACTACCCAGAATGCAGCTAAAAACAAACAAAAATAAATAAAAAACATAAACTTTTTTAAACCCTTTTATTCTTCTTTAACTGTTTTTAGGCTGAGTCTATTGTCATTACCATCAGACGTTGTAGAGGTTTTAGAAATTGTTAAAAGGCATAATAGCTGGAGAAGATTTGAATGTATAAACTTGATAGCATCTGAAAATGTTATGTCTCCTTTGGCAAGGGCTTTGTATATCAATGATATGATGCATAGGTATGCTGAGGGTAAGCCTGGTAAGAGGTTTTATCAAGGATCTTTGTTTATAGATCTGATAGAAACCAAGACCTCAGAGCTTCTCTCCAGACTTTTCGACGTGAAATTTGTTGAGGTTAGAGCTATAAGTGGTAGTATTGCCAATGCTATTGCATTTAAGGCTCTTGCTAATGCTGGGGATACAGCTCTTGTACCAGCTCTTCAAAGTGGTGCACACATATCTCACACAGGTTTTGGTGTATTAGGAGCTCTTGGCATTAAGCATTTTGAATTACCATTTGATTTGGAGTCTTGGAACATAGACGTTGACAAGAGCGTGAAACTTATAGAGTCTTTAAAGCCTCGTCTCGTTGTTTTAGGAGCATCACTATACCTATTTCCACATCCAACAAAGCAAATAGCCGATGCTGCACATTCTATAGGGGCTAGGGTTGTACATGATGTTGCACATGTTCTTGGTCTTATAGCCGGTAAAACATGGCCTAACCCCGTGCATGAAGGTGCTGATGCTGCTACTGCATCTACTCATAAAACTTTTCCTGGACCTCAAGGAGGTTTAATAATGACTAATAGTGATGAGGTTTACAAACTAGTCTCAAACAATGTTCTCACATTTGTTAGTAACCACCATATTCACAGACTTCCAGCAACAGCTGTTACAGCAATTGAGATGATGCATTTTGGAAAGGACTATGCAGAACAAATAATCAGAAATGCAAAAGCTTTTGCAGAAGAGCTTACAGCACAAGGGCTCACAGTTGTTGCGGAGCATCTTGGATATACAGCATCACATATTGTAGCTATTGATGTTAGAAAATTTGGTGGTGGTGCGAAGGTAGCTAGAATTCTTGAGGATGCTAATATAATAGCTAATAAAAATGTTCTTCCTTGGGACAAGCCACAAGATGCTTCTAACCCAAGTGGTGTTAGATTTGGTGTACAGGAAATGACGAGATTCGGAATGAGAGAAGGTGAATTTAGAGAAATAGCAAAGCTTGTTGCAGACATTGTTGTAAGAGGATTTGAACCTTTAACTATTAGAAAGAAGGTTATAGAGCTAAGAAAAGAGTTTACAAAAATTCGCTATGGATTCGATGCATGGGAAAATATTGAAGGGAAAGTATATAGCTTTATAGATTTGAGTATGTAGAAGCAAAAATATAAATTGGAAAGCTAGTGATAAGCTTTTGTTGATTATACATGAAGAAGACTATTATTGTAGAAGTTATTGCAATAACCATTTTCTCTGCTATTGTTAAAGCAGGTATTCTGAAGCATCTGGACAATCTTTTGTTCAACATGCTCTATATAGGTAGTGAAACATTTGTTTTAGTGTTTTCAGAGACAGCAAGCATATACCTTTTTGCTGCTTTAATCATCGTAATTGCTGTAGCTGATTTGTGGAGATATAGAAAACTAAGCTTATTTTCAGCTGGGTTAGCACTTTTGCTCATATTGAATAGTCTTCTTGTCTACGCAATTAAACTATTTTTTCAAATTCCAAGGCCATTGACCGGCAATAATGTATCCACAGATATTCTTGACCTCATAGAGAAATTCAGCTATCCCTCAGGCCATACAGCAAGAGCTTTTGCCTTAGCATCATACTATAGCATCAATACAAAAATAAATGGCAAAATAATGGGATTTCTATACATATGGGCTGTCTCAATAGCTCTCACCAGACTTCTACTAGGAGTTCACTGGTTTAGTGATGTTATAGGTGGTGCAGCAATCGGTATACTAACAGCTCAACTGACACAAATTATCCTTCCATACACGATTAAAGCCCTTCCTTTGAGAATTGCAAGAAAGTTGCTAAGATCCTAGATTCCCGCTTTTCGCAATTTATTTAGTAGCATATTTAATCCATATTCAACAGGTTTGGATGTAGCGAAAACTAAGAAGAGTTTTAGTTTACATCTCTAGCTTTGCTAAAATGGTTTCAACAGCAAAAGGCTCCATAAACACAGACACCATATTTTCGTGGCTTATAGGCAATTCACAAACAGGTTTTTCCTGATGTGTTGCTCTATAAACCTTGGTTACATCAACATTGAATTTGAGCTTGGCAACAATTTTCATGTGTGAAGCATTAAATAGTCTTAAGACGAGGCAATTGTCATCGTATTCACAAAGCTTTACTGCGGTTACATGAACTTTATCACTTGGTTCAACATTTAATAAGCTAAAGCTTTTCTCAACTCCTTCAACATTGCCTCTTACAAGAACATACCTTGTGTTCAGTTCTGATGCTAAGTTTGCTACCCTACCTTCTACATAGTCTCCCTGGTGGGGATATATCCATATAGTTGCAGTATGATAGCCATGATCTATTGGGCGAAGTCTAATCATGTTAACAAGCTTTAGAATTGAGGTTATGAGTAAAAGTCCAAGCTGTATAGCATATTGCTTGCTTTTGCTCATAATCTGAAAACTAATATCCTTAAATCTCTTCTCAATCTCTGGATGCATCTCCATAGACTTTATTATAAATCTCTTTATGGGCTGTAACGGACTTCTCAAAAGACTTACTCCTAAAACACCATTGCACCAGCTAAAACCATATTTCGAGTCATTTACTATAGCAACACCATAGCAACCATCAGATATGTCCACCCACCGCTGCCCAGGAACTTCATACTTTGCCCTATCCATGGGATTTTCAGATCTGCAAGAATCTCTGCGCCTTATTACCCCATAGGGCATTTCAAAAACAGCTTCATTAACACTAACTCCAATTGGTATCATAAGTTTTAGGAATTTGTGAAGAGCTTTCCACACACCTCTAAACCTTATTTCAACAAATGGCTTCTCTGCGTAGACACCTATACTTAAACTGAAATGTGAAGATCCAAAGAGTAGGTGTCTATGTTTAAACTCAAAAGTTATAGACGCGTACATAGGTCCTTTAGCGGATATTCTATGACTATATGCCTTTAGATCTTTATAGAAAAACTTGTTAAGCCCATCGAGATAAAATGCTTCCCAAGCATCAAACATTGCAGCAAAAGCTGTTTTACCACGTAGAGTTAGTGGGTAATCCCACAAAATTCTTAGTCTAATGGGGCCTGATAGAACTTTGTGATTATAGCGCTTATCATGTATATCCACAACCCAACCCGTGTCCTTATCCACAATCACCTTGAGAAACATGTTCTCAAGAATATAGTACTTCCCATTTTCAGTAACACTAACTGAATCACTTGGTTTTTCACCTAAGGTATTAAAGATTTTGAAGCCTAGTGGTGGAAGATTCTTTAAGTAGATGAGGTTATCCCCATTCTCTAGCCTCTGGCAATAGCCATTAACACATTCGCCTTTAACAACTTTGTATATTGAAACATGCCAGCTATTGGGATTGAATATCACATACTTACCTCTCTCTTTAGCAGCTATGGTTCCTAGGCCTTGTCTAAGCAAATTAAGCAAGCTTCTAAATGCTTCATAACCCCTTTGAATAATCGTTTCGTAAACCTCTTCTGGAACTGTTGCTGGCAATGCATCATGGCCTTGGTTAAGCAACATCATTTTCCATATTCTGCTTAACTCGTTCTTTGGATACTTCTCTTTGAAGATGGTTTTGAGCAACGAATAAATCTTTTCAACGTCTATAACCAAATTCTCGTTAATTCTGTTTAACTTCTTTGCTAAAGCCCCAGTAGTGTAAACGCCTCGGTGAAACTCTAGATACAACTCACCACTAAAAAGTGGCAAAGCATCTCCATATGTTTTCTCTACAAATTTAAAGAATTCACTCATAGTCGATGGAATGAAAGCTATCACTGGATAGTATTTTCGAATCCATGTACCTATGTTAACAAGTTCTACCTCATCAGGTCCTCCACCATGATCACCACGACCATAAAACTGCAGAATTGCTGGAATGTTTTGTTTCCTCATTTGAATAAGCATATTCCACAATATACGTTTCACACTTGAGAGATTATCATTATAACTTCCAGGTGTTAAATATGCGATAACTTCATCTACTCCTTCACCCCATCTGAATACATGATATGGAAACTCGTTTGTATCATTCCAATTAAGCTTATATGTCACAAAGTACTTAATTCCAAAACCCTTCAACAACTTTGGCAATGTATTGGGAAATCCAAAGGAATCAGGCAGAAACAGCACATCCGAACCTATACCAAGTTTATCAAGATATTCAGCACCATAGAGAAGATGACGCAGAATTGACTCACCAGATAACATATAGGCATCAAACTCAAGAAACGATGCCGAAAATTCGAATTGATTTCTCTTCACAGCTTCTCTAACTCTTTGTATAATACTTGGATATTCTTCCTCAAGAAGCTCACAGCATAGAATCCCCCCTTGAGCAAATGTTAAAATTGGATGTTGCTCCATTAAATTTAGAACCTTTGCAAAAGTACTTTTGCAAAGATTAACAGTTTCATTGATACTCCACAACCACTCACTATCTATATGTGCATAACCCAATAGAAAAACAACATATCTTTTATTTAAAACCATTATAAAAATCTCCTAATTATAACAGAAACTTATTCCTATATAAACTTATTATTGAGTCTATGTATCTCTTCATAAACATGTAATGAAATGTCAAGCAATATCAGAGATTTATATTTGGCGCCGGGGGCGGGATTTGAACCCGCGCGGGGTTATCCCCCACCGGCTTAGCAGGCCGGCGCCCTACCAGGCTAGGCGACCCCGGCTCTAACTATTTTCAACAACATTATTTTTGTACTAGGTGTTATAAGGTTTTTACATCATTGTTTTGTGTCAAACCTCAAATATATTTTTTATTGAAAATTATTTTGCAGTGGTTTTTAATGCCTAGAATTGATGTTGGTAAAGCCCCTAGCAATTATGTTAATCTAGATTCGAAAAGTCTTGTTGAGAAGTTTATTGCTGTTTTGGAGGCTTCTGGTGCTGATGAGAAGACTGTTAAGAGTTATAGAGCTGCTTTAACTGATTTCTTTAACTTTGTTGGGTGGAAGAATGTTAAGGAGGTGACGTATGATGATTTCTATATGTGGAGAGTTGAGAGATTGAGAAATGGTTTTCCTGGTGAAAAATATGGTGATAGGAGGTCTAGAGAAGCAACTTTGTATTATTACACAATTTTTCTTAGAAGATTTTTTGAGTGGCTGGGAATAGAAATTGAGATACCACAGGTTAGAAGACCTCGTAGAAAAGAGCCTCCAGTGCTTAAGCAAGAGGAAATAGCAAAACTTTTCAATGCGTCTAGAGATTTTCTTGACATGCTTATACTAGCACTTCTGCTTGAAACTGGACTGCGAGCTGAAGAGCTTCTAAACCTCAGGTTTGGTGATATAGATCTAGAGTCTAGAGAAATTAAGGTGAGGAATGCTAAATACGATGAAGAACGTGTTGTAGTTATAGGCGATCTCACATATGCTCTTCTATCGCAACTACTTGCAATAAAAAAATTTGATTCTGAGGAAAGAATCATACCTCTTAGCTATAGCGGCTTATACAAAAGATTAAAGAGCTTAGCAAAAAGAGCTGGTATAGACCCATCGAAAATAAGGCCACACATACTTAGACACACATTCGCTACTGAAGCTCTTAAAAGAGGTATTAACATAGTGTCTTTGCAGAAACTACTTGGCCATAGAGATCTTAAAACAACGCAAGTATATTTGCACATGATGAGAGAAGATATAAAGAATGAGTATTTGAAGACATTCAAAGGGGTTATAGCTTTGCCAACACTGATCAAATATGAAAATAGCATATCACTAAAAAAACAAAGCAAAGAGTTGCTGTGCCCATACTGCGGCTCTGAAATACCTTCAAATGCCAGGTTCTGCCCATATTGTGGAGCAAGAATTCAGAAATAGTTAAACTTTTCCGATTCTTCCTCCAGTCCACCATCAAATCCTTCAATTCCTAATAGCCTATACTTGCCCTCGTCATCAATAGTGACAATACCATCATCCATTAACCTAATTAAACAGCGCCTAATTTTATCTTCACTAGCAATACCTGCAAGTCTTGAGTGCATGTCTTTGAGTGTTTTTGGGCCTTCTCTAAGCATATTCAAAACAATTTCTCTGAGCTCATCCTCGTTTGGAGCTGTAAAAACTATGATATCAGAATCTTCATATAAAACCCTTAGTGTTATGTTATCAGCCTCCCCAATTTCTTTACCTACATTACTAATAAGTTCTTCAGTATTTCTATTATTTTGCATACCACTATTACCATTCTTTCTAGGCATAACAACCACACATAAAGCCATGTTCTAGTGGTAAGCATCGAGATGTTTTAAAGCCTTATATGAAATCTTTTAGCGCGGCTTATAGGCTTTTCACATATCAAAAGTGTTGCTACTTATAAAAATTTCACCTATAAAAAACACTTGTATTGCGTGGTGGATGCCTTTGCCATGTCCATGGTACCAGTATGGTGTTTGCACATCGCCTAAGCTTCCCGGGCCCACAGATGCTGTTGTCTCTGCAACAAGATGTTTATCAGATAACGAGTATAAAAGTTGTGCATATTATGTAGAGTCTTCATCACTTAAACTAAATAATCAAAAATCATTAAGAAGAGATAAGCTAAAAATTTATGTGCCTATCCATGCACTTCCAAAGGAAATATCAATAGAATGCCCATATGCTGCTTTATCAAAAATGGAGATGGGTATTGTCATAGCTTATTGCAAAGTTCTTGATAGACCACTTACAAGATTTGAGGCAATAACCTGTAGTAAATATTGGCGGGATTGCCCCTTTAGACAATTAGTGCCAATGTAGCAGCACTACATAGATATTGGATATCTTGTTATCGCTGCTAGGCAATGGAATGTGTCTTTAAACCATTGATACTCATCAACACTACTAGTTATGACGATTAACCTTGCTCCACCTTCACTACTAAGCTTCTCCAGTTTCTCAAACTCTGGATGATCCTCACATATCAAAAGCTTTTCAACAGCACCACTTCTTAGAGCTTCTTCAACATCTTTCTCGCCATACACTACATAGCCATCATCTTTAGCAATGTGAAGCTTAAACTCTTCAAACGTATTTAAAACTTCTACAAATCTCTGCTTAGATAATATGTCCCTAGCCTTTGTAACAACTTCCCTAAGCCCTACAATACCCTGGTATGCAACATCTATTGGCTCTCCAATAATAAGATTTCTGATTCTATAATCCAGATTGTCTGCCTCCTTCAAAAAGTCTTGCTTGGCATAGCCAGGTCCAGCTATTATTACTCCCTTGAGCTTCCCAGACTCCACCAACGGTAAGAAGTAGTTGTTTGCTTTTTCAGCAACGTGTTTATAGAATTCCTCAACCATTTGCTCAATAATTCTATCAAATCTTCTCTGGCTTTGCCCACCTTTATGATGCTTGCCAGGAATGAACCACTCAATTTCATCCAAAACAAGAACGCCCGACGGTTTTAACAGTCCTATTGTAGCCTCATCTCTTTCAATAATTATTATGCCATAAACATCTGATTCCTCAACCATAGGCTCTAAAAACTCTGTGTGAAACTCCTTATCTGTTCTGTAAAAGTATACAGGTACTGGATCAGGAGGTGAGAACACTAACACAATATCATCTCCCGTATCTTTATTTGTGCCTGCAAATACTACTAGACCATTCTTAGGAATTTCTCTAATCATTGAAAGCCTCTCTATAGCTGCTGACAAAGCCCATTGCACAGCATCTCTTGTTTGCTTCAACTTTATATTCTCTGTTATTGCAAGTTCTTGACGTAACAAATTAACAACATCGCTAATAGGTCTCCCAGGAGGTATATAGAGACTTAGAAGAGTAGTTGCATGTGCACGCCACTTTTTTAGCTCCCTAATTATCTTCTTTAAAGTCATTCTATCTACATAGAATTTTTCCTCATTGCTAAATAGGCATCCCTCAAACACCTGTGCAAACTAGCTTAATGCTCTTTAGAGCCTTAAAAGCTTTGCTTATATGCACTTCGCTACAAGAAAAATATGTCAGCAAAGCATATATCTAAAGGCTACAGGTAGCTTGCAAATGCAAAGGAATTTGCAAGACCAGAACATTTCTAAAAGCTTTGAAGATACCCATGTAGCTCAGCCATTTTCAAGTGATCTTCTGGAGAGTGTTAACTATTCTTCCTTATCTGATAAAGGGCCTCGATCAAGAGTTGTTGAGGCCATTCTTTTACTGCTCTACGTAAAGCCAATGAAAAGTTCTGAAATAGCTTCTCTACTAGGTAAAAAAACAAAGCTTATTAGCAGCTACCTGAGCTATTGGAAAAGCAAGAACTATGTGACATTTAAAACTGGTTACTGGTTTTTAACAAGAAAGGGAGAAGAATACGTCAAAACTCTTCTATCTACACTAAACATTGCTGTCTTTTCTCCACATGATGTGGTTCGGTTAGCCCAAAAACTTATATCAGAACCGGTTCTAGAAACAGCAAATAGCTGGAAAAAACAATATGAAAAACAGGAAGAGACAGAAATACAGCAATTCGTTGTTGCAAAAACTGGTTCATTTGTGGGAAAACCGAACACAAAAACCAGTGAAAACATAATTGAAAAAGCGCTTAAATGCTTAGAGAAAATAATAAGCTCAAAAGACCTCTTGGAGGATGAAACAAATGTTCTTACACATCTAGTCAAGCACTACGCAGAATGGGGAAGCACCTACCTGTACATAGATCAAATAAGTGAGGAGCTTCACTACCCATCAAATGAGCTTATGCTTATTCTTCGCAAGTTACAAACAAAGAAGCTGATATATATGTACACAGACAAAAGATTTGGTATTAGGGTAGGGCTGGGAAAAAGTCTAAAGCAATTGTTAGATGCTTGTCTAGCAAAATAACTAGCAAAATAATAAACTACCTCTTCTTACTAAACTGAAAAACCTACCTATATCTCACTTACCTTGTGTTATTCTCCATCATTATTCTAATAATATTGTATTGAAATCTCAGTGGTTTGTGTATATTATACAAACCATTCAAATGTAGTAACCATAATTAATGAACACAAAATCTGTTGTATTTGTTGTAGTATACTATAACACTCCACATTATAAGATTTGAAATATTAAGCAATGTACAAGTCTTCGTCACGCCACCCATGTTCTCCTATCAATGGCACAAACACACATGGTACCGAGTTTCTGATTCTTATGCGTCCTGCGGCATTCTTCTCTACAATTTGTAGAATCTGTTCCCACCTACTACCTACAGGTATAACTAGTTTACCACCAGGCTTTAACTGCTTTAGGAGAGGTTCTGGTATTTGTGGTGCAGCTGCTGTAACGATTATTTTATCAAATGGTGCGAAAATATCAAGGCCTTTGCTTCCATCACCTGTAGCAAATGTTATGAAGTCTAGAAGGTTTGGTAGTGCGTTAGCAATGTTTTGTATAGCTCTTTTTGTTAAAGCTCCTATCTTCTCAATTGTGTATACATGTCCACCTCCTTTCGAGGTTATGTAGGCTAGAATAGCTGCTTGGTATCCAGAACCTGTGCCAACTTCAAGTATTGTATCACCTGGTTGAACATCTAGCTCCTCAGTCATTATAGCAACCATATGTGGCGCGCTAATTGTTTGTCCAAATCCTATTGGCAAAGGTGAGTCTACATATGCATAAGACCTTAAATGCTCAGGTACAAAATACTCTCTTGGTATAGCTAGAAATGCCTCTTCAACATCTTTACTTCTAATAACACCCTCTCTTTTCAATAAGTATACAAGTCTTCTTCTCTCCTCCTCAAAATTCACATCACATCACACAACAACTTCATATTCACTTTTATTTACTCTTCACTATATGTTTTTGCTAAATAGGGTATTAATCTAAAATGACAATGGAGAATGTTCTAGCATATGATACTGTTGAGGCGTGGGGTCATGAAAACATTAGAGCAACCCATACAACAACTTTTGAGTTAACTAAAGATGTTGATGTAACACCAAAGGGTGATTGTATAATAGGTGTTAAACTAAACAAGGGTGTTGCAGAGCTTAACCAAAAACTTCTTGATATTGTTAAAAGAGATTATACTGTGGTTGTGCTGATTCTTGAAGTTGATGAATTGAGAGATGTTGTTTTGGCTAGAGGGAGCTCCAAGCTTATTTTATTGGATAGGCAAAGAATTGTTGTAAGGAAAAGCAAGTTTGTAGGGCCTGAGACACTTGCTATTGAGGCTAACAAAGCTGCAAAGGATATTAGCAGAGAAATTATTAAGAAGCTTCAAGAACCTTCGACAAGACTTGTTGTACACATATATGCGTTTGATATCAAAGTCTTTATGAATACAAAGCATATATTCTACTAAGTCAACTAACTCAACATAGCTTAAAAATCTTTGAGAATAGTCATGGTGGTCTCTATTGAGAATCATTGTTGTTGTGAAGAGAAATTGCGAGAATTGCTATAGCATAGCCAAGAATGTTTTAGAGTATGGAGAAAGAGAGCTAAGTCTCGATATGTGCATCGATATAGAGACTGCTGATCAAATCCATTGGAAAAGCGTATGCAGAGCTGGGCACGACAATGTAGAGGCTGCTATTGTTATTGGTGGCGATGGTACTCTCTTCAGATTTCTTCACAAAGCTGGTAATTTATGTGATATACCCATATTCACTGTAAAAGCTGGTAGAAGAAGTTTTTTAATGGAGGTTCGTCCTGAGGATGTATTGAAGAGAATAAGGGACTTTGTTGAGGGTAGGTATAGAGTCGAAGAGTATATGAGGATAAGGCCAAGGATACTTGGCAAAGATGCTAAACTACCCTTGGCAATAAATGATGTTGTTGTTTCTAGCTGGGGATCACATAAATACAAGGTTATTAGCTTGAATGTTTATGTTAATGATGAAAAACTTTATGAAGTAACAGGCGATGGTGTTATTGTAGCAACACCAGTAGGCTCTACAGCATATGCACTATCTGCAGGAGGGCCTATAGTAGATCATCATCTGCAATGCTTTGTTATTGTGCCACTAGCGCCAATACAATTTAATGCAAAGCCTGTTGTTGTGTCTTCAGAAAAGAAGATATCTGTTGAGGTTATTAGGGGAGAAGCTGCAGTGGTGGTTGATGGTGAAATAACAGATAACATGTTTTCAGGAGATGTTGTTGAGATTTCTAAAGAGGCTTGTCCTGTGAAACTAGTTAGATTCTCAAGGTTCTCGACATATGCAAGACTATACATATAGAAAAGTGCTCATATTAGATACAGCGGCTTTTATAGCTGCAGCTCCTCTGTATCTCTATGATAAACTACTATATACCACACCATCAGTTATAAATGAGGTTAAGGACTCTGAAAGTGTTCAAAGATTGATGCTTGCCCAGGCTGTGGATAGGCTAATTATTGAAGAACCTAGCAAAGAGTTTATTGAGAAGGCTGTAGATGCTGCAAAAAGGCTTAGGATCTTTGATAAATTGTCTAAAACAGATATAGATGTTCTAGCTTTGGCTCTTCAATTACTGTCTAAAGGATTTAATGTAACTGTTTTAACTGATGATTATGATCTTCAAAAGGTTTTGAAGAGTATGGGCATAGATTTCAAAGCTGTTAAAACAATTGGGATAAAATAGATTTAGCATTTTTTCACAAGTTTTGCTATGAAGTATCCTGTAACGTCATGAATATGTGGATGAAAGCGTACAAACATTGAGCTATGTTTAAAACCGGGAACACCTCTGGAGCACCCTTTACATACTACTTCATCAACTTCAACACATTTATTCTCCTCAACAAACTCTTCGATAATCTCCTCATTTTCTTCAACAGTTACTGTACAGGTAGAGTATACAAGTACCCCTCCCTCTTTCAAAACCTTTATTGCTGATTTCAAAAACTGTATTTGGTATTTAGACAATGATAAAATATCGTGATAGCTTTTTCTATCAATGATTTTTGGTCTCACACCCAAGGAAGAGCATGGTGGATCAACAATAATTCTATCTGCCTTCAACCAGCTGAAATCTATATGTAAATACCTTGAATCCGCATGCCAAATCTCGGCAAAAGAGTCTTCATATAGCCTCTTAAGATTGTTTATCATTTCACTGAGTCTTTTTTTAGAATAGTCAAATGCTATAACATATGCCCTTCCACTGGTGTATTCTATTATATGACTAGTTTTACCTCCTGGCGCTGCGCAAACATCTACTACTAGATCGCCTGGCTGTGGATCCAAAACATGTGTTACGTACATTGCTGGAAAGCTTTGGGGATATATATAGCCTTTTTCATACTCCAGAAGCTCTCTAATCTTTGGAACTTTAAATACAGACTTTATAGTTTCAGCAATAACACCTTTTCTAATGCTCTTTCCAATAACTTCATTACAATCCGCAACAGCAATAGCATTAGCTACAGGTGTGCCATCTTCAGCAACAACCGTAACTTCATCACCTTTTAAAACATTATTGCAAGAAACAACACCAGGCGCATAAACATTAGCACCCATATAAATAGATTCTGCAGCGTATTTGTTAACAATAATTACTTTATCCATTTCATCTATTTTGAAAGGGCCTTGAATAGGAAAATAAATAGCTTCTGGCAACTGCTCATCCCTATATACATCAAATCCTCTATTTCTAAGACTTTCAACAACTTCATCAACAGTTTTCAGAAGGGTATTAACTCTTACATACAGTCTTGAACCAGGCTTTTTAATAGCCTCTAAGAAGCTTGTGTAGCTCTCTCCATATACACGCATCAAAGCCTTTAAAACACCATCATCATATATAATCATAGCCTAGCACTCAACATATCGGAAGATCTCATTAATGCTAATAAAACTTGTTGCCTAAAGACTATATACACAGAGAATACATAACTATTGCCGGGGTGGCCGAGTGGCCAAGGCGGTGGGCTCGAGACCCACTGGGGCTTTGCCCCGCGCGGGTTCAAATCCCGCCCCCGGCGCCAAAACCCAATTAATACTTTGTGTTTATTCTTAAACTTGTTTACAGACTTTTACATGGTCTAATAATGGAAATGCTGTTGCTGGATAAAGTTTCGCTACCATAAGATTTGTTTGTGTATATTTATAGTCTTTGTCTACTCTATTATTTTGTTGATTATTTTTATTGCCAGTAAAAAGGCTATGATATTAAACAATGTTATGATTGCTACATCATTGAAAGCATTGATGCTACTGTTTAGTAAGAGTGCTCTTAACAAATCAACTGTATATGTTATTGGGTTTACAAGAGCAAACAATTTTATAGACTCTGGCATTATATCTAGTGGGTATAGAGCATTACTTGCAAAGAAAAGCGGCATTGAAATTGCTCCTACAATACCCATAAATCTTTCTCTTGTTTTCATTAAAGATGCTACGAGTATGGATATTGCTGTGAATCCCATGCAAACATATGTTACAACTAGATAGCCTGTTATGAGTAATAGCAAATTATTTGTAAATCTCGCCCCTACTAGAGCTGCTGAAGCTAAAACGATTATGTATTGTGTTGACGCTCTAATACCACCTGCTAGAGCTCTTCCAATAACAATGGATGTGCGTGGTATTGGTGAGGATAGAAGCTTTTTGAGAATTCCTGATTCTCTTTCAAATACAAGCATTATGCCATATGCTAATGCTATGAATGTTGCAGATTGCAAAACAACACCAGGTGCTATGAAAGATATGTAGTCTTCAACATTCACCATTATTCTATGAGCCATTACGACTCCGAAAACAGTTACCCAGAGTATTGGTTGCACAGCTCTGGTGATAATTTCTATAGGATCATGCTTAAGTCTTCTAAGCTCCATTTCAGCCATTGCGAGAATGCTTTCAATTGCTTTTAGCATTTTAGCCGCCTCTTATAATGGCTCTTCTAACAGACATAACCTCGCTGATTGTGCCCTTTTCCTCTTCCCCAATGCTTCTACCAGTAAGCTTTATAAAAACATCGTCAAGAGTTGCCTCAACAATTTTAGCCTCTAAAACTACAAAACCTCTGCTATACAGCTTCTCGATTATGATTGGAAGAATAGTTGCAGGATCTTTCACTGCTAATGTTATTTCTCCATTGTTGCTAATGATAATACTGCTACTATATTCTAGCAAGAGCTTCTTTGCATCTTCAGCATTTCCAGTAATTTTAAGAATAATTCTATCACTTTCAATAAGTTTCTTTAAATTTGAAGGAGCTCCCTCAGCAACTATTTTTCCTCTATCAATAAGTGAAACCATGTCAGCATACTTGTCAGCTTCATCCATATAATGAGTGGCAAAAAATATTGTTGCACCACGCTCCTTCTTATACGCTTGAAGTCTTTCCCACACAATCCTTCTAGCTCTTGGATCAAGCCCTATAGTTGGTTCATCGAGAATTAAAAGCCGTGGTCTTGGCATCATTGCTATTGCTATTTCCAATCTTCTTATCATACCCCCAGAATATGTTTTTACAAGCCTATTAGCAGCTTCTCTTAGGTCCATAAAATCAAGGAGCTCTTCTATAATACTACCTCGTTTACTAGAGTCAATACCATATATCTTGGAATATATCAACATGTTTTCATAACCTGTTAAATCACTCCATAAGCTCATTTCCTGCGGCACATAACCTATCAACTCTCTTACCTTATTTCCCTGGTTTACAACATCAAAACCAAAAACTTTGGCTTCGCCTCTAGTAGGCTTGATTTGCGTAGTCAAAATTCTTATTAGCGTGGTTTTGCCAGCTCCATTAGGACCTAGAATAGCGTGAGAAGAACCTTCTTCAACAGCTAGATTAATACCGTTTAAGGCTATAACTCCTCCAGAATAAATCTTCACTAAATTCTTTACACTTATTGCAAGCATTTATTATGAAGCCCCATGGACTAGCCCCACAATTTTCTTTACTTCTCTTAAAAACTTTTTGTTTAAATAATAATATTGCTAGGAAATGAATCTGAAATAATGTTCTAAGAAGTTGAAGAAAATATAAACAGTGAAGCAAATATTTAACATGTCCGCAAAGGGCTAATGAGATTCGATGGGCGGACTGATGGATGATGAGCCATTGTAGAGCTAAGGCCCGCGGAAACACATTAAAACTTAAAACTTTTTCACATAACTACTTATTGTAGCAGTTTTGGGGCCCGTAGCTCAGTTTGGTAGAGCGCCCGGCTGATAACCGGGAGGTCGGGGGTTCAAATCCCCCCGGGCCCACTTTCTGTAACCAAGGCCTTAACAACTTATTAACCTAGGAAAACACAAATCTTCGCTGAGTGGAAGCCAATTTTAGAGTAGCGGGGGTGCCCGAGCTAGGCCAAAGGGGGCGGGCTCAAGACCCGCTGGCGTAGGCCTGCGTGGGTTCGAATCCCACCCCCCGCATCAATTAATCAACTTCTTCAAGAAGATAAGGTTACATCTATAAACAAGTCTCAAAAATTTGTAGTAATAAGCAAATTCAATTGCTTATTGAATTATATTGCAACCTCTTTATGTGTAACTAAAAAGATTTTTCTAGGAATATCCGTAGATCATAGATTTGCCAAAAGGATTTAATAGTAAACCATTTGATGTATTAAACAGCATCTTAGTAAGTTCTACTGTGTAATGCAATATACTAGAGCCATTATATACAAAGCCCAAACAAAAAAGTTCTCATCTAAACACTTTTTTTCTGAATACTACACACTCTTTCTCTTGTGATGATTGTGAGCAACAACTCTAAATGTGGATGGTTATTGAGATGTATTTCATGTGGTACAAAATGGGTTTTGGAGGTTAGTTTTGATATTAGAGATGTGAAGTCTATATATCACTACTGCAAAAAATGCAGAAAAAATACTTTTCACGAGGTTTTGGGTAGAGCAGAGAATTTAAATAGAGATGTTGAATAATGCTTTTAATCCACACAACTACTGATAATCAAAACAGTGTTTGTGGGCCGGTAGCTCAGCTGGAAGAGCGCTCGGTTTGCACCCGAGAGGTCCCGGGTTCAAATCCCGGCCGGTCCACCAAATCAATAAATTTATGCTTTTCTAGAGCGGTTTTCTTACACAAAAATGTAGATTTAATTTTCAATTCTGAAACCAAACAAGGCCTATTTTCTGCATTATTCATAAATAAAGCAAAAAATTCTATTGCAACACAAAAGAAAGTTAATAATATTGCCAAGAAATATTAACTTAGTTTTTTTAAATGAAAGCTTTTAAGTGCGGAAAAACTAAAGAAATAACCGCATCAAATCATTCCCGCGGCACCGGCGGCAAAGCGGGACGCGGGAGCAATCCCGTGAATGATCTGCTTGAACTCCAGCCGCGGGAATAAAGCAAAAAGATTATTAAGATGAGGACCCGAATAGACCCAGGGTCTCTACCCTGGGGAAGTCGGGTCCTATGGGATGTTTCACTGCCCAGAGAACCACGCAACAGCTTTACTCCCACCACCCCGCGGCCTTGCGGCCGCGATACCGGTTGATCCTGCCGGACCCGACCGCTATCGGGGTGGGGCTAAGCCATGGAAGTCGCACGCTCCGCAAGTGCGGGGCGTGGCGGACGGCTGAGTAACACGTGGCTAACCTACCCTCGGGACGGGGA